>Ga0214919_10002998_pt1 | contig 25979 bp, 23 predicted proteins | sample LL1503_MetaG_FD_177994 | JGI IMG/M metagenome (GOLD analysis project Ga0214919, IMG submission 177994) | Freshwater microbial communities from Lake Lanier, Atlanta, Georgia, United States - LL-1503 | ecosystem: Environmental > Aquatic > Freshwater > Lake | place: USA: Georgia | collected...
GGTACAGACGAGTGGATGGACGCGGATCGAAGATCCCTCGATCAGCACTGGCTCGAAAGCTTGGATCGAAAGGCGGTGCAAGGTCGGCGCACGATTAAGCAACACCGGATGCCCCTTCGTAACTTCTTCGAGAATGTCCCATACTTCTGGAGATTTCTTTTCAATCATCTTGCGCGCGCCGCGAACGGTGTGCACGAAACCGAGCTCCTTCAGGCGGCGAATGATGAATGGCTCAAAAAGGACGAGCGCCATTTTCTTAGGCAGGCCACACTGATGCAGCTTCAACTCTGGACCGATGACGATCACGGAACGACCAGAGTAGTCGACACGCTTACCGAGCAAATTTTGCCGGAAACGACCCTGCTTGCCTTTCAGCATATCAGAGAGCGATTTCAGCGGACGATTACCCGCACCTGTTACCGGGCGGCCGTGACGACCGTTGTCAAACAAGGCGTCAACCGCTTCCTGCAACATACGTTTCTCATTATGAATGATAACGTCAGGCGTCTTAAGCTGCATCAAATTGCGCAGACGATTATTGCGATTGATAACGCGGCGATAGAGATCGTTAAGATCGGAAGTCGCAAAGCGCCCCCCTTCGAGAGGAACTAACGGACGCAGATCGGGAGGGATAACTGGGAGCACTTCGAGCACCATCCATTCGGGACGGGACTTGGAATTAATGAACCCGCCAATAACCTTCAGACGCTTCGAGAGTTTTTTCTTAATCTGCTTCGAGCGAGTGGCCCGCATGGTCTCATGCAGTTCAGCCACCACGGCGGGCATGTCGATTTGGATCAGGACATCACGGATAGCTTCGGCGCCCATTTTCGCAGTAAAGGCATCCGCACCGTATTCTTCGACGGCCTGCTGGTGCTCTGTTTGCGTCAGCAACTGCTTAAGCAAGAGAGGAGTCTTGCCCGGATTAGTGACCATGAAATTCTCGTAATAAATCACCCGTTCGAGTGAGCGGGCGGTCATATCGAGCAACAGACCCAAGCGGCTGGGCATGCTCTTGAGAAACCAGATATGGGCAACAGGGACCGCCAATTCAATATGCCCCATCCGCTCGCGACGGACGCGAGCAATAGTCACCTCAACGCCGCAACGATCGCAGACCACATCCTTGTATTTGATGCGCTTGTATTTACCGCATGCGCACTCATAATCACGCACTGGGCCAAAAATCTTTTGGCAAAAAAGACCGCCTGGCTCAGGCTTGAAAGTACGATAATTAATCGTCTCAGGATTTTTCACCTCTCCCTTCGACCAAGACCGAATGGTCTCAGGCGAGGCGACGGTAATAGAAACGTTGTCGAATGGATTTTCGTCCGAACCAAGGACGGACCGGACTTCTTCACGGGCGTGTTCAGTGCTCATTGTGCTTTTTTTCCGAGGATAATGTTGAAGGTTAGCGACTGCCGCCAAGGGCTTCACCAAGCGCGGTACGCTTAGCGAGTTTGATATCGAGGCCAAGGGCTTGCATTTCCTTGACCAAAACGTTGAACGATTCAGGCGTACCAGCACTCAAGGTATTATCGCCCTTGACGAGCGATTCATAGATCTTGGTGCGTCCGTTAACGTCATCGGATTTGACTGTGAGGAGCTCTTGCAGCGTATGTGCCGCGCCATAAGCCTCGAGCGCCCATACTTCCATTTCCCCGAAACGTTGACCACCGTATTGAGCTTTGCCGCCCAACGGTTGCTGCGTGACTAACGAGTAAGGGCCGACGGCTCGCGCATGAATCTTATGCGACACCAGATGGTTCAACTTCATCATGTAGATGTAGCCGACAACCACCTCTTGATCGAGTTTCTCGCCAGTGCGACCATCATGTAGCGGGCTCTTGCCCGACATCGGAAGGTTAGCTTCCTTAAGGTAGCCGCGGACCTTACTTTCAGGAATACCATCAAACACCGGGGTGGCGACCTTGATGCCTAATTTTTTGCAGGCCCATCCCAGGTGGGTCTCAAGCACTTGGCCTACATTCATACGTGAAGGCACGCCGAGTGGGTTAAGGCAAATTTCAATGGGGGTTCCATCAGGCAAAAACGGCATGTCTTCTTCAGGGACAATCTTGGCGACCACACCCTTGTTGCCATGACGGCCGGCCATTTTATCTCCAACCTCAAGTTTTTGCTTAGTGGCGATATAAACTTTTACCGTTTTGATCACACCAGGGCCATTTTCGTCGCCCGTTTCAATGGTCGCAATCTTGCGTTCGCGATCGCCTTCCAGCTCATCGAATTTCGATTGGAAGGAAGCGATAATCTCCATGATCTTAATGCGAACAGGGGAAGGATCGATTTCGATATGCTTCGCCACGGCCGCCAATTTACGGAGTAAGGTTTTGGTGATTTTGCGGTTGGCGGGAATGATAATTTCCCCCGTTTGTCCGTTAATTACGTCGAGCGGAATTTTTTCGCCGAGCAAGATATTAGAAAGCGCTTCAGTTAATTGCTCCCGCAATTTATCCATCTGCGTTTTATAATCTTCCTGAATCTGCTTTACCTGCCGACGCCGATCGGAGGGAGAGAGGCGGTCGCGTTCAGCATCGAGACGACTGGTCGAGACCTTCACATCCATGATGATCCCGTTCACCCCTGATGGAACAATGAGTGATGTATCTTTAACGTCAGCAGCTTTTTCGCCGAAGATAGCGCGCAAGAGCTTCTCTTCTGGCGCAAGTTCGGTCTCAGATTTGGGCGTGATTTTACCGACGAGAAGATCGCCAGGTTTAACCTCAGCCCCGATACGAATAACCCCGTTATGGTCGAGATGCTTAAGCGCTTCTTCCCCAATATTAGGAATATCACGCGTAATTTCCTCGGGCCCGAGCTTAGTGTCACGGGCGATAACTTCAAATTCCTGAACGTGAATCGAGGTAAAGATATCCTCTTTGAGCACTTTCTCGGAAATCAAAATTGCATCTTCGAAATTGTAACCATTCCAAGGCATGAAACCAACGAGCACGTTGCGCCCGAGAGCTAATTCTCCGTGATCAGTAGATGGACCATCAGCGATGCACTCGCCTTTCTTAACTTTCTGGCCCTTCTTTACGATCGGACGCTGACTGAAACAGGTGCCAGCGTTAGAGCGCATAAATTTACGCAGCTCATACACAAAAACATGATTTTTGGGATCATGCTTAGGGTGGCGAGGCAACTCACCATCCTTGGTCACAATGATTTGCTTGGCGTCGACCGAGGCAACTAACCCAGCCTCTTCGGCAATGACTACTGTTTTGGAGTCACTGGCGAGACGAGCCTCAAGACCAGTGCCCACGAAGGGTGCCTCAGTCTGCAAAAGCGGAACACCTTGGCGTTGCATGTTCGAGCCCATGAGCGCGCGATTAGCGTCATCATGTTCAAGAAACGGGATCAGCCCAGCAGCAACAGAGACCACCTGCTTAGGAGAAACATCCATCAGATCGACTTCTTCAGCCGAAACTTCGAGGAAGTTGCCAGAATGGCGGGCGGTAACCTTGCCGACGTAGTGTCCTTTGCTATCAACTTCAGCATTAGCCTGAGCGATCGTCTTGCCTTCCTCTTGGTCTGCTGTGAGGTAAACTACTTTATCAGAGACGCGGCCTTTCTCAACAACGCGATAAGGAGACTCAATGAAACCGAATTCATTAACCCGAGCGTACGTCGAGAGTGAATTGATGAGACCGATATTCGGACCCTCGGGCGTCTCAATCGGACAAATTCGTCCGTAGTGAGAAGGATGAACATCGCGCACTTCAAAGCCTGCGCGCTCACGGTTCAAACCGCCAGGCCCGAGCGCAGATAACCGGCGCTTGTGCGTGAGTTCGGCCAGAGGATTAATCTGGTCCATGAATTGAGAAAGCTGACTGCGCGCGAAGAAATCGCGAATAACCGTCGTCAGCGCCTTTGGATTGATCAGCTTCTGCGGCGTGATCGAGTCCACGCTCTGGTCATAAAGTGTCATCCGCTCGCGAACCAAGCGTTCAGTGCGGGAAAGACCAACCCGACATTGATTGGCGAGTAATTCGCCCACGGTTCGCACGCGGCGCGAGCCCAGATGATCGATATCATCGACGATTCCGTCGCTTTTCTTCAAGCGAACCAGATATTTGGTGGCGGCCACAATATCGGCGCTATCCAAAATACGATTTTCAAGATCCATCTTCAAATCGAGCTTCTGATTGATTTTGTAACGACCAACCCGACCGAGGTCATAGCGTTTAGGATCAAAAAACAACCGCTTGAGCAAAGCCTTAGCATTTGCAGGTGTTGGCGGCTCGCCTGGGCGGAGTTTTTTATAAACTTCCTTCAGCGCCTCCTCCTCGTTGCGGGTAGGATCTTTTTTGAGCGCGCGAATGATCGCACCCTCATCTGCGGTGGTATCAATGACCCGCATCGACTTGATATCGTGTTTCTCAAAGGTTCGAACAATTGCCTTGGTTAGCGGCTCAAAGGCACGCGCCAGCACAACACCCTTCTGTGCATCGATCACATCCTCAACGAGAGCCAGCGTGGACACATTATCGAGGTCTAGAGCCTTGCTGACCTTTAAATCCTGAATGGTATAAAACAGATTAAGAATATCGAGATCGTTACTGAAACCGATCGAGCGCAGCAGGGTTGTGATCAAAAATTTACGACGACGCCGACGACGGTCGAGGTAAACATAAAGCAAATCATTGTTGTCGAATTGCACCTCCAACCAAGTCCCGCGGTCAGGAATGATGCGGAAAGAGTGCAACAGCTTGCCGTTGGGATGGGTCGCAACCTCAAAGCAAATACCAGGTGAACGATGAAGCTGCGAGACCACAACCCGCTCAGCGCCATTGATGATAAAAGATCCGCGTTCGGTAACCATAGGAATATCACCCATGAAAATCTCTTCATCTTTAATGAAATCCTCTTCGCGCAAGCGCAGCTTAACGTAGAGCGGCACGGCGTATGTGACCCCCTCGCGCAAACACTCAATCTCAGAGCTCTTAGGCTCGCCGATTGTGTAGGAGACGTATTCGAGCGTTAGCCGCTCATCGTAAGAATGGATAGGAAAGACCTCCTTAAAAACGGCCTCTAGGCCGTAAGGCTTGCGCTGCTTCTCTGGGGTATCTTTTTGGAGATACTCGAGATAGGAGCTAATCTGCAGCTCAATAAGGTTGGGCGGCTGAATGACTTCGCGGAGTTTGCCGAAGTTAATGCGTTCGGTATGAGTGCGGTCGGCCATGGAATTTCCCGTGTAGAGGTGAACTTAAAAAAACAGAGACTTAGCTATGCATGAATGAATAGCTAATTATGCGGCGCACGCGCGTGAGATCACGCTGTGCGGAAAGAACAAATGAAAAAAGCCAAAAGACAGGTCGCGGTTGGCCGCGACCTGCTCTGGTGAATTGAGATGATGAAGGAGCGAAATCTCCAAGTGGTTACTTGAGTTCCACTTTGGCCCCAGCGGCCTCAAGCTTCTTCTTGATTTCTTCCGCCTCGGCCTTGTTAACGCCTTCCTTGACAGGCTTGGGCGCACCTTCGACCAAATCCTTAGCCTCTTTCAGGCCCAGGCCGGTGATGGCGCGAACTTCTTTAATCGCGCCGATCTTGTTGGCCCCAGCCTCAAGGAGGACGACAGTGAATTCCGTCTTCTCTTCAGCGGCAGCAGCAGGGGCCGCGCCAGCGGCGGGGCCAGCGGCAGCAGCAGCGGCGGCGGAAACGCCCCACTTACCCTCGAGGTCTTTAACGAGGGCAGCGAGTTCGAGAATAGGCTGGGCGGAAAGCCATTCAATGACTTGGTCTTTAGTGATGTTGCTCATGGTATTTTCTCCTGAAGCGACTAGCGGTTTCGATGGATGAAACACGTTTAAGGGACGTATCCCCTAGCCTACTTCTTTGGATATTTTATTTTCTCGGCTTACACCGAGGAAAAAGGGTTAAAGTAAGTAGGGGTTAGGCCGCTGAGGCGGATGATTGTTCTTTTTTGACCTTAGCGTCGAGAACGCGAACGAAGGCCGCGCCTTGCATGGTGAGCAAGCCGAGGAACATCGAGCGCAGAGCGTCGAACGAAGGCAGATCGGCAAGCTTGGAAAGGTCAGCCGCCGTCATGAGCTTCTTATCCAAGACGCCTACTTTCACTTCGAGCTTCTGTTTTTCTTCGATAAATTTCTTCAGCACCTTGGCGACGCCAGCAGGATTCTTTCCGCCGACAACGACCGCGGTCTGACCGGTTAAGGACTTCTCTAGGTCCGGCAAGCCGAATGCCTTGGCCGCAACCCGAAACGAGCTATTCTTAACGACATGAAATTCAGCCTTATCAGGGGATAGGCGCTTACGCAGCTCGGCCGCATCGGCAACTGTCAGCTTGGTAAAATTGGTGAGGATGACGTAGTCGGACTTCTTTAGATGCCCGGTGACCTCATCGATCAAATATTTCTTTTCTGCTCTCATAGTAGATTGTTTCCGGGTTAGAATTTATTAAACTCACCGCTCGCCAGCTTGATGCCGGGACTCATCGAGGATGAAAGCGTGACGCTCTTGATATAGTGCCCCTTGAAGGCGGCTGGCTTAGCTTTACCCACAGCCTCGAGCACCGCGGTCACATTTTCGGTAATTTGATCGACCGTGAATGAACGCTTACCAACGCCGACCCCAATATTGGCAGTCTTGTCGACTTTAAACTCTACCCGACCGGCCTTAACGGCCTTGATACCAGCAACGATGTCGTCGGTAACGGTGCCCGATTTTGGATTTGGCATCAGGCCCTTGGGACCAAGTACACGCGCCAAGGTTCTTACCTGTTTCATGGCCTCAGTGGTCGAAATCGCCACATCGAAATCAAGCCAGCCCTCATTGATTTTAGCCATCACGTCAGCGAGGCCAGCAGTGTCAGCACCGGCAGCGAGAGCCTTAGCTGGGTCGTCAGTAAAAACAACGATGCGCACTTTCTTGCCGGAGCCGTTGGGCAGTGGCGTCGTGCCACGTACCATTTGGTCACCTTGGGCCGGATCGACGCCTAGGCGAAAGGACAATTCGACCGTCTCGTCGAATTTAGCCTTGGGGAATTTAGCCAGAATTTCTACTGCTTCCTTAAGCGGATATTCTTTGGCGAGATCAGCGGCCGAGGCCGCGCTGCGATAGCGTTTACTTTGTTTTACGGGCATTTTTGACTCCTTGCGGTGCAAACGTCTCGAGTGAGACTCCCGCGGTGAGTGGTGTGGTTTAGGAAAATTAGTCGATGACTTCGATACCCATGTTGCGGGCTGTACCAGCGATCATACGTACCGCGGCCTCTTCGCTATTAGCGTTGAGGTCGGCCTTTTTGATTTTGATGATTTCGAGAATTTGTTTTTTCGTCACCTTGCCCACTTTGTCCATATTGGGCTTAGCGGAGCCGCTCGCGATACCAGCAGCCTTCTTCAGCAGCACTGAGGCTGGGGGCGACTTAAGAATAAAGGTGAAGGATTTATCAACATAGACTGTAATAACCACCGGAATGATCATTCCATTTTGGTCTTTTGTCTTGGCATTGAATTCCTTGCAGAAGCCCATGATATTGACGCCTTGAGCGCCGAGAGCGGGCCCAACCGGGGGCGCCGGATTGGCGGCACCGGCAGGAAGTTGCAGACGAACGTAGCCTTGGATTTTTTTAGCCATAACGGAAAGGGGTTAATTAATAAAATAGAAGGAAGGTTGATCAGCTTTCAGAAGCGCGCTGAACCTGCCAGTATTCGAGTTCAACAGGCGTAAACCGCCCAAAAATAGAAACGGAAATTTTAAGCTTACCCCGAGCAGGGTCCACTTCATCGACCCGGCCCGTAAGATTAGCGAACGCCCCATCGGTAATTTTGACTTCCTCCCCGACATCGAACGTGACCTTTGGCACTTCTTTGCCGGACGCAGCTTCGATGCGGGCGCGTATGTCATCAATTTCAGTCTGGCGAAGTGCGGCGGGCTTATCGCCGCCGACAAAACCGATGACGCCAGCCGCATCTTTTACAAAATAGAACGGTTTAATAATGACCTGTTTTTCCAGATCATAGAGGCACATATTGATAAACACGTAACCAGGATAAAGCTTGCGAACCTTGGTCGACTTTTTCCCGCTCTTAACCTCGGATACGACCTCAGTCGGCAGCAAAACCTCAAAGATGAAATCATTAAGCTCTTCAGCTTTTTTGAATTTCTCGATGTAGTTCTTCACCTTATTCTCCTGCCCGGAGAGAGTGTGCAGGGCGAACCACTGGGCGCTAGTCGGCGTAGAAATTTCGACAGTCATCGGAAAATATTTAGCGGCTGATGAGCTCCGTGACAGCATCAACGACGTTATAAAGCGCAAAATCACTAATGCTGGTGAACAAGCCCAACAGCAAACAAGCAACAATGACAACGATCGTAGAATCTTTAAGCTCGGTCCCCGTGGGCCAGCTAGCTTTCTGCAACTCAGCGACCAATTCGCCAAAGAAGATGCGGGCACTGCGGAATGGATTGGCCATATTATAAGTTGGGCGAAAGTGGCAGGGGCGGAGGGACTCGAACCCCCAACCAACGGTTTTGGAGACCGCTACTCTACCAGTTGAGCTACACCCCTGTGATTATTTCTTTTAGACAACACAGCCGGGAACCCCAAAAGGAGCCCCGGCAGCGTCGGTCGGAAGAGGTTAAAGATGCGTTATGCGATGATATCGGTGACACGACCGGCACCAATGGTGCGGCCGCCTTCACGGATAGCGAATTTCTGAGTCTTCTCCATGGCGATGGGAACGATCAAATCAATTTCCACAGCGATATTGTCGCCAGGCATGATCATTTCAACACCAGTCGGAAGATTCACGATACCAGTTACATCCGTTGTGCGGAAGTAAAATTGAGGGCGGTAGCCATTGAAGAACGGCGTGTGACGGCCGCCCTCGTCCTTTGAGAGAACGTAAATCTCAGCCTTGGCCTTCTTGTGTGGAAGAATCGACTTCGGGGCGGCAATAACTTGGCCGCGCTCGATGCCTTCTTTGTCAATACCGCGGAGAAGAATACCAACGTTGTCGCCTGCCTGCCCTTGATCGAGCAACTTGCGGAACATTTCAATGCCAGTGACAACCGTGTTGGTCGTGTCCTTGAGGCCAACGATTTCAACGGCATCGTTAAGCTTGCAGATGCCGCGTTCGATACGGCCGGTGGCAACGGTGCCGCGACCAGTGATCGAGAAGACGTCCTCAACTGACATCAAGAAAGGCTTGTCAAGTTCGCGCTGTGGCTCCGCAATATCGGCGTCAATAGCTTCCATAAGCGCCTGAATAGCAGCCAATCCCTCGGGCTTTCCCTCGAGAGCAGCGGTGGCGGAACCACGGATGATTTTAGCGGCCTTGCCGTCAAATTGATACTTGGTGAGCAAGTCGCGAATCTCTTCTTCAACCAGCTCGAGAAGCTCAGGATCATCGATGAGGTCGACCTTGTTAAGGAAAACGACGAGATTCGGAACCCCGACCTGACGAGCCAGCAAAATATGTTCACGAGTCTGAGGCATCGGGCCATCAGAAGCGGAGACCACGAGAATACCGCCATCCATCTGGGCAGCGCCGGTGATCATGTTTTTAACGAAATCGGCGTGTCCTGGGCAGTCAACGTGCGCATAGTGGCGCTTGTCTGACTCATACTCTACGTGAGCGACCGAGATCGTGACGATCTTAGAGGCGTCACGTACAGTGCCACCCTTAGCGATGTCCGCGTAAGTTTTGACCTCAGCGAGCCCCTTGCGGGCTTGAGCTGACAAAATTGCGGTGGTCAGTGTGGTCTTGCCGTGGTCGACGTGGCCGATCGTGCCGACGTTAACGTGCGGCTTTTTGCGTTCAAATGTTGCTTTAGCCATGTTGAGTAGGAGTAGGTTATTAGTGGTTGAAGTTGTTGATCTTTATTAACGTCGGAGATCATCGACGTTGCCCTGGAGCCCAGAACCGGATTCGAACCGGCGACCTCGTCCTTACCAAGAACGTGCTCTACCAACTGAGCTATCTGGGCAGACAAAGGCACAGGCAAAAATTGAAAAGAAGGTTTAGAGAATAGCTGCGAAAATTCGCCGTCAACTAGATTCTTGCTAAATTCTAAAAAATCTACGGACCGATAACGACCCGATAGCGACCAGCGCTCAAGCGCTCGCCCAGCCGAAACGACTTAATCAGGTATGAGCGGAATAATGCGCCGACCTCATCATCAACGTCATCTCGGCCTAATTCGGGCACAAACACCGGGTCACCGATGAGACCAGCATTGCTAACAGCCACCAAGAAAATCACGGGCTTAATATTCAGTCCCTGCAGATTTAAATCATTATCCTGATTGAAGATAACAGTTTTCCCGTTCGATAATTTAACCACTTCTATAGAAAGACTTCTCGGGGTTAACGCCTTGTGAGATGGATCAAGCTGGCCCATCCCAGCAAAAGACCCGGCATTGCCTTGGGCTAGAATATCGCCCAGGCGCTCTGGGGTCGCAAAGGCATCAGCTCCGTAAAGCTTCATGCCCTGTTCCCCCATCGTAAAATTTGCCTCAAAACTTTCAAAAATCTGGCCAGATAGCTTGTGCATGCCCGCCGGCAATGGTCGCTGGCTGAAATTCCATTCGGTAGGGAAAAATAGCGGGGCTGGATCGAAGAGTTCGGATCGCTCGCGCATAAGCTGTTCATCGCCCCCCAAACCAACACCTGCCAGACGCACAAAAGGCGATTTTATCGCGTGGCTCGGAGCGGCCACCGGCAATTGTATCCCCGTTATAGCCCACCATACTAGCGTCACAACGAGCGCACCGCCGAGCCAAAACCAAATCCGTGACCTTGCTGCAATTTTTTCCAGGCTCATGGGATCAGCTTAAGGCAATGGCCTGGCTGAAGCTTGGGTTTCAGCGGCGGCCTGAACTCCAGCAAAGCCCGCGGCACGAGCCATATCGCACAGAGAGAAAAAGTCCTGAACTGATACCTGTCGATCAGCGCGCACCAGCATCACCGCGTTGGGATGTTTTTGCGCATATAGCTCGAGATGCTTTCGCAAATCGGAAAGCCCGTACATGCCGCCCTCAAATAAAATCACGTTATTACTCCGATAACTCACCACCACTGACGTAGCGGCGCTATTCTGACCGGCCGCACCGATCGATGGTAGATTAAATGTTCCGGCCGTACCCACTCCGATAGGCAGTCCTGGCGCCAGTACGAAGCGCGAGCCAAGCAGGCCAAAAAACAGCGCAAGAACGCCGACATTAACCCAAGCCATAAAATCAAAATCCCGCGGTGGTGGGCTCAAGCGAGAGACTAACTCAAACGGACGGGTAATCATTTTAATGGGCCGGCTCCGTTGCGATATTCCCGCTGCAAGAATCGCATTATTTCGCTACCCGACCATTCCATGTCCTGAACGAGGGCGCGGACTCGACCCGAGAGAAAATGTCGAGCTAAGTGCGTCGGTATGGCTACAGCCAGACCGGCGGTAGCGCTCAGCAAAGCCTCCCACATGCCACCCGCGAGCACAACGGGGGTCGCATAATTTCCCCCTTGGTTAAAGAGCCAGAATGTTTTGACCATCCCGAGCAAGGTTCCGAGCAAGCCGAGCAGAGGGGCAATTTGCGCAATGGCGGCGAGCGCGTTGATCCTTCGCTCCAAAACAGGAAGCTCTACCAGGGCGGCTTCCTGCACGGCAAACCGGAGGGCCTGTTCGTCATCGGCCGCATGGCGCAAGCCCGCCTTGATTAGCTTAGCCACGGGACCGGGGGTCTCTTCACACAGAGTTAAAGCCTCCATCAATCGATTTTTCTGCAGGAGATTTTTGATCCCACCCAAAAATTCCGTCGAACGAATTTGCGCGCGGTGCAGCAATAACGTGCGCTCAATAAAGATCACCGCTGCGACGAGGCCCAGCAAGAGCAACAATCCCAGGACAGGGCCGCCTTGAGCGAAAATACGGTAACTGAATGTGCTCATGGATTTTGTTTTATATAATGCGCGTTCAAGGAAAAGCGTAAATGCGCCAGCTCAAGGGCGGCGGTCGCTCGGCAAACGAAAGCGTGCCAATTTCGCCTGCGCCTGGGCGAGGCCGTATAGCTTGTAATCTAAAATTAATTGATAACTCCGCTGAGCTTCATCGATCTGGCCCGCATCTTCATGCAATTGGGCCAGCTCAAGCAAAGAACGCGAAACCCAGTAACGGCCCTTGGCCCCCAATCGAGTGGCTTGCGCGGCATCAAGCAGAAAAGCGTCGGCCACCGACCAAAAAATAATCTGCGCTTTCGCCGCTTGGGCATGTTTAGCCAAGGCATAGCCCCATTTAAAACCCGCCTCCGCTCGCAAATCGACGGGGGCAGACGGCAAGTCCCGCACTCGCTCAAAAATCGCCGCCGCGCTTTCATAATTAGTAAAACTATTCGCCCCTTGCGCAAATAGACAATCAGCCAGCGCAATCTCCGCTAGGAGAATATCAAAATGTGCGGGATAATTATTAACCAAGTATTCATATACCTGCCGAGCGGCCGCCATATCATTTAAGCGGCGGAGCAGATCGCCTTGCTTAAGCCGCGCATAAAAAACGAGTTCATCCTGCGGATAATCTCGGATCAGGCGCTCCAACATTTTTTCATAGGCGTCGCGCAAATGTCGATCGAGACCCTGACGCTCTAAATTTAAAGCCGCCTCATACAAGGCCAGCGGGGCATATTCGCTGCGCTTGTAATCAGGATGATCGACAAAGCTAACCAGCACCAATTGTGCGGCCGCCATATCGCCACGCTGAGTCAGATAGCCCGCCTGAATAATATAAGAATACTGAGCGGCGGCGGTTAGGCGATAGTCAGCGCGTAGTTTTTCCAGAACGGCAAAACCCTCCTGATTTTGATTACGCGCCAGAAGAATTTGGGCCTTTAGCAGCTGCGCCATGCTGGCTACGTTACGGCGCAACGCGGGATCAAATGGCTCCGCTTGTTGCAAGCGCCCCAGCAGGCCATCTGTTTGTTGCAGCGCCGCATCCAATTGATTGTTATCAAAAGCTAATTTAGCGCGCAGCCACATCAGACGGACGCGCAAAGTTTCGGGCACACCGGACACTTTTTCGCCCAGCAGCCGATTGAGACGACTATAAGCGACCGGGGTCTGCCCGCGAATTTGCAATTCCTTAACTAAATTCCACTCCGCTTGCCAGCGATTCACCGCATCAAAACCAGGGTTAGTGGCTGAAGCGTCCAGCTGTTGAGCGGCCTCGGTGAGCCGATCAGCCCGGATATCAGACAAGACCCGCTGAAAAAGCAAAACGCCGGCGGGCACGACAGCGGGCGTTTCATGCAAGGCGGCATCATAGGCATCAGCCGCATTGCGATAATCTTCGGCGCGGAAAAACGCCTCGGCCAGCAGCACCCCCAACTCAGCCCGCTCGCGGCCTTCCTTAGTCACGGCGCGCAGTTGGGCCATGACCTCGGCGGCGGCACGATAACGTTTAAGATCCCAAGCCACAGCCAAGCGCACGCCGAGTGCCGTTACTTTGAGTGGCGAGCCCGGATAACGCTCCAGCAAAGCGCGCGCATCTTCCTCCGCTCGAGCATAATCGTTGTCAGCCAAAGCCAATTGGGCCCGGACTAATAATAAATCCTCAATGACCGTATGCGGCGTGGGCGCGTTAATTAAATCGCTGAGGTCACGGCGCAATTGCTCGCGGTCGACTGTTGATTTACTCCCGCGAGCCAACAATTGAAGTGCGAGGCGCTGAGTTTCCGCCTTCTGGCCATCACGGAGTAACTGTTTAAAAGCTTGGCGGCCGGCGATACTCGATTCACCCGCGATTAAACCCAGCATGAGCCGAAATTGGTCCGCAGTATTACGCTCCGAAGGCGAAATAACGGCGAGCTGGCGTTGCAGTACGGCTTGGGCCTCGGCCGCACGACCCAAAGCGGCGAGGGCCGCGGCATAAGATCGCACCGCATCAAAACCCGTCGCCCGCCCCTGAAAAGTTTCCATGGTCTTGCGCAAATTAACCAGCCGCGCCTCATCAAGCGGACCCCGCCGCAGGAGGGCCTGCTCTCGGCCAAGCGCAAAGCGCGCGCGCGCCAACTCAGACACGGCCGCATTGATCGCCTGGTCGTAAAATTCATTGGCCGCCAAAATATTCCCTTCGGCATCCGCCACTTGTCCCTGCAGAAAATGCCACCAACCTTTATCCGCAGCCGCGAGGCTCTCAATTTTGCCGGCGGCCAGCGCGGCTTTTGCTTGCGGCAACCGCCGCGCGTGCGCGGCGAGTAGGCCAGCGCGCAATTGATAAGCAGAGGAGCGCGGCCCCGTGTAGGTAGGGAGAACCTTTTCAGCCTCCACCGTGTCACCAGCATCGAGTAAGGCCGTCACCAGAGCGAGGGTCACAGTTTGCCGAGCCTCTGCGGGCAAACCCTCCTCTTGTAAAATATCGCGATAAATTGCCGCTGCGGTAAAGGAAAAGCCTGCCCGCAAAGCCATCTGCGCGCGACCTTCTGCAATAAGCCGACGACTCGGCTCCATCGCTGCGCCCCCAGGCGCATCCACGAGCGGACTGGGGCTCGCCACTTGAGAGGCGAGCGGCCCAGCCACGAAGGCGAGAGACAGAGAGAGCAGACAACTCAACTTCATCATGAAAATAATAACAGTGAGCCAACAGATCGTGGTGGCAAGCCTCGCGCGCGCAGTGGATTCTGCCTGAGGGTTGAAATAGAGGGGGCCATTGTAAGAGGAAATTACTCGCGCCCCATTATTCCCTCCGACAGCGTGTCAGTCTTTAAGTTCAATCCCCTACTTCTATGCTTCTGATCATCCTTGGTACTGTCCTCGTCATTGCAATCGTCGGGGCCTTATGGGTCGCCGGTAATTATAATTCCTTGGTTAGCCTACGCAACCGCTTCAAGAACGCCTTTGCGCAGATTGATGTGCAGCTCAAACGCCGCTACGATCTCATCCCCAATCTCGTGGAAGTGGCTAAAGGTTATATGAAGCATGAGAGCGGTACCCTGGAAGCGGTGATCGCGGCGCGCAACACAGCCTACGCGGCCTCCAAGAACGCGGCCGCCAATCCCGCCGACGCTGGCGCCATGAAGGGCTTACTCTCAGCGGAATCAGGCCTCGCTGGCGCCATGTCCCGTTTAATGGTTGTTTCTGAGCAATATCCTGACCTCAAGGCCAATCAAAACATGATGCAACTGACCGAAGAGATGACCTTCACCGAAAATAAAATCTCCTTCGCGCGCCAAGCTTACAATGATTCCGTTATGACCTACAATACGTCCCGCGAATCCTTCCCCACCAATCTGCTCGCTGGCCTATTCAATTTTACCGAGGCCCAGTTATTTCAAATTGAAAATGCCGCCGAACGTGCGGCCCCGCAGGTCAAATTCAGCTAAATCGCCAGAGTGAATTTTGCGACTGAGCTGTTGAGAGCCTAGCTCCCAACTCGCGCCTCACCCGCTAATCATGGATTTTTTTGCTGCCCAAGACCAGGCGCGCAAGCGAACCCACCGGCTAGTGCTCTTATTTATTCTGGCGGTGCTGGGGACTGTGTTGGCTGGCTATGCCGCCGCGGTATTTTTGCTCAATCAGGACCCCCATCATGGTTCGCTCATTTGGTGGGATCCGCTACTTTTAGCCTGGACGGCAGGGACCACCACCGTGGTCGTGGGGATCGCCTCACTTTATAAATGGTCGCAACTACGCGCGGGCGGCGCCGCCGTGGCCGAACTCGTCGGTGGACGACTCGTGAGCGGCGCTACCACTGATCTCAAGGAACGGCGTCTGCTCAATGTCGTTGAGGAAATGGCGATCGCCTCCGGTATTCCGATGCCGGTTGTCTACGTGTTAGAGAATGAGTCCGGCCTCAACGCCTTTGCCGCTGGGCTTACCACAAGCGATGCCGCCGTGGCCGTGACCCGTGGCCTGCTGGATAAATTATCCCGCGATGAACTGCAGGGAGTGATCGGGCATGAATTTAGTCACATCCTCAACGGCGACATGCGCCTCAATGTGCGCATCACCGCCATTGTGTTCGGCATTCTCGTCATTGGGCTCCTTGGCCGGGGTATTTTGCAATCAATCGGCCGCAGTCGCGGGCGCAGTAGCAGCGATGATAAAAAAGGGGGCGGGGTTATGGCCTTCCTCGCGGTTGGCTTGGCGCTCCTGATCATTGGCTATATTGGCTATTTTTTTGGACGGCTCATCCAGGCAGCCGTGTCACGTCAGCGCGAATTCCTGGCCGATGCCTCTGCCGTGCAATTCACGCGTAACTCCGAGGGCATCAGCGGGGCCCTAAAAAAAATTGGGGGCTATGCGCTGGCGGGTAATATTGCGGACCAACACGCGCCAGAGATCGGTCACTTTTTTTTCGCCCAAGCCTTTGAAAGCAGTTTTAGCGGACTCTGGGCCACCCACCCGCCGCTGGCAGAGCGCATCCGCGCAGTTGAGGCCCATTGGGATGGCGCAGTTTTTTCTCCGCCAAAAATAGTTGATATCGCCCATGAATCATCCGCGACCGCAGGTTTTGGCGGCAGCGCACTTAGCGGCAACCAGACGGCGAGGTCGCCCGCTCCCCTTCGCTTCAAACCAGTGGCGATAGTCGCTGATCTCGGCGCTCTGACCGAAGCCCACTTCCGCCAAGCCCAAACCCTCCTCGCGTCGATTCCCCTGCCACTGCGAGAGGCGACCCGCGCTGCCTCCGCCGCTCAAGTATTGGTGTACGGATTGCTGCTCAGCGATAACCCAGCCTCGCGTGAGCAACAGCACGCGCTTGTCAAAAAACATGCCGGGGCCGATGCTGCTACAGTTTTGGACAGCCTAGACGCCGCCCTGCGCGCCCTCGCCCCTGAAGCTCGGCTACCGCTGCTGCAATTGGCCTTTCCCGTGCTGCGCGAGCTGAAGAGCACCGCACTTGAACGCTTTACGACCACCCTCGACGCACTCATGCACGCGGACAATCGTGTCACCCCTTTTGAATACGCATTACAAAAAATGCTGCAGCGCCAGCTCACCCTCGCCGCCAACCCCCGACCCCAGTTGCAGTACGATTCTTTCGATGCAGTTCGCCGGGAGATTGCGATCGTACTTTCCGCTTTGGCGCATCTCAGTCCAAAAAATTCTCCCGCGGCTTTTGCCGAAGGCACCGCGCAGATTCCCGTGATTCGCAATCAAATCACTCTGCTTGATCCCGAAGCAAGCGGACTCGATCAGCTAGACTCTGCCCTCGATAAACTCGCCGTCAGCGCTTGGCCCATTAAGCAACGCGTCCTCGTGGCGGCCGGCCACGTTATCGCTAGCGACAGCACCATCACGGTCGAAGAAGGCGAACTCTATCGCGCGATCGCCGCGACGCTCGACTGCCCCATGCCCATGCTGGGCCTCACGAATTAATTTTCTGGCTTCGCTCAGTCTCGTGACCCTCGCCGAAAAACAGCAGCAGCTCATTGCAGATTATGCCATCATTGAAGATGCGCAGGAACGTCTCGCGGCGATCGTGGACGGCGCCCGCCGCAGTCCACCGCTCGCCGCGACTGAACGCACTGAGAGCAACCGCGTGCGAGGCTGTATTTCACAAGCGTGGATTGTGGCCGAGCAGCGGGAGGCGCGTTGCTACTTTCGCAGCGATGCCGATTCGCCCTTGGTCCGAGGCTTACTCAAGCTACTCTGCGATTTATATAGCGACGCACTCCCGCGAGAGATCGCCACGACTGAGCCGATGCTTTTCGAAGCCCTAGGGCTCGCCCGCAACCTCTCTCCCACTCGCCTAAATGGTTTGCGCAGCGTCCGCGCAAAAATCCGTGAATATGCCGATAGCCTCAGCGCTTAAACGAATACGGTAAACGGCGATAGAAACTTGCAGGCCGGCGGAGCGTCATTAGGTCAGCGCTCGCTTTCGATGTCTCTCCCTTACCCAGTCCATCACTGTCACGGTGTTTCGACTAATCCCGAGGATTATTTCCTCAGCCGACGCCAATTCCTCAACCGCGTAGGCTTAGGCATGGGGGCAACCGCGCGCATTAGGACTCGATGGATTTTTTGTCCGGCCCGTTAGCTGCACTGTCTTCCACCGTCCAACCTTTGATCGCCACCGGCTCGCAAGCTTCGACAAAGCGCCGGCCTTGCTCGAAGCCCCAGAGCCAACACGCGCCATCGTGGCGATCATGCACTAATAAATAATCCGGGGCCGTCGCATCACTCTCCGCGGCGATGCTGAATTGATTTTCAGTCAATCGCTCCAGCACACCCCTGAGTTTTTGCAGCAGCGGAGCTGTTTCAAGCGTGACCTTCCAATTACGCGCCAGCACCACGGGATGCCGGCCCACAAAATAGTATCCAAAAAAACGCGGTGGCTGAAAATGCCCCGCTACGCCCAGTTTTTTTACATGAGCCTCAACGGCTTCAATAAACTTAACCCGCCACGCCAGATCACGTGGCAGTCTGATTTCAGGGAGATCAATGAGGAGTTGGTCGGGCATGGCGAAAGATTATCGGCATACTCCATAACGGCTTTTTTTGCCGCTCCGTTAGCTTAGGTTTAGCCGCCCACTGGCGAGAAATTCCGCGCACCAAAAATAGCTAAAGTTTTACCCGCGCTGGTCTGAGTCGTTTGCGTCGCAATTTTGGGGCCTGATAGTTGAGCGGTGGCCCGGCTCTGCACAGCTCATCGACATTGCTATTTCGATGCACTGGTTCCCTGCCGTACCGTCATCGCTATCAATCTGCGCCGGCGCCGAATACGCAGAGGTCGGCGCGAAACGGGGGGCTATTTCCCTAAAGCAATCCGCCGCACCACCTCGCCGGCAGCTGCAAATCCAAACGCACCCGTAATAAAGACCGCCGTGCCAAAACCAGTTGCGCAATCTAGCCGCAAATTTGACCCCTCTTCGGGTTCAGTCGCGCAGGTGCCATCAGCCCAGGGATAGATGGGTTTCTCCTGGGACGAAACACAGGGGATTCCGTAGTCATGCCCCTCGCCTTTCGCGAAACCATAATCGCGCCGCAATTTCTTGCGCACCTGTCGCAATAGCTCATCCCCGTGCGCCCCGCCAAAATCGGTCACGACAATGCGCGTGGCATCACGACGACCACCCGCTGAACCCACGGTTAACACTGGGAGCTGTCGCCGCACACATTCCGCAATAATCAGCGCCTTATTGGACATTAAATCGATACAATCCACCACCCAATCATAGCGGGTGGCCAACAATTGCTCGGCAGTTTTGGCGGTAAAATATTCGCTCTGCGCAGTGACGCGGCAAGCGGGATTGATTAACTGCACCCGCTCCGCAATCGCGATGACCTTGGGCCGGCCAATGTTGCCATCGAGCGCAGGGAGCTGACGATTAACGTTAGTCAGACAAACATCATCGAGATCAATCAAGGTTAAGGCGCCAACGCCGGAGCGCGCCAAGCCCTCGGCTACCCATGAACCAACACCGCCGACGCCGATAATCGCCACGTGCGCGTCGTGCAATCGGGGCAGCGCCGCAGCGCCATAGAGACGAGCGAGACCGCCGAAGCGTTGGAGATAATCATCAGTCACGCAGGCAGAGCTAGCTAGGCCCACGCGTAGCGCCACTCATTTATTACCCAACGAGTCATCAGGGCATATTTCCCTAAAAGCCGAGCTGGTTAACCGCCGCGATCGCTTGCTGCTGACGCGCGGGCCCAGCACCGCGGATTAACTGATAAGGCAATTGCCGCCGTTCTAGCGCCTCCCGCCATAAATTAAAACAGCGGGCGCGGTCAGCGAGATCAGGAAAAGCGCGCTGCGGATCCGGGGTAAATGGCACATCAATATCGAGCAAGAGATACAGGGTATAATTTGACGCGCGCCGTTCCGCTTCAGCGCGTATATCCGCCGGACAGGCGCCGTAAAGTAAGTCACTCCAAAGCACCGTCGTCAGCGCCTCGGTGTCGCAGAGCACGAGCGGCGGCGCCAGCGCGACGGCCGCGTCTTCCCGTCGCCATTGCTCGCGCGCAATCATGGAGATATTCGCCAAGGTAATCCCGCCGTGCTGGTCCCAAAACTCACGCGCATACTCAGCGACTACGGGGGCATGAAAATGGGCGCCCAACTGCTGCGCGAGTTGCGTTTTCCCCGTAGATTCCGGCCCAAATAAAGCGATCCGTTTCATGCGGCGACCTTGCTTTGGCGCCACTCGCGCCAACCCCAGAGCGACATCCCCCAAAAGATTAGGTAGAGCCCGCTCGTCAGCCGCAAATCTTTCACCCAATAAACGCCCACGGCTACCGTGTTGACGAGCAGCCAGCCCAGCCAACATTCCCATTTTTTTCGCGCCTGCAGCCACTGGGCAATTAAACTAAAAATTAAGATGAAGGCGTCCCACCACGGCAGAGTCGCATCGGTCAGACGATGCATACCCCAGCCCCAGGCCGACGTCAGTCCGGCACCCACGACCAGCCAGCCGACCCTCGCTGTCGGACTTAAACCGGTCACCGGCAACCCCCCGGCGCGGGCAGAATCGGCGGTCCCGCCCCGCGCCCAGTGCCACCAGCCATAAATCTGAAGGGCAAAAAATAAAATCTGCAGAATCGTATCGGAATAAAGCTTAGCTCCATAAAACACCCACGCGTAAATCCCTACCTGCACTAAGCCAACCGGCCACCCCCAGAGCTCTTGGCGAATCATCAACCGGACGCCGATAACGCCCAGCACCGTGCCCATAATTTCCCAGATGCTCATAATCAATAAAGGTCAGGGCGGGTGGAATAAATATCGGTAGCGGTTCGCTTAGCCTCCAGCTAAATAGGCCTCCATCGCCTCGCGCGTCAGCCGATGACCAGCGGCACAACGCGGACATTCCACGCGGATTGATTCCGCCTCGCCAAAAATACCCACGGGATCCGCGCGAAAAGCGGGGGCGATCGCGCCCAGAATTTTTGATTGCGTGCAACCGCAGTGCCAGCGGTAGAGCCGCTGCTCAATCCGCGTCAAGATTTCAGCCTGGGCCAGCGCGCTGACGCCCGCAGCCGCGACGGCGTTAAACCAGGGCGCATCATAATCAGGATGTGAGACGAGCAGCGCATAATCATCGTTCCCGAGGTGGAAATAACGCACCGGGCATTGTTCACTTTGCGCATAATAATCCGTGGCCGCAAGCAACGGATCATTCCCGATAAAATTAATCACGCTCCGCCGAGTCTCCGCGCCGCGGCGCGGCACATTGTCGCTGTAGAAGGTATTGAGCGCAGCGACCTTAACATTTTCCGTAAAAAGCCGCCCAGTGATCGTACAGTCCTCGTTATCCATCGCCAGAAACACGTTGAGCCGCGGCGCTTGAAAATTAAGCGACCAAGCCAAGTGCTCATGCAGCGGTCGCGCCGCGGCATGGAGCACACCAGCCACGAGCGCCTCTTTAAAAATAGCCGCCTGCGTTGACGGATATCGCAAATGCTGGTCCGCCAGATGCAGGTAATAATCCGTAAACAAAGGGGTTAAGTCTGCCCGTACGAGCAGCACATTGCGGTGACGGATAAAATCCACTGTAACAACGGCACCTGAATCGGTCGCTAACTGGTCTGGCGGCATCCCACCCAGTGTATGAATAATTCCTGAATGTCCAGCGAGGGCCATGCTTGTGCTCCGACAGGGTAATTAATCGAGAGAATCCCCACCGACCGCATCCCTCAGCGCCCGAGAGATCGCCCCCGTCAATTTGCCTTAATCACACCCTTACTCTCTAGCTTCTTTACCTTGGGCTTAATCACGAAAGTGCAGTAACCGGCGTTGGGATTCTGATTAAAATAATTCTGGTGATAGTCTTCAGCGCGCCAAAATTTCTTGAGTGGGACAATCTCAGTCACAATGGCGTCACGATAGCTGGCTTGCGCCGCCTGCTGGGCGCGTTGGGCCGCTTGATGCTGCGCCTCATCATGGAAAAATATCACCGAGCGATATTGGTCACCGTGATCAGCTCCCTGCCGATTGAGTGTGGTGGGATCATGGGCCTCGAAGAAAATCTCGAGCAATTTTTCGTAACTGATGATCGCAGGGCTAAACTCCACTTGGATGACTTCAGCGTGACCCGAGCCATGACTACAGATATCCTCGTAAGTTGGGTGCTCAGTTTTTCCGCCTGAATAACCACTGACACTGTGCCGCACCCCAGGAACGCGCTGAAACACCGCCTCCATGCACCAGAAGCATCCGCCTCCAATTGTTGCAAATTCGGTGGAGGACGCCGCGGGGGATTGAGCTGAGATATTCATAGCAGAAAAAACAAAACCGAAGGCAAGGAGTGCGCGAAGTTTCATCATTAGGCCACTAAGCTAGTCCATTATCGCGCCGAATCAACCCGCGAGGTTATTTATTCCGTAAATCTTGTCCCTGAGCGGCAACCGTGATTACTTCTTGAAAGGCCCCCTTTAATTTCACGACCCGCGGCTATCTATGGAAGACTCACGCATCGATAAATGGCTCTGGAGCGTACGCGTTTTCAAGACTCGTCCCCTCGCGATGGAAGCCTGCCGCCTCGGCAAGGTTCTCATAGGCGAAGTCGCCGCCAAACCCAGCCGAGACCTTCGTATCGGCGATACGGTCACCATTCACCTCGGGACAATCACCCGCACCCTGAAAGTTACCGCGCTGCCGCCCTCCCGCGTTGCCGCCAAACAGCTTCCCGAATTTATCACCGACCTCACCCCACCGGCTGAATACGCCCGGGCTAAACAAGCCGCCCTCGAGCATCAACTTGCCCGCCAACGCGGCCTCGGTCGACCGACCAAAAAAGAGCGGCGCGATATGTCGGACCTTTTTGGCTTTGATTAAAACTCACCGACCGCGCGACTGAACAAAGCCAACTTAGGCCCGCTTAGCGCGTTAATTTACGGTACTTGATCCGATGAGGCTGATCGGCATCACGGCCTTTGCGCTTCTTAAAATCCTCGAGGTAACTGGTATAATTTCCCGCAAACCAATGCACATGACTGTCGCCCTCAAAGGCCATGATATGAGTCGCGACCCGGTCGAGAAACCAGCGATCATGGGAGATAATAACGGCGCAACCGGCAAAAGTTTCCAGCGCTTCCTCCAACGCGCGAATGGAATTCACATCGAGGTCGTTGGTGGGCTCGTCGAGCAAAAGTAGATTAGCCTCACTCTTAAGAACGCGCGCCAACAAAACTCGATTGCGCTCGCCCCCAGAAAGCACGCCAACTTTCTTCTGTTGATCCGCTCCGGTGAAGCCAAATTGCGCGCAATAGGCGCGACTGTTTACTCCGCGCGAGCCAAGCATCATGACTTCTTGGCCGTCGCTGATCACTTCCCAAATCGTCTTGTTCCCCTCCAGCGAATCGCGCGATTGCTCGACGTAAGCGGTTTTTACCGTTTCCCCCACGCGAAATGCGCCCGCATCGGGCTTTTCTAAATTCGTAATCAATTTAAACAGCGTCGTCTTACCCGCACCGTTCGGGCCGATGATACCGACAATCCCCCCTGGCGGCAGAGAGAAATTAAGCTGATCGAAGAGTAAATTATCACCGTACCCCTTGGCCACTTGCTGCGCCTCGACGACAAGCGCACCCAACCGCGGACCGGGTGGAATAATGATTTCAAAGAGTTTCTCCTGCTCAGCCACATCCGCATTGAGCATCTGCTCATAAGCGTTGATCCGGGCTTGGCCTTTGGATTGGCGCGCCCGAGCGCCCTGCCTAATCCAAGCCAACTCACGCGCCATGGCTTTCTGCCGCTTGCTCTCGGTACGTTCCGCCACCACCGCCATCGCCTGTTTTTGCTCCAGCCATGACGAATAATTTCCCTTAAAAGGCAGGCCCGATCCGTGATCGAGCTCCAGAATCCAGCCGGCGACATTATCCAGAAAATAACGATCATGCGTGACCGCGATGACGGTCCCTTCGTAACGACTCAGATGCTGCTCAAGCCAATTAACCGAGTCGGCATCCAGGTGGTTAGTCGGCTCATCCAGCAACAGGATCGAGGGTTTCTGTAGCAGTAAACGGGCTAGAGCAACGCGGCGACGCTCACCACCCGAGAGATGATCAACCATCGCATCGGCCGGCGGACAACGCAGCGCGTCCATCGCCTGCTCAATGAGGGGCGCGACATCCCACGCGCCGAGGTGGTCAATTTTCTCCTGGAGCTTCGCTTGCTTTTCAGAAATCGCATCCTTCGCTGCATCATCCTCGGCGGCGGAAAGCTCGTCCCAACTCGCATCATACGCCGCGGTCAGATCCGTGAGGTGCTTGACGCCCTCCTCAACGCAAGCGCGCACGGTCGATCCCGGGGTAAGCGCCGGCTCCTGCTGGAGAAAACCCACCGTGTAGCCCGGCTCAAAGTGCACGCGACCTTCAATGTCGGTATCGATCCCCGCGAGAATCCGCATCAGCGAAGATTTGCCGGAACCGTTAAGACCGAGCACGCCGATCTTGGCGCCGTAGTAAAAAGAGAGCGAGATGTCGCGGAGGATCTCCTTGCGCTCGATTTTTTTCGAGACGCCGAGCATCGAGAAGATAATCTTGGGGGCTTCCGGAGTGGCCATGGAAAGAAAAGCTGGGCGTGGATCGCCAAGAGTCGAGTGCAAGAAATAATTGGGCGAAAAGACCCGTCGCCACCGCCCAGACCTCACCGCCACCGGCGCCGAGAGCGACCCGCCGCGGCGGAAGCCCCCCGACTCGCTCAGATTTCATAAAGGTGCAGCGGCACCGGATCGATAATTTTAGCTTTGGGCAATTGCTCGGCCAGTTGGGACTTGAACCAATCGCGGGCATCGGGATCCCCATGCGTCAGCACCACGCAGCGCGCTTTGGTTTGCACGGCAAATTCCAAGAGCTCGCCCCGCTCCGCATGGCCGCTCAACTCAAAGCGCTCCACCCGCGCCTTAACCTTTGTCTTAACATCGAGAGCCGAAAACAGGAAATTGGCCCCCGGCTTCGTGGCCAATAATTTTCCGCCCGGAGTGTCCGGATCACAATAGCCCACAAAGCCAATCGTGTTATGGGCGTGACCCAACAAGCCCGAGGCGAGCGCATAACTTGGCGTGCGCTCCACCAACATACCGGAGCTAACAATATAAAGCCCCTTTTGGTGTGGCTCTTGGCCCGGGGTAATTTTGCGCGGCAACTTGCCCAATTTAAGATCCTTTAAAATTCGCCGATCAAATTGCACATCTTTCGTTTTCCGTGATACTTCATCAAATAATTCCGAAAGCCCGATCCCGAGGCCGCCCGCAAACATCGGGCAATCAATCAGCCGACCGAAGCGCCGCGCATCGTGAAAGACGGCGAGCAATTCTTGCATCCGGCCCAGCGCAAAGACGGGCAACAAAAAGGAACCGCCATTCGCAATCGTATCGTTAATCGAATCGATCAACCGCGCAATTTCATGCACGCGCTCTTTGCCGTAAGCGCGCTCCGTCATGCCGCGCGTGGTCTCGATGATCAGAGTATCAAAATGGCCAATGGGGAAATGGGCCCCCTTCAGCGTGCGCAAATGTTCAAACAAGACATCGCCGGTCAGGAATATTTTCCGCAACCCGTGATGGATTTCGACCGCCGTGGCTCCCGCCACATGACCCGACGGGTGAAACATGAGCTCGATCTCGGTGCGCTTGCCTTTGATTTTCTTGATCTTCTTGAAATCAAGTCCGTTAAAACGATGCACGAGACCTTCAATTTCTTGATGGGTAAAAAGCGGGTAGCCGGGGATATTATCCTCCTCTTTCTGCTTCTGCATGACGTTGGCAGAATTATGCAGCATCTTCTCGATCAACATGCGACTCGACTGCGTCAGGAGCACGGGGGTCTTGGGGTGTTGGCGCATCACGACGGGGAGACCACCAATATGATCCAAATGACAATGCGTGATGATGATCAGGTCGAGATGGACGTCGCGCAGTAATTTGAGGTCGGGTAAGGCGCCGAGCCCAGGCGTCTTGGGATTTAGTCCGCAGTCGACTAAAATATTCAAATCGCCGATCTGCAAAAGCAGTGAGTTGGCGCCAATACCGCCCTGGCGGTTGAGATCAGTAAGTTTCATGAGATGGAA
>Ga0214919_10002999_pt1 | contig 25976 bp, 24 predicted proteins | sample LL1503_MetaG_FD_177994 | JGI IMG/M metagenome (GOLD analysis project Ga0214919, IMG submission 177994) | Freshwater microbial communities from Lake Lanier, Atlanta, Georgia, United States - LL-1503 | ecosystem: Environmental > Aquatic > Freshwater > Lake | place: USA: Georgia | collected...
AGACGGTCATTCAGACGCTAACGACGGCCATAATCGTCGCGGTCAGCGCAGGCGTCAGCCTTGTGGCGGCTGCTTTCGGCCTCTTTGTGCTGTTACGCTGCCTTTGGGGTGAGGCCATCGCGTGCGCAGTTGTGGCAGGTGTGTTTGCCTTGGTGGCGCTCGTCGTCGCCTTTGTGGCCAGCCGACCTGCCCCGGTCGAGAAACGCCCCAATCCTGCCCCGTCAGAGACTTCGCCCATCTTGGCAACCCTCATGGCCCTTGTGCGCGATAAGCCCTTGATCAGCGCCGCCGTCGCAGCAGCCGCTGGCATCATCGCGGTACGCAATCCGCAAATGATCTCAAGTTTGATCGCAGCCTTGATTCAGGACGCAGAGCCCAAGGACTAAAGCCGATCACGCAGCGCATACCAGCTAAGGCCCGCAACCAAGGCTGGCCAGCGCAAAACTCTGCCGCCCGGAAAGGGTGGGGTGGGCAGGCGCGACAGCAGATCAAGACCGGACATCTCGCCGAGGGTCGCATCGGCCAACAGCTTGCCAAAATAGGGCGCGAGCATCACCCCTTGGCCACTATAGCCCGCAGCGGCAACTACTCCGGGGGCAAGGGCTCGGACATAGGGTGTACGGTTCAGGGTGATACCGAGGCTGCCACCCCAAGCATGGGTGATTGGCACATCGGCGAGCCTTGGATAGACCTTTAGCATGTGACGGCGAACAAACTGCGCAAGGTCGGAGGGGAACCAAGGCGAATAGTTCTCGCCGCCGCCGAACAGCAAACGCCCATCGGGCGACTTGCGAAAATAGTTGATGACAAAGCGGCTATCGGCCACGGCAGCGTCGCTGCGAATGATCTCGTCGGCAAGCGCGCCTAAGGGGGCCGTTGCAAGGATAAAATTGTTGATTGGCATGACCCGGGCATCAATGGTCGGTGAAAGTCCATCAATATAGCCGTCACCAGTCAGGATCAGCCTTTGGCAAATCACCGTGCCTTGCTGGGTGATGACCTCCATACCATGCGCGGTCTTACGCCAAGATAGGGCCCGCGAGCGTTCGAAAATCTGCGCGCCGGTGATTAAAGCGGCACGCCCCAATCCAAGGGCGAAATTGAGCGGATGAAGATGTCCGCCGCCGTCATCGACCGTTCCTCCAAAATAGGTCTCGCAACCTAGCTCGTGGGCCAGCGCGTCCCTATCGATCAGGCGGATCTGGTCGTAGCCGTAACGTTCGGCCATATGGTCACGCCAAGCGCGGTCGTGGTCCTCGCCGATCGGTCTATGGCGCGCCTCGATCAGTCTAGACTTCAGATCACAGGCGATGGCATGTTGGGCAATCAGCCCATGCAGATGGGCCTTGGCGTCCTCGGCAAGGGTCCACAAGGCCATGGCGTCATCTGGTCCGACCGTCTTTTCGAGCCAATATTGATCACGTCTTTGACCTGTATGGATCTGACCGCCATTGCGTCCCGATGCGCCGGAGCCGACCTGCGCCTCCTCCAAGACTATGGTGGAAACCCCTTGTTCGGCAAGGCGAAGGGCTGCGCCCAGTCCCGTATAGCCCGCACCGATGATGCAGACCTCGGTTCGGTGTTCCCCCTGCAAGGACGCAAGTTGCGGGAAGGGGTTTGCCGTTTGCGCGTACCAAGAGGTCGTCGGATGGCCGAGGTTGCGCGCTGCCATAGGGATTAGACGTTGAGCAGCAGGAATTCCCGCTCCCAAGGGCTGACCGTGCGCATAAAGGCGTCATATTCAGCGAGCTTCACCCGCGAATAGGCATCGATGAAGCTGCCGCCCAGTATTTCGCGCAGCGGAACGCAGGAACTTAGCAATTCCACCGACTCAATCAGACTGCGCGGCAGTTCAACGCCGCGAAGATTGGCGTCCGTGTCCACTGGCGGCTCGGGCTTGAGGGCTGAGATCATGCCCAAATAGCCCGCCCCCAGAACGGCCGCTATGGCCAGATAGGGATTGGCATCGGAGGAGGGGACGCGGTTTTCGACCCGCCGGTTGGCGGCGTCTGAGGGCGGAATGCGAAGGCCCGCCGTGCGATTATCATAGCCCCATTGGGTATTGACCGGTGCGCCGGATTCTTTGCTGATCCGGCGGTAGGAATTCACATAGGGGGCGAGGATGGCCATGATTGCAGGCATGTAGCGCTGCTGACCGGCGATGAAACTATAGAATAGCTCCGTTGGCACCTCGGTGCCCGGGTCAGAAAAGAGGTTCTGGCCTGTGACAGGGTCAATGATGGACTGGTGGATATGCATGGCCGAGCCGGGCTCTGAGGCCATAGGTTTGGCCATGAAGGTGGCATAGATCTCGTGCTCCATCGCCGCCTCACGGATGGTGCGTTTGAACATGAAGACCTGATCGGCCAGCTCCAAGGCATTGCCGTGCCGCAGATTGATCTCCATCTGGGCAACACCGCTCTCGTGGATCAGGGTGTCGATCTCCAAGCCTTGGCGTTCGGAATATTCGTACATATCCTCGAACAGGGCATCGAACTCATTGACCGCTGAGATCGAATAGCCCTGACGCCCCGTCTCCGGGCGTCCAGATCGGCCCGTCGGCGGTTTGAGGGGATAGTCGGGGTCGACATTCTTTTCGACCAGATAGAATTCAAGCTCTGGCGCGACAACCGGCTCCCATCCCTTGGCGCGGTAGAGCGACAGGACCCGGCGTAAGACTTGGCGTGGGCTCTCATCGACGGGACGACCATCAGGATGAAAGGCGTCGTGAATGACCTGCGCCGTTGGGTCTTGCGCCCATGGCACGCTAGCTAGCGTCGCAAAATCGGGGACAAGGAAAATATCGGTATCGGCCTGAACCGCACCGATCAGCCCTTCAAGGTCTGGGAAGTCACCGGTGATGGTCTGATAGAAGACCGACATGGGCAGGTTCATGGTCCCGCCATTGAGGAACTTACGTACCGGCATGATCTTGCCGCGCGCGACCCCGGCCAGATCAGGCACGAAACATTCGATCTCTTCAATATTTTGACGGGCAAACCATTGGGTTGCCTCTTCAATAGACGCGACTCCGCGCGCGGTCGCGGGGGCGGGCTTACGCTGTTTTGATTTGGGTTTCATGACACTTTATGGGTTTCAACCATTAGCCTAACCCAAGGTCGCGGTTTTCGCAAACCGCGAGCCCCACTTGAACTGCGTCACCTTAACCTGTGTTACGCAAGGCCGCCGCAATGCCGTTGAGGGTCAACTGGATGCCAAGCTGTACGGCCTCGCTATTTTCGCCTCGCCGACGCCGAGACAAGAGCTCGATCTGCAATCGGTTAAGAGGATCAAGGCAGGGTTTTGATAGGGCAATAGAGGCAGCAAGGTCCGGCTGGCTTTGCAACAGGCTTGTCTCGCGTCGGACCTTGAGGATCAGATCCACTGTGGCCTTCCATTCACCCTGGATGACACCATAGATCCGATCGGCATGGGCCCGGTCAGGGGCAAGACCGGCATAGGCGCTGGCCATCGCCATATCACTTTGAGCCAAGGCAAGTTCCATATTGGCCAGAAAAGTGTCCAAAAAGCCCCAGCCCTGAGCCATGTCGCTCAGTTGGTCGATGCTGATCTTTGCGGCCTTGACGCCCGAGGCAAAGCCGTACCATCCCGGCAGCATAAATCGCGACTGCGACCAGCTAAAGACCCAAGGAATGGCGCGCAGGTCTTCAATCCGGCCCGATTTGGTGCGTGAGGCGGGCCGACTGCCGATCTTGAGGTCGATGATTTCAGAAATCGGTGTGGCGGTGCGAAAAAAGCCCGCAAAGGCCGGATCGCGATAGACCAGATCCTGATAGGCTTCGCATGAGGCGTCGGTAATGGCGCTCATGGCTGGGCCAAACCTTGCATCCAGTGCTGTAGAGGTCGTGTCGCCCTCTTGACGCAAGGTGGCTAGGAAGACGGCCGCGCAGGCACTGTCTAGGGATTTGCGCGCGGAAACCTCATCGCCAAATTTGCGGGCAATCATCTCGCCCTGTTCGGTGACCCGCATGCGCCCGCGCAGTGTGCCGGCGGGCTGGGCAAGAATGGCGGCGAAACTCGAACCGCCGCCGCGCCCGACCGATCCGCCCCTGCCGTGAAACAGTTGAAGGCCCACGCCCTGCTGGTCACAGACCTTGAGAATGTCGGACGATGACCGGTGCAAAGACCAACGCGAGGCCGTATAGCCCCCGTCCTTATTGCTGTCCGAATAGCCAAGCATGACCTCTTGGGTTGCCTTTGGTCCAAGCAAGGACCGCGCAATCGGCAGTTTGAGCCAGCGATCAATGATGGCTGGGGCAGCTTCGAGGTCGCCAATGGTTTCAAAGAGCGGCGCGACGGCCAGCATGGACCGGGGAGCCGCGCCGCCAAAGACGAGGCCAGCCTGTTTGAGCAGGACCAAAGGTTCAAGAATGTCAGAGACCGATCCTGCCTTGGACACGACATAGGCGCCGATCGCTTCTGGCCCATAGGCGGCCACGGTCTCGGCAGCCGCGTCCAATATCCGAAGCTCTCGCTTGGTTTCGGCTGAATAGGACGCAAAGGGCCACCGCAGGACGCGGTCGTCGGAGAGCTGTTCAATCAAAAGCTCGATCCTTTGATCCTCTGAAAGCCCAAGATAGTTGATCGGGGTTGGGGATTGGGCAAAGAGGTCGGCCACCACCCTTTCATGCACATCCGAATTTTGCCGAAGATCGAGGGACAGGAGATGAAAGCCGCAGCACCGAACGATCTGTAGCAAGACCTTGAGGGTGGTTCCCACCAACCGCTCACCGCCATGGGCGATTAGGCTGTCTCTGATAATCGACAGATCATGGACAAGTTCGGAAACGGCGCCGTAGGCTTGAGCTTGCGCGGCGGCCTTGGGCGCACCGATGGGTGATGCCTTTAGTCGCTCTGCCGTGGCCAGAACCCGGTCGTGAATATAGGTCAGGGCCCGGCGATAGGGCTCGTCGGCGCGGTGAACCGAATGCTGGGCTGAGCGCCTTGCCAATTCCATGACCTCGTCCGAGACCGGGGCCAAGGTGATCGATAGGGTCAGCTCTGATTCCAGCTGATCTAGCTGTTCAAGATACCAAGCAAAGATGACTTGGCCCTGTTCGGCCAGAGCCAGCTTTAAGGTCACATCGTCGACATGGGGATGGCCATCGCGGTCGCCGCCAATCCACGATCCCAAACCAACCACCAGAGGGAAGGGGGCCTGTTCCGGCAAATCGCGGTCCCAATCACCATAGAGCCGAACCAGTGCTGGCAAAATCGCCCGCCGAACAAAGCCCAATGTATTATCGATCTCGTCACTGACCGTAATCCGGTCAGGGCGATGGAGCCGCGTCTTCCAAAGCAGGGCGACGGCGCGGAAAAGTTCATCCTGCGTCCAAAGATCCAGCGTCCGCGGAAGGCTATGGCGGCGAAGGGCCAAGATGCGGGCGACCTCAAATTCGCGGTCGACGACGGATGCGCGGCGCATTTCCGTCGGGTGCGCGGTCAGCACGGGGGTCAGGCGCATCTCGTCCAACACCGACTGGATGTCTGTCTCTGAAACCCCCTCGTTCTGTTTTAGAGCTATGGCTCCGGTCAAGGTCGCGGGCAGGCCGCCCGACTGGCCATCATCCAGTTGACGACGCCCTGCTACGTCTTCGGCAATGTTGGTCAGGGTCGATAGACAGGCCAGCGCCCGAACCAGATAGACCGCGTCATCGGCTGAAAGGCTCGACAGGTCACCGGCCTGATTGTCGACGTCTCTGGCCCGTTGCACACCCCGCTGACGGGCTTCCCCGTCGAGATAGCCGAGGGCCTCATTGAACAGGCGCTCGAGAAGCCGGACATTCTGCGCCACCCTGCGCGTGGTCGACTCATCGAAGGTCATCCTATTGCTCTCCTGTAAGCTTTCGCGCAGCTTAGCGTAAATCATGTAAAAACCCTTGAACGGGTCAATAGTGGCGTTGCCGACGGGAGACTAAGACGATGGAAGAGCTTTGGCGTTTGGGAGAAGAGGCCGGTCAACGGCTTAAGGATCGCAAACAGACCATCGCGGTCGCAGAATCATCGTCCGGTGGCCTTCTGTCGGCGGCCCTGTTGGCGGTTCCTGGCGCGTCGGCCTATTTCCTCAGCGGCGCTGTTGTCTATACCGGCCGCGCGCGGCGCAAGCTGATGGCCCTCGAAGCCGATGCGGTCGAAGGCATGCGTTCGTCCAGTGAGCCCTATGCCCTTTTGCTGGCGCGCACAGCCAAGGCGCGGTTTCGCACCGACTGGGGTCTGTCGGAGACCGGGGCCGCCGGGCCAACCGGCAATCCGTACGGCGATGCGGCAGGCCATAGCTGTATCGCGGTTAGCGGACCGGTAGAGCGGGTCTTAACCCTTGAGACGGGTAGTCCAGATCGGCGCGCCAATATGCAGGCCTTTGCCGAAGAAGCCTTGCGGGCGCTCATCGCCGCCTTGGATGCTCAGGCCCAGGGTTAGGCCGCGCGCAGTCCTGCGGGCCGGTCAAGAACCCGCAGGATTTCGCCTTCGCGTTCATTCCAGATGATGCTGACCCCTAGGGCGCGGTCCAACTGGTTGCCCAGAGCCGACCGCACCTGAATATCGCCCAGCCGCTTGGGACTGATCCGCATGAGCGTGCGCCCGCAGCCCAGATCCTCATGAAGGTCTGCATGGCGCAATACCGCGTCAATGATCGCGCCCGTAAGCGGAGATCTGACGGGGGCTGCAGCCTTGGCGGGACGGTAGGTCGGGGCGAAGCGCTTATAGGGGGCCATGGGGGGCTTTCTTGAGGTCACGAGGTTCGGTCTTGACCTTATGGCCACCATATGCGTCAAATTCGGACGTATCATTTGGAGCGTCCCATGCGACACGATAAGGCTCAGAGGCTCTTGACCCTCGCCCGAATGCTGGCTGGAACCGCTGAAGGCTTGACGCTGGATGAGATGGCCTCCCGGCTAGAGGTCGGTCGTCGCACGGTGGAACGTATGCGCGACGCCGTGCGTGAAGTGTTCCCGCAGATGGAAGATATTGACGATCCGCCAACCCGCCGTTTTCGCATCCCCTCTGGCCTAGACGGTCTTTTTCAAGCCCCGACGGCTGAAGAGCTGGCGGCGCTTCGAACCGCGTCTGAAGCGCTTAGCAGTTCTGGCGCGCAAAATCGGGCGGGTGCCCTGACCACCTTGGAGGCCAAGCTAATGGCCTCAATGCGTCCGGGTGTTCGCCGCCGTCTGGCTCCTGATGTCGAGGCCCTACTTCAGGCCGAAACCATCGCGGTGCAGGCTGGGCCGCGGCCCTTTGAAGAGGATGATGTTCTGGCGCGGGTGCGCGAAGCCATCAAGTCCATGCGCGCCCTTCGGCTTCGCTATGACGGAGGCAGCACACCGGGGCGGATGCGCGATGTGGTGCCCTTTGGTCTTCTGTTTGGCCGCAGCAACTATCTGGTTGCGGCTGAGTTGGCCCCGGGTCAGCCCGTCGGGCCTCCGCGCAACTGGCGGCTTGATCGCATGGGTCAGATTGAGGTCCTTGATGTATCCGCCAGTCCGCCCGAAGACTTCTCCTTGCAGGACTATGCCGATCAGAGCTTTGGCATCTATCAGGACGATGTCGAGGATGTGGTCCTTAAGGTCCTGCCCCACGGCGCAGAGGATGCGCTGCGTTGGCGCTTTCATAGCCACCAGAGCGTGACCCAAAATCCTGATGGTTCCGTGACCATCGCCTTTCGGGCCAGCGGTATGACCGAACTGTCTTGGCACCTGTTCAGCTGGGGCGACAAGATCCGGATTCTTGCGCCTGATCGTCTAAGATCGGTGCTGGCGGAACAGCTGAAATTGGCAGCCCTCGCCTTGACGCCGGACTGCGGCGTCCGAAATTGACGTAAGGCGCCTTCAAAAGGGTTTTCGTTCACACGGAGACCCGATCATGTTCGACCTTACCCTCAACCGTCCCAGCCTTTCGTCCGATCTTTTGGGCCTTAGCCGCGCCCTCTATCGTGTTTTGCGCTATGGGGTGGTGTTTCTGGTTTGGTTGGGCCTCTTTGCCATCCGCCCGCGCTTGGCTATTGCCGCTTTCAAGAATCGGCGGCTTGGCTCACCCATTCCTAGGATGCGCCGCCGCACGATTGGCCATTGAGGCTGGCCTATCCTATAGCTGCTCTGGCTAAAGACCGACGTCACGCGCTAGAGCATCAAGGACCCCTTCATGAAACGCCCCCTAGCCGGTGTCCGGATCCTCGCCGTCGAGCTCTATGGGGCAGGGCCCTATGGCACGCAGTTGCTGGCTGAGCTCGGCGCTGAGGTCGTTAAGATTGAGGCGCCTTCGATGGGCGGCGATGTCAGCCGCTCGGTTGGACCCTATTTTTTGGGGGAAGGCGATACGGCCTTCTTCCAGACCTTCTCGCGGTCAAAGTCTTCTCTTGCGCTAGAGCTCAAGACCCCAGAGGGCCGCGCCATCTTTGAAAAGCTCGTCGCGGGCGCCGATGCCGTGGTCAATAATCTGCGGGGAGATAAGCCGGGCAAGCTGGGCCTGACCTATGAGAATCTGAAGGCGATCAAGCCGTCGATCGTTTGTGCCCATCTATCGGCCTATGGCCGCAACAACAGCCGGGCCAACTGGCCGGGATATGACTATCTGATGCAGGCTGAAACTGGGATGATGAGCTTGACCGGCGAGCCGGATGGGCCACCGACAAGGCTTGGCCTGTCGATGGTCGATTTTATGACCGGCTCGGTCTTTGCCCTTGGCATTGTTTCTGCGATCTTGAGCGCACGCAGTACCGGCGAAGGCTGCGACGTGGACGTCTCCCTGTTTGACGTGGCCCTTCACCAGACCTCCTATCCCGCCGTTTGGGCGATGAATGAGGGATATGAGCCCGAGAGACTGCCGCGAGGTGCCCACCCCTCTATCGCGCCATCGCAGCTGGTCAGGACTGCCGATGGATGGGGTCTATTGATGTGCCAAACACCAAAATTTTGGGACCTGTTCTGCACGCTAACGGGACGTATGGATCTTGCTACTGATCCACGATTTGCCGATATTCCAGCTCGCCGCGCCCATTTGGCCGAGTTGACCCAAGCCTTGGACGGCCTCTTTATGACCCGCAAGGCGCAGGACTGGAGCGATCTGTTCGCCGGTCAGGTACCCTTTGCGCCGGTCAAGGACTTAAAGTCCGCCTTGGAGAACCCCTTTGTGGCTGAGGTGGGCATGAGAGACATTGTCGCCCACCCCGCCAAGCCCGAGGGCCTCCACATGTTGGCCAGTCCGGTAATGATCAATGGCCAAAGGATGGCTGGCCATCGCGCCCCGACCTTGGGTGAGCAGACGAAGGCTATTTTGTCAGCGCTTGCTGACGATGATGAAAATAGAACCCCGCCGCAGTAACCAGAACTGCACCGATGATGCTGGTCCCATAGGCCGCTTGAATAAAGAACTGTAGCCAATCGAGCGTAACGCCCCCGAAATTGCGCCAGAGCAGGAGCACGACGCTTCCGGCATAGCCCGAAGAGTCGGCCACATAGATCAAAAATCCAGCGGTTCCCACCTGTCCGCTGACCGCCACCAAACGGTCAAATAGCATGGCGTTGAAGGGTGTGTAGGCCATATAGAGCCCCGCTCCGGCGAGGATCATCCAGGTGAGCGGGGACAGAAGTCCAGATTGGAAGGCCAAGGTCGATAGGCCTAAGATAAGGAAGCCTGCCACAACGACGCCGTGGATAACCAAAAGGGCCTTAAGATTATCGCGAACCGTCATAACGGCTGCTAAGGCCGCCAGTGAGATTACCGCCACGGGAACCTCGCTGGCGGTAAAGACGCTGGCGGTCTTGCCAAAGCCCAGAGCCGTCCAGATCTCAGCGGCAAAATTGTCCCTAAAGTCGCGAAAGGCGGTCAGCATGACGTAGGACAGGACGAGTAAAATCAGACCAGGGGCATATTGGCGAAGAAAGGCTGACCGTTCAGCGCTGTTCATAGGCGCGCGTGTCGTCCTTTGGGCCTCATCCTCTGCAGATGGCGGCGGCAAGAGGCTTAAGATCCAAACCGAGACGGCCAACAGCGGCATGAACGCCAATCCCACAGCCGCAGGCATCCAAAAGGCACTGACATGGCCGGAGGTCATCATCAACACGCCGATCGATTTGACGACGCCGGACGACAGGATGAAGCTCGAACAGAGCATGGCGCCCAGAACTTCCGAAACGCGGCGACCCTCCATGAACCCAAAGACGAGGCCAAAGATCATGCCGAGCGGTAAGCCGTTGAAGAACAGGGCGGCTACATTCCACGGCGCGGGGATCAGGGCGAAGGCCACTAAGGCGAGCCACGACAACCCGATCAGGACCAAGATCGCCCCGGCCCGCCTTAACGGCTCCATCTCGGCAATGACCTTGATGCCGATCATTTTAGAGAGGGCGTAGCCAACCACTTGCGCCAACACGAGGGCGATCTTGTAATCAAGAACGAAGGTCCAGCCTTCGACCGCTTCAAAGGTCGCCGCGGAAAACGGCTTTCGAAAGGCATACATGGAAAAATAGGCGCAAAAGCCAGCCAGACCGGCAACCAGGGTAAAGACAATAGGATTGGCTTGAACCAAGCTGCGCCTAATTCGGTCGTTCAAGGTGAGGGCGGTCAAGGCGAGGTCTCCGGCAAATCTTGGGGTAGCAGCTTAAACCCACTGGCTTGCGCACCCCTATTGTTTTGATTCCATGACAGGCGCGCGGCAGTAGGATTGGGTTTGTCACAGATCTGAGCTAAAAACAGCGCCTTGAGACTCGTCCCATCCTTTCGTTTGGAAATCCATCCCCATGCCGCGTTCCTATGATCTTGCAGTGGTGGGCGCAGGGATTGTCGGTTTGGCGACAGCCTTGGCTGCGGCTCGGCGCGGAAAACGGGTGGTTGTTATTGACCGTGATGCCCAGGCCAATGGGGCCTCTGTCCGAAATTTCGGTTTCATCACCATCACCGGGCAGGAGCGCGGGGATATGTGGGCGAGGGCCAAGCGCTCGCGCGATGTTTGGGTTGAGGTTGCCAACTCTGCTGGGATCGATCTGATCCATCGCGGTCTGGTCATGGCGGTGCGCCGTCCCGAAAGCATGGACCTGCTCGACGCCTTTCGTGAGACCGAAATGGGTGAGGGCTGCGAGATCTTGGATGCAAAGGCGCTTAAGGCCGATCACGGCCATCTGGCGGGGACCGAGCTTTTGGGCGGTCTTTGGAGTCCTCATGAGGTGCGGGTCGAATCGCGCCAAGCCATTCCAGCCGTGGCGGCCTGGTTGGCCGAGCGGCACGGCGTCACCTTCCTGCGTCAGACCGCCGTCGTCGGTGTCGAAACCGGTAAGGTCTTTACGACAACCGGTGTGATCGAGGCCGATTGCGTGGCGGTCTGTCCCGGCGATGATCTGATAAGCCTCTTTCCCGAGCGGGTTGCGGCCTATGGGGTCACGCGCTGTAAATTACAGATGCTCCGGCTGGCCGACCCGGGCTTTAGACTGTCGGGTGCCGTCATGTCCGATTTGGGCCTCGTGCGCTATGCGGGCTATGCCGCCTTGCCTGAAGCTCAGCCGGTGCGCTCGAGGCTCGAGGCCGAGCAACCCGACCATTTGGCCCATGGTATTCACCTGATCGTGGTGCAGAGCGCCGATGGCAGTTTGGTTGTCGGTGACAGCCACCACTATGGCCCAACGCCCGATCCGTTTGCTTCCGAAGCTGTCGATCAGTTGATTCTAGATGAATATGAGGCGGTGTTTGGCCATGTCGCGCCGCCTGTGCAGGAGCGCTGGACTGGAACCTATGCATCCGCGCCCGACCGCACGGTCCTAATTGATCAACCGTGCCAAGATGTGCGCCTCGTGATGGTCACGACCGGGGCGGGGGCCTCCACCGGCTTTGCCTTGGGCGAAGAGGTGGTCAATGACCTGTTTGGTAAGGATAAGGCCCAATGAGCCCGCAAGGTTGGAACGACTTTGATCTGGTGATCTTTGACTGGGCCGGAACCATGGTCGACTTTGGTTGCCGCGCCCCGATCGAGGCCTTGGTTACAGCCTTCACTAGCCGAGGCGTGACGCTTGATGAGGCCGCAGCGCGCGTAGATATGGGCAAGGCAAAGGCCGACCATGTGCGGGCGCTTTTGGCGCGGCCAGATGTGGCCCGAGATTGGCTTGCTGCCACAGGCGCACGGCCCGTCGAGACCGATGTTGATGCCCTGATGCTCGATCTTGGACCCTTGATGACGCAGGCCGCAGGCCGCGCGGCCCAACTGATCCCGGGCGCTGCCAAGGTTGCGTCTGATTTGCGGGCGGCGGGGCTGAAGGTGGCTTCATCCACGGGCTACACGCGCGACATGATGCAGCCGGTTTTGATCCGAGCCGCAGAGCAAGGCTATGCGCCTGACCATCTGGTCTGCGCCGGAGAAACCCCGCAGGGCCGACCCTCTCCCCTCATGGTCTACAAGACCTGCGCTGAACTGGGCGTTTGGCCCCTGTCGCGGGTGATCAAGGTCGATGACGCCGAGGCCGGTATTGCCGAGGGCCGCGCGGCGGGGTGCTTCACCATCGGCCTTGCGGCATCGGGCAATGGGATTGGTCTGTCGCTTGAAGCCTACCAGGCGCTTGACCCAGAAGATCGCGAAGAGCGCCTAACAAAGGTCCGTGCTAGCCTCATGGCGGCGGGCGCAGATATGGTCATCGATAGCGTTGCTGATCTGATTGAGGCTATGCAGAATCGAAAGTGCTAAGCAGTCTGCATCCCAGCCTGCTTTTGGCTTAGGACCCCTTGATGACCCTTCGAACCTTCCTTGAGCCGTCGCGGTCTATCGACATCATCCATGAGACGGACGTCTTGGTTGTTGGGTCGGGGCCGGGCGGACTCGCGGCAGCCTTGGCCTGCGCCCGCGCAGGAGTTCAGACGACGCTTTTGGAGCGCTATGGCTGTTTTGGTGGCAATATTACTCAGGTCGGCGTTGAGGGCTTTGCTTGGTATCGCCACCCTCAAACCATCGACAGCGAAGGCATAGGCCGAGAGTTCGAAGAGCGCGCCAAGACCATGGGCGCGGCCATGCCAGAGCCCCAGTCAATCAGCCACTCCCTCGACGCTGAAGCCTTTAAATATGTGGCCGATGTTCTGGTCGAGGAGGCGGGCGTCACGCCCATGCTGCACCGGATGTTTGTTGCCCCCATCGTCGAAAATGGCCAGATCCGTGGGATCATTACCGAGAGCAAGGCGGGCCGCGAGGCGATCTTTGCCAAACGTGTCATTGATGCGACGGGCGATGCCGATATTGCCGAGCGGGCAGGGGCCCTGACCCATAAGACACCCAAGACCGAAATGATGTCGGTCTCGGTCATGTTCTCCATGTGCGGTGTGAACAAGACCCGGTTTATCGAGCAGGTGAAGGCCGATCCCCAGACCTATAAGGATTGGGCAGGCAATGGCGAGTGGGACATCACGACCGATGGAAAAGAGGACGATATGTTCTCTCCGTTTCTGCGCAAGCCCTTCAAAAAGGCCCTAGAGGCGGGGCTTTTGCCGCCTAATCTTGCCACCATCGCCGGAACCTGGGGCACGGTGTCGGATCAGGGCGACCTGACCTATCTCAATATGGTCCACCTCTATTTGGATGGCACCGATCCGGACGATCTGACCATCGGCGAGATCGGCGGGCGCAAGCAGGCCATGCAGGCGGTTGAGGCGCTCAAGCACTTTATGCCGGGATGCGAGGACGCCAAGCTGCGCAACTTCGGCATGACCCTTGGCATTCGTGATACCCGCAAGATCGATGCGGCCTACAATATGACCGGTGAAGATGTGCGCGGTCAGGCCCGTTTCGACGATTGTATCGGCATATTTCCAGAATTTATCGACGGATACGGGCTGTTGATCCTGCCAACCACGGGCCGATATTTTCAGGTGCCCTATCGCGCCATGGTGCCTAAGGGCGTCGGGCACCTGTTGGTTACGGGCCGGGCCATTGGCGGTGATAAGATCAGTCATGCCGCTGTACGCAACATGATGTGCTGCGCCGTTGCAGGGCAGGGCGCGGGCGTTGCCGCCGCCATCTCCATCAAGACCGGCCAAGATTTTGACCAGCTCGACATAGGGCTCGTTCAGGCCGAACTGCGCCGCCAAGGCGCGAGGATTGCGTAAGATGACCAAGATCCCAACGCCGCCTTGGCTGATCCTCGTTTTGGCCAGCATTGCCATTGCCGGGAACTATTACGCCTATGACGCCATCGGACCCGTCGCCGATCTTTTGCGCACGCAGCTTGGTCTCAGACAGACCGATATTGGCCTGCTTAACGCTGTCTTTAGTCTTCCCAACATTCCTCTGGCTTTGGTCGGCGGATTGATCATCGATAGGCTGGGGGCCGCCAAGGCCGCGCTCGGCGCTGCGGCCTTTTGTTTTGTTGGCTCGGTCCTAACCGCAGTGGGCGAGCCCTTTTCCATCATGGTCACGGGGCGCTTGCTGTTCGGCGTCGGCGAAGAGACGCTTCTCATCGCGCTGCTTGCGGCGCTGGCCCAATGGTTTTCGGTGGGGGCGGCGGCGCTCGCCATGTCACTGTTTTTCAGTTTGGCCCGCGTTGGCTCCTACATGGCCGATATATCCCCGCGCTGGGCAGCGCCCCTCTATGATCAGGGCTGGCAGCCCCCCTTGATCTTGGCGGCGGGATTGACGGGGGTTAGCCTGATCGCAGCCTTGATCTTTATGGTACTTGATAAGGGGCGCACCCAGGCCAAGAGCCGTGTGCCCGAGCCGATTACAGTCAAGTCCTTGGTCGGGTTTGATCGATCATTTTGGTACATTCTTGGGCTGAATGTGCTGTTTGCTTCGGTCTTTTTCCCCTTTCGCTCGACCTTCGCCATTGTTTATTTCCAAGACGCCAAAAATCTGAGCTTGGCCGATGCGGGCCTGCTCAACAGTTGGGTCTTTTTCGCAGCGATCTTTGCCACCCCAATCTTTGGCCTGATCGCTGATCGATTTGGTCGCCGCGCGCTGCTTCTCAGCCTGGGCGCTGTGTTGATGCCAGTGACCTTCTTTATCTTGGGGGCTACGAACCTTAGCCTTTGGATCTCCACGGTTCTAATGGGGATTAGTTTCTCGGTCATTCCCGCTGTCATTTGGCCCGCCACCGCCATGTTGGTCGAGCCTAAGCGTTTGGGTACAGCCTTCGGACTGATCAATGTGTTGCAAAATCTTGGTCTGTTCGCCTGTAACTATCTGGCGGGCTGGCTCAATGATGCCAACTATGCGGGAGCGGCCAATCCGGCGGGCTATGGGCCAATGTTGCAGATGTTCGGCGCCTTAAGTCTGCTAGCCCTCGTCTCGACCCTAGCCCTATGGCGACGAGAACAGGGACCGCACAGCCGCGGCCTTGATCGGCCCGCAATCAACAGATCGGCCTAATGGTTTTTGTTTTTGGCTTGCGCGCGAGCCACCAGGCTTTGATAGAGACCCTCCAGATCCTCGCGGCTGATATCCAGCGCCTCGCCATATTGGGTGAGCACAAGATCAATATCCTTGGGCGTTAGGCTTAAGGCTGGCGAGATTGGCTGAGCCGGTGCATGGGCGACATGGGGAAAAGACCGGCCTGTGAGGTTGTTATAGATCAGCGCGCTCGCGGTCAGCAAAACCGAGTTCAAAAGGACCGGGACGAGCGCGAAGCTATAGCCCATCTGCGTAATTTTGGGTCCGCCCAGAACCGCGATGAGGGCAATGGCACCGCTTGGCGGATGGACGCAGCGAAAAAGGGTCATGACGCCGAAGGATAGGGCGACGGCCAGCGGCGCGGCCAGCATCGGCGTGCCAATCAGATGAGCGACCGTGACGCCGACCAGTGCCGCGACCATATGGCCTCCCATCACGGCCCAAGGCTGGGCAAAGGGGCTTGCCGGCGCCGCGAACAGAAGAATGGCAGAGGCCCCCATGGGCGCAATCAACAAGGGAGCATCGGCGATGGCGCCGATAGCCGTGGTGCTGGCGAGCGCGGTTATGCCTATGCCGCAGAACACACCAAAGCCCGCGCGGAACCATTCAGAAGGTCCCATGACGCTGGGGGCGGGGATGAAGCGTTTTAGCCATGAAACGAGGGAGGCGTCAGACATAGGGCTCAATCCTTGAACAGAAGGACAGTCTAGTGTGGTTCGAGCCCTTTCTCCTAGATGAAGAACATCACCGTCTCTGACCAGCCCTGGGTGTAGTGGCGGAGGTAGATTTGGTAGTCGGACCGGTAGGATCGGACCTGCTGTAAGATGTCGCGGAAATCGGATGCCTTGTGATAGGCCGCAATAGCTAGCTTAGGCCGATCATTTTTGATGTGGCCGATACAGCCTGCCAGCGCTTTAGTTTCCCAGCCTTCCAGATCCATCTTGATCAGACTGACGGGCTCTTGAACCGCCTCGTCGAGGGTGGTGACCTCGATGGTTTGGGTGGAGGTTGACGAGACCCCTGATGCGGATCCGGCATCGGCGTCAAATTGCAAAGTTCCCTTGACGTCAGACAGGCCCTCAGACCGAAAATCGATATTTGCCAGACCCTGTAGGCGATGGCGCGCGCGTGCGATGTTTATCGGTGAGGGCTCGAATAGGACGACCTTTTTATAATGGGGGTCGTGGCGGCAAAACTCTTCGGTCGTGTCGCCGTCATAGCCGCCGGCATCGATAAAGACCTCGCCATTGAGGTTTAGAAAGTCCTCAAAATACTGCTCAGCCAAGCGCACGCGATAGTTGGCCATATAGTGTGCATCTGCCGTCAGTCGGTAGCGCAGAACATCGATCAAGGTTTGACGTGAAATCTCGTCGGTCATGGCGTCAAAAAGGTCGACCCATTCGCTTTGATAGTCTTGCCAGTCTTGCCGTTGGTCGGTGACGAACCACGGCCAAGGGATCGCGCCATCAGATGCGGAAATCACCTCATGGATGCTCAAGATCTTAATGCCAGAGATTTGATCAAGCCGATGATTGACGGCGACGGGGCTGATCGAGGTCGAACAGTTTATGACAATGCTATCGGATGGAAGGGCATCAAACCCGATGATCGTAAATCCCTCCCATAGCTCTCCAGCTCGGGCATGGTCTTGAACAATGGCCTCGATCTTTGTCGCGGCGGCGAGATCATGGCTCTGTTGGTTCTTGCCGATGATGAAACAGGGTCGTTTCGTTTGGCCCGAGAGCATCGACTGGGCCAGTGCTTGGTTTTTTGGCTGGGCGATGAGGCTCGCCTGGATGGCCAAGATGAAGTCCTGCCGTGACATGATGGTCATGATCAAACGGTCCTAGGCCGAAGTGATGGAATAGAGGTCACGTTGGACCGTGCGGGTCATTAACGCCTCCAAAGCGGGCTGCGTTTTTGCATTGGCAAATAGAAGGCCAATCCGTCCAAAGGGGGCGGCGGGCACAAGGTCGCCTGCGCGGCTGAGCGCATAGAAGCGCTCAATCTCAAGGTCTTGGTGGAAATTGATAGCGTTAAAGACCTGTTCGACCGGTTGGGAGAGGGTGTGGCGCATGATAGGCTGATCGGGTGCTGATCGCTGGCTAAAATCAAAGGGTTGGCGCAAGAAGGGTCGCGTATAGTTTTCCGCATAGGCCGCACCGGTCGAAAACTGGATCAGCAGACTATAGAGGTCGCCTGGACAGCGCCGGGTGACCTCGACAAACCAATAGTGGTTTTCTTGCAGGATGAACTGGGTGTGCACCAGCCCATCGACCAGCTCGAGCGCTCGGGCCATTGACCTGATATCGCGCCGAATAGACTCCAAAATAGCGGGCGCTAAATCATAGCGCACGCAGCTGGTATCGACGGTGAACGGATTTGCCGAGCCGTGTTCCTCGACAATGTGGTCGCTCTGGATCTGACCATCAGTGATAAAGGCGGTGTGGCTATAGAGCTGGCCGGATACAAAATCTTCGATGAGATATTGACCCGATCTCGAAAACTCTTGAGCGCGTCCTATGGCTTGGGCCACTTCATGGCCTGAAATTGACTGCAGGACCGTGATGCCGCGGCCACTATAGGCATCGACCGGCTTGACGATCAGGGGGCGATCCTTGGGTAGATCATCGGCGCTCCAAACTCGCGGAATGGGAATGGAGTGTGCTTCGGCGAACTGGCGAAAGGCCTGCTTGTTATTGAGGGTGTCGGTTGCTTCCACGCTATCGATACCCGGGAATTCTCTTGCCTCAGCAATCTTTGCGCAGGTCAGATAGGACCGGTCATTGCATCCCGGGACGATGAAACGGACACCAAGCTGATCCACCAAGGCCAGGGCGGCGGCCTCATCGGAATAGTCGAGCTGGATATAGTTGTGAACGGACCTGGCAAGATAATCATCGGGATTGCCGCCAATGACAAAAACCTCATAGCCCGCCTCGACCAGATAGGCGTGGATCGGAGCCGCTGAAAGGTTGGTGTCAAAGAGCGCCACCCTAGTCATTGAGCCACACCATGGTTTGGGATTTAGCCGACTGTTGAATGGCCTCGATTACGCTTAGGTTTTGCAGACCGTCAAAGGCCGACACGACCGGCTCGGCTATGCCCTCAATCACATCCAGGAAATTGTCCAGTTGGGCGGTTAAGGGGTCTGTACGTTTGACCGTCAGGGTCTCTTCTATGAGCGGCCTTGTCCAAGAGGGTTCCTGATCGTCTGGCACACGCTTTAAGCGCATGGTCGGGATCGCCAACGACCCGCGCGTGCCGGCCAGATGGTAGCAGTCCTCATCGCCATAGGTCGGGTAGATAGGGTTTTCCTGCGATGTTTGCTCCCAGCTTCGCGCTGATGCCGCCACGTCCGACAATAGAAAATTGCCCAAAGCCCCAGACTCAAAGGCTAGGTTTATGGCGACCGTATCCTCCACTTCGAATTTGCGGGCATGCCGGGATGACAGGGCATGTACCCCGGAAATCTCGCCGCAGAGCGACCGCATAATGCCGATTTCGTGGATCAGATTGATCAAGATCGGGCCCCCTCCCGCCACGGTTCGCCAGGGACCAGCGGCGAAATATTCAGGCGGCTTGTAAAAGGCGGCACTGCCCTGAATACCAATGAGCTTTCCGAGCGTGCCGTTTTCAATCACTTGGCGCGCTGTTTGGAGCAAAGGGCTATGGGCGCGATGGTGGCCGACGATCGCCTTGGCCTGTCGTGCGGCGACCAGATCAACTAGTTGCTGGGCCTCGGTCAGATCGGTTGTGATAGGCTTTTCGATGAGGACGGGGATATCGGCGAGAATGCACCGCTGTGCCTGCTCATAATGGAAGATGTTGGGCGAAGAGATGATCACGCCTGACGGCCGGGTGGTCTCTAAGCAGGCGTCAAGGTCTGAAAAGGCTATTTTCCGGTGCCGTGCATCGGTCAGGTGATGTTGATCCTGCTCCGGGCAGACGATGCCCACCAGCATGCATCGAGGATTCCGGTCAATCAGCTCTATATGTTTTTGACCCATCAACCCGGGGCCGATGACGACGATTTTTAGCATTGCCCCCTCCGTCGAAATTCAACACACCGTATTTTGTTGATAAACTTTCTATCTATACAGTAATTATAGAATCTCTAATCGAACGACCAAATTCGACATGAACAAGTGGCCGGTTTAGTAATAAGTATTATTATATCGCCAAATTCATTACACCGTCTGATTTGAAAAAAACTGCTCGTTCTAACTTTAGAAGAACAGAAAATGGTTTACGGCTTATTAACCATAACCCCTATACCGATAGAAAGAAGCCTTAATAGAGAGCGGGTGTGGGCACTTATCCTCGAGCCATAGGTGGTGATGAGTTGGGCCGTAAATGCCATAGAGCCCCTCGAAAGCACGCATGATGACCATCGCTGATTTTCTCCTCGCTGAAGTCCAGCCAAACTACACGACCCAAGTCACGTCTATCGCCGCGCGATGGGAAGCCATGTTGCCCAGTGGCTTTTGCATGGGTCTGGACAATGACAATTTTGTTCCGCGCTTAGCAGACCTGATTGAGTCCGCAGACTATGCCGACGACGAAGTTTTGCAGCTCATCTCAGACCTTTGGTCTCTGACCTGGTGGCGTGGCCCAAAGATCGATGACGACTGTTCGCGGCGGATCATTGGCCGGGCCGTAGCCATATTTCGAAATGTCTTTGATCGGCCAGACCTTCCGCAGCCCACCGTGGCGCGCAGCAAGGCCCGCAAGGAACATTCGGTCTTTGTCGGCTCCTTGCAGGACCCGCTTCATTCCCCGTCACGCGGCGCAATCGACTATGTCGCTGTGTTGGCGATGGATCCTGCCATTGAGCGGATCGATATCTATTATTCGGGCTCTATTACCCCGCGATTACAAGCCTATATCGATGAGCGCATAGGGGCCTCAATTCGCCGCCGCGGCATCCGCTTCTTCTGCGTGGATGTGGTCGAGGACCTTTTGTCCGATGTCATCGGGCGAGGGGCCTGTACATTCCATTTCTGGTGCGAACCGGCCCTATCGCCATGGATCGGCCTGATGAGCCTGTTTGGTCCAACCGTTATGTTTGTCTGTGGCGACGAAGCCCCCGTGCAATATGCCGACGTCTACTGGTATTTCCATCAGCCCGACTATGTGGCCGAGCGGTGGGCGCGCCGCGGGGCACCTCAGTCTTTTATCAAGAACTATGTGTTTAGTAAAAGTGGCCCAACCTTGATTGAAGGGCGACCGACCCCCCGCAAAAGGCAGCCGTTGGGCTGGAACGAGAATAATTTCATTATGGCGACGGTGGGTAACCGCTTGGGTATCGATCTGGATGAGGCCTTTGTCAGTGGGATGGAGGCCGTTTTGAAGGCCCATCCGGAGTGTGTTTGGCTTGTTGTCGGCGCATTGCCAGAACACTTGATCTACGCCTTCGAGCAAGGGTTTGGCTTTCAGTTTCGTCATATCCCGTTCGAACCGGAATTGAGTGAGCTGATGACTGTGGTGGATGTCTTTGCCAATCCATTTAGACCGGGCGGCGGCAATAGTGCCAATAATGCCCTGAGCGCGGGAAGCGTTCTGCTCACGCTCGACGAAGGCGACGTCGCTTCCGTGGTGCCTCCAGAACACCGCGCAACGGATCGGGTCAATTATTTCGAATGTCTTCTGAAGTTGGTCGAAGACCCAAGTCAGATGGCAGTGTGGCGCGATCAACAGCAGAGCCAGCATTCAGGCTTGGTTGATCAGAACGCTTTCCTAGAGTCTTTGCGCAGCATGATGGGCCTCGCCTATGAGCGATTCTTAGCTCGGCGACTAACTCCACTAACCAAGATAATCGACGGAAATTAGATCCGTAAATGCTAATCTCTTTGATTTTTAAGCTGGGCAGGAGCGTGCGCCCGCGAACGACTAGAACGTCCTATTCGTAGTTCCGCTTAAGCTTCAAATCTAACTCGGGAGGGAATTGTGGCTTAAGCCACTTCATTTTTTCCCAATCGAACGGGCATCGTTCGGTTAGCGTATCTGTATCTGTATCGTCAACGCCGAGTTCGTTAACAATTGGCATGCCAATGTTGGACACCATGAGTTGAGCCAACAAATGATTTGAGGGCCACAAAACGGCAGATGCCCATCTGTGCGGTGCTTCCCAACCGGTTTTGTCCGTGGCGGCCCGACCTTCGCGTCCCTCCGGCTGCTCAAAAATAATGTGAGCCCAATCTTTATCTCTTAAAATCGACCTATACACCTTGATGAGATCTGGCTTGGCGCTTCCTCTATCTAGACGACCCCAATTCGCGCTATACTCAACGTTGTCCAAAATCAATATCGCATTGATTAAATTTCTATGGATTTGCGCCAGAACTTCTCGACGGGAAATGCCGTCATTCACGATAATATCCCAATTAAAATCTCCAATTATATTTCCCAATTCCATTAAAGAGTCTGCCTTAATAATTATTAGATCATATTTATTTATCGTATATTCTGATAATTCTTCAAAATCAATTTTCTTTGATTTAAAGCCAATATGTTGCGCTGTCTCAATTAAAAACTGAATATAATTTTCATCACTTTCAACTGTTACAACTTTTATATTTTTTCCTAACATATAAAACGTGGAGTTTCCGCCACCAAACTCTAATGCTAGCAGCTCGCGGTTATGTATACCAGGAAGCCACTTAAACAGATTGCTTAAAAAAGTTGAACATCCATCGGTCCACCATGGAACAGCCCTGAGGGTGAATCTCGGATGAATAGAAGCGCGATCTTGGGCCACATGATTTTCCTTGAGCGAAGGACCATGGCGGCCCGAATCCCCCAGTTTACGGAAATGTTACACGATTATTTTATATTATAGTACAGCGAGATGAAAAATATTGAAATTAATGTAATATATAGTACCAAATACGTTTTGCTAGCCTTGTGCATTCCGATAACCCGCTCCACTGAGCGGCTGTTAACGCAATCATTGCCTGCGCCAAATCACTCATATGATCAACGGTAAAAGGATCATCCCCGTGCATTGCTAACAGTGTCCACATCGACCAGACCGAGACGGTGGGTGCGGCCCCTTGTCCAAGGCGAAGTGACGTTCTTGGTCTCAGGCGAGTATCGTGCCGAGGTGCCGGTCGAGTATTTCGAAAATCTTTTGAAGCTGGCCGAACACCGAAGCCAAATAGCCACTTGGCACCATTTACAGCAGAACCAGCATTCGGGCTTGGTTGAACAAACCGCGTTTCTAGAGTCTTTGCGTTCTATGACAAATTTTGCCTATGAGCGGTTCTTAGCTCGGCGATTAGGGCTTATTCGGAGAATTATAGAGCGACGCTAGCGCGATCGTTCTCTTGCTCACTTGGTTTTGAAACTCGTTGTGCGTCAGGTGAGAGACTTCGTCATTGGCCTCAAATCTGGGCTCCGGCCTCGTCTAACGGGGGAATCGCTCCGCGCCGCATGATCGTCCAACTCGCTAGTCGATGACCATGAAGCGCCGCCGCGCTCGGTGCCGTTCCCTTCAGTCGCGCATCCAGATATCCGGCATTGAACGCATCACCGGCTCCGCTGGTATCGACGGGGGATAGGCGCTCTGTCGGCGGTACGATGGTGCCATCGGGTAGGCGGCAACCCTCCGCACCCAGTTTGACAATGACCTCGACCGCACCACATCGGGTCCAGTGCGCGGCGACTGCATCTGCGGTCGTTTCGCCGGACAGAAGCGTCTCATCGTCAAGGGTCGGCAGTCCAATGTCAGCGCAGGCGATGGCTTGATCGCGCGTCTCGATCGCTGTGGCGGCATCGGGCCATAGACGTGGCCGGTAATTGCCATCAAAGGCGACCTTGCCGCCGCGTGCTCGGACGCGCTTGGATAGGGCAAAGAGGGCCTGCCGTGCCTCGGGCGGTAGGATGGCGAGGCTGATGAGCGAATAGGCCAGCAACTGGGCTCCCTCGGCCTCTTTCAGGGCTGCTTCAATCCCCGGCGCCGTAAAAAGCCCCCGCGCCGCGCTGTTCTCGCGCCAATAGAAGAAGCTTCGTTCGCCGGCGTCATCGGTGCGAATGGCATAGAGCCCTGGGGTCTTCGTCGGGTCGGTTAGAATAAGGCTTGTATCGATACCCTCAGCGCGCCAGCTGTTGCGCAGATCATCACTGAAGGGATCGCTGCCCAAGGCCGTCAAATAGGCGACATCATGACCTAACCTCGCCAGATGGATCGCGGTGTTGATCGTATCGCCCGCATGACCAAGCCGCCAGCCATCATCGGCCTGTGACAGTTCGAGCATACCTTCGCCAATCAGAACAATTCTCATAGGTCCATTCCCATGGCTGGAGAGGCGCTAGCCAGCATCTCTTATGACATAGGCCTATGGGTCGCTTGTATCGGCGTCAATGATCCAACCTCTAACAGCAATTCCGGTCTTCACGCCGTGAGAGACTGGGATAATCCTTGGCTGGCCACGGGCGCGTAGGCGTGGTCTTCTCACGGCTCGGGGGGTTAACCCCCCAAGAGATTCAAATCCCGCGGAGACAATGGACATGGCCTTTCAGAAATTACTTTTTGGCTTGAGCTTGGTGGCGGGGCTGGCCCTTGTGGGTAGCGCTGGTCAAGCCCATGAGCATATGGGCCCGATGCCGACCACACCGGTGGGCAAGGCGGTCTATATGCGGCATGAAAACTTTAAACAGCAGGGTGCCGCCTTTAAGGCGATCCGCGACCAACTAAAGAGTGACACGCCCAATATGGCGCTCATTTCGACTAATGCTGCCAAGTTGAAGAGCTCGGCAGAAGCCTTGCCAACGTGGTTCCCAAAGGGAAGTGGCCCTGAATCGAAATATGAAACTGACGCTAAGCCTGAGATCTGGAGCGATCCTGTGAAGTTTGCGGCAGCCGTCAAGCGGCTGCAGGTCGAAACCATCAAGTTTCAGCCTATAGCCGCAAGCGATGACCTTGGGGCCATTAAGGCGCAAGCCCAAGCCGTGGGCGGTGCCTGCAAGAACTGCCACGACAGTTTCCGGGTTCCTGAAGAGAAGTAGGGCCTCTTGATGGGTGATGAGCCTGAAGAAACCCCAAAGGTGCGCGCAAAGCTTTGGGACGGGCCGACGCGCATTGTCCATTGGGCCTTGGTCATCCTCATTGGGTTCGCTTGGTGGTGTGTGAAGGCCAACCAGACCGAGTGGCACCTTTGGGCGGGCTATGGGATCTTGGGTCTCATCGTCTTTCGGCTGATCTGGGGCTTTGCCGGGTCCGCCAGCGCCCGGTTTACAACCTTTGTCAAAGGCCCAGTGGCGACCCTTGCCTATGCCAAGACCCTGTCGCAGCGCTCGGCTAAGGAGGTGGCCGGGCACAATCCGATGGGTGGCTGGAGTGTCGTGGCCATCTTGGCGGCAATCCTCAGCCAAGTGATCACCGGTCTCTTTGCCGTCGATGTTGACGGGCTGGAGTCTGGTCCCCTGTCGGATCGGGTCAGCTTTGAAACGGGCCGCCTGTTTTCTAGGTGGCATGATCTCAGCTTTACGGCCATCAAGCTCTTAGTCGTGCTGCACCTGAGCGCAATTGCCTTCTACGCCCTCTATAAACGCGCCAATCTGATCACGCCGATGATCACCGGCTATCGGGCTTTTGAGACTGATCCAAAGCTGCGCTTTGCACCCCTATGGCGCGCAGTACTGGTTGCAGTTGCGGCCGCTGCAGTGACCTGGTGGGTCGTGAAGGGCTTAAGGCTCTAAATCCATCGGCCAAGCTGTTAATTTCAGGGTGACGGCTACCCCCACTTTGCGGCATAAGCAGGCCAGCGCCGGTTTAGCTCAGTTGGTAGAGCGCCAGTTTTGTAAACTGGATGTCGCGGGTTCGATTCCTGCAACCGGCACCATTTCCCCAATGGTGATCCAAACCGGCCCAAGACACGCCCTGTCGGCCTGTGCTCGGCCGTGATGGGCCGCGTCTTTCGGGAGGGTCTACGGATCGACTATTGCGGTTTGAGGCGGCCGCCCACATCTCATCTGGATGCGAGCGGCACTGCCCATTGGCAATCGAGGATTAGGCGATCTCAGTGATGAACTGGTCGCGCGGACGGCGGACCTTTTCAAGATTGACCAGCCAGTCGCCTTCGGGTTGGCGATAGCCCAGTGGCAAGATCACAACGCTGCGAAGGCCGCGTGCGCCAAGGCCCAAGATCTCATCAAGGGCATTGCCGTCGAAACCTTCCATCGGAGTGCTGTCGACCTCTTCAAAAGCCGCTGCGATCATAGAGGCCGATAGGCCGATATAGGCTTGGCGGGCGGCATGTTGGAAATTAGCTTCCGCGGTCCGGGTTGGATAGGTCGCCAGCAGCATCTGGCGATAGTTTTCCCAGCCCTCATTCTTAAAGCCTCGGACATCGTTGGTCAGATCAAACATGTGGTTAATGCGCTCGGGCGTATAGTTATCCCAAGCGGCAAAGACCAAAAGGTGCGAGCCCTCAGTCACCTGAGCCTGGTTCCAAGCGATGGGTTGGATACGGGCGCGCACTTCGGCGCTGGTGACCACGATAATCTCATAGGGCTGAAGGCCGCTAGAGGTAGGGGCCAAGCGGGCCGCCTCGAGAATGCGCTCGACCTTATCTTGTGACACGGTCTTGGAAGGGTCCATCTT
>Ga0214919_10003000_pt1 | contig 25960 bp, 25 predicted proteins | sample LL1503_MetaG_FD_177994 | JGI IMG/M metagenome (GOLD analysis project Ga0214919, IMG submission 177994) | Freshwater microbial communities from Lake Lanier, Atlanta, Georgia, United States - LL-1503 | ecosystem: Environmental > Aquatic > Freshwater > Lake | place: USA: Georgia | collected...
ATCATGGAGGGTGATTTCTCAATCTCCATTGAACATCTTGAAAACGGGTATTATTTTATACATTTTTCTAGTGAAATCGCCCCCATAAAATTTGAAAAGATAAACTGATAAAATAACGAGCTGCTTACACTTTGATCTGAGGGGTAAAATCCTTGAAGTGAAAATCCGCGGTTAAGGTGCAATAATCATTGGTATACGAATTGTCTTCATTACGAATTATTAATTGTTCGTCATTAAACCCTTCGTTTTTGTCTCTATTAAAGCATAGTATATACCTTGACAACTTATTTTTTTTGCTGTAAACAGTTATTTTTTTGGCAACATGAAGACCTGAATCATGAGCCATCTCAATGATTTTTTGACTCGTTTCACTAGGCCAAATCACCCAAAACTCTCCTTTTGTTGTCAGCAGATCCGCTATTTTATTCAACCAACTTAGAAGCGATTCAGGTGTAATATGCTTGGTTCTTTCATTGGATTCGTCGGAGGAATTATCCGTAAAATAATAAGGTGGATTGGTGAAAATAAGGTCGAATTTTTGCTGAAAATCATACAACGTAAAATCAGTATGGATGGTCTCTATTCGATTAAACCAAGGAGAATTATTAACGTTGTGGGTACATTCTTCCGCACTTTTTTGATCTATTTCGATGCAAGTAATTTGAATTATTGGATTTCTTTGTACCAGCATCAGTGCTAATACGCCTGTACCCGCTCCTATATCCAAGGCTGTTTTATGATTGCTTGTATTGATAGATGCGCCCAATACCATGGCGTCGGTACCAACTTTGTGTGTGTTTGCAACTTGTATTAAAGAAAACTCCTTGAAATGAAACGTGGACAATTGTTAATAAGCTTTAGCAAAAACAACCCTGCCTTTCGAAGGGGCACCTGTTACCATGCATTTCCCTTCTTCATTAACAAAATCTAATGGAATACATCGTATGGTCGCTTGGGTTTCGTTTTTAATTTTTTCTTCGGTTTCATTCGTACCATCCCAATGTGCCATAAAGAAGCCACCCGCATCAATTTTTTCTTTGAATTCTTCGTATGTGTCTACGATGAAGGTATTGTTCGTCCGAAAATCTTTTGATCGCTGCAACAAGTTTTGTTGAATGGCAGCTAATACTTTCTGAATCATACTTTCAATTCCATCAAAAGCCACAATTTCTTTTGTTTTTAAATCGCGTCTCGCTAATTCCACGTTGCCATTTTCTAAATCTCTTGGACCCATCGCCAGTCTAATTGGAACACCCTTCGACTCATATTCTGCAAATTTCCATCCTGGTCTTCTGTTGTCGTCATTATCGTATTTGAATGAGATACCTAGCGCTTTAAGTGATTTTCCTAGTGTGATAAATTTTTCAGAAATAGCATTTAATTCGTCATCATTTCTATAAATCGGAATACCAACCACTTGAATAGGTGCTAGGGAAGGAGGGAGAACGAGTCCTTCATCATCCGAATGTGTCATAATTAAAGCGCCCATCAACCGTGTGGAAACACCCCAAGAAGTAGCCCAAACGTGATCTAGTTTTCCTTCTTTATCTGCAAATTTCACTTCAAAAGCTTTCGCAAAATTTTGACCTAAAAAATGGGAAGTTCCAGCTTGTAGCGCTTTACCATCTTGCATTAAAGCCTCAATACAAAGTGTGTCTTCTGCTCCAGCAAATCGTTCACTTTCCGTTTTTCGACCTAATAAAACAGGCATTGCCATGTAATTTTCTGCGAAGTCAGCATACACATGAAGCATTTGATCTGCTTCATCCATTGCTTCCTGTTTGGTAGCATGCGCCGTATGACCTTCTTGCCATAAGAATTCAGTGGTCCTTAAGAATAAGCGTGTTCTCATTTCCCAGCGCACCACATTGGCCCATTGGTTAATTAATATGGGAAGATCGCGATACGATTGAATCCAATTTTTATACGAATTCCAAATGATCGTTTCAGATGTTGGTCGAATGATAAGTTCTTCCTCTAATTTTGCACTTGGGTCAACAACAACGCCGCTGCCATCTGGAGCGTTCATTAATCGGTAGTGGGTTACAACGGCACATTCTTTTGCGAATCCTTCAACATGACTTGCTTCTTTGCTGAGGTAAGATTTAGGAATAAATAATGGAAAATAGGCATTTTGGTGTCCGGTCTCTTTAAATTTCACATCTAAAATATCCCGCATTTTCTCCCAAATAGCATAGCCATATGGTTTAATAATCATGCAACCTCTTACATCTGAATGTTCTGCTAAATCTGCTTTATTTACTAATTCATTGTACCACTTGGAATAATCTTCCGAACGGCTCGTTAATTTTTGTGACATCTTTGTAAAATAGGTATGGCAAAGTTATGTGAAACGCTTGTTTTTTTTGAGAAAACGCTGCTTAAAATTTAAAATCTGTTTTATTTGTCTTAAAGCCTTCAATAAACACCGTTTTAAGCGTATCTATAGGGCCAAACTTTAGCAGGTGAACATAGCAATCTACTGTTAAACCACCAGAAGATCCATTTTTGATGTAGTCGTTTAAATTGAATTCTACCAAACCATTAGCATCGGTATATTCTGTTAAATCAATGGCGGGTGGGTTAACAGAGTTTACGCCATAAATACGAACTTTTGAATTAACCTTTGGTTGGCCATTTAGGGAAACATATACGCGATAAATGGTATCGTTTTGTTTGTTGCATCCTAATGTAATGGTTAGAATAACTGATAAGGATAAAATTAGAGCACTTTTCATACGAATAATTGTTAATTCGATTCAAATATACGGAATTGAATTACTTTTGAGAAATTAGCACTATTATTTTTTACCAATTAAATAAATTATGGATGATATTATTCATTGGTTTTCGGAAATAAATCCTGTTCTCGCCGCGCTTCTAGCAACTACCTTTACCTGGTTAGTTACTGCTGCTGGTGCAGCAATGGTGTTTGGGATCAAATCAATGCATCGAGGCATGTTAGACGGTATGCTTGGATTTACGGGAGGGATTATGGTAGCGGCAAGTTTCTGGAGTTTGTTGGCACCATCGATAGAAATGAGTCCGGGGGAAGGATTTGTGAAAGTGTTTCCAGCCGCCATTGGTTTTGCACTTGGCGCCATTTTTATTTTTGGTTTAGATAAATTACTGCCCCATTTACATATCAATTTTAACGATAATGAAACCGAAGGAGTGAAAACACAGTTGCATAAAACTACCTTGTTGGTGTTGGCCATTACACTTCACAACATACCAGAGGGTTTGGCAATTGGCGTTTTGTTTGGTGCGGCAGCGAATGGCATGGAAGGAGCGACCTACGCAGGAGCGATTGCCTTAACAATTGGTATTGCGATTCAAAATTTCCCTGAAGGATTTGCTGTTGCTATGCCTTTGCGCAGGGCAGGGGCAAGTCGCCTTAAGAGTTTTTGGTACGGCCAGCTTTCTGCGATTGTTGAGCCTATTGCGGGAGTGATTGGTGCTGTCTCCGTTATTTACATGCAGTCTATTTTGCCCTATGCCTTGGCTTTTGCCGCTGGAGCGATGATTTTTGTGGTCGTGGAGGAAGTGATTCCAGAAACGCAGCGTGATAAATACACGGATGTAGCCGTAATGGGGTTTATTGGAGGCTTTTTAGTGATGATGATCCTAGATGTAGGTTTAGGATAAAAATTCATTTTCTAATTTCTTTTATCCATTACTAGTTGAGTAGATAATTCCTCCCAACTAATTGCTTTCAAATCCCTAATTAATTTTTAACTTTATAACTATGAAAGAAATTAAATGCCCAAAATGCAAGGAAGTTTTTAAAGTGGATGAAGCTGGTTTTGCAGATATTCTTAAACAAGTAAGAGACGATAAGTTTGAAGAAGAATTGCAAAGTAGGTTAGGTCTTGCCGAAAAAGAAAAGGAAAATGCCGTTCAGCTCGCGGAAGCAAATCTCAGAAACTCTTTGCAAGAGAACCTTGCGAAAAAGGATAAGGAAATTATCGAGTTACAAGCTAAAAATGAACGCGAACAAGCTGAACAGTTGGCTAAAAAAGCGACGGAAATAGCTGACATGAAGGCGAAACTAGAAAATGCTGAATTATTAATGAAACTTTCTGTAGCAGAAGCCATCCAAAAAGTTGAAAAAGAAAGGGATGATTTTGCCAATAGTGTACAACTTAAAGAAGCAGAAAATCAGTTGAAACAACTAGCATTAAGTGAAAAGTTTGCGGCAGAATTAAAGACCAAAGATGACATCATAAAGATGAAAGAAGAAGAGCTTGATTATCGTAAGGATATGAAGCTCAAACTTTCAACAAAAATGGTAGGTGAATCGCTAGAACAACACTGTGAAAATGAATTCAATAAAATTCGTTCAATGGGATTCCAGAACGCACATTTTGAAAAGGATAACAATATAAAAACAGGAAGCAAGGGGGATTATATTTACAGAGAAAACGACGAGCATGGAAATGAAATTATTTCAATCATGTTTGAAATGAAAAATGAAGCGGATGGCACGGCTACCAAAAAGAAGAATGAAGAATTTTTCAAAGATTTAGACAAAAATAGATTGGCAAAGCATTGTGAATACGCTATTCTTGTGTCACTTCTAGAAGCTGATAACGAATTATATAACGGGGGAATTGTCGATGTTTCTTACAGACACGAAAAAATGTATGTGATTAGACCTCAATTTTTTATTCCTCTTATTACATTGCTTCGAAATGCGGCAAAGAAATCTTTGCAATATAAATCAGAACTCGCTTTGGTAAAAAGTCAAAATGTTGACATTACTAATTTTGAAGAAAAAATGAACAAGTTTAAGGATGGATTTGCGAAAAATTACGATATAGCTAGTCGCAAATTTACTGAGGCAATTAATGGGATCGATCAAACGATAAAAGATTTGGAAAAAACGAAAACGGCATTATTGGCCTCCGAAAATCAACTTCGACTTGCCAACGATAAAACCGAAGATTTAACTATCAAAAAGCTAACTTACGGAAACCCCACCATGAAAGCGAAGTTTGACGAGTTAAATAATAAGTTGGACTAGAAAAGAAATGTCTATTGGAAGTCGATACAACCTAAACATAAAAAACAGACAAGAACATGAATAATCTAAAACTACTATTTACAGGTACGATATTATCAATTACTATTTTGACCTTTGGACAAACTACCTCCACAACTACAAACGAAGAACCGTATATTGAAGTAACTGGTTCAGCAGAAAAAGAAGTTATTCCAGACGAAATTTACATAGGAATAACTATTAGAGAAAAGTATCTAAATAAAGTGAAAGTTACCATTGGAGAACAAGAAGAAAAACTTAAAAATACAATTCAGTTGCTTGGAATTGATATGGCTAACTTGACACTTACTGACGCAAATGCTGATTATGTAAAAATTCATTGGAAGAATAAAGACGTGCTGACCAAAAAAGATTATACATTAAAAGTGTCAAATGCCACAACCGTTGGACAGGTATTTCAGGAACTCGATAAATTAGAAATTACCGATGCTTTTATTTCAAGCGTAAACCACTCAAAAATGGATAGCTTAAGAAAAGAAATAAAAATAGCGGCAATTAAAGCTGCGAAAAACAAAGCTGATTATTTATTAACGGCAATTGGAGAACAGACAGGAAAACCTTTGATAATAAAAGAGACAGTAGAAAATAATTCGTCATCAAATGTGAATTTTCGTGGATCACGTTCAAACGAAACCTACTATTATATTGATGGGATAAAAGTTAAAGACAGTGACGAAAATGAAATTCAATTTCAAAAAATAAAAATTCAGTCAAGTATTTATGTAAAGTTCTCAATTAAGTAAAAAGGCACCTAACGTGATTTTAGAATTAGTTCCCTAGCATGCCGCTTTTGAGTGATGAATCGGCAGGTATTTTACCTAGCCAGATTGAAAACAATGCTTTTTTAAATTCTAAGCCAGCAATTACTTTTAGTTGTGTCCCATTCTTTTCAATGGCAACCCCTTTTCCTGGCGTGTATTTCAAATTGATTTGATCCCCTTTTTTAAAGGCATTGGTAAAAGCGCCTGTGAATTTATTAATTTCTTCTTTTGTCGCTTTACCATGGCTTGCATTTTTGAATCCTTCAACCACTGATTCAGTGAATTTTTCGCGTGTAACACTATTGGAAACAAGTTTAATCGAAATAGCCATTGGTTCATCGCCATTGATTATTTTCCCGGCATCTTTTGTTTTTGCTTTGATGTATAATCCGGCAACATATAAATCAATGTAATATTTTTCTCTAAGTCCACCACCATTCAGAGTTAATTTTTCTCCCCCAAGATACATGTCAGATAAGAAGCTGACCCCAGCGAAAACTTTTTGTGCTTGTGCTTTTGGTGAAGCAAAAAGAAGTGCAATAAACGGCAAAATGAAAAAAATACGCATAGTTAAAATAGTTAAATAGTAATACTACGGATAAAAATAACAAATTATTATTAATCGCAATTACTTGCAAATCGTTTCTTCTGTTGCTTTAAGGATTTCTCTTACCTCTGCTAAAGTAGGAGCTTCAGCATAGGTTCGAAGGACTGGTTCGGTGCCGGAAGGTCTTATCATTACCCATCTTTCGTCGTCGAAGAAGTACTTGAATCCATCTGTGGTTTTTAAATCGCGCACCGAGTATTTTCCGAAAGATTTATAATTATTCGATTTACAATTAGCTATGATCTTTTGTTTAAGTTCTTCTGTTATATGCAAATCGCTTCGTTCGAATTTAAAGGCGCCTACAATCGCATAAACTTCATTAATTAATTCGTCTAAGGTTTTGCCAGAAAGGGCCATGAATTCCCAAATGATTAAGCCCATCCAGATACCATCGCGTTCCGGAATATGTCCTTTGACAGCGATCCCGCCAGATTCTTCTCCTCCAAGTAGCACGTCTTCTCGAATCATAATCGATGCAATTTCTTTGAATCCTATTTTGGTTATTTCTACCTCAAGCCCATAATGTTCGCAAAGTTTTTCAACACGAGGTGTAACACTAAAAGCGATAGCCACTTTACCGGTCATTTTTTTGTAATTAACCAAGTAATGAATTAATAATAAGATGATGTGATGTGAATCAATAAATTCGCCGCTTCCATTATATAATCCAATGCGATCTGCATCGCCATCTGTTGCTAAAGCGCAATGAATACCTGGGTTCAACGCAATAAATTCTTCTAGTCCTTTCAAGTTTTTCGCGATTGGTTCAGGCGCTTGTCCCATGAAGGTTGGGTTGTATTCGCAATGGAGAAGCTTAACACTTGGTAAAATCCTTGGCATTACACGCTGCCCTGCGCCATACATTGCATCGTAAACTAAGTTTAGCCCAGAACGATTGATGGCATCCAAATCAAAATTCTTCTTTACATGTTCGACATAGCGTGTTTCGAGATCTACGATTTCAATGTCTCCTTGCTTAATGGCGTTTTCGATAGAAATGTTGCTATAATCATAGCTGCACGAATCAGGAATAATATCTTCTACTTCTTGCACATTTTCTGGTGATAGTGGTCCTCCAAAAAAGGCCTTCAATTTAAAACCGTTATAGCTAGGAGGGTTATGACTTGCGGTAATAATTACACCGATTTCACATTCAAGCTGAAAAGCGGCTAATGAAATCATTGGGGTAGAAACAAAACCTCGTGCCATTTTTACAGGAATCCCTTGTGTTAAAAATACTTTTGCTACCGTTTCTGTAAACAATTCACCGGCAAAACGACAGTCGTGTCCAATCACCACTTTTGGGGATGCATAATTCTTTAACAACCATAAACCCGTAGCTTCAGCGACACGTGCCACATTTTCTACTGTAAATTGATCCGCGATAATTGCGCGCCATCCATCTGTTCCGAATTTTATTTTTTCTGCCAAAATATTTATTTTTTTGTGAAGTTAAGAACCGTTTTTTCAATAATTGCAATGCATTCCATCAATTGTGTTTCTGTAATGGTAAGGGGTGGTGCAAAGCGAATTATGTTTCCATGAGTTGGTTTTGCTAATAATCCATTGTGCATTAGCGCCATACAAATATCCCAAGCAGTGGAACTTTCAGTTGAATCGTTTACAACAATTGCATTGAGTAAGCCCTTTCCTCTGACGAGTACCAACAGATCGGTTTTATCAATAATTCGCTGTATTTCACGGCGAAATATTTGCCCTAAATCGCGTGCATTTTGTATAAGATGTTCCTCTTTTACAACGTCTAGGGCCGCAATTGCGACTTTGGCAGCAATTGGATTTCCCCCAAAGGTGGAACCGTGTTGACCGGGTTGTATCACCACCATGATTTCATCATCTGCTAACACTGCAGAAACGGGATATACACCTCCAGAAATGGCTTTTCCTAAAATTAAGATATCAGGTTTTACGTAGGTAGCTTGTCTTTCACATTTACTTTCACAGGTACAATTCCCACATACGGCCAAAAGACTTCCGGTTCGTGCGATCCCTGTTTGAATTTCATCCGCAATAAATAAGACACCATTTTCTTTACATAATTTATGCGCTTTGGCGATATAATCAGTTGCCGGCGTATACACACCAGCTTCACCTTGAATCGGCTCAACCAGAAATCCAGCAATATTTGGTAATGTTAGCACCTGTTCGAGTGCTTCAAGATCGTCATAAGGTATGGAAATAAATCCAGGCGCATAGGGCCCGAAATTTTTATTTGAGTCTGGATCACTAGAAAATGAAATGATGGTAGTGGTGCGGCCATGAAAATTACCGTCACAAACCACAATTATCGCTTTGTTTTCCTCGATGTTATTTTTCTCGTAGGCCCATTTTCTACAAATTTTGATAGACGTTTCTACCGCTTCCGCCCCAGTATTCATGGGTAGCATTTTATCAAAACCGAATAAATGGTGCATATATTCCTCGTACGGTCCAAGGGAATCATTATAAAAAGCGCGGGAGGTCAAAGTTAATTCTTGCGCTTGAGCGATTAATGCTTCCACAATCTTTGGGTGACAATGACCTTGATTTACTGCTGAGTAAGCCGAAAGAAAATCGTAGTATTTTTTTCCTTCCACATCCCAGACAAAGACACCTTCTCCTTTTGCTAATACAACAGGAAGCGGGTGATAATTATGAGCACCGTATTTATCTTCTAATTCAATATAATTTTCGACACTTTTCGTCTTTAGCATTTCGTTCATGGGGCAAAGATATAGAATTAAGTAAATTTTATATCCAACTGTACTTTTTTAATTAAATAGTAGTAATTTTACCGGATGATATTGAAAATATTTAGCAAATTAGTTTCTTGTATAGTAGCCTTAACTATTTTCTTCAATTCATTTTATGGCTATGCAGTTAATAAATTAGCTGTAACATCACCATCAAGTAAAACGGAGTGTTATTCAGATCAATCCAAAAATCTTTCATTTCCCATTCAAGAAAATGAAGAGTCCGATGAAGAATTCAATAATTCTTCTGATGATGAGGGAGCTGAAAATCATAAGGAATTTGACCTTTCTGTTTTATATTCTAAGTTTTACGAATATTCGGCCTCTATTTCCACTTCTAAATTGGTCCTTAGGGATACGGAAAGAAAAGGCTTATTTTTTCCATTACCTCTATTTATTCAATTTCAAAATTTCAGGATTTAGATTATAACTATTAATTGTGGCATAGCCCTTATTAGAATAGTTACTAATTTAAAATAGATTTCTTGAAAAATACACTTTCCTTTGATTTGGATAAGGTTTTACATGATTTAAAACATTATCTACCAGTCCAATCCCCACTCAAAGATTTTATACATCATAATACATTACATGCTTTTCAACAAAGCTCCTTCCATGATGCCTTGAATCGTGCGAATGAAATATTTGGCTATAAAACCTACTTGCAATTGTCGGATTATCGACTTTTGTTCGAGCAAGGAAAAATCAGTCAAAAAGCACTCGATTATTCATTAAATCTTCACGATGCCATACAAAATAAAGAAAAAGTACTGTATAATAATTATGATGAGAATATAAATCCACGCATCGAAAATGTTCGAAAGCATTGGAAAGCATCCTTTCACATGGATATGGATGCAATGGTTCATCCTCTATTATTTAGAATATTAAGTAGTTATTTAGATCAAGGAATAGCAACATGGATTTCTCCTTTTTCAAATGATGGTTTTTTATCAGCCATTCGACAATTAGAAAAAACAAGTGCTACTAGTTTTTTTAGAGGTAATCATGCACGTGAATTATTGCAAGAGGAGAATACCTCTTTAATAGACTTGTTAAATCTTGTTGTTGGAGAAGAAATACTCTTTGAGCATTATCTTTTTGATCAACAATTTTCTCATCCAGGTTGGTCGGGAATGGTAGCTGTTTTGTCTGATAATGAAAATGCCCTTCTTGATGGAAAGCGGATTGATTTTCAGGAGTTTATTCATTTTGAATTGTTGTTGGAAATTGATGCATTAGATTATTATTTCGGTGAAATTTGGTCCCCAATTAGTTATCGAATTAAGGAAGATATAGCTGAATTATTTGCTCCTTCGTTACCAAATGAATTAGCAACTGTGCGGGCGATTTGGCAAGATGCTTATGAAAAAACCTATTACGACGAGGTGATAAATGGATTGCTTCAAAAGACATCTGTCCCTCATAAATCGACTCCTTTATTGCAATCTATCTTTTGTATTGATGATCGGGAATGTTCCTTGAGAAGACACATTGAACAGCTACATCCTGCCATAGAAACTTACGGAACAGCAGGCCATTTTAATGTGGAGTTTTATTTTCAGCCCGAGCACAGTCCTTTTTATACAAAAGTTTGTCCCGCTCCAATTACTCCTCGATTTTTAATTAAAGAAATTGAGAATCCAAGTACAAGAAAAAAAGAATGGCATTTTAATAATAAGGTTCAAGGATTGTTGCCAGGACTTTTGGCGTCTCATACACTTGGGTTTTGGTCTGGATTGAAATTGTTAGCGTCCATTTTTAAGCCAATTCAAAACGCTGCATCTGTTTCTTCCTCTCGACATATGGATACAGCTGCAAGTTTAACTATTGAGCATAAAGCTGGCGAATTTTCAGAGGATGGATTGCAAATTGGTTTTACTGTTGAACAAATGGCCGATCGTTTGGAAGGCCTTTTAATGAGTATTGGACTCAATAAAAATTTCGCGCCACTTATATATATTGTTGGACATGGTTCTAGCAGTGCTAATAATACGCATTATGCTGGGTATGATTGCGGAGCATGTTCTGGTCGGCCAGGTTCTGTAAATGCAAGGGTGATAAGTTTTATAGGAAATCATACTGAGGTGCGTAAAGAATTAGTTAAGCGTGGAATTGAGATTCCTGATACTACTCAATTTGTTGGTGTTTTACACGATACCTGCCGAGATGAAATGAGTTATTTTGACGAGGGTATAATTAATGATGAAAATAAAAGGCTACATGCAAAAAATAAAGAATATTATTTGGAAGCATTAGACTTAAATTCTCTAGAAAGATCTCGTCGTTTTGTGGTTATTGATTCTTCTAAGTCACTAAAAAAAGTGCACAAAAAGGTGAAATTAAGAGCCGTATCTTTATTTGAACCTCGGCCTGAACTGAATCACGCAACCAATAGTTTGTGCATAGTTGGGCGAAGATCAGTGACGCAAGAATTGTTTTTAGATAGGCGTTCATTTTTAAATTCTTTTGATTATACCGTTGACCCAACTGGAAAATATCTTTTGGGGATTCTAAATGCAGTTGCTCCTGTTTGTGGTGGCATCAATTTGGAATATTATTTCTCAAGGGTTGATAATCAGATGTTAGGTGCAGGAACCAAGCTTCCTCATAATGTTATGGGATTAATTGGTGTGGCAAATGGTGTAGATGGAGATTTACGAACGGGACTTCCATCTCAAATGATTGAAGTACACGACCCTCTGCGATTGATGGTCATTGTGGAACATTTTCCGGCTGTTGTTTTACAAACAATGCAGATCAATCCTTCAACTTATGAATGGTTTTATAATGAATGGGTTAAACTAGTGGTGCTTCATCCTTCTGAAAAAAAGGCTTATTTATTTGTTAAAGGAGCCTTTGTTCCCTACGATGGCTTAGTGCAAACATTGACTCAAATTCAAGACGATGAATTGATGAATTTGTTGAAAGTGGAACATGATAATTTACCAGTAATGGAACTAAATAATTAAGAAATGGAAACGTTTATTCACCTCTTTATTCTTTTGCCAATTGTTGCATTTATTGTAAGTGTGGTGATTCCAAAAAAACAAGAACGCCTTTTATCACGCGTTGCTTTTGTTTCGGTGGGCTTACAATTTATAGCAGCTTTGTTATTTTTGTTCTTATGGATAAGTAAGGGGACCCCCATTTTAGACTTAAAAGAACTCTCAATTTACAAAGCCAATAATTATGATTTTTTTATTGATTTTTATGTCGATAGAATCACATTAGTTTATTTGCTTCTAGGCTCATTAATTACCTTCGTTATTACTGTTTATAGTAGGTATTATCTGCACAGAGAAGAGGGATATAAACGGTTTTTTAATACCGTTCTTTTCTTTTACTCAGGATTTAACATCATCATCTTTTCCGGAAATATTGAAACCTTATTTATTGGATGGGAAATTCTAGGAATTTCTTCTTTTTTACTAATAGCATTTTATCGTGATCGATACCTTCCTGTCAAAAATGCGGTTAAAGTATTCTCTATTTATAGAATTGGGGATGTTGGATTAATCTTAGCAATGTGGTTGTCACACCATTTATGGCATGAAAATATTTCATTTCTGAAATTGAATAATGCGGAATTAGTGCATCATCATTTGGCGGATAATTCCTTGGTTGGATTAGCGATTGCTTTGATGATTTTTATTTCTGCTTCAGCGAAATCTGCTCAATTACCTTTTTCATCTTGGTTGCCTCGTGCTATGGAAGGTCCAACGCCCTCAAGTGCTATATTTTATGGGGCTTTGTCGGTTCACATTGGTGCATTTCTATTGTTAAGGACTTATCCATTTTGGGAGTTTCAAACAATTTTTAAGATCATTTTAATTATTTCCGGTGCACTGACAGCTATAATTGCAACATTCATTTCCCGCGTTCAAAGTTCGATTAAAAGTCAAATTGCCTATTCTTCTATTGCTCAAATTGGATTGATTTTTATTGAGATAGCTTTTGGATTGGAAGTGATTGCTTTGATCCATATTTCTGGAAATGCTTTTTTGAGAACGTATCAATTGCTAATTTCTCCTTCTGTTGTAAGTTATAAGATTCGTGAACAGATGTATGAGTATAAACCAAGAATTAGAAATTTTGAAGATTCTTTGCCTAAGCGAATAGAAAATACCATTTTCATTTTAAGTCTTAAGGAATGGAATTTAGATAGTTTGATGTATCGTTATTTATGGAACCCGGTTAAGCGAATTGGTGGTAGATGGACTTGGATGAATTTTAAGTATATCTTTTATGTTATTGCATTTATGATGAGTTTGGGTCTTGTCCTTCTTTATTTTAGCGACAAAATAGATATTGAAATCAAGCATCAATTACCTTTCTTTTTTTCAGTTTTTGGTTTTCTAATTGCCATCAAAGCTTTCTCGGAAAGAGATAGTGTTCGGAAGAGTTGGACGCTTATTTTATTTAATCATTTAGCAATCGCAATTGCTATTTCGTTCAATGCCCATTTTGATTGGATGCACCATGTTTGGTACCTAAGTGGAGTAATTGGTTCTTGGTTTATAGGCTTAATGGCCCTTAATTACCTTCGAAAAAGAGAAGTGTGGATCAGTCTCAATCAATTTTATGGCCACTCTTATGAATATCCAAAAACTGCCTTGTTGTTTCTTTTGTGTTGTTTAGGTTTTGCTGGATTTCCAATTACCCCTACGTTTATCGGTGAAGATTTAATCTTTTCACACATACATTATCATCAGGTTGGTTTAGCACTATTTACCGCCTTGAGCTTAATTATAAATGGTTTAGCTACCATTCGAATTTATGCCCGAATATTCTTGGGCCCTCATGTTAAAAATTACCACGAAGTAGCAAAGCGCTCTTCTTATTTAATGTTTATTTATTAATTTAAAATTATAGTTATGAAAAAAAGTATTCCAAAAGATGGTTTCGAAGGTTTAAAACAAAATTTTTCAAGTGACGCCCTGTCAGGTTTTTTAGTGTTCTTATTGGCGCTACCCTTAAGTTTAGGTATTGCGGGTGCCAGTGATTTTCCACCAATTTATGGTTTGATTACTGCGATGATTGGTGGACTTGTGGTCAGTCTCTTTGCAGGTTCCTTATTGACAATAAAAGGCCCGGCTGCTGGTTTGATTGTAATCGTAGCTGGAGCAGTTTCTGAATTGGGTCATGGTGACTCTGATCTCGGTTGGAAATTAGCCTTAGGCGCAGTGGTTGTTGCCGGCGTTTTTCAGGTGGTTTTTGGTTTATTGAAGTTAGGTTCTTTAAGTGATTTCTTTCCTCTTTCTGCGGTGCATGGTATGCTTGCCGCAATTGGCATTATCATTATTAGCAAACAATTGCATATTCTTGTGGGCATGAATCCGCTTACGGAAGCAGGCAAGCCAATGGTGGAGCCTCTAGAGTTGTTAGCTGAATTAAAAAATACATTTGCTAATTTCTTTATGCATAAAGATGTTGCTATTGTTGGTTTAGTGAGTTTGGCTATCGTTTTTGGTTGGCCGATGCTTCCCGTAAAAGCATTGAAAAAAATCCCGTCTGCTCTTGTTGTTTTAATTGTAGCTATTCCATTAGCGATGTACTTCGGTATTCATAATGTGGCTGATGTAACCACTGCAAGTGGAGATGTAGTCAAAGGGTTTAAACCTTTATTAGAATTCAAAAAAGGATTGACTGATATTTTGGGAATCAATGTAAGTTTTGACGGAATGTCACAGACCGGTACATTTATTAAATTTGTCATCATGTTTGCATTGGTGGGAAGTCTAGAAGCATTGCTAACAGTGAAAGCCATCGATATGTTGGATCCATATAAGAGAAAATCAAATACCAATAAGGATTTAATAGCGGTAGGAATTGGAAATATTATTGCTGGAGTTTTAGGTGGTTTACCGATGATCAGTGAAGTAGCACGTTCTTCTGCCAATGTTAGTAATGGTGCTAAAACGAGATGGGCTAATTTCTTTCATGGTGTGTTTATTCTTTTGTTTCTAATCTTTGCAGTAACTTTTAGTGATTTAATTCCTAAAGCTGCACTTGCTGCTATGTTAATTGGAGTGGGTTGGAAATTAGCGCATCCTAGAGAATTTGGTCATATGGCAAAAATTGGAGCGGATCAAATAGCTGTGTTTATTACGACTATCATCTTTACTTTAGCTACAGATTTACTTATCGGGATCGCTGCTGGAATTGTATTGAAATTGATTTTACATTTAGTTAGAGGTGTTTCTTTTTCAAGTTTGTTCTCTGCAAAATCTCAAGTTGAAAATAATACGGTTATTGTAAAAGGTGCTGCTATTTTTAGCAATTTCATTAAAGTAAAAAAACAAATTATTTCTCTGGGCTATAATCAAAATGTAACTTTGGATGTTTCAGATTGTAATCTAGTGGATCATTCTGTTATTGAGACTTTACATCATTTGAAGGATGATTTCCAGATAGAGGGTGGTTCTCTTACTATTAAAGGCATTGAAGAATTTAAAAATGTAGGTAATTCAGCACATGATTTAGCTGCTAAAAGAAAAAAATAAAAATATGAAAAAATCAATCACAACAATCTTCCTCTTACTATATATAGTAGGAGGGAGTTTTGCTCAAAAAATTATTTCAAATCAAACTCATGCGTGGGTTTTGTATACTGGAAATCATAAAATAAGCAAGAAATTTGGTATCCATACGGAGTACCAATGGAGAAGGGCTGATTTATTTAACGATTGGCAACAGTCTTTAGCTCGGGTAGGTTTAGACTATTATCAAAATCCTAATGTCACCTTCACTGCTGGATATGCTTCGATTATTTCTTATCAATACGGCGATCAACCCATCAGTCACCAAACCAATGAAAACCGTATTTGGGAACAGGTAAATCTGAAGGCTAAATATGGTCGTTTTGATATGCAGCATCGCTACCGAATGGAACAACGATTGATTGATAATTGGAGTAATTCATCTGGATATTTTATTCAAGGGAAAGATAATTATCGCAATCGAGTTAGGTATCGCATGATGGTAAATGTCCCTTTGAGTCGGAAAGAAATGGCCAACAACACCTTATTTTTAAATGTAAATGATGAGCTATTCTTGGGATTTGGAAAGGGAATTGCCAAGAATATATTAGATCAAAATAGATTTATTGCAGCCTTAGGTTGGCGATTCAATCCTAATTTTAATATCCAACTAGGCTATCTAAATCAGATGATTTTTAAAGCCGATGGAATTAAAGTGGAGCGCAATCATACGCTTTGGATTTCTACGACCTACAACATAGATTTTACAAAATTTAAGATAAGGTGTCATGGCCAACAAAAAAGCCCAAAAGAAAATCTTTAGGGCTTAATTTATTATCTAGACAATTTTTTATTATTCTTCCCCAAATCGTTCAATTACACCTTGAGTTACGCCAGTATTTGAAAATCCTCCATCGTGAAATAGATTTTGCATGGTTACGTAGCGAGTTAAGTCAGAGAACATAGAAACACAATAGTCTGCACATGCAATAGCCGATGCATTTCCTAATGGTGACATTTGCTCCGAAAAATTAATAAATTCCTTAAATCCTTTGATCCCTTGTCCTGCTGTAGTTACAGTTGGCGATTGTGAAATGGTATTAACACGCACTTTCTTTTTGATACCATAATGATAACCAAAAGATCGAGCGATGGACTCCAATAAAGATTTGGCATCTGCCATGTCATTGTAGTCAGGGAAAATACGCTGTGCAGCAATATAACTAAGTGCCACAACAGAACCCCATTCGTTCATCGCATCTTGCTTATACAAAGAGGCAAGTGTTTTATGCAGCGACATCGCGGAGACATCCATGGTTTGATTGTAGTAGCCGTAATTGCTTTCTGTATAATGTTTGCCTTTTCTAACATTCGGCGACATACCAATCGAATGTAGTACAAAATCAATTTTACCGCCTAATATCTCCATTGATTGAGCAACTAAATGATCAATCTCTTCTACATTCGTAGCATCAGCGGGAATAACTTGGCTGTTTGTCTTGGTAGCTAAATTATTTATTTCGCCCATTCTCATGGCGATTGGTGCATTTGTTAAAACAAATACAGCACCTTCTTCATGCGCACGTTCAGCTACTTTCCAAGCAATAGATTGCTCGTTTAATGCACCAAAAATAATCCCTCTTTTTCCTTTTAATAAATTATTAGCCATGGTCTTTTTTTTTGTCAAAAGTAATAAAAATATTAAGGTGACTTTTGTTTCTATTGATTAATCCTAATTCAATGGCGAACGAATTGAACGATAAAAAATAAATACAAAAACTTAATTTCAAAAATCTTATTTACCTTTGATTAAACATAAAAAAATATAGTATGAAAAAAGTATTGTTTATTGTAGGAATTGCTGTTGTTAGTTTGTCTTCATGCGTTAAAGATTATACGTGTAAGTGTACTGCAACGGATGCGTCAGGAGCTCAGTCGTCTTCTTCTTCAACCATCAATGGAAAAAAGAGTGATGCAAAAGTTGCTTGTGATGAAGGTGATGCTTCAGTTGCTGGCATTACGGTTAATTGTGAAATTCAATAATCAAATTGAATTGTTTAATTTTAAGGGGCGAAAGCCCCTTTTTTTGTATGCTATGAATTTATTTGAAATCTCCCTCTCTTCTCTTGGCTTCTCTTGGACAATGTCTAAGTTGCTGCCTTATATTCTATTTCTCATAACAGGAATTTTCTTTGCTTTTATTTTTTACAGGAAATTTAAACTTTTAAACCCATTAAAGATTATTATTTCTTTGGCACTATTCGTTTTACCATTCTTGCTTTATTTTTTGTATTCTCCCATCTATCAAGGTGACTTTTCAAATTCTGGGTTCACTGTTTCAAGTGAGAATCGATTTCCGGATAAGAAACAATTTACTGTTTACGTCTTGCCAAATTGTAAGTATTGTGTTTCTTCAACAGCCACCCTTAAGGCCATGATTCGCAAAAACAAGGAAATCGATTTAGTGGTAAGGGTTTTGGGACATACTGTTAATGATAGCCTCAAGTATGTTAAATTAATGGACAATTTAGTCCCTGTTACTATGAATTCTTCGAATAATTCAATTGAAAAAGTCCAAATCAAAGAATTGATTACGATTACCCAAGGTGAATTCCCCACTTTTGTTCTCTCGAAAAATGGAAAGGCCATAAAAGCATGGCATAACGATAGTTTTGGTGTCAGGGCGATGGATGAAGTTGATCACTATTTCAACTAATTTATCAGTCATAAAAAAAGCCCCTCGAAAATTTCGAGAGGCTTGAATAAATTTTTCATAAAAGATTATTCGCTTACTACCTCAAATTTGAAGGTTTGTTTAACGCCTTTGAACAAAATTGCTTCTGCTTCATAAGATCCTATTTCTTTGATAGGTTCATCTTTAATTTTCAATGATTTGCGATCAATATCATGACCTGCTTTTTTCAACGCTTCAGCCAATTGAATGGTATTAATAGATCCAAAAATCTTACCGTTTTCTCCAGCTTTCGTTGAAATCGTTACTGTTAATTCAGCAATTTTAGCTGCGATAGCTTCTGCTTCCGCTACTAATTTAGTCTCTTTGTGAGATTTTTGCTTCATCATATCTTCGTGTGCTTTTTTCGCACTCGCTGTGGCTAAAACCGCATATCCTTGTGGGATTAAAAAGTTTCGGCCGTAACCTGGTTTTACACTAACAACATCGTTGGCATATCCAAGTTTATCTACATTTTTCTTTAGAATTACTTCCATGATTCAAAATATTTTTTGTTTACAATCAATTATTTTAACATGTCACCAACATATGGCAAAATGGCCAAGTGACGTGCGCGCTTAATCGCTTTGTTCACTCTTGTTTGATACTTCTGAGAAGTTCCAGTGATACGACGAGGTAAAATTTTACCTTGTTCATTGATCAATTTCAACAAAAAGTTCGGATCCTTATAATCGATGAACTTGATGCCGCTCTTTTTGAATCGGCAATATTTATCCTTCTTAATATCTATATTAATCGGGGTAAGGTAACGGATATCGTTTGACATTTTTAGTGTTTTACTGGGTTAGTACTATTATTGTGCAGTGGCTGATTGACCAGATTTTGCTCTTCTTCGTTCTGCGTAGGTGACATGGTCTACATCCATTCTCACTGTCAAAAATCGCAACACTCTTTCGTCGCGTTTCATCATCAGTTCGTAATTTGCAACCACCGTACCTTCAGCTTCAAATTCTACTAAATAGTAGAAGCCAGTCGATTTTTTCTGGATTGGGTACGCCAACTTGCGCAAACCCCAGTTTTCGGTATGCTTGATCTTTCCTCCAAAGGTCTTGATCTCGCTTTCGAATTTCTGCACTGCTTCCTTTGCCTGATCATCAGACAAAACGGGAGTTAAAATGAAAACAGTTTCGTAAGAATTCATAACGTTTAACAATTAATTGGTTAATAATTTAGGGGTGCAAAGATACTCATTTATTTCTTTGAAGCAAATTAAAGCTTTATTTTTCTGCTATTTTAGTAAGTTTGCTCTTAAATAGCATCCATGGCCCACTTCAATTCAGATTACTTGCTTTTTTTTCAGGAGTTAGCTCAAAACAATCATAAGGAATGGTTCGACCTGAATCGTTCACGTTATGAAAAGAATGTAAAAGTACCCTTTCGTGACTTTACACAAGTAGCAATTGACACTATAGCTAAGTCGGATCCTCAATTTAAAGATTTACTTGCGAAAGATTGTGTGTTTCGGATAAATCGTGATATTCGTTTTTCAAAAGACAAAATTCCTTATAAAACCATGTGTTCTGCGGTGATTTCACCCAATGGCAAAAAATCAAAGGCTATTAATGGTATTTATTTCGAATTTACACCTGAGCATGTTCGATTTTATGGTGGAATTTATTCCATAGAAAAAGAAGATTTATATGCAGTTCGAGCGGGAATAGTGGCCAACTTAAAGGAGTTTACTTCTTTGCTGGAGGATGCTGAATTCAAAAAAGTGTATGGTCATATACTGGGTGAAAAAAACAAAATTATTCCACCTGAATTTAGAGAAGCAGCCAACGATCAAGCATTAATTTACAATAAACAATGGTATTTTTTTGTGGAATATCCGGCTGAAGAGATCCTAAGCAATGATGTCTTGAATAAATTAATTCATGCTTATAATGTGGCGATACCAATTAAACAATTTTTTAATCAATTTATATAAATCATGAAAATTCACTTCTCAATTTTATTATTATTTGTTAGCGTAACCTTATGTTTTGGCCAAGCCAATGAATTAACACTAAAGGATGCTGTAATGCAACAATATAGAACGTATGGCCCAGATCGGATAACATCTTTTCAATGGTTACCCAATTCTAGTTCCTATTCCTTCCTTAGTAAAAACATGCAAACCTTATATAAATCCAATGTAACGGAAGCGTCTTCTGCTATTTCGCCTGAGGCTTGGATGACAATTGCTGAGGTGAATAAACTCCTTTCCACGGAATTGACGTATTTCTCTGGTTTACAATGGATCGATGAATCACAATGTTATTTGAATGATGGTCAAAAATATTATTATTTAGATCTAAAATTAAAAACAGGTAAAGAGCTCCTGCGCTTGGATGATGGAGCTGAAAATATGGATTTTCATGCCGGCACCCAACAAATGGCGTATACCCAAGGGAATAATTTTTACATAAAGAAGGGGACAAATGAAGCGGTCGCCATTACGAGTAATTCGGATAAAAATATCGTTTCTGGTCAAAGTATCGCTCGGAATGAGTTCGGTATTTCTGGTGGTATCTTTTGGTCACACAAAGGAGATTTAGTCGCTTTTTATCAAAAAGACGAAAGTAAAGTGCACGATTATCCGCTTTTAAATATCAATGATACACCTGGTTCTTTGATGTCAATTAAATACCCGATGGCAGGGCAAGCGTCGGAGCAAGCAAAAGTTGGGATTTATAATATTTCCAAAAACACCACTGTTTATATTTCGCCAAGGGGTGATGTGGATGATTATTTAACGAATGTGTGTTTTACACCTGACGATAATTATTTGTTAGTTGCTGAAGTAAATCGTGGCCAAAATCACATGCACTTGAATCTCTACGATGCAAATACCGGGACTTTTATTAGGACTTTATTTGAAGAGCAAAGCGATACTTGGACGGAACCAGAAAACCCCGCTTTTTTTCCGAATGAGTTGTCTTCTAATTTTATTTGGATTTCCGAAAGAAATGGATTTAATAACCTATATTATTATGATTTGAATGGGAAATTATTGAAGCAATTGACAAATAATAAATTTGTGATCAAAAATATTATCAGTGCTAGCAAAGATGGTAATACAATTTATTATTCAGCTACAGGTGAGAATCCTTTGAATACCATGGCCTATTCTTATGACATGAAAACAGGAAAAACGGCACTTGTAACAAAGGAAGAAGGAACGCATTCGATAGCTATCTCAACGGATGGGAAGTACATTTATGATGCATTTAGCAGTGGCACTGTACCACATAAAGCATTAATTTGGACGTGTAATGGAAAAATGGCAAAATTTCTTGTCGCAGGCCCTGATAAATTAAATGCATTACAGATTGGTAAAGCTGAAATAGGTGTTTTGTCCGCAAAAGACAATTCAAACTTACATTATCGCATGATAAAACCAAGTAATTTCGATCCGACCAAAAAGTATCCGGTTCTTGTTTATGTTTATGGCGGGCCGCATGCTCAAATGATTACCAACTCCTGGTTGTATGGTGCCAATCTTTGGATGTATTGGATGGCTGAACAAGGCTATATCGTTTATACCTTAGATAATCGAGGTTCTGCAGAAAGAGGCGTAGCCTTTGAATCCCAAATACATCGACAATTAGGGGAAGTAGAAATGCAGGACCAATTGACAGGTGTTTCATTTTTAAAGTCCTTGCCTTATGTAGACAGTAATCGTTTGGCAGTTCATGGTTGGTCATTTGGTGGATTTATGACGACTTCACTTATGCTACGCCAACCTGGAACATTTAAAGTTGGAGTGGCAGGGGGCCCAGTAACAGATTGGAAGTATTATGAAATAATGTATGGCGAACGGTACATGGATCGTCCGAGTGAGAATGAAAAAGGGTATGAAAAAGCATCGCTTTTAAATTATGCAGGTAACCTGAAAGGTGATTTATTACTCATTCATGGAACGGTAGATGATGTTGTTTTGATGCAACATAATTATGCATTGATTAAGAAATTTGTTGACTTAGGAATACAAATGGATTTCTTTCCCTACCCAATGCACAAGCATAATGTAATTGGAAAAGATAGAGTTCATTTGATGGAAAAGGTGTTAAATTATATTATTGAAAAGAATTAATTTTCTGATTAATTGGTAAATAATTAATTACTCTTCATTATTTCGTTTACTTTTAAGCTAAACAAAGCTTCTTTACTTTTATAATTCGTTCCTTATGACTTTTGCTTCTCCGATTAAATTGCTCGCATTCTTGCTGATTCTATCCAGTGCTTATTATGCGCAAAATAATGTTGCACCACCCCCTCATTTTATTGGTGAATTATATGGTGGTGGAATCATTTTTCATACCTACCAAGAGAAAGATGGCTCTACTCATGGATTAATTTTAAGCTTAAATGACCTTCAGGCAGAAGTAAAATGGGGACCTATCGATATTGATGTTGAAAGTTCTGAAAATTCATGGGATGGGCAAGCGAATACTTCGGCTATCATGATGTCTATTCGAGATACAAATTTTGCAGCGGGTATTTGTGATGTATATAAAATACAAGAATTTGAAGATTGGTATTTACCATCTATCTTGGAAATGAATACATTATGGGGAAACCTATATGATATAAATCGTGTTTTAAGTGAAACAAAAGATGCTGCGCTTGTAAATCCTAGTTTATATTGGTCATCTACTGAATCGAACGATAAAAGCGCATGGTTTTTTAGTTTTTTTGATGGTAAACCAAGTAATTATTATGATAAATCAAGTTTATTGTCAGTAAGGGCTATTCGCGAATTTTAAATTGAACCTAAATTATAGCTTATGAAATATTTCTTCCTTTTATTAGCAACTTGTTTAATTAAATTTTCATCGTTTGGACAACTAACAGGTCTTTATGGTTCTGATACCACAACATCCGTAGCGGCAAGAGATTATTTCAATGATTTTGCCTTTGATGCAAATGAAAATTGTTATGCCGTTGGTGGAACAGATAGAACACTAAGCATGGCTGGTGGAACGATTTATTATTATGGATTATGGATGAAAATAGATCCTTCGGGCAATGTGTTGCAGGCAATGAAATTGAACTTTGAGGAGATAAATAAGATAATTACAACAAGCGATAATAATTTTATCATTATCGGAAGTGGTACAGGATTATTGTGCAATGGGGTTTGTAAAAAGGACATGTACATTGCTAAAATTTCTCCAAGTGGAACCATAATTTGGGGGCGCTCCTTTGGAAATGCTATAAATGATGGAAACGATATTGCGTTTGATATTCAACCTGATAATTTAGGAAATTATATTGTTGCTGGGGAAGTGTATAATACCCAGTATAATCTAAAATCATTCATCTGTAAGTTGAATTTAAATGGAGACACCTTATGGACAAGGAGTTTTGGTTCAACAAGCGGCCAACAATTGATTCAAACCTTAAGTGTACGAGCCAATGGCGAAATTTTTGTTGGTGGGACGGCATCGAATGGAAGCGGAATGATACTATCGAAATTAACAAGTAATGGGGATCTTTTATGGTCGAAATCGTATGCAAATTATGGTAGAATTTATGGAATGTACGAGCAAGCGGATCAATCCTTAACGCTTGTAGCGAATAATCCGGTCAACAATTATTATGTATTGACGCTATTAAATGTAGATGGGGTAGGCGCTCTAAATTGGTCAAAACAACTAACCTTGGACCTTCCCGCGAGTGAAATATATGTGCGCTCTACCTATCAAGATGCTCAAAAAAATCTTTATATCACAGGATATCATTACAATAAAACTTCTTATACAGGAGATTGGCCCTTTCTTTTAAAAACAAATAACATTGGAACAGTTTTATGGGCTAAATCATACGATGAGCATTTTGGCACTGGGAAGAGTATCAAGGAGCATCCAAGTTTGGGAATTGTTTGGGCCGGAGAACACATTAAGGCATATGGCAATGCGACTCAACCAGACGCTTGGCTTGTTCAAACAGGTACAGATGGATATTCGGATTGTTTTCAAACGATAGGCACCCTTTCACAAAATGTGGCACTTGTTCCGCTTACAAAATTTTATACACGAATGGGTAGCTATATCACAGCAACTCCAATGCCGACTACAAGTCCATTAATCGTGTATTCAGTTGACAAATGCATGCAAAACTCCTTGGAGATAACAGAAAATACTACCTTTCAATTTATAAATCTGAATGCATCTTTGATTTTTAAAATTGAAGATGAAGAACTATTTGTTCGAGTTACAGATGGCCAAGGAAGGGAATTGGCAAATGTTATCTTGAACAATATTGAAAATACAATAAGTACTCAAAATTGGCATACAGGTGTTTATTTTTTAAGCATCTCATCTGCCACTAAAAGCACAACACAAGCAATCTATGTGCAAAGTTTTGATTAATTAGTGTTTTAAGCGTATGTCCTCTCTTCACTCCTGCACTTGCCCTGTTGCGGAACAGTGAATAAAATTCCCTTTTAATATGTACTGAAAAGCATCATGACTCCTTCTAAAAAATCAAATGAGGCTTTTAAGATAAATAGGTAATAAATCGGAAGCATTGCTTTTCTAAGGTAGAGATAGATGACCATAACGCTGAATGTTAGGAATGTTAGAAAAGCAATCATTTGAATTTGACTGGCAATTAGCAGAGCTAAAAGAAGGGAAAAGAAAATCCTTTCCGGCATTTTTTTCGGACGAATCAGCGCACCAAAAAATACGATTAATAGGAGAAGTTGTACTAACTTAAATACATCTGGCCAAATGGAGGCAATGAAAATTTCTAAGTCTTGTCCATTCATGAATATTTCTAACATGAATGGTTTCGAGGCAATAGCAAAAAGTATAGCGCTAAGAAACAGCCCTAAAACAACCCGTGTTTTTCGATCTTCTGCCCAAAAAAGAAAGCGAATGCCTACGATGAAAACAATGGAATCAAATAAGGGAAATGGGAGAACTAGGAATCCCTTTTCTAGGAGGATGATTAAGCCATACAAAAGTATCGTAAGTAAACTTAGAAATACAATTCTAGCTTCACGTCCCATTTACTTACCTAATTGCTCGTAGATAAAATCAAAGGTGGAAAGTATAACCGGTTGGCCATCTACCACAGCAATATTATGTTCAAAATGTGCACTTGGCAAACCATCTGCTGTAACAATGGTCCATTGATCCTCTAAGGTGACTACTTTTTCTGTACCCATATTAATCATTGGCTCTATGGCAATGGTTAATCCATCTAGAATACGCTTTCCTCTGCCTCTTCTTCCATAATTAGGAACTTGTGGTTCTTCATGCAAGGCCTTTCCTAGCCCGTGTCCAACTAAATCGCGCACCACACCATAACCATTTGCTTCCGCATGTTGTTGAATGGCATAACCAATATCTTCCAATCTATTTGCTGTTGTACATTGCTCAATTCCTAAATACAAGCATTCTTTGGTTACTTCAAGTAGTTTCTTAACGCTTGGCTTTACTTCCCCAATTTCAAAGGTAAAAGCGTGATCGCCATAATATCCTTTGTAAAGAGAACCACAATCAACAGAAACAATATCGCCGTCTTGAAAGGGTCGGTCAGTTGGTAAGCCATG
>Ga0214919_10003001_pt1 | contig 25958 bp, 30 predicted proteins | sample LL1503_MetaG_FD_177994 | JGI IMG/M metagenome (GOLD analysis project Ga0214919, IMG submission 177994) | Freshwater microbial communities from Lake Lanier, Atlanta, Georgia, United States - LL-1503 | ecosystem: Environmental > Aquatic > Freshwater > Lake | place: USA: Georgia | collected...
TGATGTGGGGGCTGGGCTACAGCGCGTCGAGCCCTGACGGCGCGGGAGCGCTGGGCCTGGCCTACGGGCCGTCCCAAGGCGAGGGCAACCTGGCGCGCTTTCAAAATGCCGACTACGACCGCATCTACCAGCAGCAGCAACTCATGGCCGATGGCCCCGAGCGGCTCGCGCTGATGCAAAAGGGCGTGAAGATCATGGTCGCCTATATGCCGTACAAATTCTCCACCCACCGCATCCTGACCGACATGGCGCAGCCCTGGCTGCTGGGCTACCGGCGCCACCCCAGCGCGCGCGAATTCTGGAAGTATGTGGATATCGACACCGCAAGACTTCCGCGCTGAGAAGCTAAAGGCGGACGGTCGAGGCGCGTTCGGCTGACACTGCGCAAGGGGCTTGCGTAAGGCCTGTCTAACCTGCGCCTGTCATATCTCGTGACAGAGTCCGCCACTCGCTCGGCGCAAGGAAACGCACCATGATCGCATTCAATCGCACGGCCGCCATCGCCCCGGGCAGGACCGCAAGCGCCATCAGCTTCGCCCACGACGTTGCCGCCTACCTGAAAAAGAGCTACGACCTTGACCTGGAGGTGCTGCTGCCCATCGGCGGTAACCCGAGTCGCATCGCCTGGTCGACCCGATACAAGGACATGGCGTCACTCGACGCGGTCAATACCAAGATGCTGTCGGACAAGCACTACTGGGACATGATCCACAAGAACAGCGACAACTTCCTGGCCGGCTCGGTCCGTGACGCTTTCTGGCGCACGGTTTGAGAGCCGCTCCAGTGCGCCCATCAATCGCGGCGGCCTGCGATAATTTCGACCACTGCCCGTAGCTCAGTCGGATAGAGCATCAGCCTTCTAAGCTGAGGGTCGGGGGTTCGATCCCCTCCGGGCAGACCAATTTATCGAATCAGAAGCTCTCACAACCCCTCAAAACCCACCTGTTTCATAGCCAAAGTGGGTTTCTTATTGCCTCGTCATTGATGCCTTCAGCGACCGCGTGGTCACCCGTTCTCTAATATCGGCTTGGCGACGCATCGGGTGTGCGTGGGGCCGCTTGGCTTTGGTAGCACCGTATACCAAGGCTTGAGGCAAGCGCCGTGCCGTTTTCGTCCGTCGCAGCACGCCGGATCAACCGTCCCTGGAGATGCGCGTCCTATAGCGAACAGACCAGTTCAAGCGCTGCCATGCCAAATGAGTTCGGCAGCGCCTGCATCCACCGCAATGCCAGTTGCTGGTTGACAAGGGTCTTGCCCATTCCCATCGGCTCGGAGTGCGCAGAAAATGCGAGCATCCTGTACTTTTCCGCTTGGCAGTCATATTCGTACATGAAGCGGCTAGACATGGTGCCCGTGGCTGGATCCGGGTTTGCAAGGTCCTGAAGAGTCCACGCGCTGCGAATATTGCCGTCTCTTCGAATGCTCGTGATGTCGATGTAATGGCTCTTGTCATCTCCCTGGCCGAGTTGAAGCAGTTGCGCTTGGGACGAGATGGCGGTGGCCAGCAGCATTGCGGCAGGTAGTTTTTTGATCATCGGATTCACAAAAGCGTTGTTGCTCGGAATCGAGCTGGCCGTGCGCTACGCACTCTTGCATCGTCGATGTTTTGCTGGTTGTTGAATTGATTGCAAGAGGGCGCCTTGCGTCGGAACAGTCCTGAATCAGGTCCGCCGGAGACACTGGATCTCCACATTTTTTGGGGGATTTCATGGCTACTTTTCTCTGTTCCTGCACCTACACCAGCGAATCCATGCGTAGCATGGTTCAGCAGCCGCAAGACCGAGAGGTCGCGGTACGGAAGATGCTCCATGCCTGCCAGATGACCCTGCAATCGATCTATTTTGAATTGCCATCCAGGGTTCACTTGATCATTGAGGGAAGCAACGCGTCCAAGAATGCATTTGCGATGGCGATCGCCAGTTCAGGCGCACTGGTTCCCGAGACCTGGCAGGTTACCGAAGTGGTTTCGAGCCAGGAATTCACCGAAACCATGAAGCGGGCCCATGAGGTGACTGGAAGCTATAAATCGCCCGTCCATTGAGCCTGCATGGCAAGCCTGCCCGCCGGATGGAAAGGCATCGGACGGGCCAGCCAGTCCGATCAGCAGGCGCATCCCGGCGCCGAGATCAAGACGCTGCTGGTTGAGCGTACCAGCGGACTCGGCAGTTCGCTGATGCGCATGGATCTCGGCGCGGTGCTCCCAGACCACGAGCACCTGATGTTCGAGAAGACCTGTGTGCTTGAGGCCACCTGATCGACCGAAGCGGGCCCGATGAGGGCATCTAGCGCAAGTCCGGATAGTTCCATATGGCACCTTCGGGAGCCGCTTCGTCGGCCAGCCTGTTGGGAGAGAATACGGCTGGGTCTGACCCGTTGTGCAAGCACTGCAAGAAGGAGAGATAAAGCCTATGGTCGATTTGACTTCGCCTGCCAAGCTGGACATCGCCGCAGCAGAAATGCTGCAGCGCTATCAATGTCCGACGCCGTTTCATGCGGTTCGCACCTGGTTCCTGGGAAGCATTGTGTCGCCCGCCATGCATACATCGCCGACGGATGCCGTCGGGCAGCTTTGGGGCGGCGCGTTGCCATCCTTTGAATCGACTCAGGCGGCCAACGCCTTCGATGCGGCGCTGGTCGGTGGCCTCTGGAGCCGCTTGACCGCGCACCAGAACGCCAGCAAGCCCTTCGACTTGCTGGCGGTACCGGCTCCGGCAAACGACGCCGGTGTCCGGCATCTGGTGTCGGTTCGCAGGCAGGAAATTGACGGCTACATCAAGGGGCTTTTTGGCGGGTTGGAGCAGGTAGTCCTACCAGCCGCAGCGGACCAGTGTCTCAAACTGCTCGCGGAGCTGCGGTCAATGCTCGGTGAAGTGCTCACGCTGCTCGATGGCCCCGATAAGCCCACCGACGCCAAGGCCTTTGGCGAACTGCTGGAAAATGTCGGCAGGTTGTCGGCGATCATGCAGTCCGAAATCAACAAGGCCAGTCTGGTTTGCGTCAGGGCGCGGGCCCGTCCGGCAGATTAGACAGAAGGTCGGGGCCGCTGCGCAGTCCGGTTCAGGGGCGCGGGCTGATCAGCGCGTGAAGGCGGTCGAGGCTCCCATCGATGCGTTGAAGTCGAGGGTAGCGCAAGCCGTCGCGGTAGTCCAACTTGATATGGCGATAAGTATCGCCCTCCTTGACCAGCAACTCGATAGGCGCCGCGCCCTCCTTGTTGGCACTGACGGCCGCAGCCATGCGATCCGCCTTGTAGGCCATCGCGTTGACGGCCAGCACTTGGAGGGCCTTGCTCATGCCGGCCTTGAAGGCGGGACTGTTCCACATGACGCCCATGACCTGGCCATCGCGTTTGAGGTAGAGCCCCAGCGAGTAGCCGAAATCGTCATGGCTCGCTTCAGCGTCCTGCGCTTTGGCGAATTCGCTTGGTGTTTCAGCCCAGGCCAGCTTCCATCCGGAGCGATCAATGCCGTCCAGCGGCCCGAGCGCCCGCGTGGTGTCAAGTCGTTCGCGCAAGAATCCCGCCCAGTCATTGGGAACGATTGCGTTGAGGGCGATAACAATGTCGTTAAAGGTGTAGGTCAGGGGCGCCACGCGTCCATCGTGCATGCCGAAGAAGGCGCGCGCAAAATCGTCCAGCGACTTGGACTCGCCGCTCTTTTCCCTGATCCATGTGTCGGCATCCAGCCAGATCAGGGTGGCCTCGTCGTAATAGTCTGCGCGGCGCTGCCAGTCGCCCCATTCCGACTGGGTACCCCTCGCGCCGATCGTGCCCTCGTTGGTGGTGTCTTGCAGGTTGCGCCAAACCCGGCCTGCCCGGTGTTGAAACGTGGCCGCAACATTGGCCAGTCCGTCGCGCGCTTGCTCCGGGTTGACCAGACCGCTGCGCGCGGCCAGCACCCGACCCCAGTACTGGGTTTGCCCTTCGTAGAGCCACAGCAGGCTATTGCGCATCGGCAGGTTGAAATGCGCCGACCAGAGGTCCTGCGGACGGCGGAATTTCCCGTTCCAGGAGTGGACGAATTCATGGGGCAGCAGCTCGCGCCGGCCCGCTTTCTTGGCCCAGTCTTTGAAGTAGTCGGTCCGCACGCCGTTCTCGCTGCTCTCGTGGTGTTCCAGGCCGATGCCGCCCAGATGCTCCGATATCGAAAGCAAGAAGTCATAGTGCCGGAAATGGCGCGCGCCGAAAAGCTTGTCCGCCTGTTGCACTAACCGACGGTGGGCATTGAGCTGCTCTTCACTGGCTTTCAATTGCGAAGGTTCGTCGGCAAACATGTGCAGCACGACAGGGCGTGCGGTACCTGGAGGATCCAGATCGACACGCGCCATATGCGCCCCGGCAAAAATGGGCGAGTCGACCAGGGTTTCCAGGCTGACTGGCTCAAATTCGATCTCGTCCCCGGTCTGCTTAGCCACGCGCAGAGCGCTGGCCTGCGTCCAGCCTTTAGGCAGCTTTAGCTTGGCTACGAATTCGATGGCCGTGGCATAGTGTCCTGCCGGGTAGAGTAGAACGCTGTTCCATTGAAGATTGAGTATGGCTCGGGTCATCACCATGCGTCCCGCCTCGCGACTGACGGGCGACAGGAACTGGTAGTTCAACTCCAGTTGCTTTGCATCGGATGGGACCTCCAAGTGAAAGGCATACGAGTCAACTGTGTCGCGTGTCCATGGCACCTGAACTTGGCCCGCGCGCACCTGCAGTCCGGCCATGCGGCTGACATTGCCGGAGGGTCCATGGGTTCCGGGCAGGAAGCGCGGAAAGAAAAGTGTCAATCTCCCGGGCTCGACAGGCAAAACCTGACTGACCTGAAATACCCGGTGGTCCAGGTCGGTGGCGTCGACTTCCAAGCGGATCGGGCCGACATAGCGTTTGTCGCGCGGGGCATCGACAAAGCCTTGGGCGGACGCCGTGCTGAGGGAGGCGGTGAGGGCCAAGCCAACAATCGCTCGACCGAGAGCCCCAGGCGAGGCCTTTGGAGTCGGAGCGATCACTGCGGGTCTGGCATGCGTTGTTGCAGGCCAGGCGGATTGGAGAAAGTCTTCATGAATACATCCTGCCCCTGCACAGAGAATTTCAGGCCCGCGGCCTTGATTGCACCATCGTCCACTTTGTCCAATGGCGTGTAGTTGGGGTGGTGGTGCGCCACAAATGGGTCGTTGCGGGCCGCGTTGTAGCAAAACAGGACCGTCCATCGGCGACTCGCCGAGCGGTTCTGGTCGGACCGATGCATGACATTGGCATGGAAAAAAAGGCCATCGCCGGGCGCCATTTCGGCGTAGACCAGTTCCATCTGTTTGAGCATTTGTTCGACCCGCTTGGGGTCTGCGCCGACCTGTTCGCCGGGCAAGATGCCGTGCTCTACCCGTCCGACCTGGTGGGACCCTCGTATTAGCTGTAAACAGCCATTGTCCCGGTCGCATCGGTCCAGGGCCACCATGACGCTTGCCATGTGCGGTAGCAGGCAGCCGTTGTGGTACCAGTAGCCGTAGTCCTGATGCCATTCCCAGGCGCCGCCTTCGTATGGATCCTTAGCTGTTAGCTTGGAGTGGTAATGGTAGACCTCCCCGCCCAGCATCGCCTCCATGGTGTCGACGACGCGCGCCGATCGCGCAGCCAGGCCGTAGACGCTTTCGCCGGGGTGGTTCCAGGTGGCCATGCGGGTCGCCTTGCCGTTGGAATCGTTGCGGTCGTAAAGGCTGGCACGCAGCTGCGGGTCTTGTTCGATACCCGCCACCAACAGATGAACTTCCTGGCGGTCAAATAAGCCCCGCACCAGCACATATCCATCGGACTCAAAGGACCGCGACTGCTCGGGGCTAAAAACGCAGGGCATCCGTGACTCCTTGGGACCTTGTGGGCGCCATTTTATGCGAGGCCAAGCGGGTATCTGACCGGGTTCAGGTTGTTCAGTGGCCCCGAACCCAGACCCCTGAACTTGGCGTACCATCTCGGCCATGCGGCGCCATCGGCTGCCGGACAAACAGCAGAGCCGGAAGCGCCGCCTGCCCGCCTTATTGGGAATTAACATGGACAATGGCGCTTACGGAAAATACCGTCGGGAAAACCCGATCATCCACGAATCCCTGTCAACGTTTGATAATATTTTGCTGTTGCCTGAGCGATTGAGTACCGAAGAAATCGTCACTTTTTTGATTTTCGGGCTGCTTGCGCTCTACGCTGTCGTGATGCTGGTTTTCAAGCTGTTGCGGGGCAAGCGGAAGAATTCTTCGGCAGACGAGAAATCACCGGACGCGGACGAAAAAAAATAGGGCGCATGCGCTGGCGCGCGGACGAACCGGAAGGTCCGCCCGCCATATCCCAGATATTTGGCTTGATTCTTGAGACGCAGGGCTTATTGCAGCGGTTCACGCAGACTGCTTTGCAAACTGTTGCCCCGCCTTTACCGGGCCTTTACAAGATAGCGCCATAGTTGAGCCGGTTAGAAACCTGAAACTCAAAGGAGCCCGAGATGAATGCGTTTTTTAAGTTTTTCCTGATTGTTGTTCCGCTTGCGACGGTCGGTCTGGTGGCCAAGGCCCAGGCTCCCGGTGCGCTGGCGCCAGGAGCGCCGATGATGCAGCACGAGCGCATGGATCCCGCCAAGATGCAGGAGCGCATGGCCAAGCATCAGGAGGAACTCAAGGCCAAGCTCAATCTCAGCGCTGCCCAGGCAAATGCCTGGACCACCGTCGTGGCCGCGATGCAGCCGCCAGCGGATATGGCTGCGCGAATGAACCCCGAAAACCGTAAGAAGATGCGCGAGGAGATGGCCAGCCTCACCACGCCGGAGCGCATTGACCGGATGAGCGCGCGCGCCGCGCAACGCAGCGCTGAATTGGCCAAGCGCGCTGCCGCAGTCAAAAATTTCTACTGGGTTCTCAATCACGATCAGCAGAAGATTTTTGACGCCGAGACGCTGCGACATTTTCCTGGTATCGGAAAGCCGGGCCATCCGGGCTAGTTCGTTCATGGGCCGCTAGCCGGTCAGGCACAATGGCTCTCCGTTGTCTTCTTGGGGAGTTGTTCATGGCCGGTCCCGTTCGATTTGGAGCATTGGCGCTCCTCACCCTGTCGATAGTCGCTGGCGCCAGCGTAGCGTGGGCGCAGGCCTATCCATCTAGGCCGATACGCGCCATCGTGCCTTTTGCCGCCGGCAGCGCGACGGATCAGATCGCCCGTTCCTTTTCTGCCAGGATGACCGAGTCGTTGGGCCAGCCCATCGTCGTCGAAAACAGGCCGGGCGCGAATGGCATGATTGGTGCCGACGCGGTGGCCAAGGCGCTGCCGGACGGCTACACCATCTTGTTCGGCACCAACAGCACCAATGCGGCGCTCAAGAGCCTGATGAAGAAGCTACCCTACGATCAGGACACGGCCTTCACGCCAATCGGTTACATGGGGTCTGTGCCGCTGATCGTCGCTGTCAACAACGACTTTCCCGCCAAAACACTGGCTGAGCTGATCGCGCTGGCAAAGGCCAAGCCGGGCGAAGTCACCTTTGCCACCGCGAGCACCTCGCAGCGAATTTCATCTGAAATGTTGGCTGGCATGGCCGGAATCAGGATGACGCATGTCCCATACAAGAGTTCACCCAACGCCATCACCGACCTGATTGGCGGGCAGGTCAACATGTTCACCGCCGACTTCGCTGTGATGCTGCCCCAGGTGAAGGCGGGTAAGGTGCGCGCGCTGGCGGTGACGTCGACCAAACGCGCCGCAGTGGCGCCGGACTTGCCGACGGTGAATGAAGCAGCGGGCCTGAAGGACTACGAGCTGATTGCCTTTTTTGGCGCCTATGGGCCTGCAGCTATGCCGCGCGACATCGTACAAAAGCTCAATGACGCGATCAATGCAGCGGCACGCTCCAAAGAGGTGCTGGATCGCTTCTCCGCCCTCGGAATGGAAACCGCACCGGGAACGCCGGAGGCTTTTGCCCAGCGTACCGCGCTGGAGGCTGTGAAATGGGCCAAGGCGATCCGCGATTCCGGAATTGAGCCCGAATAGGCGGGGTGGTGCATGGCCTGAGCTTTAGCCCCGGTCCAGAAATAGGAGCCGGCAGGCGACTAGAAAATGAATGCCACACCCCGGATGCCAAGGTATAACAACATCGGCACGCAGGCGGCCAGAAGGATGACGATCAGGGGGTTGTCCGATTTCATGATGTCCGTGCCCTCGAACGCGAGACCGTGCTAAAGGCGGCCTTGCTTGCTCCTCGAGGCTAGATCATGGGCCAGCCGGCTCAAAGGTGCCAGCGCAAAAAGTCTGCTTTCTCCTGCCTGACTTGCGGTCAAACAGGGGGCAGACCGATAATTTCCAACCCGATCGGCAACTGCACAGCGCACGACATGACCACTGCACCAAACTACCTGAAGCCGGACCTGCCCCCAGCGTTGCGGGTGGTGACAATGCCAGTGATCGACGCCGATGCCCGAGCCCTGCAGGGCTACGGCTTGCTGATTGCAGATCCAGCGCAGTGCCAGGTCGAGATTGTCCGATGGCCGGCCGGCGGATGGCGCAAGGTGGACGAAGATACCGGCGACGAGGCGGGAACCACCGAGGGCGTATTCATCAGCGAGTGGCAGGGCGACGTACTGTACGGTCGCAACGAGGCGGTCGGTGGACACTACATCCTGGCCTACGCGCAGTTACCGGAAAATTCCGATCCAGGCCACCACCGCGATCCGCATCGCATGCTGCTGTGGCATGCCAATTACCACCCCGACGGGGGCCAACTGTTCTTCCCGTTGGAGCGTCGGCCATTCATGGTGCCCCTCGCACTGGCAGGCGACGATGTTAGGCCCGAGGATTTCGTCTGTTTCCGCTTCGACGGCAGCCACGGACTGTACATCCACCCCAATATTTGGCACGAGGGCGTGTTCGGTTTTTCCGGAACCCAGCGCTTCTTTGACAAGCAGGGCGCGGTGCACGCCAGGGTGTCGGTAGATTTCGCGCGTGAATTTGGCTGCCTGCTGGGTGCACCCTTAGGCTGAACAGAACAATGTCCGGGAATCTTCGAAACAATTGAATTTGCCTGTGCAATCGACGCCGATGGCCGATCCAGACGGCATAAACTTGGTTTTTAGGCGGCGTCAGGGCCGAGGATTTCCACTTTTGGAGATCGTTAGGCCTAGCGCAACGGGCTTGCGCCGCCACAGCCATAAACTGCGATCGAACTTCAGGAAATGAGCATGAAAACCAAATACGCATTCCGACTAAAGCTACTCGCCGCCGCATTGGTGGGAATGGGCGCAACGGCTTGGGCAGAAATCAAGGAGCATCCGGTGAGCTACCGGGATGGCGACACGGTGATGAGGGGCTTCGTTGTCTACGACGATGCCGTTGCCGCGAAGCGCCCAGGCGTCATCGTCGTGCACGAGTGGTGGGGCATCACCAAGCATGTGCACACCGAGGCACGCAAGTTGGCAGGCGATGGTTATACCGCCTTTATTGCCGACATGTACGGAGATGGAAAGACTGCGGACAATCCCAAGGATGCCGGCGCACTTTCGGGCGGGGTACGCGGCAATCCGAAGGCGATGCTGTCGCGATTCGAGGCCGCGATGGCTGCTCTGTCGCAGCATGCTTCGGTCGATGCATCGAAAATCGGCGCTGCAGGATTTTGTTTCGGTGGCTCGGTCGTTCTTGATGCGGCACGCGCAGGACTCGACCTCAAGGGAGTGGCGGCATTCCACGCGGGACTTGCAACGGCTTTGCCGCCTGCCTCGATCGGCAAGCTGAAGTCCAAAATATTGGTCCTCAACGGCGCTGTCGATCCGTTCATCAAGCCCGAATCCGTTGTCGACTTCAAAAAGGAAATGGCGCAGGCGAGTCCGGACTATCGGTACATTGACTATCCTGGCGCTGTGCATGCGTTCACCAATCCCGAGGCTACTGAAAAGGGCCGGCAATTCAACCTGCCATTGGCTTACAACCTGGCCGCAGACATACAGTCCAAGGCCGAATCGGCCCTATTTTTCAGCGCCGTCTTCAAGCACTAACGGCCAGCAGGCCACGCGGTGCGGCGTTCCGGGATGGAGCGGCTATTCGGTAAAAAACAAGGGGATTTCCGTCGATGGCGGAAAATTAGCAGTTTTTGGCGTATCGTCAGAGCATGAATGAAATGCCTTCTGATGTATTGCGGCTTCTGACGTTGCTGGTTGATTCCGGACCGATGAGCGGAAAGAGTCTGTTTGAGTTGGTCGGTTTCCAACATGTCAATGGAAAGCTGGACCGACTGGTTCGCGAGGGTTTCGCCGCCGGCGCGCTGGTGGCAGGCTCGCGACTGCGGGAATTCAGCGCTACCGAAAAGGGACTCCGTGTGGTCGCGGCGTCCAAGGGGGTTCGGGCCTCTGGCAAAGTCATTTCGCCCGGGGGTACCTACCGTTCGGATGCTCCGCCAACCTGGCGGCCGGGTCAGGACGATTTCATGGCTGTGAAATCGCGCTACGACTAGCCACGATAATTGGCCAGCGGGGCCGAGCGCTAGAGTCCCTATCTAACCGGGCGAGGAAGAACATGAAACGCAGAACCCTGCTGCAAGGATTCGGTACGCTGGCGTTGATGCCGTCCATGGCGCCCGCACAGGACAAGTATCCCAGCAAGCCGATTACCTGGATCTGTCCCTACGCGGCAGGCGGCAACGCCGACAGCCGTTCGCGTCAGGTCGCGAAAGCCATGGGTGCGCTCATGGGTCAGCCGATCATCATCGACAACAAAGCGGGCGCTGGCGGAAACATTGGAACCGAGATCATCGCGCGCGGCAAGCCCGACGGTTATCTGGTCGGCATGGGAAATTTCGCTCCGTTGGCGGTCAATCACGCATTGTTCAAGAAGCTCAATTTCGATCCGGCCAACGACATAGTGCCGATCGCGCTGATCGAGAAGGGCCCGCTGATCCTGATGGTTCGTAACGAGTCACCCTACAAGACGATCAAGGACATTGTGGCGGCTGCAAAGGCAGCGCCTGGAAAGCTGAGCTACGCGTCGGGCGGTATCGGTGGCTCCCACCACCTCAGTGGCGCGCTGTTGGAGAGCGCTGCCGCCATAGACATGATTCACGCCCCCTACAAGAGCGGAGCTGCCGGCGCGACCGACCTGATGGGAGGCCAAGTCGACATGATGTTCGAGCAGATGTACGCTGCGATGCCATCCATCAAGGGAGGTCGCCTGCGTGCAATTGCCATCACCAGCAAATCACGCTCGCCGCTGCTGCCAGAGATACCTACCATGGCGGAGCTCGGCTATCCGGCAGTCGAGGTGCAGAACTGGCAGGGGCTGGTGGGCCCCAAGGGACTGCCCGTCGATGCGATCCGGGCGCTCAATACCGCATGCAACCAAGCGCTCCAGAGCGCCGAGGTGAAGGAGAAAATCCTCAGCCAGGGCAACGAGTTGGGCGGAGGCACGCCCGAGCAGTTTGCCGCGTTGATTCGCAGCGAGTCACCGCGATGGGGAAAAATAGTGCGGGATGCGAAAATCGAACCCGAGTGAGCCAGCAGTCGGGGTGCTTCCATGCGTTCAGTGCGGGCCACCCGGTCGTTTCGCAGGCGCTGTAATCGTTCAGCGCCGTGGCAGCATGGGCGTGATCTGAAGCTGGATGGTGGGGCCGGGGTCGCTCGGCATTTGGACTGAATACTGCTTGCCTAAGAATTCATAGGTCACGTTGTAGCCCATGGTCCGGTTTTCATAAAAAATTTGCGTGCTGCATTGCTGCATATTTTGCAGCTGCGAAGAGGGTGCCCCCTCAATTTTGTCGCCTAGCACTGCGCCGCCGAGCAGGCCGAGTACGGTCGCTGCGGTCTGTCCCGACCCCCTGCCTACCGAGTTTCCGATTGCCCCGCCCGCGATCGCCCCCATGGCCGCGCCGGCTCCCGATTTTTGCGGCTGCACCATGACCTGCTCGTTGCTGCACACCCTCCTGGGAACTTGCACCTGGTGGATAACCGGTATGGCAGAAGTCACCGTACCGATTTCCTGCGCAAGGCCCAGACCCGAGGAGGCCATCGCGGTCCATATCAAAATTGCTTTTTTCATCGACTTCTCCCAAAGAATGTTTTCAATTTTAATGCCGCACATCTCGGCGGACGATGTCGGCTCGGCAAACGTTTGTAAAGATCGCTCTAAATGGGCCATCGAGGCATGAAACGCGGCTAGGACCGGCCCGACGCCACGCTGCGTGCATCTGTACAGATCAGGTGAACACCTTCTCGCCGAGCGAGTCGCTGGTGCCCTCCAACTGGCCCACCTGGCTGTAGCCCATTCCCCGCACATTGACGCTTATCTGTGCGTCCAACCGCCGCCTGGTGATGGAGAGTCCGGCGCCGCGCAGCGCCTTGCAGTAGTTGTAGCTAAAAACACCGCGCCAGATCCCGGCGATCATGGCCTCGGCCGAGGTCTGGTTGTCGCGGCAGCCCGACCAGAGTACATGGTTGAGCCCCGGTACAAGCACGGCGTCGCGTGCGCCTTCCTTTGGACGTCCGCGCAGCAAGCCCCGTTGCGCGAGTGTCGGATCAGCGTCCAGGAAGAATCCCCAATCGACGGGGGGCTCTAGGTACCGGTACGCGATGCACGGCTCAGTTGGCATGGCGGCCATATCGGAAGTGGCACGGGTCGCCGTTCCCGAGAAGCAGGAGTCCAGTATCAGGTCGATATTGACCCCGGCCGGTAACACAGCCAGCAAGGCACGCAAGTCGTCGTCCTTGATCATCCCGGCGCTCGCGTAGTCGTGCGGACAAATCGCTTCATCCCGTCGATCGATTTCGTCGCCGCTGACGTCGACAACCTGCGAGCCGTGGCCCGAGTAGTAAAAGACCAGCATGTCGCCCTTCTTGGCGCCCGAGGTCAGCCACTTGAAGCCGCTGATGATCGACGCGCGGGTCGCCCGCGTGTCGGTGAGTATGCGCATCGTCGAAGGGGCGGGCGACACCACGCCGAGAACGCTAAGCGTGTTGGCCATATCGCGGACATCGTTCACACATCCGCGCAGATCGGGCCCGCCTGCGCCTGCGGGCGCGTAATCGTTGATGCCTACCAGCAATGCCTTCTTTGTCATGGTGAGATCTCCATTTGTCAAGGGGAATGACCGCGAGGTGCTGCATCGGCCCCGCTGCTGCGGCCTGAAAGCAGGAGGGAAAAAATCGCGGTCCCTTGGCGCTATCCAGCGCGTCCACCGTGATCGTTGCAGGCGGAAGTGTGGGGCGGTCGCCCGGGCCGCGCTTGAGAAATGGCAAGCTGTCCAGGGCGCAACGTCGCAGTGGCATCGCGCGCCATCCGCCGTGATACTCCAAGATAGGATGCGCCGGCCGCAGGTGGGCGCTCCCAGGCCGGTGGCGCTGCGGCCAGCGCGTCGCGCAACTTGGGGCTTACTTACTGGGCGGCCCAGCCACCGTCCATGTTCCAGGCGACTCCGCGCACGTTGTTGGCGGCGGCGGAGCAGAAAAAGACAGCGAGCGCGCCGAGTTCCTCGGGCGTCGTGAACTGCAGGGAGGGCTCCTTCTCGCTGAGCAGTTGGCGCGTCGCTTCGTCTTTGGATATACCGAGAGTTGTCGCCTTGGCGTCGACCTGTTTTTGCACCAACGGGGTCAGCACCCAGCCCGGACAGATCGCGTTGCAGGTGACGCCACCGGTCGCGTTTTCCAGCGCAGTGACCTTGGTCAGGCCGACCAGTCCGTGCTTGGCCGCCACATAGGCGGACTTTTCCGCCGAGGCCACCAGACCATGGACCGATGCCACATTGATGATGCGGCCCCAGCCGGCCGCCTGCATCGCCGGCAGTGCCAGTCTTGTGGCGTGAAACGCGCTTGACAAATTGATGGCGATGACGGCATCCCAGCGCTCGGGCGGGAAATCTTCAATGCGCGCCACATGCTGGATCCCGGCGTTGTTCACCAGTATGTCGATACCACCGAACTGCTGCGTGGCGTATTGCATCATGGCGCCTATTTCGTCTGGGCGGCTCATGTCGGCACCGTGGTAGGCGACTGGAACGCCGCAGGCGCGTATGGCCGCCTGGGGTCCCTCCATGTCACCAAAGCCGTTGAGGACGATGCGCGCGCCCTGCTTGGCCAGCGCCACCGCGATGCCCAATCCGATGCCGCTGGTGGAGCCGGTGACGAGGGCGGTTTTTCCTTTGAGCATGATGGATTTCCTTTTGATTTACGATCGATTGGCGCGATTATCCAATTCCCTGTCCGGCAATCCCGGGCTAAGGCTCGAATCCATGACCGAACCCCAACTCCTTTTTGTGCCGTGTCCGGACGCTGGCTCTGGCCACCGCATGGCCTACTGGCTATGGGGTGACCCGGCCGCCGCGCATCTGGTCGTCTGCGTACACGGACTGACCCGACAGGGCCGCGACTTCGACACGCTCGCCCGCGCACTGTGCGCCCGGTCGAGACGGCCGATTCGCATCGTCTGCCCCGATGTGCCGGGCCGCGGCCGCAGCGACTGGCTCAGCGATCCGGCGGCCTACCAGGTACCCAGCTATGCCGCCGACATGCTGGTTCTGCTGGCGCATCTTCGCCCGACCCATTTTGACTGGTTGGGTACCAGCATGGGGGGGCTGATTGGTCTGGTGGTCTGCGGCCAGGGCGGCCTGCCGCTGCCCGCTCCGGTGCGACGGTTGGTGCTCAACGACGTCGGACCGGTGATCCAATGGCAAGCCCTGGAGCGCATCGGCAGCTACCTCGGAAAGACCGGCAGTTTCGAGTCGCTGACGGCGGCTGCCGATGCCATGCGATCCATCTCGGCGGGTTTTGGGCCGCACACGGACCCGCAGTGGCTGGAGCTGTCGCGCCATATGGTCAGGCCGCTATCCGGGCCGGATGGACGCCCGCCAGAGCATGGCATGCTCACCTTGCACTACGACCCCGCGATCGCCCAGGCCTTTCGCACCCTGAGCCCGGAGTCTGCAGCCCGGGATGAGGCGGTACTCTGGCGCCTGTATGACAACGTCAGCGCCGCAACGCTGCTGACACGCGGCGAGCAGTCGGACCTTCTGGCGCGCGACACCGCGCTTGAGATGACGCGGCGCGGCCCTCACGCGAGGCTGGTCGAGTTCGCCGGTGTGGGCCATGCGCCCACCTTCGTCGCTGACGACCAGGTTGACGTTGTTGCCGATTTTCTGCTGGGCTGAGTCCTGCCCGAGCCATGAACCCAGCGTCAAACGACCCGGCGGCCACCGGTTCGGCGAGCCTGGTGCCGGCAAACGACGCGCAGGCATCGGACGCTGCGGACACGGTGGCGCGCGCACGTGCCTTTGCCGAGCCCTTGCTGGCCGGCGAAAGCCTCGGTACCGCGGAGAACACGCTGGCCCATGCCGACGCGGTATGCGCTATTTTGGCGAGCATCGGGGGTTCGCCCGCGATGCAGGCGGGTGCCTATCTGGTCTATGCCTGCGAGCACCTGAACCGGCCGCAGGAGGTGCTGGCCAAGCGCTTTGGCGACAACCTGGCCTCGCTGGCGATGGAAACGGCCAAACTGATTCGGGTGCAACAACAGGCGCGGGCGGCGCAAGCCATCGCCTCGACGAGTGCGCCGCTGGCCCAAACAAAGGCTACGCAGACCGAAAACGTCCGCAAGATGCTGCTGGCTTTTTCGCGCGATTTGCGCGTCGTCATGCTGCGCCTGGCGTCGCGCCTGCAGACCCTGCGCCATTACGCGGCGAGCAAGCGGGCAGTACCCCCGAGCCTGGCGCGCGAGTCGTTGCAGGTGTTTGCGCCGCTGGCGAATCGCCTTGGCATCTGGGAATGCAAGTGGGAGCTGGAGGACCTGTCGCTGCGCTTCCTGGAGCCCGACACCTATCGCCAGGTGGCGTCGCTGCTGCAGAAAACCCGGACCGAACGCGAGCAGGGTATCGAGCGTCTGCGGCTGCAGTTGCAGGACGCCATGGCAACGGACGGTATCCATGCGACGGTGCAGGGCCGGCCCAAGCACATCTACAGCATCGTCAAGAAGATGCGCGGAAAATCCCTGGGCTTTGCGCAGGTCTACGATATTCGGGCGCTGCGCATCATCGTGCCGACCCTGGCCGACTGTTACCAGGCGCTGGCCCATGTGCACAGTGCTTTTACGCCCGTCGTTGGCGAATTTGACGACTACATCGCCAAGCCAAAAGCCAACGGGTACCAGTCGCTGCATACCGTCGTTCGCGACTCCGCGGGTCTGCCGGTCGAGATACAGATACGCACGCCGGCGATGCATGCGCAAGCCGAGCACGGCGTCGCTGCGCACTGGGTCTACAAGGAGGCCGGAACCAAAGGCTATGCAGGGGTATCGGCAAGCGGCGCGTACGACGCGAAAATCGCAGTCCTGCGCCAACTGCTGGCCTGGGAGCGCGACCTGTCGGGCCAGCAGGAGGCAGGCCTGTTTGAAGACCGGATCTATGTCCTGACGCCCGACGCCGCGATCGTCGAATTGCCGCAGGGAGCCACAGCGGTGGATTTCGCCTATAGCGTCCACACCGACCTGGGTCATCGCTGTCGGGGCGCACGGGTCGATGGCGCGATGGTTGCGCTCAACACGCCGCTGCGCAATGGGCAGACGGTCGAGGTCAGCGTGGTGAAAGAGGGGGGGCCTTCGCGGGATTGGCTCAACGCAGAACTCGGCTTTCTGGTGAGTCACCGTGCGCGCGCCAAGGTGCGCGCCTGGTTCAATGCGCTGGCGACCCACGAGACGGTGGCGCGCGGCCGCGAGGCGGTTGAAAAGCTGCTGCAACGCGAGGGCAAGACCTCCGTCAATCTCGAGGAACTGGCGGGCCGATTGGGCTTCGATGCCGCCGATGATCTCTTCGAAGTCGTTGGCAAGGACGAGTTTTCGCTGCGCACCATCGAGCTGGTGCTACGGCCCGCAGTGCCCGCGCCTGCGCAGGCTGACAGCGCGCTGCTCAAGCGACCCACGCAGCCCGACCGGTCGGGCGCGGGGGGGGTTCTGGTGGTCGGCGTTGGCTCGCTGCTGACGCAACTTGCGAGTTGCTGCAAGCCCGCGCCACCCGACGCGATTTGCGGCTTTGTCACGCGTGGCAAGGGCGTCAGCGTGCATCGGGCCGACTGCTCCAACCTGCGCGAGATGCTCGCGCGCAACGGGGAGCGCCTGATCGAGGTGCAGTGGGGCCCGTCGAGGCCGGGCGCTGGCGCGCCGGGCGCCGTCTATCCGGTTGACGTCGCGATCGAAGCCGCCGACCGACAGGGCCTGCTGCGCGACATATCCGAGGTGTTCGCCAAAGAAAAGATGAACCTCATCGGCGTGCAGACCCAGTCGCTGAAGTCCACCGCATGGATGACATTCACGGTCGAGGTCGCTGATGCGATCAAGTTGCAACGCGCGCTGGCCATGGTCCGCGAACTCGAAGGAGTCCGGTCGGCGCGACGGCGTTAGCCAAGGCCCCTGCGCGAGCGGCAGCTAGACCGGCTTCGTCTCGAAGACCAGGCAGGTCGAGCTGGCATGGGCGTAGATCTTTCCATTCGGGTCGATGATGCGGGCCTCGGCAGTGGCGAGCTGGCGACCGCTGTGGATTACCTGGCCTATCGCGCGCAGCGGGCCGGTGCGTGCCGACGCTGAGCGCACGATGTGCACACCGAGTTCGACGGTGGTGTAGCTGTAGCCAAGCGCCATGGTGGTGTGCACGGCGCAGCCGATCGCCGAGTCCAGCAGCGTCGCGTACCAGCCGCCGTGTACCGATCCAAGCGGGTTGTAGTGCATGAGCTGGGGCGTTCCCTGAAAAACAGCCCGGCCTGCGGCCACCTCAAACAGGCCGAAATCTAGGGTCTGCGCGATATGCGGGAACGGCAATCGGCCCTCGAGCATGGCTTGCATCATTTCAAGGCCGTTCATGCCTGCCGTGTCCTGTGCGGACGCGAGTCCCGGCTTGCCCCCGTTGGCCATCCGGCGTTGGCACAATGCGGCGAACTGTTCGTCCCAGTCGGCTGCGGTCGCCGGTGCGGTCGTGCTCGAAGGTGGCATGGATAAGGTAGTGGGCTGGCGGTGGTGCCAGCAGAGGTGTCGGACGCAGCTTACTGGGTTCCGTAAATGCGGTCGCCCGCATCACCGAGGCCCGGAAGTATGTAGCCGTGGTCGTTGAGCTCGCGGTCGATGGCCGCGGTATAGATCGGTACATCCGGGTGCGCCTGGGTCAAGGCGGCGATTCCCTCTGGACAGGTCAGCAGACACAGGAACTTGATCGACTTGGGCTTGAGCGCCTTCAGACGGTCGATCGCCGCAATCGCCGAGTTGCCGGTCGCCAGCATGGGATCCACCACCACCACGTCACGCTCGTGCATGTCCCGCGGCATCTTGAAGTAGTACTCGACCGCCTTGAGCGTCTTGGGGTCGCGGTAAATGCCGATATGGCCGACACGAGCACCTGGAACGACGCTGAGAACGCCGTCGAGGATGCCATTGCCCGCGCGCAGGATGGACACCAGTACCAGCTTTTTCCCGTCGATGACCTGGGCCGTCATGGTCTCCAGGGGCGTCTCGATCTGCACGTCCTGGGTCGCCATGTCGCGCGTCACTTCGTAGGCCATCAGCATGCTGAGCTCGTTGAGCAGGCGGCGAAAGCTGTTGGTGCTGGACTCCTTATCGCGCATCAGCGTCAGCTTGTGCTGCACCAGCGGGTGGCTGATCAGGTGCACATTCGCGTTGGGCACGGGCTTTGTCATGTCGGCGTTCCTTGTCGCAGCAGCTGTTGCAGAAGGGGGCGTGAATGCAGGAATTATCGTCGGTCAACTTCTATCGCAGTGTTGTCAAAGCAGTTTCAATGGTCGACTGCTGACGCTCCCCACGAGACGCCTAAAAGTACAATTCCACTCGGCAGCTATTGAATTTTGTGAAGGACTCTGGGTGGCAGGACACAGCAAGTGGGCGAACATACAGCACCGCAAGGGCCGCCAAGACGAGAAACGGGGAAAGATCTGGACCCGGGTGATCCGTGAAATCATGGTCTCCGCGCGGGCCGGTGGCGGCGATCTGGCGATCAACCCGCGGCTGCGGCTGGCGGTCGACAAGGCCAAGGCGGCCAACATGCCGGCCGACACCATCCGACGCAACATCGACAAGGCGACCGGCAACCTCGAAGGCGTGCAGTACGAGGAGATTCGCTATGAGGGCTACGGCATCGGCGGCGCTGCCATCATCGTCGACACCATGACCGACAACCGGGTTCGTACTGTCGCCGAGGTGCGCCACGCTTTCGGCAAGCACGGCGGCAACATGGGTACCGAGGGCTCCGTCGCCTTCCAGTTCAGACATTGCGGACAACTGGTGTTCGCGCCGGGCACCAGCGAAGACGTGCTGATGGAGGTGGCACTTGAGGCTGGTGCCGACGATGTGGTGGTCGGCGACGACGGGGCGATCGAGGTGCTGTGCGCTGCACCCGCACTGGAATCCATCCGCCAGACGCTCGAAGGCGCTGGCTTGAAGGCCGAACTCGCCGAGGTAACGATGCGACCGGAAAACCTGGTTGAATTAGCCGGTGACGAAGCGGCGCGCATGCAAAAACTGATCGACATCCTGGAAGACCTCGACGATGTCCAGGCGGTCTACCACAACGCCGCGCTATGAAAATACTGGTTGTCGGAGGAGGAGGGCGCGAGCATGCGCTGGCCTGGAAGCTGGCGCAGTCGCCCAAGGTCAGCTCGGTGTTTGTCGCGCCGGGGAATGGCGGCACCCAGAACGCCGATGGAATCCGAAACCTAGCCATCACCGACCTCTACGAGCTGCGCGCCTGGGCGCAACAGGAAAAAATCGGCTTGACCGTGGTCGGTCCGGAAGGTCCGCTTGCGCAGGGCATCGTCGACGAGTTCCGTGCGCATGGCCTGCGAATTTTCGGGCCCACCCGGGCTGCGGCCCAGTTGGAGAGTTCCAAGGTATTTTCCAAAGCTTTCATGCAGCGTCACGGAATTCCCACTGCGGCCCACGCGACGTTTTCGGATCCGGCCCAGGCCCACGCTTATGTGCGCTCGCAGGGCGCGCCGATCGTCGTCAAGGCGGATGGCCTGGCGGCCGGAAAGGGCGTGGTGGTCGCGATGACGCTGGACCAGGCGCATGCAGCCATCGATCAGATGCTGCCCGCTGATCCGGTTGCGGGGGCCGGCGCGCGCCTGGTGATCGAGGAATTTCTGGAGGGCGAAGAGGCGAGCTTTATCGTCCTGTGCGACGGCGAGAATGCGCTTGCGCTGGCCAGCAGCCAGGACCACAAGCGCCTGCTCGACGGCGACCTGGGACCCAACACCGGTGGCATGGGCGCCTATTCACCCGCGCCGGTGGTGACGCCCACGGTGCACGCGCGCGCGATGCGCGAAATCATCCTGCCGACGCTGCGCGGAATGCAAGCCGATGGAATCGTCTTCACCGGCTTTCTCTACGCCGGACTGATGATTGACGGTGAAGGCCATCCCAAGACGCTCGAATTCAATTGCCGTCTGGGTGATCCCGAGACCCAGCCGCTGATGGTGCGGCTCAAAAGCGACCTGTTCGAGTTGCTGTGGGCTGCGACCGAAACCGGCGCAGCACGCAGGCTCGACCAGATAGAGCTGCAGTGGGATCGCCGAACGGCGCTGGGCGTGGTGATTGCCGCCGGCGGATACCCGGGGCAGCCGCAAACCGGCGACCCCATCGACGCATTGCCGCCCGAGCAGTCCGACGCAATGGTGTTTCAGGCCGCGACACGCCGTGACGGCGATACCCTGCGCACCGCCGGCGGCAGGGTCCTGTGCGTCACGGCGCTGGCAGACGGCGTTCGACAGGCGCAGCAGAGGGCTTACGCAGTGGTCCGGCAGATTCATTTTCCAGGCATGCAGTACCGTCGTGATATCGGTCACCGTGCCGCCGGCCGCTGAGCGCCGCCACCGTCTGAAAGCCAGCATGCAAAACGGAGCCCCAATCAGCAGCCCGTCGCGTACCCAACGGGTCCGTCAGTACCTCGTCGGACTGCAGTCACGCATCATCAGCGCCATAGCAGCGATTGATGGCTCCTGCTTTCTGGACGATGCATGGGAAAAGCCGCCGGGCGAAACCCTTCAAGGTCAGGGCATCACCCGCATCCTGGAGGGAGGGGCGGTTTTTGAGCGCGCCGGCTGTGGTTTTTCGCACGTGCGCGGACCCAGGCTGCCACCTTCAGCGACGCAGCACCGTCCGGAACTGGCCGGGGCACCCTTCGAGGCCATCGGCGTTTCGCTGGTCTTTCACCCGCGAAACCCTTACGTACCCACGGTGCACATGAATGTGCGCATGCTGGCTGCCGAGGGGGCCGGGGGCCAGGAGGTGTTCTGGTTCGGTGGCGGGATGGACCTGACGCCCTACTACGGCTTCGAGGAAGACGCGGTGCATTTTCACCGTAGTTGCAAGGCGGCACTCGACCCTTTTGGCGACGGACTGCATCCACGCTTCAAGGCTTGGTGCGACGACTATTTTTTCCTGCGCCACCGCGGCGAGCAGCGCGGCGTAGGGGGCATATTTTTTGACGATTTCGCCGAACTCGGTTTCGAAGACAGCTTTGCGTTGCAGCGCTCGGTCGGAGATGCCCTGCTGGGCGCCTATCTTCCGATTGTCGAGCGCCGCATGTCCACACCCTACGGCGAGCGTGAACGCAATTTCCAACTCTACCGGCGCGGCCGGTATGTGGAGTTCAACCTGGTGTGGGACCGCGGAACGCATTTCGGATTGCAGTCGGGTGGTCGCACCGAGTCCATCCTGCTGTCGATGCCGCCGCTGGCCAGTTGGGCCTACCAGCAGCAGCCCGCCGCGGGTTCTCCCGAAGAAGATCTGTACCGCAAGTTCCTTGCGCGCAGAGATTGGGTTTGACAGCGCAAAGCGCCGGACTCCAAAGCCCGGGCGTGGCGCATGCCAGCCCGGCTGCGGCGCTCAGGCGCCTGGGCGTATTCGGCGGTGCGTTCGACCCGCCGCATGAGGCGCACCGGGCCATCGCGAAGGCTGCGATAGCGCAGCTGCAGCTCGACGCGCTGTGGGTATTTCCGACCGGACAGGCCTGGCACAAAACCCGGGTCCTGTCCGAGGCCCGACACCGAATCGCCATGGCCGAACTGGCGTTTGCAGACCTGCCTGCAGCGCGCGTGGACCTCCGCGAGACCCTGCGATGTGGACCTAGTTACACCGTCGATACATTGCGCGAGTTACACGCGGAGTTGCCGCAGACGCAGTTGTTCCTGCTGATGGGCCAGGACCAGGCCCGCGCCCTGTCCAACTGGCGGGAATGGCAGGCGGTCGTCGGGCTTGCTATAATTTGCGTAGCTGCGCGTGGCGATTCTACGGGCACGGACACCGCCCCCATGCCACCCGCCGGGCTGGAGCGGCGCTTTTCAACGCTGCACCTGCCTAGTTTTTCGATCAGTGCAACCGACATCCGCGCGCGCGTGCGCGCCGCAGAGCCGGTCGCGCCGCTGGTGGGAGATGCCGTTGCGCGTTATATTGTTCACCACCATCTCTACCAAGCCGACCGATGACCACTGAAACCGCAGCAAATAAAGACACCCAGAAATTACAGCGCGTCATCGTCGACGGGCTGGAAGATGTCAAGGCCCAGGACATTAAGGTGTTCGATACCATGCACCTGTCGGCGCTCTTCGAGCGGGTCATCATCGCCTCCGGAACCTCCAACCGTCAGACCAAGGCGCTTGCTGCCAGCGTGCGCGATGCGGTGCGCGCTGCAGGCTTTCCAAAGCCCAGGATCGAGGGCGAGGCCAACGGTGAATGGATCATCGTCGACTGCGCGCAGGCGGTGGTTCATATCATGCAACCCGGTATCCGAAGCTACTACCATTTGGAGGAGCTCTGGGGCGACAAGCCAGTGCGCATGAAGTTCGGCGCCACCAAACCGGCGCCGGCAACGCCCGCAAAAGCGGTGCCGGCCAAGCCGGCAGCCAAGGCTGCACCCGCTAAGGCGCGGCGCAAGGCGGCTCTAGACGCGCCTGCGGCCGCGAAGCCTGCAGCGCGCGCACGGGCACCCCGTGCCGCTGCTAAGTCCCCGGCCAGAAAAAGGCAAGCGGGCAAAGCCTGACGTCCGGGCTGTGAAGCTGGTGGTGGTTGCGGTTGGGCAGCGCATTGCGGGCTGGGCTCAGGCTGCATCGGACGACTACGCCCGGCGCTTTCCACCCGAACTGCATTTCGAAATCAAAGCCGTCAAGACCGAGGCCCGAGGCTCCAAGTCGCTGGCGACTGTGCTGGCGGCCGAGCGCGAGCGCATTAGCGCGGCGATTCCCTCTGGTAGTCGCATCGTCGCGCTCGACGAACGTGGCAGCGCGCTGAGCACCTTAGGGCTGGCGCAGCGGCTTGCTCAATGGCAACGCGACGGCGTCGACGTGGCGCTGGTCCTAGGCGGTCCCGACGGCCTGCAACCGGCCTTCAAGCAGGCCGCGCACGAGCGCATCCGGCTGTCGGACATGACGCTGCCCCACGCAATGGCGCGCGTGCTGCTGGTCGAGCAACTCTACCGCGCCTGGTCGATCAACGCCAACCATCCCTACCATCGCGAGTGAGCCGCCGTGACAGCACCCGCCTTCATCTATCTTGCGTCGCAAAGCCCGCGGCGCAGCCAGTTGCTGACCCAGATCGGCGTTGCGCACCAGTTGCTGTTACCCGGGCCGCAGGAGGACGCCGAATCGCTGGAGGAGGCGCTTGTCGGCGAGGCGCCGTCCGCCTATGTGGCGCGCGTCACCGCGCTCAAACTTGACGCGGCGCTGCAGCGCAGGGTGCACCGGGGATTGAAGCCCGCCCCGGTGCTGTGCGCCGACACCACGGTCGCTATCGGCCGCACGATCCTGGGCAAGCCGGTCGATGCAGCGCACGCGCGCAGCATGCTGCGTTCGCTGTCGGGAAAGACGCACCGGGTCCTGACGGCGGTGGCCATCGCAACGACGTCCCGACGCGGGCAGGCGCTGAGTGCCTCCAGGGTCCGCTTCGCCGATTTGAGCGAGCAGCAGATCAGGGCCTATGCAGCCTGTGGCGAACCGCTGGGAAAGGCCGGTGCCTACGCGGTGCAGGGAAGGGCGGCCGGGTTCATCCACAGCATCAGCGGCTCCTACTCTGGCATCATGGGGCTGCCCCTGTTCGAAACCGCCGCGCTGTTGCGCGCCTTCGGCGTGCAGGTCTGAACCCACCCGACAAGAGGCGAACCCGATGCAGGACGACATTTTGATCAATTGGTCGCCGCAGGAGACCCGGGTGGCGCTGGTCGAGAATGGCGTCGTTCAGGAGTTGCATGTCGAGCGCACGCTCGAGCGCGGGTTGGTCGGCAATGTCTACCTCGGCAAGGTCGCCCGGGTGCTTCCGGGTATGCAGTCGGCCTTCATTGACATAGGGCTTGACCGCGCTGCCTTCCTGCACGTGGCCGATGTCTGGCAGCGACAGCCCGAGGGCGAGCCGCCGGCGGCAGTGCGCGCGGCGCAGCCGCCGCTGCCGATTGAGAAGCAGGTATTCGAGGGGCAGTCGCTGACGGTGCAGGTGATCAAGGATCCGATCGGCAGCAAGGGCGCCAGGTTGTCGACGCAAATCAGCATCGCCGGGCGGCTTCTGGTTTTCTTGCCGCAGGACGATCATGTGGGCGTTTCGCAGAAGATTGCGGTGCAGCAGCGCGATGAACTGCGCGCGCGGCTGCAGGCGCTGACACAGCCCGAGGGCGGCGGCTTCATACTGCGCACCAACGGCGAAGACGCCCACGATGCCGAGCTTGCGCAGGACATTGCCTACTTGCGACGGGCCTGGGCCCGCATCCGCAGCGCTGCGTTGAAGATGCCGCCACTTTCGCTGTTGCATCAGGATCTGAGCCTGATGCAGCGGGTGCTGCGCGATCTCAGCAGCGAGAGCACCCAGTCGATTCGTGTCGACTCGCACGAGCAGTTTGAAGCGCTACAGGCTTTCGGGCGCGAGTTCATGCCGCCGGCCAGCGACAAGCTGCAGCATTACAAAGGCGAGCGACCGATCTTTGATCTGTTCGGCGTCGACGAGGAAATCGCCAAGGCCCTGGGCCGTCGGGTCGAACTCAAGTCGGGTGGCTACCTGATCGTCGACCAGACCGAGGCGCTCACGACCATGGACGTGAATACCGGCGGCTTTGTGGGTGCGCGCAACTTCGACGACACCATCTTCAAGACCAATCTGGAGGCGGCGCAGGCCATCGCACGCCAACTCCGCTTGCGCAACCTTGGCGGCATCATCATCGCCGACTTTATTGACATGGTGCGCGAGGACCATCGGGAGGCGGTGCTGGCCGAATTTCGCAAGCAGCTCGCCCGTGACCGGGTCAAGACCACCGCCGGTGGTTTTTCGCAACTCGGGCTGGTCGAGATGACGCGCAAGCGCACCCGGGAGTCGCTGGCCCACATGCTGTGCGAGCCCTGTCCGGCATGCCAGGGGCGCGGGCACGTCAAAACCGCGCGCAGCGTCGCCTACGACATATTTCGCGAGATCCTGCGTGAGGCGCGCCAGTTCAACCCGCGTGAGTTCAGGGTCGTCGCGTCACCGCGAGTAATTGAGTTGCTGCTAGACGAAGAAAGCCAGCACCTGGCAAGCCTGAGCGGCTTCATCGGCAAGTCGGTTTCGTTGCAAAGCGAGGCCGCAATGGGGCAGGAGCAGTACGACATCATCCTGCTGTAGCCAGCGCCGAAGTGGAGCCGATGAAGTTGGCCAGATTCAGTCCTTCTGGCGATCCTTGTGGGAGCCCTCGGCGTCGTGCCCGTCGCCGTGCCCTTTTCGCGCACTATGGTGGCACGCAACGCAGTTGTCGATATTGCGGATGCCTTCGCGGAGGTGCTTCGCCCGCATCTTTTCAGGCTGATGCTCGTGGCAACCGTAGCAGGTATAGCGCTTGTAGTCGTTGTCCGCATGGCAGGTCACGCAGGCGGCGGCGTGGTCGCTGTCAAGCGCGAAAAATCGGTCATGCGCAAAGCTGGCGGGTTTCCAGCCTGTCGACAGATGACACTGCTGGCAGTTGGCGCTGATTTGGCGATGCATC
>Ga0214919_10003002_pt1 | contig 25955 bp, 21 predicted proteins | sample LL1503_MetaG_FD_177994 | JGI IMG/M metagenome (GOLD analysis project Ga0214919, IMG submission 177994) | Freshwater microbial communities from Lake Lanier, Atlanta, Georgia, United States - LL-1503 | ecosystem: Environmental > Aquatic > Freshwater > Lake | place: USA: Georgia | collected...
CAGATTGGAGCGAGGATATTGATAAAGTATTAGATAATATTAGGATAAATTGCGTTATTTTGAGCAAGTTACATAAACAACGCTATTTTGAATTACAATCATCTCTCAAATATTACAGAATGCCAGTAATTATATTAAATGGTATAAATAGCATATTTGCTGTAGGTCTTCAACCTTATATGTATCAAGGAACAATTAGTTTAACAAATTCATTAATAGCATTAACGTGCGGTATAATAGGTAGTATTGAGTTATATTTAGGGATACAAAAAAGACTAGAGAACGATATGATTTCGCAGAGAGATTATTACCTACTTTCAATAGATATATATAAAACATTAAGTTTAGATAAAAGTAATCGCCCGATACCTGCTAAAGATTATTTAGAAAAAAGTTATAATATATATACAAAATTGATTGAGAGTTCATCGACATTAGCAAAAGTTAAGGGAGATAAATTAATACCTATTGATTTACCATTAATAGATGAAGAAATTGTTATTACACCTCAAGCAAGTGGTGGATTTTGGACTAGACCAGTCGAGCACGAGCAATCAATATCAGATTAGTTTTATGAATATTCTCTCAAATATCAAAAAAATTAATAAAAAATAAAATATGGCTTGAAAATAATAAATACAAAGTAATAGAATATAGAACAAAATATTGTGAAACTAAAAAACAAAATAATGCTATATATGAATGGCTATTAGAAATTACTAAATTATGAATATTCGAATAAAACTTGCAAAAATAAAAATTGATATTATACATTATTATTTATTATTTTTACTTATTAAATAATAATGTCTCCTGGACATGACTACATTGAAAGCATAAATCCAACATTTTTAACAACACTACAAGGAATATTAGCAGTCTTAGAAGATGATGTAGCGCCTATTATTCCAGAAAATACTTATTTAACATTAGTAAATGATTTACAAATGTTATATAGCATACATAATGCGACTGCTAATCATAATGCTAGCGCTAATCATAATGCGACTGCTAATACTAGTGCTAGAATTATATATGCTTATGATAGTATATCATATACTTATGATAGTAGTGCTAATTATTTAACGGGGTTCGGACGGATGGTCACTAATTCTTCTTCTTCTACAAATAACAATAATAATAATAATAACAATAACAATAACAATAATAATAATTATGGAGGACCCGTTCATAGAATTGTTTATCCGCGTTCATAAAAAATTGTGCCTAATGAAATAGTGCCTAAATCAAGTTTTTATTTTCTAGCTCTTCTAGTTCTTCTACTTCTTTTGCTTCGTCTGCCTCTTCTAGATTTTTTATTCCTAGTTTTATATAACTTTCTGCCACTGGCATCCCTACTACTACCGGGCTTATCTTCCAATGATTCCCATTCATCCCATGAACGTCCCGAAGGCAAACCTTGCAATCTTTTTAATTCATTTGCAGTTTTTTTTGTTGTAGGTTTGTATGGATGATGACTATCCTTGCTCCTTCTTTCCCGCTCCTTCACCCTATCTGCCCTTCTATCCTTTTTCGACATGCTGATAATATCCGCCATACCCACGTCTTCATTTGCCTCTATTACCGCCTCATGTAGCTTCTGCTTTGCTATTCTGTCCTTTGCCGCCGCCTCGGCCTCTGCCAACGCTGCCCATGCCTGCGCCAACCCCGTCTTCGCCCTCGTTACCCCCATCCTCGCTTCTGTGTAATGGTCCACCAACTCATCGGCAGTCAAACTGTCAATATCTTCTGAAATATGCTGTTTTCCTGACATTTTATTATATATAATAATATATAAAATAAATTGTAAAAATTTAAAAATAATGCTAAATATTAAAAAAAATAAAAATAAAAAATTTTAATTATTATAACTCAAAATTATTGTTAATAAATTGTGTCAATATTTTATAATCTTCAATAAATATATTTTTATTGCCTTGATACTTAAATATTATATTATTTCTCTTTACTTCAAGTTCTGTTGGTGGATATAACTCATTCCATGCTAATATTATGTTATTATCTATAACATTTGAGAGATTTAACAATGGATAACTATATTTCATATATGCAAGTGATCTGGCTATTGTACCGCGAGAATAATTACACGGAACATAATATTTTTGATTTAGTGTTTCATGAGAGAATTTCTTATTACTACGCAAATTGTTTGTATAATAATTTGTTAAAACTATATTGTGCATGTCTTTATTTGCCTTGCTATAATATTTTGTAAATGATTGAGGAAATATGTGCTCTGCACTAAGATTATTATATTTAGTATATTTTAAATTATTAAAACTATTTAAACTATTAAAACTATTTAAATCACATTCATCGCTGCAATTACAAAAATCATTATATAAGTCATAATAAATATTGTGCTTGTAGTAATATTGTTTTATAGTTTTAATAGAATAATATTTTGAAGGCAATACACGAGTAACAGAATTATAATTTCTGCTCAATAAAAGACTAAGAAATAATTTAGTTTTAGAACAGTAGTTAAAAAAACGCATGCTTAGCTTTTAAAACTAATATATATTTTTACTAAATATATAAAATAAGTTTATAAAAAATGATATAAAAACATGATAAAAAAAATGCTTAAAAAAAATTGATAACAATTTTTTTTATGAAAACATTAATCATTATACTAACATAATATGACCGGTCATAGCATTAATGCACCACAAAATCAAGAATTCTTATCAACAATGCATACTATGATTGATGATTTAGATACTATTTCTTCCGCTATTGATGAGCATACTTATTTAAGGTTGGTAAATGGACTGCAACGACTATATAATATACACAATTCAGGAACACAAGCAAATACGAATAATAACAGAAATACTTGGATCTATGAGCAACGTCAAATATTTAATGAACAACATAATCTATCCCAAAATATTAATAGCGCGTTAGTAAGACATTATGAACGAGTTAATGACATTAGTGGTATTCAAATAAATGCTTATCCTGTAAATAGTGATGTTTATCCTGTAAATAGTGATAATGTAAATAACATTGTTTATCCTGTAAATAGCAATGCAAATAATCAATCCAATCATAGTATGCATTGGATAGAAGCGGCGCTCAGAGAAGGGGTAACGCGAGCGTGAGCTTTGTATGGATTATACCAATAATGAGCAAATATTAGAACGCGTAAAATAAACTAGTTAGTAATTTTATAGTATACTAGTGTTGTCGTGCTAAGTAAAATACCGCCCCATAATGTGTCTAATAGCACTAAGGAAGGAGACCAATCCTTAAAAAAAGCATAATTTGTTGTTTCATATACCCCATTTATAAGGACGCCTAATAAAAACGCATCGCGGGGAGGTGCCTTTTTTCTTATTATAAAATAATATAGTCCAGAAACCAATATTGTATAGCATGCTAATGCTGATCCAATATTAACTTTAACGTCGGCTTTTTGTACATTTTTTAGTATTGGTAGCATAAAATCTTTGAATAAATATAAGTAACTAAAGTCTAAAACCAACATTGTTAGCGCAATAATAAATAAGGCTTTCCACATTTATTATTTATCAATATTTTTAAAATAATAGTTTTTAACAATATTTTTAAAATAATAGTTTTTAACAATATTTTTAAATAATAGTTTTTTTCAATATTTTTAAATAATAGTTTTTAACAATATTTTTAAATAATATTTTTTTATATATATGAAACATAGGCGTTTTGATTTTATAAGGAAAAATGCTAAAATAGTAATACCTATTTTAATAGCTATTATATTATTTTTTTCATTTATAAATCAAAATAAAAAATCAGAAGGGTTGTCTAACTTGTATTCCATTGATGATTTAAAATCCGATCCTGACCTTAATAATGTTAACAATAGTCTTAATTATACTGTATCACAAGCTCAAGGTTTAGGAAGAGGAGAACGCGGGCTTTTTGCCAAAAAAAATTATAAAAAAGGCGACATTATAGAAGTTTGCCCCACACTAAAGACAAATGGAACTGAAATAGATAATAAAAATATATTACATACATATTTTTTCACTCCGCATGACAAAACAGTAAATAATAGCTTATTAGCTCTTGGATATTGCGGTTTAATAAATCATTCGACCCCTAAGCAAAATTGTAGTTGGATCGTGTCAGATGATGATAATAACGTAACAATGTATGCTACTAAAGATATAGCAAATGGTGAGGAATTTTTTACTAATTATGGAGACAATTATTGGGCATCTAAAAATAATAAAGTAGAATAACTATAACTATAACTATAACTATAACAATAACTATAACAATAACTATAACAATAACTATAACTATAACTATAGTCCGTATTTTTCTTTAATCCATGATTTCAAAAATTCTAATGAGCAAGTTATATAATCATCCTTAAATTCGTTTAATTTTAAAAACTGTGGCTTTTTCATAGCTTGTGTTTTATAAAATATATAATCTCCGTACTTTCCTTTTCTAATTGCCAAGTCATCTGAGATTTTACGAACTAAGCTATTGCCTTCGTTAACGCGATCATTTAATATATTTACTGCATCTTCTATTTTAATTTCTTTAATTGGCACATTTATTTTAACTGTGTTGAGAGATTTACGCAGGTCTCCGCATTCTAAAAAGTAGCCATATTTCCCTCTTTTTAAATATACTGATTGGTCCTGAAAGCTTCCTAAAAGTTTGCTATTTTCTTCGCTCGTTTCTATTATTTCTTCTAATTTATAGTGTCCGGCTTTAAGTTTGGTTATGTCAACATCTTTTTTAACTCCATAAAAGCCGAGTGTTCCGTCTTCTTTTGTATATTTAATAGTTGGTCCGTGTTTTCCTATTAAATAAGTATGTTTAGCGTCTATTGCTATTTGTATTTTTTCTAATGCATTAGAACTAGCATTTGCAGCTAAATTGTTTGTTTTTATTAAGTCGTTAATAAAACCATAACACTCACCACATAATTCATAATATGGCTTCGCTCCTTGCGCAATATTATCAAGCTCATCTTCCATGGACTTAGTATAGTCGTAGTCAAATAACTTGCTAAAATACTTAATCAAAAATTCGATTACAAATATTCCTGTTTGTGTTATTACCAATTTATTTTTCTCATTGCCAAATTCTTTAGATCCGCGTTCTTCTATTATATTAGTTTCTATTAATGTATAATCTAGGGTTTCCAATTTTTTACCGTCTACATTTTGCTTTGTTACATAATTTCGTTCCTGAATTTTTTCAAGTAATGATGAAAAGGTTGATGGGCGACCAATACCTTTTTGCTCTAATAATTGAACCAAGTGAGCTTCGCTATAATGCGACTTTAAGTCTTTCAATGTTTGCTTACAAGTTATTTTTTTATAGCTAATAAGGTCTTCTTTCATGTTTTTAAAATAGTCGTAATATTTCTCTTCTTCTAATCCGCACACGGCTTTCCAGCCTAGAAATGTATTTTCTGATGCGCAATATTTATAGACAGCGTCATGTGGTGCGCTTATATTTACAACTAATTGTAAATATTTTGCGGGGGCCATCATGCTTTCTAGGCTATTAGTCCATATTAATTTATATAATTTTCTATGCTTTGCGCTAAATGTTTCTTCGTTCGTTGGAATGTCTTCAATATTAATATGCGTGGGCCTAATTGCTTCGTGGGCTTCTTGTGCGTTATTGTCTTTACTATTGTCTTTACTATCTGGCTTTTCTTTTTTAGCCTTGGTTTTTTTAGTAGCTTTTTCTATAGCCTCTTCTTTTTCAGCCTCTTCTTTTTCAGCCTCTTTTTCAGCCTCTCCTTTATCTTTGTTTTGAATTAATTTAAATAATTCAGGATGAATATATTCGGGTCTATACTTTTCGGTTATATAAGTTTTGCCTTCTTCTATAAATTCTTCACTATATACTTTACAATCTGTTCTCATATATGTAATATATCCGCCTTCATATAATTTTTGCGCTAACATCATAGTATCTTTTGGTGAAATATGCATAACATTGTTTGCTGCTTGCTGTAGTCCCGATGTAGTAAATGGACAAGGAGGATTTTTAATTAGCTCGCGCTCTTTTGCTTTAGTTAAAGCATGCTTATGTGTTTTGCTTTGTTCAAGAAAATCTTTCATGGTTTCGTGACATTCAAAATTTTTATTTAGTGTAAATTGAATATTTTTACTTGTAAAATATCCGCAACTGTTAAAGCTCAACTTTCCGGGTGCTTCTTCGATTTCTTTATAATTATCATATACTAGGCGAAGGGCCGGTGTTTGACAGCGCCCAGCGCTAAGTGCATTTTTCGCATTTGAAACAATGTATTTCCATAATAATGGTGTAATTGTAAAGCCAACAATTAGATCTAAAATTTGCCTTGCTTGTTGAGCATATACTAATTTTAAATTTAGCGTTCTTGGATTTGCTAGCGCATGTTTAATGGCGCGCTCTGTAATTTCATGAAATACAATTCGCTTGGTTTCTAATGCTAGTCCAAAAACTTGCGCAATATGCCATGCAATAGCTTCGCCTTCGCGGTCATCGTCTGTTGCTAATATAACTTCTTTAGCTCCTTTTATTGCTTTGCGCATTTTCTCAATTTGCGCCTTTTTGGTTTCTATAATAGCAAAACATGGTTTATAGTTATTTTTAATATCTATTTGGTCTAAATTAGAGAGATGAGTAATATGACCGTATGAGCCGATTACTTTGTAACCAGATCCTAAAAATTTCTCTATTTTTTCGCATTTGGCAGGCGATTCGACAATTACCAAAATATAACTCATATTATTAAATAAACTTATTTGTTTATTTAATAATTCAATTATTTATTTATTTATTTATTTATATTGCGCAAATTAATGTTGAACAAATAAAACACCTGATATTGCTAATGTTATAACTAATAATATCCCTAAAACCATGTTTTCTCCATTACTGTCACTGCTTGGTTCGAGTGACCCACTATAAGGCTTTTCTACAACATTTTCTTCACCTGGTGGTTTTATTACTTTGTTTTTTGTACCTGATGCAAGCAATTGTTGTCTATCAACGTTGTCGTCCAGATCCCCACCAGGGGGCTTAGCGACAGGGGGCTTAGCGACAGGGGGCTTAGCGACAGGTGGCTTAGCGACAGGTGGCTTAGCGACAGGTGGCTTAGCAGGCTGAGTAGGCTGAGTAGGAGCAAGTAGCTGAGTGGCCGCGATAGTAGCAGTGAGTGCGGCAGGTATATTCGCCTCTTCGATAGCGTCGGGACCGACCTGAGTGGCCGCAAGTGTGGCAGTGAGCGCTGCGGCTACATTTGTATCGGGTTGACTAGTGTCTGCTCCTACTGCTGCAAATGCTGGACCTAATGCTTCGGCTAATTCAGTAGCATCAACTTTAGCTGCTTTGCTAGGTTCATCTGTTAGTTGATAAAGAAAAAAAACACCATTAGTATCAGGTTTGTACTTAAGTCTATCTCCATCAGTTAAACGTGCGATAAAATCTTTATATAAAGTTTTTATTGATCCATTTAATAAAACAGCTATTTCACCCTTATCGTCATAAGTACAATAAATATAATGCCCAGACATCTTCTGTTTGCCATGCTTATCAAGTCCATTTGTGGAAGTATGAATAATGGTTCCTCGTAATTTATATTTGCGATTATTAATAGTAATTAAGTTAGTGATAGAACACGGCTTTGATATAAATACATTATCAACGATGGGGCGTGATATCATTAATAATATAAATTTCGTTTCTTCGAACGGTATTAAAGTTTTATTCTTATTATATATGTACGTTTTATCTAATAACGATTGAATTTCCTCATTTTCATTGTAACCACTTAATATTACTATACTTGGATTACGTAACTCATAATATTTTTTATCATGTTTATCATCTATATGTAAATGGATAGTAGTAAAGCATTTTCTTAATTTAATGACATCTTTATCATCTATATCTTTAAAAAGGTTAAAAATTTTATTAATTAAATCTTCGGCTTCACTTGCCTCGTCTGCCTTATTAATTCCTAGCAATATATTATTATCTATTACAGCAATGAGGCCGTCTGTTATTAAATTATCTTTATCTGTATCTGTATCTTTACCGATTGTAAATTTTGTATTTTTTTCATCTTTAGATAAACCATTAATCTGTTCTATTGTACTATTATAAGTTTTAAATATAGATTTTAACGCTAAAATAGTTTCAACTTTACCATCAAACTTATCATCTTTATCTATAAATTCACTAAAATTTGTATTTCCAAAAATTTGTTCTTGAAAATAAGGATAATTTTTTGTAACTAGATCCTTAATATCTTTCGTTGTTTTTTCTCTTATAGGTTGTAATTTTGTAATATTTTCTTCTGAAGTAGGATCTAATAAATACTCACGCAAACAATCAATATCCCATAACATTTGTAAACAAGCATCCATCCAACATGACATCTGACCTGTACTATGAATTCCACAATGATTGTCAAAATCATACTTTGCTCCGCCATGTTGGGATAAAATTGGCCTTGCTTTTTTTTTCTTCTTAAAGCTATGCTTTTTCTTAATACTTTTTATATTAGTATTATCCATTATATTGTTATTAGTATCCATTATATTATTATTATCCATTATATTTATAATAATATATAATTATTTTATATATTTTTAAATATTTTAACTTATATATTGTTTTAATGAAGCTATAATATTTTTATTTAATTTACGTCCACTTGCTAGCTTAATGTTTTCAAAAGTTGCATTTGCGTTTTCATCTTTGAGAGATTGCAACAAATTTTCCATAGTTTTATATTCATTAGACAAAGCCAATGCCGATACACTACTAATACCCGGAATTTGCATAAGCATAAGTTGAAATATATTTTCTCTATTTATATGTGATTTTTTACTAGTTTTAAGTGTTGCAATATAGTTTTCACAACTATTTTCTGTAGTATTAGACACGGAGCTTACATTTGTTACATGTTCACTATAAAAACATGGCTTATTTTCGCGCATTAGTTTTGAACCAAATGCTATAAGCATAGTAGCTGTTTCTATTTGATTTAAAGTATTAATAACAGAAAACCCCTTATAATAATTGAGAGAAAATAATGTAGAATATAAGGTGCTTCTAAAAGCAACATCTTTATAATTAATAATTGCTCCTTCTAATAAATAAATAATGTTATGATTGTGAATAGGTAATTCGTTTAAGCGAAACGATTGCTCTTTATAGCGCCCGTCTTTAATTGATGATTCTAAATCACTTAGAGATTTACGTTCAACAATTAATAAAGGTTTATCATTTATTTCATCGTAAAAAACATAGTCACCATTATCTAAATTCTTTTGAATTATTGTAATTTTATTTTTAGTTTCTGCTTCGTTTAATGAAATAATAAGATTAACTAAACTATTGGGCTCTCGTAAGTCAATTAATAATTGCATGAGCGGACTATTTTAATAATAGCTATTAAATAGTTTTCTAATATTATTTTAAATCGTTTTAAAATAATATATTAGCCAGCCCGCCCTCTTTATTCTTTTTTTCTCTCTTATACTCCTAAATTTAACCTAATAAACTTCTAGTGCGAACAGGATCAAAACGAATGTTTATTGGATTAGGGTTTATGAACTTTAAGCACCTTGTTCCATCTTTGCATGTTCTTAAGAAACCGCAGCCCTGTTCTTTTTCGGTCTGATTTAATGATGCGCCAGTATTCCAATCAACACCGTTGGCCGCAGTGCGCAAATATTTGTAACCATGAATTCCGGTAATATTAGGTCTTACACCGACAGTTGAATTAAGACCAGCCATCGAGCCAAATTGACAGGTCTTGTTTGTGTACAAGTTGCTTCCTGTTAAGTTTTTAGTAATTCTTTTACCCGGCATCTTTTTATAATAATAGATTTTATTTTATTTTTTATTTTTAAAATAAATTAAATTTAATTAAATTAAAATAAAATAAAATTAAAATAAAATAAAATAAATAAATTAAAATAAAATAAATTAAAAATAAATAAAATAAAATAAAATAAATTAAAATTGCCTTAAATACTTTATAAAAACATTATACATTATAACATAATAAATGCTTAATGTTAATTTAAATAGCAATAATTGTCTAAAAGACATTAATAGCGAAGATGACACTAGTTCAGATAGCGATAACGGATCAACTAACTTTAAAAGTAATGACGATATGCTTTTCAATCCCTTTAATAGTAATAATCAAGAAATTACTTGCATAAATGTCCAAGAATTACTATCAAAATACGGAATTGTTGCTAAACCATTTAATATGGAATTATATAAACGTGCCTTTATTCATAAATCTTATACAAAACGTCCTAAATTAGAAAACGCAATGGCAAATGTTGTTATTGCAAATAAACCAGAACATTGTTTACCGCTTAAAACCAAATCCAATGAGCGCCTTGAATTTCTTGGTGATGGCGTTTTAGAACTTATTACAAAATATTATTTATATAAACGCTTTCCTAAAGCAGATGAAGGATTTATGACAGAAAAAAAGATTGCATTGGTTAAAAATGAGCATATTGGAAAAGTAGCCCTTGAAATGGGCCTAAACAAATATTATGTTATTTCTCGGCATGCAGAAGAGAAAAATATTCGCAATAATTTGAAAAAATTGGGATGCTTATTTGAAGCATTTATTGGTGCTATTTTCCTAGACTTCAATCGCATATCTATTAACGATGAATATGGATGGTTTACAAATGTATTTAATTGCGGTCCGGGATTACAAATGGCGCAAATTTTTGTAGAAAATGTATTCGAAAAGCATGTTGATTGGACTAATTTAATCAATAATGATGATAATTATAAAAATAAGCTTCAAGTAATTATTCAAAAAGAATTCAAAATCACACCTGACTATGTAGAATTGAAAACTCCTAAAATGGACGACGATGAAGATAATGACAAATTATATGTTATGGGTCTTTATATTTGTTTTGGGCAAAATATTCATAATGCAAATATTAGTAATGCACTTAATTTTGAACAATTGGGATCGTTTAAAGCAATTCATGAATTACTCGAAAAGCAAAACAAATTATTGGTGTTTGTAACAAAGGCAGAGCATAAAATTAAGAAAAAGGCAGAACAAATTGCGTGTGATCAAGCAATCAGATTATTTGAAAAGTAGGTTGCTATATTTGCATTCTATATTTGCATTTTATATTTGCATTCTATATTTGCATTTTATATTTGCATTTTATATTTGCATTTTATATTTGCATTCTATATTCTTTTTTTCATGATTTCTAAAATTATTACTTTATAAACGACACAGCACCTATTCCTAATGTACATAGTATTAAAAAACCTATTAGCATACCTTGTCCGTTACTGCCTTCAGGTGAAATGTCAAAACTTTGACTAGGAGTGCCATTATTTTCATCACTGACGTTGCCATTAACAGTGCCATTGTCTGCACTACCGGATTGTGCTAAATCTTTTCTACCTGCTTGTCTTGATCCATTTTCTTGTGATCCAGATTTTACAACTTCATGTGTTGCAGCTTCATCTGTTCCAGGTTTTGCAGCTTTTGCAGCTTCATCTGTTCCAGCTTTTGCAGGTTTTGCAGCTAGCACTTTTGCGGCTTTTTCTGTTCCAGTTATCACTTTTGCAGCTTTTCCTGTTCCAGCTTTTTCTGTTCCAGCTTTTTCTGTTCCAGCTTTTTCGGTACCTTTTTTAACGCTGGTTTTTTTTTTCTTAATAGCAGAAGCAATAGCAGCAATAGGAGTAACAACCTCATTAATTTCGCTTGCTTCTCCATTATAAAAAATACTGCGAATAGGTTTTTCATCTATTGGATTATTTAAGAGTATCTCTCTAAAATTAGCATAGTTTGTTTCTCCATTACCTGCATAATAAATAGGAAAAGCAATTACATCAAAATGATCTTTATATAGCATTAAACATTCTTTATACAATGCAGCAACCTCGAGAGGAGGATTATGGAAAGCGCCACATCCAAATGCGCCTAAAATAGCATGTCGTAATCCATTTTTTTTAAGTGTTTTAAATTGTGCATGAATAATTTTTTTCATTTCAGTTTCATTAAACTGTATAGGATTGTTTATACGTACAGCAGCACAACGTAATTCATAAAATAAAAATTTATCGTCATCACTGAGTTCATTGTATCCAATATTTTTGGTACCTTCGGGAGTATTAACATCATTATAAATCTCCTTATCTTTAATACATATACGAGGATTTTTTACATCTATATATGTTTTTTTACCATCTTTAGCACTTATTAGATCATGATAGCTCTGGTTATAAAAGTAAAAAGAATTATCCTTATTTGGGTTTAACATGCTATCTCTATTAATAGAAAAGTGGCAATTTGTTCTACGAAACATATTCTCTTCTTGTGCTGCTGCTCCAGTCTGATATCCTCCGCCGGGTGTTTTGCTATTTGCCATATTTAAACAAGCAAATATTGAACCATATTTTTTTGTACATTTTAATGCCATTTCTCCCCAATCTATAGGTTCAACTATAACTTCAAGACCCTTCGTGTTGCGTGGTTTTACTTTTTTACACCAATTTAACATATTTTTTTTTGCCGATTTATAATAATCGGGTGTCTTCGTTTCAAACAATTTAAGTGTATCTACAAGTATTGCTACGCGTTTGGTTCTTACATAATCGGTATCTGATTTTTCTCTATTTAAGACTTCAAGATCTTCAACAATAATTTGCCCAAATGTTGTATAGTCTAGATTAGATGGAGGATCATATTTTTCAAGATTGGTTTCAAACTTTGTAAATATTTCTACTTGTTGTGATGTTGCATCTCCTGGACCTTGCCCTGGTCCTGGTCCATCTTTTATTGCTAGTGCATCATATGCAGATTGTAGAGTTTTATACTTTGGAGTTGTTTTCGCTTGCGCATCTTTGAACTTAATAATAATATCTTTATTAATTTTATCAATGTTTTCAATTTTAATAAGAGCATCCTGATGTTTACTAAATAGTGTTACTAATGTACTATATTCTTCGTCAGTAAATCCATAAAAAAAAACATCAACTACATTCCCGAATATAATTGCAAAATCAACAACGGCTAATATACCAATATTTATGACACTTTCAAGACCTCTATCATTATCACCGCTTCCTCTGAATATACTAGATGATAACAAACTGAAGGCAATATTACTACATCCATGATCATATGCTTCTTTCATGGAATTAAAATATGCACTATATAGCAAAAGATCAGCTTCGGGCCACTTATCATTATATATAGTGTAATTAGGTCCTACAGCGTGAATACATAGACAAGTATTAAGATTTCCACCAATTGTTGTTTTAGCTTGCCCGGTGGGACATCTAATATCTTTTTTAGCTTCTCCAGTGGGACCTTTAACACCTTTTATAAGAGGTAGGGCTGTACGTGCTTGTAATAGTAAATCGCCGCCCTTATTAGCTATTGCCCCATCAATACCTCCACCACCAATGCATTTATCGTCCGCTGCATTTACCATAACATCACCTTTAAAATCAACCAATGAGCCTTGTATTGCATATAATTTCATTTTATTACTTGTATTTGGAAGAGTAATTTCTTTTATTGTTTTCTTAGCATAAGGAATAGAATCTAAAAATGCGCCAATATTAAATTTAGATGATCCACACTTTTCAGGCAAGTCTGTAATAATTTCTCCTATAGTTTTTAACTCTGCACTATATGCAGGATCGATCATTTCATAATGCACTAACATAACATCAATTGGATAATCTTTGTATTTTTTAAGAGCTTTTTCTATTGCGTCAATTATCCAATTTGGTTTATTACCAAATGCACCACCACCAATAAGTGTTAGGTAGCATTTGACACGTGTTTGTGCTTTTATAGCAATTAAAGCTGCTATACAAAGAGTTGCCATATATGAACCTTCCAATATACAAGTTGCAAAGGGTGCCCATAGATTTTTATCTTTTATAGAATAATTATACGCAACAGGTAACGCAGATGCATATACTTGACATACGCGATGATCTAGAGGTTCTTTTTTTGTAGTTATATTTTCATTATCTACAACAGACGTTGACCAATGTACGCCTACGCGTAGCGCCTGTATTATACTTTCTCTTTCAACACCATTGAGTATTTTATTTGATAGTTCTTGTAATTTTGTTGCTCCATCAGACTTCATAATTACATAGCCGTTTCTCATAGTCCAGTATTCTTCATTCATGTTTCCTAACATTTTATTAATATCTTCTAAATTGTCAATTTGATGAGCACATTGTCCTTTATGTTTATCACCATTTTTAGTGTGCTCAACAAAGTAGTTGCGATACACTAGTGCAGCCGGACATGCCATAGCGCAAGCGGGTCCTTGTGTATGATCATAGCTATAAATAGTTACACCTTGATTTGGTCTTGCAGCGTCACTTCTCATCTCAAGACAATTGAACTGGCTAGCAACTTGAAATATTGCCCCTGCATTCTCTGGATCACAGTGTAAAAGTGCTACATCTGGGGTTGCAATATGCTTAAATGTAAGTCCTACGCCTTTTAGTTGATTAAAATCTTTCACATATTTGTTGGAGTTAATAGATTGTTCTAGTTGAGCTAGTGTTGGCCGGTCAAACATTCCAATGTATTGTTCTTTAAACCCTTGTGGAGTTTTAGCATCACTACATATTAGAGTATGTTTTTGCACTGTTACTTTTGTATCACCACTAGAACTTGAAAATAATGCAGATAATGAAGATAGATAATCTTTAGTGTTAGTGTCATTTGCGTCAATAGTTTCTGTTTTAATTGTGAAATAATCTCCTATTTTAGTAGGCATTTTAGTAGGATCATTTCCTGTAAACATCAAATTTTCATTAAATCCAAATATATTTTGAAACCATATAGGAAGCGGATTAGCACCACCGGTTTGACTATTATTATTATCAATACTTAAAAGCATAGATTGCATGTCATTTTGCTTTGATTTAGTTTTATTTAAAGTATGACTTTTCTTAAAGTCATAATTATGCCTTGTTTTTTTACTCATTATATATTTATATATATTTATATATTTTATATATAAATATATGAACTGTTATTTTTATAAAAATTGACAAATAATTTGAATATAATACTATATGGCATATTATTATGTTCAAAACAGAGACATATTATAATTTTCTTGAATTGTATAAAGATATTATAAAACATATACCTACAAAAGAATACAAAAAAGACGATATTGTTATTTATAACAATACATTTTATACAATAATTGACCTATTAGATAATAATAATATTGAAATATTAGCAATTGAAAATTATAAAATCAGTGATAAAATAATAATAAGAAAAAATGATATAAAATTAGAGACTATAAATGAAAAAAAAAAATATCAAAAAATATCTGAACTTATTAAATTTGTAAAAGATTATAATCAAGTAGTATGGTTTTTAAATAAAAGAGATGTATACATAAAAACTTTAGATAATAAAGATATTAATAATTTAATATATTTATTACTAAATACCAGTGTTAAAATTAATACCTTAAATAAAATATTATTTGAATTAAAAAAATCACATAATAATAAATATGAAATAATAAAGTTATTTATTAATCCATACAACTTTATAGAAGAAAATAATAGTTATATTAGTTTCAAGTTAGCTGAAAAAATAGAAGAGCTATGGAAAATAAAAATAGATTTTAAAATTAAACTAGAAGCTAAAATTAAAAGTGTAATAATTGAAAATTATAGTAGTAACTCATATTCATTTTATATAATAAAACAAAAATTTTATAAAATAATTGAAGATTATTGTAATGAATGTAAGGAAAGTTATAAAAACTATAAACTATTTATTGATGAAGAAATTATGCAAATAGATTTTATTATTTCAAAAATTAAACTAGAAGAACTCGGCAATAGTAAAATGAACTTTGGTAAATATAAAGATTATACAATGAAATATACACATGAAAACTATAAATCATTAATAAAATGGTATAACGAACAACCAGATCCTTCTCAACAAATGCAAAAGTATATAAAGTATGTAAATGGAAAAGAAACATATATTACAAGTAAGTATTTTTGGGATTTAGAAAAAAAATTAACTAACGCGATTATGGAATTATATAATGAAGATAATGAAGATTATGAAGATTATGATAAAGAAGAAGTTTACAATTTTATTACAGAGTTTGAAGAAGCAAAAAAATATAAATTGGATGATATACAAAAAAAAGCAATATTTGATATTTTAAATAATAAGTTTCTAATTTTAACGGGACCTCCTGGATCAGGTAAAACAGCTATTGTAGGATGTGTTCTTTATATTATGAAAAAATATTGTAATGAAGAAGAATTATTAATAAATAAAACATGTATTATGGCTCCTACTGGACAAGCATATAGTAATATTTGTAAATCCATGGAATCTAAATATTATTACTCTAGATTATCAGGTACATGTCATAAAATTTTATTGAATATTTTTCAAAAAAAATGTGAGATTGAATACAATAATGAAAACAAAATCAATTATAAAGATCATGACGAAGATGAAGAATTTAATAATAGTAAATTTAATTTTGTAATTATAGATGAATTTTCAATGATAGATTTAAATATATTAAACTTAATATTACGATTATGTAAAAAATATAATAGTAAATTATTAATAATTGGCGACCCAAAACAATTTCCACCTATTGGACCTGGTAATCCATTAAAAAGTTTAATACAATCTAAAAAATTTATTACTTGTAATTTAGTAAAAATTTATAGACAACAAGAAAATACCAGTTTATTAAATATGATAAAAAAAATGAATGACGGTGAAAAAATAACATATCATGATTTTGATAAAGATGAATTTACTATATTTATAAATATTAGTGATATATACAATAATTTAAGAAATTATGAAGTTTTAAAAAACTATATATATAATATTATTGATACGTATAAGTTAGGCAAAGATACTAAATTTCTTTCTTATAATACAAGCAATACTAAATTAGTAAATGGTACTACAAAATTTATATTCAATGTACCTATATTAAATAAACTCATTCAAGATAAATTTAATCCTAATAAAAAAGGATTTGAAAATGAAATTATTACATCTATTAATTATTACGATAAAGAGTTTAGAGTAGGAGATAAAATTATAAGAACCGAAAATGAGTATAATGGAGATGATTTTAAAGCTAATGGAGATGAAGGTGAAATATTAGAATATGATGATGAAAAAGTTACAATTTGTTATAATAGTAATGAGAAAAAAAGATATATTATTTCAATAAATAAGTTATTTGAAGAGTTTGATTTAAATTATGCTACAGGATTTCATAAAAGTCAGGGAAGTGGATGGACAACAATAGTTGTATTTATAGAACCAAATGCATCTTTTATTAAACAAAAGGCAATATATACAAGCATTTCTAGAAGTAAAGAAAAATTATTATTAATTTGTAGACCAGAAGATTTATTAAATTGTCAATCTCCAGAAGATGAACGAAGAAGTTTATTTATGAATAAAATACATTATAACACTTAAAATATATATAACATTAAACATTAAGTAAAATATTAAAAACACATATATTTATTATTATATATTATTTAAATATATATAATAATGATAAATGAAACTTTGGAACAATTAAAAATAAAACCAATACCGAAAAAACCGCAACAATTCAATGTTATACTACAAATACCAAGCGAAGGTGTTGGACCAAATATTATAGATAAAACCAACGAACGCTTAATAAATAGAGAGCAATTTTTTAGTGATCTTCAAGAAAATTTAGGAGTTGTTCAAAAAGATTATTACAAAACAAAAAAACATAGCACAACTATAAAAGAAGAAGCATCTCAAAAATCACAGCTAACTAATAAACCTGCTGTTTATAATGCAGAAAATACTTTGACGCATATTGTTAAGACAAAACAAAAAATAATTATTAAAGATCCGTCAACAGAAGCATTAAAAAAATCTAAAATAAATTTACCATCACAAGAGAGATTAACACCTAAACCGGATCAAAATACAGAAAAGCAAGATAAACAAGATAAGCATGACAAGTCAGAAAAGCAAGAAAAAACAGAAAAAACCAAAAAGTTGCATCCCGAAACAATTGACGAAACTTTAATTATTCCAAAAGATCTTCGAATAGGTAAAACACTTTATAGTTCTAGAATACCTAAATTAGAGCCTAATGTGTTAATAAAAGCGTCTAGTTATTATTTATATAATAGAGAGATTTTTATTAGTTTTATTAATTCTCTCTTTGAGCCGTATAAGCAACAATTATTAAAAGAAGAGCAAGACATGTTATCAGGTAAAGCATCTATTAGTTGCGAAAATAATAATAGCGCCAATTTTTCTCTCTTAATTCATCAAAAGATTGTGCGAGATTATTTAAATATTTATACGCCATATAGAGGGCTCCTATTATATCATGGTCTTGGGTCAGGTAAAACTTGCTCTTCTATAGCAATTGCCGAGGGAATTAAAAACGATAAAAAAGTATTAATATTGACACCAGCGTCGCTGAAGGACAATTATGTTGAAGAATTGAAAAAATGCGGCGACTACATGTATAAGAAAAATCAATTTTGGGAGTTTATAGATACTAAAGAAAATCCACAATATATTGAATATTTAAGCACTTTATTAAAGTTGTCTCGTGAATATATAATTAATAACGGAGGAGCATGGTTTATTAACGTTAAAAAGGAGCCTAATTATGACAGCCTTGATTTTGAGGATCAAAAGAAAATAAATTCTCAATTAGATAAAATGATAAATTACAAATACCAATTTATAAGTTATAACGGATTGCGAAGCTCTCATTTAAACGGAATGACGCATGACGGCACAATCAACCCTTTTTCCAATAAAGTAATAATTATTGATGAGGCTCATAATTTTATTAGCCGAATAGTAAACAAATTATCCCGCAAAACGTCGCTATCAATGCGGCTATACAATTATTTAATGGACGCAGAAAATTGCAAAATTATATTATTGACTGGCACACCAATAATCAATTATCCAAATGAAATAGCAATATTATTCAACATTTTACGTGGCACAATTAGAAGTTATAATTGCAAGTTAATATTAGATAAAAAGACTATGACAAAAGAAAAAATAGAGGGCATCTTTAAAGCAGCAAATATATTAAATTATGTTGACCTTATAGAATACAATTCAGTAAGTTATGAGGTCACTATTACGCAAAACCCTTTTGGCTACGTTAAATCCGAAACAAATAAAAATAAGTTGGCTTATACGAGTGATGTATTAACAAGTGAACAATTTTTACAAAAAATAAAGGATGCATTAGAGGCGCAATCTCTCAAAATTGCGGGCAACAAAATAAATGTAAACGGGTACAAGGCTCTTCCCGATAATTTTGACGATTTTAAGGCCTTATTTATTAGCCCAAACAATTCGATCAATAATCCGTCTATGTTTAAAATGCGTATAATTGGACTAACATCTTATTTTAGGAGCGCACAGGAGCAATTGATGCCTAAATATTCACATTCAAACAGCAATGACTTTAAAATAATTAAAATTCCCATGAGCGACTTTCAGTTTGGAGTGTATGAAGAAGCCCGCGTTCAAGAGCGCAAATTAGAGGATTCCAATAAAAAGAAGAAGTCTAAGAAAACGAAGACCGGCGCGCAAGGCGACGACCTTTACAGTGATAGTGTGTCAACATATCGCATTTTCTCGCGCGCATTTTGCAATTTTGTATTTCCAAAACCCGAAATAAGGCGGCCAATGCCAAATAATGATGAAACATTAGAGGCGGCATTAGGTGTTATTGGGTCGTTAGATGACGACGAAGCAATAGGTAAAAATCTCTCTGAAGATGTTATTGATAACCTAAGTATTTCTGAAAAATTGGACAATATTGATGGTAAATATGACGCCGATGATATTAAGGATTTGGAAAAGGACGCAGAAAAGAATGCAGAAAATCCGAAAACGGGCGACCTAAGTTATGGTAAGCGTATTGCGGAAGCGCTAAAAGAGCTTGAAAAATATGGAAGCAAATATTTATCTAAAGAAGGATTACAAATATATAGTCCCAAATTTTTACATATTTTGGAAAATATTATTGATAACGACCACAAAGGCATTCATTTATTATATTCACAATTCAAAACATTAGAAGGCATTGGTATTTTAAAATTGGTTTTGAGAGAAAATAATTTTGCCGAGTTTAAGATTAAAAAAAATGAGACCGGCGAATACATTTTAAATGTAGCCAGTGAAGATATGAATAAGCCCATGTTTGCTTCTTATACCGGGTCGGAAACTCCTGAAGAGCGTGAAATAATTAAAAATGTGTTAAATAGCAATTGGAAACTTGTTCCGTCGTCGTTAGTAAAAGTATTGCAAACGCTATCAGAGAATAATTATATGGGGCAGATAATAAAGGTGCTAATGATTACGTCGTCGGGTGCAGAAGGTATTAGTTTGAAGAATGTGCGTTATGTCCATATTACTGAGCCTTATTGGCATCCCGTGCGTATTCACCAAGTTATTGGGCGAGCGCGGCGTATTTGTAGTCATAGCGACTTGCCAAAAGAGCTGCAAACTGTAAATGTGTTTTTATATTTAATGGTTTTTAGCGAGCAACAATTGTCTAGCGACTTATCTATTGAATTGAGGCTAAAAGATATATCGAAAAAGGATAAGAAAAAAGTGATTACAAGCGACGAATATTTATATGAAATTTCGAGTATAAAAGAGGAAATTAATGCTTCGTTGTTGCAAAGTGTAAAGGAGTCGGCAATAGATTGCAGTATTCATACGCGTGCGTCAAGCACCGAAAAAGATGTCAAATGTTTTGTAATAGGTAATCCAAGCGAAAGCAAATATATATATACTCCAAATATAGAGGCTCAAGATAAAGACGAGGGCATGAAATTAAACAAGAAAAAACAAGTATTAAAATTGAACGAATTAATAATAAATAAAATTAAATATGCGTATAATAAGGAAACGCAAGAGCTGTATGATTATGATAGTTTTGCGAAAGACGAATTATTGCTTGTTGGCAGGTTGGTCAAGCAAGATAATGGCACATTTAGGTTGGAGAAGGTTTAATATTTAATATTTAATATTTAACATAAACGCCCATATGCTATAATATAACTAAGCATTAATAACGACCAAATTATTCCAATAATTAACAAATCTTGAAGCATATCTAGAAAAGGGCTAGTAATCATTAGTTATTATTTTTATTGTTAATGTTTAACTCTAACAATAAAAATAAAAATATATTAATCAATTTTTAATATTCAAATGTTGAGAGATTTGAGGCATAGTGTCCTTAATAGTTTAGCACCTATTTTTTAAATAGTTTTATTAACTATTTATTCTCTCTTCAATATATTCAATTTCTCCATTATTAGATTTTGATTAGCTAATAGTTGCTCTAATTGACTAGACAACTTATCTATTTTATTATGTATATCATGTAAATATTCTCCATTTTGTGTTTTTTTTAAAGAATTGTTTACATTAAATTGAGAGATTTGTTCTTCTTCCTCTATAAGCAAACCTTCATTTAAATCAACTACTTCAATGTTTGGAGGAGGAAGAGGAATAGTAGGAAAAGTAATAGATCGCTCTTTTTGTATTTTTTCTAATAATTCATTCATGTTATTACTAGATAAGGGGTCGTCTTCTTTAACATCGCTAAAATCTATTACTTCGGGTTTTTTCAATGTTATAAGCTCATTAAAACTCGCTTTTTTAGCATTAAGTTCTTTATCAAATTCTTCTAGCTTTTCGGCTTTTAAAGTTTCTTTGATTTCAATAGGAGTTAATAATGATTTTTTATAATTAGCTATAGTTGTTACCATATTTTGTAATATAATTTTGTTCAAGTCAATAATATTTTTTGTGTCACTAATAGTATTAGTCAAAATCTCTCTATTTTCATCTAAACTTCTTAATATTGTTTTTTCAAATAATATTTGAATATTATTAAAATTTGTTTCGGGTATATTATTAAACAATTTATTGTTATATAACACATTCCATAAAACCTCTTTATTTTCCTTACTTGTTATAAAATTGGCCATGCTATCTAATTTTGCATTGCTAGTTAAAGTTGTTTTGCTAATAAATTTTGCGTTGCTATTTAATTTTGCCATAATATATTATATAGTACATAATTAATACTTTAATTTATAATTTTTAATTTATAATTTATAATTTATATAAAAATATAATTTATAATTTATAATTTATAATTTATAATTTATATAAAAATATAATTTATAAATATTATAATGTTATAATATACATTATTATAATATGCTAAAATTGCTACTTATATTTTTAGGAATATATAACGGATCTTCTTTTTCTATGTCGCCAATTAGTCCTAAAACTCAAGTAAATTTACATTTGGAACGATTTAATAGTGACTTTAATTTATATCATATTGGAATTAGTTTTAAAAATAACAATAGTGTATTAAGATACGATTATCGCCCTTTTTGCGAACCAAATAAGTGCGAATTTAAAACACTAAGTAATAATGATAATGTAAATAATGATAATACTATAAGTGTAGCTGTTTCAAATAAACAGCTAACATTTGTTGATAAGCTATATAGATTTTATATACCCGAAAATGTTCCAAATAAAACCATATATTGGGGTGAAACCAGTAAAACGTTGGAAGAAGTGGAGGAGTTTGAAAAAACTCTACAAAAAAAATATATATTAGGTATTAACGATTGTCGCCATTATGTAAATCGCATTTCGCTATGGACACTTAATAAACGCACACCTATATGGAGCCTAGAAAAATTATGGAATATGACACATGTAACTGATAAATAATGATTTAATCAATAAACACCGAACTCACTTTCATGTTTGCTTCATTGTAATATTTTTTTCTATATTTTTTCATTGTGCTATCTTTTATGCGAGTAGTCTTAAAATAATTGTATGTTTTATTTTCTTGCAATAATTCTATTATAAAATATAATGAATACATACCACATTGGCCGTCACTATATTGATGTGTAAAACCCTCATTGTCGTCAACAGTCAATTGAATATTTAAACTATGCGCTTGATTTACTATTCTTTTTATTAAAACTTTTACTTGTTTTGGCATTCTTGTTCCATTACTATCAAAATAGAAAATGAATTTTTTTGTTAAATCAATAAATAAGGAGATCCAGTGTTTTCCGGATTTATTATGAGGATCGGTATTAAATATTACTCCAATTTTGCTAATATTGTTTTTAATATGAGTTTCCAAGTTAAAATTACATAATTGCTCCCATACGCATGTTGAAAACATTTCTTTGGAATCGAAATCAATAGGAGACGGCCCTATAAACTTGAAAAATTTATGAGATTTTTCATATTGTTTCATTATTTTAGTTATATCAACACTTGAGAGCCAAGTATTGGGCTTAGACGACCAACTCTCAGGAGAAAACGGCTTAAAGATTTCTTTTACTAATAACTCGCTATTGTTGACCTTGCTTAACGATGTTTTTTTTAACCAACATAATTCGTCATAACATTGTTTATTCAACTTTTGTTTGAAAAAACTCCATATTTCTTTACTATTATTTGTCAATATTTTGTCATTACTATTATTGGCATTCCAAACGTTTTTAAATAATTGCAAATTATTGCGACTATAGCATGTATATTGCTTTAAATCACCATCTACATATTTACTTTGATATGGTGAGCATTTAAGTTTGCTAAATTTACGCGTATTTTTTTTTGATTTACGGCTTGCTTTCTTAAATGTATTATACATAGTGTTTATTATTTTATATTTAATATAGTAATATAAAATAATATTTTTAACTGCGTTTTTGTGGAAGTATTTTTCTTTTAGCATTTGAGCTTTTTCTAACAACAAACAAATCTAAATTTGTTATGCATTTTTTTGTGCACATATTATCCAGTGTTGCATTATATATATTAAAAGAACTTAAAGATGCGTCGTCACAATAATTGTTGTTATTATTGAAGTCTTTAAGCTCTTCTTTAATAGAGTTTTTTATTTTTTTATCCTTTAAATAAGTTATTAGGTTTAATATATATAATAAATAATAAAGCTTATATTTCTCTCCGTTTATTATTTTAGTGTCATCATTATTTTCTATGAGTTTTTCTAAAGTGCTATTATTATATTTGAGTATTTGATCTTTATAAGTGGCTATGTTTTCTTCTATATTAGCATAAATATCTTTTAATAAATAATTATTGTTTAGTAATTGATCTAATTTATTTGTTTTTAAACACGGGTTATGATTTTGATTTGCAAAATAGCGTAAGTCAATATTGTTTATTTGCATGTCGGATTTTTCCTTTGCTAATCTCTCTTTTTCTAATATTAAGCTCTCCTTTTCTTTTTCTTTTTCTAAGCTCTCTTTTTCTAAGCTTTCTTTTTCTAAGCTTTCTTTTTCTTTTTCTAAATGCTCGTTTTCAGTAATTTGTTCAACCAAATCTATACTTACTACATTCATATGTTTTGATTTTTTCTTATTTTTTTCTTTATTTTTTTCCTTTAATTTGGTGTTATTATTAAGCATATTACTATAAACCTATTATATATTTTTTAATTGAACTCGTGTCGCATTGTAAAATAATTCGTTTCCAATTGTAGGAAAATTATTGGGATTAAAGTCTTGAAACTGTTGCTCTCTAAATAATAAATGGCCATCTAAATTTTCATTATTTGTAATAAAATTTATTTTGTTTTCATATAAATCGCTAGTGCTAGATGGAACATAAGCTCTTTGATCCGCTTTTTGTAGAGCAAAGAATTGGTTTCTCAAAGTTGATTCGCGATCTACATTAGAAGCAAATCCGCAAAAATGCAATTTTCTAGTTGCAGGGAAAAAACTAGAGCTAGCATCGTAATTTCCATAATTTTGTATAGGTTCTGTTGAAGGTGCTATTGGTGCAACTGTCGGCATAAATGTATATTTAGTATTTACAGGTCTAAATGAGAAATTCATGGTTATTCCGCCAGATGGAACAAATCTATTGGCTATTTCATTATTCATAAAATTTTGCTTTTCAAAATTTTGTAGCTTTATATTATAAACATCACTATCAATAGTTACACTCATTATTTTTATAATTATATATTATATTAATTTATAAAAATTATATAGCAATTTATAAAAATAATATAGCAATTTGTTTTTAAAGTTAATACTGTCGAAAAGGAAAAAAAACCTAATAACTATAAATTAGATTTTTAGCTCTATATTCTTTTTTATATATATTAACTAAGGCTTAACGCTTATACTCCTTCTTAATATTATAATTAAAATAATATGCACCATTTAAAGAATTATGCATCTTATGTGTCTTGCCGCTAAATAGCGACGCTTTATATTGCCTTACTTGACATGCACTAATTGCATGTTGCTCCTTCTTATCAAGCCGGTTTTGCTGTTGCTTCTTTAAATAATCCATATCATACATGTTTCTCATAACATTATTATTGGATAACAAGCTCATTAACACAAGCGCAGATGTTGCCATATTAAACTTTTAATTCTATAAACATTAAACATTAAATTCAAAAGAAATCAATTTTTTTTATGCTTTTTTAATTACGTCACTTTGCTTTTCGTGATCTTGATGTAGATCCTTGAGCACTAAACTGATCTAATGGAACTTTGCTTAGTCCACGCTCAAGATTTAAATTTATATAAGATTGAAATTTCCATGCATCAGGCACCGCTAACTCTTGTAATTGTGAAATAGGTGTTTGTAGCTTATCCAAAGTATAATGTTTAAAGGTATGTATATTTTTAGTTAAATGTGTAAATAACTTTTCACGCACAATAGCGTTATCTTTAATACTATAAACTAATTTTTCTTGTTCAACCGGATTATCCGTTAAACTAACTAATAATTGTTTAATCTCATAGCC
>Ga0214919_10003003_pt1 | contig 25955 bp, 26 predicted proteins | sample LL1503_MetaG_FD_177994 | JGI IMG/M metagenome (GOLD analysis project Ga0214919, IMG submission 177994) | Freshwater microbial communities from Lake Lanier, Atlanta, Georgia, United States - LL-1503 | ecosystem: Environmental > Aquatic > Freshwater > Lake | place: USA: Georgia | collected...
GACCTTGGCCTTGGCTTATTTCTTCACCAAAGAGGAAAAATATGCCACTCACGCAGCGAAGTTGGTCCGGACTTGGTTTCTCGATCCAGCCACGCGCATGACGCCACATTTTCGTTTCGCGCAAGCCGTGCCTGGGGTCAACGACGGCCGCGGTACGGGAATCCTCGAAGCTCGATCGTTCGCGGTGGCGGCGGATGCCGTGGTTTTGCTTGCCGGCTCACCTTCCTGGTCGGTCGACGATCAGAACACCCTTGATGCGTGGGGGAATACCTACCTCGATTGGTTGCTCACGAGCAAAAATGGCGCCGACGAATGCGCCGCTAAGAACAATCATGGCACTTGGTACGACGTGCAGGCCGCGCATTGGGCCTTAGTTCTCGGGCGGAAGGATGTCGCAAAGAAAATCATCACCCTGGCCGCGACCAAGCGCGTCGCGGTGCAAGTCGAACCTGATGGTCGTCAGCCTCTGGAATTGGTCCGAACGGCCTCTTTCAGTTATTCATGTTTTAACGCCCTTGCGCTGTCTGAGCTCGCCGCCTTGGGCGAGCATGCCGGCTTTGACCTTTGGCATTTCAAGACTTCCGAGGGGCGGTCGATTCGGGCTGCCCTTGATTTCCTGGTCCCTTATCTCGGCAAAAATCCCAAGCCTTGGACTTTGCCACAGATCCATGAAAGCAAGCCCGATGAGGTTTTGCCGGCACTCCGGGCGGCCGGCATTATTTTCGGTGATGAACGCTACGAGAACCTCTTACGCGAGTATTCGGATCATCGTAGCAAGCGTCTGCAGCTCCTCGCACCGCGATGAAGAGCTGGGCGTCAGCGATCTTGCTCCTCAGTGCCACCTTGCTCGCGGCCGCCGAGTCTCGCCGTCCTAACATCCTCGTTATCCTAGCCGATGACCTTGGCTATTCCGACCTCGGCTGCTACGGCGGCGAGATTCCCACGCCCAACATCGATCGCCTCGCTAAGTTAGGTGTGCGCTTCGAGAAGTGCACTAACTCCGCGCGCTGCTGTCCTACGCGTGCTTCGCTCATCACCGGCCTCCATCCGCATGAGGCCGGTATCGGCGACTTCGTCACCGCTAAGCCTTCGCCCAAGCGCGGCCCTGCTTACACTGGCCATCTCCTCGATAATAATATCACCATCCCCGAACTCCTTAAGCAGTCCGGCTACAGCACGTGGATGGTCGGCAAGTGGCATATGGGTTCGCCTGGGCCGGTCCAGCGGGGCTTCGATGCGTATTACGGTTTCAAGAACCTGCAGGCGCACTCCAACGACCAATGGGATTCGGCCGACTACGCGCGCTTACCCGCCAGCACGCCCGCTGAGCTATCGTACGCGCCGGGCAAGTTTTACGTCACCGACGTCTTCACCGACTACGCCCTCGAGTTCCTGCGGCAGGCCCGGACCACCAAGGACAAGCCTTGGTTCCTCTACCTCGCGCATTCTTCGCCGCACTTCCCCTTGCAGGCGCCCAAGGAATCGATCGACCGGCACATGGCTACATACCGCCGCGGCTGGGACGTCCTGCGCGCCGAGCGCTTCACGCGCATGAAAGCCCTCGGGCTCGTCTCCGCGGACGCCGTCTTGCCTCCGCTCTCGATGGTTCCTGTCGAGGCGAACGACGCCATCGCCAACGGTTACTCCGGTAAGCCGAACCCCTCGTGGGATAGCTTGCCAGCCGATCGTCGCGAAGACCTTGCACGTCGCATGGCCACGTTCGCCGCGATGGTCGAGCATGTCGATCAAGGGGTCGGCCGGTTACTCGCCGATCTCGAGCAGCACGGCGAGCTCGCGAACACGCTGATTCTTTTCACCTCCGATAACGGCGCGTGCTATGAGTGGGGTCCGTTCGGTTTCGACGGCGTTTCCCGCTCCGGACAAAATGACCTGCACGTCGGAGAGTCCTTGGCGGGTATGGGCCAGGCTGGTACCCATTCCTCGTATGGCTCCGCCTGGGCGAATCTCGGCAACACCCCGCTCAACCTCTACAAGCACTTCTGCAATGAAGGCGGCATCAGTTCGCCGCTCATCGTCTCGTGGCCCGCGACCCTGAAGCCGTCCGTAGCTTGGATCCGCTCGTCGGCGCACGTGATGGATTTCTTGCCCACCATAGCGGCCGCCGCCGGCGCGACATATCCGGCAGAGAGGGCAGGGAAGCCGATCTTACCATCGTCCGGACGTTCCTTGTTGCCCGACCTGCGGGGCGAACCGACGCCCGAGCGCGGTATCCCGACCGCGCATGAAGGCGCTCGTGGTTATCGTCTAGGAAACTGGAAGATCGTCTGGGGCAAGCGCCAGGCCGCGCCCGTCGCCTGGCAGTTGTTCGACCTTTCGAAGGACCCTTCCGAGCAGCATGACCTCGCCGAGCAGCAGCCGGAAAAACTTAAGGAACTCGCGGATGCTTGGATGGCGTGGGCCAAGCGGTGCGGCGTCGATCTCGGCTCCCGCTGAACCGTCGGTGCTTTCGCGTCCTCAGTCGGCCCAGCCGATGAGCACCGCCGCCCGGAAGAACAGATAACCGAGCGTAATGGTGATGGGTAAAGTGAGGACCCAAGCCCAGACGATACGGCCTACGAGGCCCCATTTTACAGCATCAAAGCGCTTGGTCGCACCGACCCCGAGGATGGAAGTCGAAATGACGTGCGTGGTCGAGACGGGCATGCCGATGAGCGAAGCTCCGCCGATTGTGAGAGCGGCGGCGGTTTCGGCGGCGAAGCCGTGTACGGGTTGCAACTTCACCATCTTATGTCCGAGCGTACGGATGATGCGCCAGCCACCCGCCGCGGTCCCTGCGGCCATGGTGGCCGCGCAAAGCGCGATGATCCAAAAAGGAACGTGGGCATCCTTGTCAGGCTGCATGAATCGTAGCCAGGAAGGCGCGTGATCAAAAGCTTGATTGGCCGCGCCGGCCGTGAGGGCGAGCATGATGATGCCGACGGTCTTCTGCGAGTCATTCATCCCGTGCGAGAAGCCCATCATCCCCGCGGAGATCAGTTGCAGTTTGCCGAACCAGCGTTGCACCTTGCTTGGACGCATCGCGAACCGGACGATAATCACCGTCAGCAGGCCCATGAAAAGGACGCCGAGCGTGAAGCCGATGAGCGGCGAGAGTACCATGGGCTTGATGAGCTTGGGCCACAGTCCGGTCGCATGGGCGTGATCGAGCGTGCCGTCGGCCAGCTTTGGGACTTCATGCCAGATCAACCGGCCCCAGAGCAGATGGGTTTGGCCAAGGACGCCGCCGCAGAGGCCACCGATGAGCGCATGCGACGAACTGGAGGGGATGCCGAACCACCAGGTGATGAGATTCCACACGATGCCTCCCATGAGGCCGCATGCGATGGCCATCTGGGTGACTCCGGCCGGGTCGTGGACGAAGCCTTTGGCGATCGTCGCGGCGACGGCGGTGCCCCAGAAAGCGCCGAGAAGATTGGTGCAGGCCGCTAGCATGATTGCTTGGCGGGGCGTCAGGACCCGTGTCGAAACTACCGTCGCGATGGCGTTGGCCGCATCGTGGAAACCGTTGATATATTCAAAGACGACGGCGACCAAGATCACCAACAGCATCAAGACGAAAGGGTCCATTTACGGGCAGCGCGCTGACTTAGGCGTATTTGAGGGCAATCTGGAAGACGACCTTGCCGGCATCGCGGCAGTGGTCGATCGCGCGCTCAAGGAGTTCGTAGATGTCCTTCAAGATCACGACCTCCTTGGCGTCGACGTTACCTTGGTAGAGATCGCGCAGGAGGCCCACCATCAGGCGGTCGGCGTCGCCTTCGATGGTCTGTAAGGTTTCATAGTCATCTTGAATTTCTTCGACGTTCGAAAGTTTGCGAAGTTTGCGTACGAGGCTGGCGGTCACCTCGGTGGCCTGCTCCAGCATGCGGACTTGTTTGTCGACGATGTCCGTCGAGAACTGGCGCGGGCAGATGGCGAGGCGCTCACCGACTTTTTCGCAAGTCTTAGGAATCTTATAAAGGGCGTTGGCGAGGGCTTCGATGTCTTCGCGTTCAAGCGGGGTGACGAAGGTCAGGCAAAGTTCCTGGGTGATGGAGAGGCCGATACGTTTGTCGTTTCGCCGAGCGACAACGAGTTCCGTGAAGTGCCGATCGAAATCCGGCTTACCCACTTCGGCGTAGAGCTTGGACAGCGACTTGGCACTCTTCGCTGCCTCGTCGGCGCTGGCTTCGAGCAGTTCTTAAAACCTTTCATCTTTACCGAGGACCTTTTTAAGGAAGTCTTTCATGGATAGGGGGGATGGTATGAATGCATCCTAGGACAGGGGTGCAAGCACAGTTCGTAACCATTCCGTAACCTTTGTAACATAAGTTTGTTACAATTAGGCTGTTTTTGTCACAAAAACATGGGCGATTTCGTCACAAACTTAAGGCGGTTTCGTCATTAAATCGTCACTCAAACGAGATAAAGTTGGTGAACATGGAAGACCAAACGACTGTCGCGCTCAAACCCTCCCATAAGATTCATTTTCGGACCTTAGTTTTGTCCGATCTGCATCTGGGGACCAAAGACGCGCAGGCTCGAGAATTACTGGATGTGCTCCGGGGCATCCGGTGCGACAAACTCATATTAAACGGAGACATCATCGATCTCTGGTCTCTCCAGCGGAAGAACCACTGGTCGCCCGCCCATACCGCCGTCGTCCGTCGTCTCATGAAGATGGCGGAAAAGGACGGAACGAAAGTCATATACTTGCGCGGCAACCACGACGACTTCCTGCGGCGCCTCATCCCGCTCGCGCTCGACCGGATCGAAATTGCCGAAGAGCACGTGCATGTCGATTTGCACGGTCGTCGATACCTTTGCATCCACGGTGATGCCTTTGATGCCGTGACGGTGAAGATGCGCTGGCTGGCGGTCATCGGGGACATCAGCTACCAGGTCTTACTCGACATCAATCGCTTTTATAACAAGTGGCGGGCTTGGCGCGGCAAAGAGTACTATTCGCTGTCTCAGGCTATCAAGGCCAAGGTCAAGTCGGCGGTGAGTTTCATTTCCAGTTTCGAAGAGCACCTTCAAACCCTGGCTTCGCGTCGGGGGTGTGATGGCGTGATGTGCGGCCATATCCATAAGGCCGAAGATCGTATGATCGGCTCGGTTCGTTATTTGAATTCAGGGGATTGGGTCGAATCGCTTACCGCCATCGTGGAGGAAGATGACGGTTCCATCCGGGTCGTACATCGTCCGGAATTACTCCGACGCATCGCGGAGAGTCGGGCGGCTTTCGAGGGGAGCAAGTCAGCGCCAACCGCCCAGAGTGCCGCCACAATATCTTTCGTTGCCTGATGAGCGTCATCCCTGTCCTTACGGCTGGATTCGGTGAAGGACACAATGCCGCGGCACGCTCGATCATCGAAGCTCTGGGTCACAAGCAAGATGCGACCGGCGAATTGCATGACCTCTTTCTCTCGGCCTATGGTCCTGAGAAAGCGAAGCGTCAGCGCGACGGTTATATCGGGGTCGCAAACAAGTATCCACGCCTCTGGGGCTGCATGTATACGGCGCTCGATCGCCTGCCGCTCGTCCGGGCTTCGCTTCCGTTTGTGCGTCCGGTCGAGAAGGCGCTCAATACTTTGCTCGACGAAAAACGGCCGCGCGTGGTGGTCTCGGCTTACCCTCTCTATAACTACATGATGGCCCGCCGTTGGCATCGCGATGATCCTGCTCGTCCGCGATTGATCACCGTCGTCACCGATTCTATCTCCGTGAATCGCGCTTGGCATCGCGCGCATTCGGATTGGTATGTCACGCCGAACCAGGCCACGGCCGACGTCATGATTCGCCAAGGCGTGCCCGCCGCCAAGGTATTGCCTTATGGTTTCCCGGTTTCCTCGCGTCTCGCCGCCCGCTCCTCGGCTAAAGCTGGGGAACGTCCGCGCGTGTTGCTGATGCTCAATCCGGGCAAGCGTGATGCCGTCGAACTCGCTTCAGCGCTTTCAACCTTAGGCCTCGAGCTTACGATTACCGTCGGTAAGGACGCTTCCTTCAAAGAGGCCGTCGAACGTGCCGTCGAAGGCCGTGCCGAAGTGCTTGGCTGGACGGACCGCATTCCGCAGCTGATGCTTTCGAGTCACCTGGTCGTCAGTAAGGCCGGGGGAGCTACCACGCACGAATGCGTTGCCGCCGGGGTGCCAATGATCGTCACGCAGGTGATTCCCGGTCAGGAAGCAGGTAATGGCAGATTGATCACCGAGCATGACGCGGGCGCCTATGGTCTGACGCCTGCCGCGGCGCGGGCGATCATTGCGGAAGCATTCGTCGGCGACTGGGCTCTTTGGAAGAAATGGAAAGCCTCGGTCGATGGGCTCGGTGATGCGGGCGGTGCCGAGCGGGTAGCTGAACTCGTGGAGCGCGAAATGGTAGCAGAGTTAAAGAGGTAGGGGGCGACTGCATGGCGTCCGTCGATCGAAGTCGGCGAAAATAGTCGAGTAGGCTGATTTCCTAATTACCTAAGCGAACGGAAGCCACGCAGTGGCGCCCCTACCCATTAACCGCGCGCCTCGAGATAAGCCTTCACTTCGCCAGCTAACTTATCGCTGACGCCAGAAACTTGCGCGAGCTCCTCGACGGTGGCCTTGCGAAGTTTCTGGATGGTGCCGAATTTTTCGAGCAGGGCTTCTTTGCGCTTGGGTCCGAGGCCGGGCATTTCGTCGAGGATTGATTCGCGTAATTTCTGGCTTCGCAGGTCGGCATTGAAATTATTCGCAAACCGGTGCGCTTCATCGCGGATACGCATCAGCAAGGCCAGACCAACATCGTGACGTGGGAGCTTCAGTTCACGGCCGTCGGGGAAGACGATCGTCTCTTCGCGCTTGGCGAGACCGATGAGCGGAGGCGGGGCGAGGTCGTGTTCTTTAAACGCCGCGAGGGCCGCGTCGACTTGGCCGAGGCCGCCGTCGATGATGACGAGTTCGGGGAAGGCGCGGTGTTCCTCATGCAGGCGGGTGTAGCGACGGCCGACCACTTCCTGCATCGAGCGGAAGTCATCGTTGCCTTCGAATGACTTAATCTTGAAGCGGCGGTAGCCAGACTTATCGGCTTGGCCGTCGACGAAGCGTACCATCGATGCCACGGCGAGCGTGCCGGAGATGTGCGAGATGTCGAAGCACTCCGCCGTGGCGGGCGGGCGTTCGAGGCCGAGCGCGGCGGCGAGCGAGGCCAGCGCTTCGGATTCATCGCGTCGCGGGAGCGGATTATCGCGCAAGAAACGCCGAGATTTTTCCGTCGTCCGTTTCAAGGCGTCGAGCAGGTCGCGTAAGCTGGCGGCTTTTTCGTAATCACGGGCGGCCGCCGCCTCGCGCATGTCTGCTTCGACTTGTTCGGCCCACGCCACGGCTTTGCCGTCAAGGAATGCACAGGCGGCAGTGACCCGGGCTCCGTATTCTTGGACCGTTACCTCGTTGGCGAACTTCTGGATTTCGGCCCGGGCGTCATCGTAAAGCTTCCAGCGGCCGTCGGGAAGCAAGGCGGGCGAACTATCGGTGAGCAGGATTCCGAACTTCTTTTTCATCTCTGTCAGGGCACGGCGGACGGCTTGCTGGTGGGGGAAGGGGCCGAAATAGCGGCAGGAGTCGCTGGTCCGGGCCCGCACGATACGGAATTTCGGAATAGGGTCAGCAAGATCGACCCGGACTTGGGGGAATTGTTTGTCGTCTCGGAAGAGAATATTCCATTTCGGTCGCCAGCGTTTAATGAGTTTCCCCTCCAGTAGGAGCGCCTCCGTCTCGGAGCGGACCTCATGCCATTCGAGGTCTTGGACGGTGTCCATCATCGCCGCCACCTTGGGCGTCATGCGCATCCGGGGCATAAAATAGGAGGCCAGACGCTTTTTGAGGTCTTTGGCCTTCCCCACATAGACGACCCCCCCGGCGACATCCTTCATCAGGTAGACGCCTGGGGTGTGAGGGGCACGCCTCGCCTTCGCCTTGGGCGAAAGTTCTTCCCGGTCGGTTTGCATTTTTGCGCTAGGCTGTTAACCCTGCATGGGTCGCCCCCATCTCGCAAATGCAATCATGCCCTAGTCGTCCCCGCCAAGTCCTTGTCATTAATGTTGGCGACGAATTGTTAGACGGCATCCGGGAAAACGGACACTTGCTATGGTTAGGCGAACACTTGGCCCGTCGTGGCTTGCCGATTACTCGTTCCATTGTCGTCCGCGATAACGCCAGCGAAATCGCCCGGGAGATCGGTGCCAGCTGGGGAGCTTATGATTTGATTGTGACGACTGGAGGGATGGGCCCGACTTCGGATGATCACACCCGTGCCGCCGTGGCGGCGGCACTTGGCGTCAAATTGGTGCATTCTGCTCCAGCGGAAGACGCGCTTCGGAAACGTTTTAAACAAATCACGCGGACTGTGGCGGATGGAGATTTAAGACAGTGCTCGATTCTGGAAGGGGGAGAACTATTGCCGAACCCCAGCGGCACGGCCCCAGGCATCTTTTTCCATCGCGAAGGAAGTGCACTCGTGATGTTGCCTGGCCCGGCCTTGGAGTTGCGGCCGATGTTTGAAAATGAACTCGTGCCACGTTTGCGTGAGGTCGGCTGCGCGTGTCATGGGGAAGCGTACGTGCAGGTGCGCACGTTCGGCCTTGGTGCCGTGCCGCTGGAGGCGATTGTGCGGCCGTTGCTCGACCCAGGGATGGTTCTGACTTTCGGCACCCATACCGGCGTGGTGGACGCGCGCATCTCCTCGGGCGGGAGCGGCGTCACCGCCGAACAGCTTTGCGATGTGGCCCGTAAGGTTCGCGACGCCGTCGGACATGATTTTATCTGCACGGGACACGCTTGTCTGGCGTCCATCGTCGTCGAGCAATTGCGATGCATGGAAAAAACCGTCGCCCTGGCCGAATCCTGTACGGGCGGATTACTTTCGAACGCTTTCACCGATATTCCCGGCGCCTCAAAGGTTTTTGCAGGGTCGGCAGTCTGCTATGCCAATGATGCCAAGATGAACTTACTCGGGATTCCCGAATGCCTGTTGGTGCAGCACGGCGCGGTTTCGGCTGAATGTGCGGAGGCGATGGCCTCGGCGGCGGCGGAAAAATTTGGTGCGGATTACGGCATGGCAGTCACCGGGTTCGCGGGCCCGGATGGCGGGACGGAAGCCGACCCCGTGGGAACGGTTTACCTTGGTTACGCTTCGCCCAGCGGGGTCTGGTCGCGACGCCTTTTCGTTTCCGGCGATCGCTTACAGGTCAAGGTCCGGGCGGTGAATACCGCCCTTGATTGGATGCGACGTAATTTGAATAAATATTGCGTCGAGGATTTGATCCAGGGGGCTTGAGTCCGGTCGTCACGGAGTTCTGCGTGCGATTTTTTGGCATGTGAAGCACAAAGGATTGCCAGAACCCCTGTTGGGGAGAAATTAACCAGCGGATGCCAGCCTTCTTCGCCATCGTCGCCGGAAAAGACGAATACCTCGTCGACCAGGACGCTCGTGCTTTTTATGATAAGGCCAAGGCGGCTGCAGGCGCAGACGCGGAAGCCGAGGTAATTTCCGGGGTCATGATTAGGGTCGAAGATGCCCGCCCCATCGAAACCCAATTCTCCGAATCGGTGAAGACGCTTTCCATGTTCGGCGGCAAGCGTGTCATTTGGTTGCGCAACTTCAATTGGGTTTCGGACTCCAAGCAGGCCAAATCTCTCGTGGTGAAGGAGAGTCTCGAAAATATCTTACAAGTCGCGACGGATGCCTCGGATGAGGTTTCGATTATCATTTCGGCGACGCCCTATGACGGCCGTCGCAAGGACCTCACGGAACTTAAAAAAGTCGCGAACGAATTTGTGGTCCATGCGTCCGCCGCCAAAGGTTTCTTCGATAAGAGCGACCCGCAGGCCGACCTCCAAGAGGATCTGGCCGTTAATCATTTAAAGTCACTAGGCGTAAAATTTGAACGCGGAGTGCCTGAGGCCATCATTGGTCGGGTGGGGCAATCTACGCGCTTGGTCCTCGGTGAATGTGAAAAATTAGCGACCTATGTGGGGGCGGGCGGCACCATCAAAGAGTCGGACGTCCTGCTCCTCGTCCCTGCTTTCGGTGAAGGTGATTTCTTCGAGCCCGTCGAGGCGCTGGCCATGCGTGACTTGAAATGGTCGCTGGCGGCGCTCGACCGTTATTTCTTCAACGAAGATTCGATTCGGCCTTTGTTGGCAGCTTTACAAAATCGCATTCGTCTGCTTATCCAGATCCGTTGTCTCGCCGACTCGGGTGACTTTCGGGTGACCGAGGCAGGTTTGCCGAAAGGCCAATTTGAAACCGCCAGCGGGCGGCATGGGCCGACTTTTGGTTCGGCTGCCAAATCGACCGCCAACCTCTTTTCCCAGAACGCTTGGTATATAAGCAATAAGGTAGCTCCGATGGCCGCCCGTTATTCTTTGGCTGAATTAGTCGACCTGCAATTGGCCTGCGGGGCTTGTTTCGATGCCTCGAATCGAGGGCAAGATGAGATCGCCATCCGGGCGATGTATATGCGGGCGCTTGCCGTCCGGCGTTCTCCCTGATACAAACTAAGACCTTTCCGATGGAACAAGATATCGTCCCCAACGTCCTCGCCGATCGCTACGCTTCGCCCGCGATGAAAGCTATCTGGTCCATCCGCGGCCGCGTGGTCCTCGAACGGGAATATTGGATCGCAGTCATGAAGGCCCAGAGCGATCTCGGCCTGGAAATACCCGCTGTCGCCCTAAAGGCTTACGAAGACGTCAAAGATCAGGTGAACTTCGAATCCATCCGCGTCCGCGAAGAAGAAACCCGTCACGACGTCAAGGCACGCATCGATGAGTTCTGCGCCCTTGCCGGTTTTCAACATGTCCACAAGGGACTGACCAGCCGGGATCTCACGGAGTCCGTAGAGCAGCTGCAGGTTTTCCGTTCTCTGCAACTGATTCGCGCGAAAGCTGTCGCCGCCTTGGCGGCCTTAGCTCGTCGGGCTCAGTTGGATCGCGATGTTTTGATTGCCGCTCGGACGCACAACGTCGCAGCGCAACCGACCACGGTGGGGAAGCGTTGGGCGATGTTTGGCGAAGAATGCCTGCGCGGCGTGGCGCAATTGGACGGTGCCCTGCATGATTTTGCCGCACGCGGACTAAAGGGCGCGGTCGGTACGCAGCTTGATCAACTCACGCTCTTTGGGGGCGATGCGGCGAAGGTCGCCGGCTTGGAAGCTCGTGTCTTGGTGCACCTTGGCATTCCGCATGCGCTCGGCGCGGTCGGGCAGGTTTATCCGCGCTCGATGGACTTTGAAGTTGTCTCGGCTCTTTTATCGGCAGCCTCGGGGCCGTCTTCTTTCGCCAAGACCTTGCGCTTGATGGCTGGTCATGAGCTGGCGAGCGAAGGCTTCTTGCCTGGCCAAGTGGGCTCTTCGGCGATGCCGCACAAGATGAACGCCCGTACCTGCGAGCGCATCAACGGATTCCATATTATTCTTCGCGGTCACGTGGCCATGGCCGCTTCGTTGTCTGGCGACCAGTGGAACGAAGGCGACGTTTCCTGCTCGGTTGTTCGCCGCGTGCTTTTGCCGGATGCCTTTTTGGCGATCGACGGACTTCTGGAGGCCTTCCTGACTGTGCTCGGTCAGATGGAAGTGAATCGCCCCGTGATCGAACGCGAATCGCACCATTATCTGCCCTTCCTGCTCACCACCACCTTCCTCATGGAGGCGGTCAAGGCCGGGGCTGGGCGCGAAGCGGCGCATGAAGCGATCAAGGAACACGCCGTCGCCGTGGCGCGCGACCTGCGAACCGGTAAGATTGATAAGAACGACCTCGTGGACCGTCTGGCCGCCGATAGTCGGCTAAAGCTGCCCAAAGCCCTCTTGGTCGAAGCGGTGACCAAGGCCGGCGAGCTCACGGGAGCAGCGGGCGCCCAGGTTGACGCTTTTGTTCGCCTGACCGAGGCCTGGGTCCAGAAGGTACCCGAGTCGGCTCAGGTGAAGGCTGGACCTATTTTATAGGGCTAAAGCAGGGGCGGGGCGGGGTAGAGGGTTTTCCGTGTTGCCAAGGGGCAGGGTGCTTCCCACAACCCACTTTTCAACCCGTTCCAACCATGTCCTCCCTACAAGGCAATCTTCTCGTCGCGCAAAGCGGCGGCCCCACCCCAGTTATCAACGCTAGCCTCGCCGGGGTTATCGCTGAAGCCTTGAAGCATGAGGACGAAATCGTCGAAATCTATGGCGGGCTGAATGGTATCCAAGGCGTCCTTAACGAACAGCTTATCGACCTCGCTGCCGAATCTCAGCAGACTTTGCGCGCCCTGAGCCACACGCCTGGCGCCGCGCTCGGTACCTGCCGCTATAAAGTGAAGAAGCAGGAGGATTTCGACCGCATCCTGCAGGTCTTCGAAGCCCATAACATCCGTTACTTCCATTATATCGGTGGTAATGACTCGCAAGATACCGCCGCCAAAATCGACGCCCTCGCGAAAGAGCGTGGCTATGAACTGCGTGTCGTCGGCGTTCCTAAGACAATCGACAACGACCTGCCATTGACGGATCACTGCCCGGGCTTCGGTTCGGTGGCTAAGCATATCGGCGTCACCGTTCGCGAATTGTCGCTCGATAACGCTGCCATGGGCCAGAACGACTTCGTTTCTATCCTTGAAGTCATGGGTCGAAATGCAGGTTGGCTTGCCGCTTCTTCAGTCCTCGCCCACCGCAAGGAAAAGCGCGATGACCGCAATCCTTCCAATACTCACTACGGCTGCAATGCGCCTCATATCGTGCTCTTGCCAGAAGTGCCTTTCAATGCTGACAACTTTATCCGTCGGGTTGAAGAGGTGTTGAAGAATAACGGTCATTGCTTCGTCGTCGTCTCCGAAGGCGTGCAAGATGCCACGGGCAACTATCTGGGCGCAGACACCTCAAGCACCGATTCTTTTGGACACGCCGTTCTCGGTGGAGCCGGCGAATACCTACGTTCGCTCGTCGAAGAACGCTTTGATGGCGTGAAGGCACGCTCTTCGAAATTGGGTATCACCCAGCGCGCCGCTTCCCATAACGCTTCGAAGACCGACGTCGATGAGGCCGAGCTTTGTGGTCGCGAGGCTGTCAAGGCTGCGATCAATGGCGAATCCGGTAAGATGGTCATCCTGGCTCGCTCGGAAAAAGAGAACTATGCGGTCCACACCCTTCTGGCCCCTTTGAACGAAATCGCCAATGGCGTTAAGGCCTTTCCAGAGAAATGGATCGGCGAAGATCGCATGTCCATTCACCCAGATTTCATCCGTTACGCATTACCGCTGATTCAGGGAGAGTTGCAACTTCCTTACGATCAAGGTCTTCCGAAGTATGCCCAACTTTCGGCTAATCTGGTCCAGCGCCGTTTAGACAAGTACGTTACAGCCTGAAGGCCGTTTTAAGTCTAAAAAGCCTACCCATTGGGGGTAGGCTTTTTTGTTTACGGATTGCAAGAGCGGGTCGGGGCTTTAATTCTATGAATTCTCCCCTAAGTCAATCATGCGTATTTCTCTTAAGTCAGCCGCCTTGATACTCATCGCGCTTTTCCCCGCCCTCGCTTCAGCTGCTTTGCAGAACGGCAAGGTAGAGGTCGGTTTGGTTAAGGGTACATCGACATTGATCGACCCTCAGACGATAAAGAAGCCTCTGGCTTCCGGTTTGGTTTTTCAAGAAGGGTACACTGTTGAGACAAACTTAGAATCAACCGCTGAACTCATTCTTTCGAACGGTTCTACTTTGATCGTCAGCCCGAATACATTGCTGGAGGTTCGGACTTTTAAACAAGTCGCTTCCAGTTTAATCATCGAAGGTTCCTACCAGAAGCTCGACAAAGAGCCCAGCCCTTCGGTTACGGAAATTGAGGTCAAACGCGGTAAGGTTCTCGGCGAAGTCCGAAAGCTGAATCCGATGTCATCTTATACGATCAAGACTCCCGTCGGCGTCGCTCGTATTCGTGGTACGATTTACGAAGTCGGATACGAAGAGGATAAAAAGGGCATGGGAACTCTGAGCGTCAGTTGCGTCCGCGGCTCAGTGGAGGCTACGGTCTTTGCTTCGAGCTCCGGTCCTATTTCGGTTGCGCCAGGTACGCAGGTGACTGCCGTCGCTCCCGCCCCACCTAAGCCTGCCGCTGAAGAGAAGCCAGCTGCTGCCGCCGCTCCTGCCGGTACCGCCGCCGCTCCTGCCGGTACCGCCGCCGCTCCTGCCGGTACCGCCGCCGCTCCAGCCGCCGCTCCTGCCGCCGCTGAGCCTGCACCGCCTGCTCCCCCTGTGGCGCCTGTCACTATTACGAGTGCGGCTATGGATTCCAAAATGTTGAGTTCAATTTCGCAGACCCTAGCCTCATCGACTTCCCTTCCTCCTGCGATTGCTCAAGAAGTGAAGGCTCAGGCGGCAGCCGCACCGCCGCCGGTTGAGGTTAAGCCTGCTGCCGCCCCCGCTGCTGATGGAACCGCCGCCCCTGCTGCCGCCCCTGCTGCTGATGGAACGGCTAAGCCTGCGGAGTCCGCTCCGGCTTCAACTACGACCGCACCTTCGGCTCCTATGTCGACTTCAACCGGTGGCGGTGGTGGAAGCGCAATCGATCAGCTTGTGCAAAAAATTACCGATACGGTGCAGCAGAATGTTGAAAAAGCCGTCCAGACCAATCCGTCCGGCACCGGAGGTTAATTTCCCAAACGCAATTTTATGTCCACGTTTTTTAAACCATTTCTGATCGTTGCCCTTGCTGCTTTACCTGGATTGGCCAGTGCGGCTTTGCAGAATGGTAAAGTCGAGGTCAGCCAAGTTTCGGGCCAAGTCACCATGATTGATGCAACTTCGCATCGTAAGGCCCTGACGACGGGCACCGTCTTCCAGCAAGGCACGCAAATCATCACGGCCGCCGATTCTTCTGCTGAACTTCAATTATCAAACGGCTCCACAATCTTGATCAGTCCGGACTCGCACTTGGAGCTCCGTACTTTCAGGCAGGTGCCTTCGCGTGACATTGTCGGAAGCGATTATCAGAAGGTAAGCAAGGAGCCTAGCCCCTCGGTGACCGAAGTGATGCTTTTAAAGGGGAAAATCGTCGGTGAAGTCAGGAAGTTGAATCCATCATCCACCTATACGGTTAAGACTCCGGTAGGTCTGGTGGCTATTCGCGGCACTGTTTACACGGTCGAATGCGGCAAATCTAATACCGGACTTGATAAGATTGAGGTGGAATGCGTGCGCGGAGCCGTTGAGGCGACGATTTATGAATATGGCATGGGTCCGGTGGCGATTGCTCCTAGCCGTCGCTTAACGGCCAACGTGACGGCCGTTAAAGATCCGATTTTAAATCCTCCTAACCTCGTTGCGACTAAGTTGCCTGAATTAGGACGCAATATCTCCGCCGTCGAAGTCTATATGGCCGAGATGAGTTCGGTACAGCTCCGTGATCTCTCAGCAAATTTGGTAAAGTCATCTTCGTTGCCTCCGGAAGTTTCGGATGGCATCGAGGAAATAGCTAAAAAGGCCCCTGGTCGCCCGGATGCTCCTGCTGAAATCAAGAAAGACGTTCCGCCCGTGCCGCCTTCAATCAGCCATATTCCGCAGTCAAATACACCTAGTTCCGGCTCTACTGGGCCAGTTTTGCAGCAGATTCTCGATAACGTGCAGAAGCTCGTGGAAAAGAACGAGCAGCCTAATCCGTCGCCTACGGCGGGTTAAGCACCATTGTCTTCGTCTGCCTTGGATGGTGTAGGGTTACCTAGATGTTTTCTCCGCTCGCTTTAAAGTCAGCGGGTTCTCATCCTATTTTTATGCCGATTGCAGGAAAGTTTATCACCCTTGAGGGGGGAGAGGGGGCAGGTAAATCTACCCAAGTAGCTCGTTTGGCTGAGCGGCTTGAAGCCAAGGGTGCAACGGTTTTGCGCCTCCGTGAGCCAGGGGGCACCGCCTTAGGCGAGCAAATGCGGGCGGTCTTAAAGCAACCTGGATCGATGATCGTACCGCAAGCGGAAGCGCTGCTCTTTGCCGCGTGCCGGGCTCAGCTCGTCAGCGAAGTCATTAGGCCGAGTCTGTCCGCTGGGTCTGTCGTCCTCTGCGATCGATTCATTGATTCGACGGTAGCTTATCAAGCCGCCGGTCGTGGTTTGGAGCGAAACCTGATTGATGCCGCCAATCGACTGGCGTGTGGCACCGTCTGTCCGGATTTGACCATCCTACTCGATCTCGATCCGGCGCATGGTCTTGGTCGAGCTTCTTTGCGGGATCATGGGAAGCACGATCGATTCGAGGCTTTAGAGGCCGGCTTCCATCAGAGGGTCAGGGCGATGTACCACGCGTTGGCCAAAGCAGAACCCCAACGCTTCTTTTTGGTCGATGCCACGCAAACTCCCGAAAAAATCTCCGAGATAATCTGGCATGAAGTCCAACGCCGTTTCCTCTGACCTCTCGGCCCTGCCAGCCTTGAAAGTACTTTTGCGCGCTCGCGCCGAAGGGCGGATGCCGCATGCCGTCTTATTGACGGGGGCGGACGATGTGTTGCTCGAAAAAGCGGCGGAAAAGTTAGCCGCCATCCATCTGGACGACCTGAACCCCGTCGAAAGTCCGGATTGCCGCGTTCTTCGTCCCGCGAAAAGGTCGCGGCGCATTAATATTGAGAGTACGCAGCAAGTGGTCGCCGGGCTGCATCTGACTTCTCTCGGAGCCCGTAGGGTTGTGATCGTCCATGAACCTGACCGCTTCGAGCCTGCGGCGGCGAACGCTTTTCTTAAGTCATTGGAAGAGCCACCGCCAGGCACCTTGATCATCTTACAGACGACAAATTACTACCGCGTCATGGTTACGATTTTGAGCCGTTGCTTGCGATTCCATATTGGTGGCCAGGCTTCGGCGGTTACCGATCCGGCTTGGTTGGATTGGTTGCGGGAGTTCGACCGTCTGATGGCCAGGATGGTGAACGGCCCAAGCAGTCCGACTTCCCGCGTGTCCGAGGTATTTATTCCTTTGTATGCCTTATGCGCGCGTTTCGAGGTTTTGCAGGAACTCTTTGTTGACGAAGCCCTGAAAGATGCGCCGCCCCCTCCACCTAGCGATGACGATGAGGACGAAATTGAAGAAGCCCATGAGGCGTCGGTGCGCCGGGGGGTCCGGCACCGAATGTTGGTTTCGATCGAAGAACGGCTCCGGCTTTTGGGCCGGGCTCATCCGGAGTGCGGGGCTCAGGTCGCCATGGCGGTGGAATACCTGGAAGAGGCCCGTGCCCGGCTTGAACTTAGCTATCAGGCGGTAGCAGCCATGGAGCAGTTTTTCTTACAAACATTGAGAACCTTCGCGGTCCGTGTCCGCCGGGAGCCTCTCGGCTTACGATAGTCCCGCTGCTATTTGAAACTTTACCCCCTAAAAGGAGTTATACTTTAAAGATGCCCCAGGACGAGCCGCTGCTCCCCGATGATGTGGAGGATAAGAGGCTGATGCTTTTAGTGGCAGGCGGCGACGACGACGCACTCCGGCTTTTAGTTCATCGTCATCACCCGCGATTGGTAGGCTATTTACGGGGTGAAGTAGGCTCCCTGGCCACGGCGGAAGAGTTGGCGATGGAAGTCTTCATTCGTCTACATCGGGCGGCGAATCGCTGGCGGCCCGAGGCCAAGCTCAGCACTTACTTGATTCACATCGCCCGTAATCTGGTTCTAAATGAATGGCGTAGACGCGGCCGTAAGCCCACTACGGCCTTGGATTCCACTCCGGAGCCAGGCGATCAGAGCCAAACATCCGCCCGCCGACTAAACGAGCTTGATGAAGCCTTTCAGCGGGCGATCGCGCAGCTCCCCGCCGAACAGCGTACGGCTATCCTGCTGGTCGTGCAGCAGGAGCTGGCCTATGAGGATATCGCCGAAATCATGGATGCGCCTGTTTCTTCGGTCAAAACTTGGATACATCGCGCCCGTGCCCGGCTCCGCGAGCTCCTCAAAGACTTTTATGGACCCGCTTAATCTCTGCAACTTCGCCGTTTCTACGGTGTTTAACCTATCGAACTGAACTATGGATAACTCCGATCAATCCACCTTCGAACAAGACCTCTCGGCCGCGCTAAGTCGCAAGGCCGCCGTGGCGGTTCCTGGGTTTGCGGACCGAGTCGTCGCGGTCGTCCAGGTCAAGCGCCGTCGCGCGAACTTAATCCGTTGGAGTTCGTGGATTACCACCGCCGCGGCCGCCTGCTTAGTCACCGTTTTCCTCACCAAAGAACCGTCGGAAGAGTCTTTGATCAAACAGACACGCGCATTGCTCGCCAGTGATGAATCTGCCCAATTCAATGAAATCTTAGGCTTGGCCGATGATCTCTCAGTGTTGGCACCCGTCATCGAGAAATCCACCCTGGTGGATGTCCTCACTTCTCCGGGTTCTTGATCCCCATGAAGTTCGCGCCTTTTTTCTTTGCCCTTGGGTTGGCCATGAATGCCTGGGCAGCGGATGCCGCGGCCGGAAAAGGTTCGGCGGATGCTGCGCCGTCAGCCGAAGAAATTCAGACCATCCGTAAGATTTTGGAACTCCCCCCCGAACGCCTTTCGCGTATCCGCGGAGCGATCGAACACATTGAGAAGATGCCCCTGGGGGCTCGGAAAGAATTCGCCGATAAATTGGCGAAATTTGAAACCGCCACTCCGGAAGAACGACGCAAGCTGACCAAGGAGCTACGCGAACGCGGTGGCTTCAGCGGCCGAGTGCTGGAACACTATTTCAAATCCCTCCCGCCGGAGAAAGTGAAGGAAGAGCGGGCCCGCATCAACGGACTCAGTCCCGAGCAACGTCAGGAATTTATTCGCCAGCAAGCCGAACGTTTTTCCGTCGAGTTGGCCAAAGAGGGTGAAAAAAAGTCGGGCGGGGAAAAGAAGGCGGTAAAGCGTCCTAAGGGCGACGAGACGCATCCTGAAGGGTCTGCGACGACGCCTCCTGAAGGGTCTGCGACGACGCCTCCTCCGGTCATTCAATAACGATTAATCTGGGCGCGATTGGCCGTGCTTCCATCGGTCGTGCGCCCAGAGCCATTCCGCGCAGGCTTCATCGCTGGAACGTAATCTTTCAGCCAGCCAGTTATTCGATTCTACGGTCAGGCCAGCCGAGTCTTTCGCATGAAGCGTCACGGAGTGCAGCCGGCAACGCCAGAAGCTTTGACGCTCCGCCCAGAAAATCCGACTTTCCGCCCCGAAGCGCTGCGCGATGATTCCTGGAAGGTCCGTGGCGAGGCAAGGGCTGCCCATGAAGTCGACGGAAATTCCTTGAGGGGTATTCTGGTCAAACAGGATGCACGTAACCTGTTTTTCGCGGACCGCCTTCATGGCTCGGCCAAAGCCTTCTCGGCGTGAAACCAAATGCATCCCGAAACGTTCGCGCGCGTCCTTGATCCACGTATTGGCGCCCGGTTGGTTGAGCGGGCGGAAAAGCACAACCCACTCTCTTTCAGCAAGCTTGGGGTGAAGCAGCGCGACGGCTGTCATCATCTCCATGAGCGTGAAATGCGGAACAAAGAGCACGATGCCTTCCGCGGTCTCGATCAGGCTGGAGGGGCCTCGCAGCATGCTCTCATCAAGGCTAACGCGACTGCGGATTTCTTCGGTTGAAAGCAGCGGTGAGGCGATGGAGAAAAGGCCCATCTCCGCCGCCCGTCGGCAGGAGGTTTGACCGATGCGTTTCACCCACGCGTCATCACGATCAGGAAAGGCCGCCCGGAGATTACGGGTGACGACTTTCCTGCGTAGCATCCATAGCACTAAGCCCCAGCCGGCGGCGTTGATCCGGGCGAAACCTTCAGGTAGGCGTGCCAAGAGCCAGGCATAGGTCGCGATGAATGGTCGCATGGGGTTTTCTTAGCTACGACCTTCTTGGCGGAGGATGTCCCCGATTTCTGTCACTAAGATATTCCGTCGGCCTAATTCATCCCGGGCGAAATATTTGTCAGGTTGACGAACCAGATCAAACGGTTCGTCGGGCAGGTTATCTTCGTCAAATTCCATCTCATCGACGGCATCGATATCATCGAAGATATGGGAAAGGCGCAGAGGTTCGCCGTGGATCGCCTGCGCCGGATTCGCGATGCTGCCGTCTTTGAGCAGATTAAAAAAGAGGCAGGGGTAGAATGCTTTTTCGTACGGCGCCAAGAAACGCGTGACCCATTGGCCAGGCACTTCCCATCGCCGGTTGATGACGACGGTGTCCGAAAAATGGATGCACGGCTCGTACCATTTCTCCACCGCTTCATGCCGTTGGGTCAGCGGGCAATCCACGACCGTGATGATACGTTGAACGCGCCATACCGCATCGGGGAGCGTAGGCTTGAGCGACCGATGCAAGGCTTCCATCTGGTCGATGACGGAGAGGCCGCCGTGAAGGACGAGGATGGCCGCCTCTTCTGTTCCTGGCGGCGGCACGGTGGCTTGCCCGTCGGTAAAGCTCCATTGGTCGGGGGCTTCGCCTCCTTCGCGAGCTTCGCGTAAAATGCGGATCACCTTGCCTTCGGGCCAGGCATTTTCCGCTAGTTCACGGACGGCGTCCGCTCGGCCTGAGCCCGTTGGGCCGATGACAAGGATGAGAGGTGTCATGCCTTGCGCCCACAACGTCCGAAGGGAGCATTTTGACCGCGATCGCGGATCCAGTGATCGACGGCGACGAGTGCCGCCATCGCTTCGACAATGGGAACGGCGCGTGGGAGGACGCAAGGATCATGCCGACCCTTGGCGCTCAGCTCGGTGGCCTTGCCGTCGGGACCTACGGTACGTTGCGGTTTAAGGACGGTGGCCGTGGGTTTGAAAGCGATGCGGAAGACGACGTCTTCTCCATTCGTGATGCCACCTTGAGTGCCGCCGGAACGATTAGTCGCGGTCCGGATTTTTCCGCCCTTACGAACGAACTCATCATTGTGTGCGCTTCCACGTAAAAGAGTGCCATTAAAGCCGCTTCCGATCTCAAAGCCTTTGGTCGCCGGCAGCGACAGCATGGCTTTCCCGAGGTCGGCTTCAAAGCGGTCAAAGACCGGCGAACCCAATCCGGTGGGGAGGTTTTCAATCACGCAACAGATGACGCCTCCGACGGAATCTCCCTCGGCACGTGCGGCACGGATTAGCGTATCGATCTTGGCCGCAGTGGCTGGGTGTGGGCAACGGGTCGGACTGGCTTCGACTTGTTTCAGCGAAGGCGTCTTGGCGAGGGCCGGCATCTTGATTTCTGCGACGCTTTCAACCCAAGCCGTGATCTTGGCGCCGCAGGCGTGCTTTAAGACGGTTTTTGCCACGGCTCCGGCAGCGACACGCGCCGCCGTTTCGCGGGCGGATGAGCGGCCACCCCCTTCGATCGCACGGATGCCGTATTTGGCATCGTAAGTGTAGTCGGCATGCGAGGGCCGGTAGGCTGTTTTCATTTCAGCATAGGCCTGAGGGCGTTGGTCGCTGTTGCGGATGACGATCGCGATGGGAGACCCGAGCGTTAAGCCGTCGTGGGAGATGCCGGAAAGGATTTCAGGAAGGTCTTCTTCTCTACGTTGAGTGGTCAGCGCGCTTTGGCCCGGACGCCGCCGAGCCAGCTCGCTCTTTAGAAAGCCGATATCAAACGGGACCCGCGGCGGGCAGCCGTCGATGATGACGCCAATGGCGGGGCCATGGCTTTCACCGAAGGTCGCGATGCGGAAGTTTTGGCCGTGAATGTTGCCCATGGAAAGTTTGGTAAAAAGAAACGCCGCCGAGCCTGAGGGCCGGGCGGCGTCCGTTTGGCGGTTCCGCCCCGACGCTTAGCGGCGAAGGTTAGAAGTAATCTTGGAGACCAGCTGTTGGCTCTGGGGCAGATTGCCGAAGAAGCCGTATTTTACGGTGCACTGGGTGAAAGCCACCTTGGTGATAGGGTCTTCGACCTTGGCTACGTCGATTTTGATTTCCAGGTCACCCACCGTACGGGCAAAGACCGTGACGGCCAGGAGCTCGTTATTCGGACCGCGTTCGTCGGTTTCACCCGTGCGAAGGGTGCCGTTAGACTGATCGAGAGAGCGCTTGACCGCATTAAAGACGGCTTCGGTGTCGGTATTGTAACGGGTCACCAACGCGCCGGTGATGTTAGAGAACGTGGCCTCGCGGGTATCAGCGTTATCTACGCCGACAAGGGTGTTACATCCCGTGGTAAGCAGGGCGGAGGCGAGGAGGGCGAGGGCGAGGGCGTTCTTCATGGTCAAGAGTCGTGGTTGAGTGATAACAGACAAAGCATAGCCGGGGCTTTATGGCAATCGATTTCGCCCTACCCGGAAACCCGTAAACTCAGTAATATGTAATTAGATTATCATTACAAAACCAACGCTGGGTCTGAGAAAATTAGGGGCAAGTCCGGCCGGGATCATCTTGCAGTGTGCGATGATTTTTGCCTAAAAAACAGCATTTGTTCACAAACTACTTATAGACAATAGTTTACATTTTATATGAATGAAAATAATCATAAAGTAGATCGAGCGCGGCTGTGAATAATAAATTGGGGGTATTTGGGGCTAAAATCTTGACCAGTGGAGGTGTGTGGGGAAAAGTGGGTGAACGGGGGGCTTAAACCCACGAAATGTCTATTGGCGCAAACATCGGACTCTTTACCGGCATCCATAATGGAAAATTGGATGAGAAGAATCGCGTCACGATTCCAGCGGCCTGGCGGTTCGACGGAGCGGGTGAAACCAGTTTCTTGGCGATGTTTCACCCCGCTCTCGGAACGATTGTCGTTTTCCCCCCATCGATGGTGCAACGGATTCGCGATGCTTCCTCGCAGGTGACCGTGAGCGATCCGGATAAGATGAATGCGTTACGTTTGCTCGGAGAGAACAGCATTCAGGTTTCGTGCGACAAGGCCGGTCGGATCACTCTGAACGATCACGTCGTGAACCAAGCGGCACTCGACCGCGATATCGTCTTCAGCGGCAGCTTCACCACGTTCCAGATTTCCGCGCCCACGCCGCCGAAAACCGATCGCGATTCCGAAAGCACCCGCACAATCCTGCGCGCGTTACGCGAACTGGGTATTTAACTGTATCCAGAAGTTACTTACACTACTCACACCTTATTCACAGTCACCGCCCATGACCAGCCACGTTCCAGTCCTGCTCGAGGAGTGCTTGGCGCTTCTTGCGCCGAAGGACGGAAGCGCGCTCTTGGATTGTACGTTCGGCGGCGGCGGGCACACGGAAGCGATGCTGGCCCGGACGACCGGTACCACGGTCGACGCGATGGATCGCGATCCGGCGGCAGCGGAACGGGCGGCGGCGACTGCCACGCTTTATCCGGGAAGACTCCGCTTTCATTCCGAAGATTTTCGCCACCTTGACCGCGTTCCGGGACGATTCGATGGTGTTCTGATGGACATTGGGGTGTCTTCGTACCAGTTGGATATTCCGGAACGCGGTTTCTCATTTCGTAACGACGGGCCGAATGACATGCGCATGGATCCGCGCCGGGGCCGCAGCGCGGAAGAATTCCTCGAGCATGGCGAGCGCGGAGAAGTCGAACGTGCCGTGCGCGATTACGGCGAAGAGCCGCGCTGGTTCCGGGTGGTGAACGCGATCTTCGCCGCTCGCGGTACCGGTCGTCTCGCCCGGACGGCAGCTTTCGCGGCACTCGTCGCCGAAGCGGCTCCGCCGAAGCCCGGCCCACGAGGCCCGCATCCGGCGACGAAGACTTTCCAAGGTATCCGCATCGCGGTGAACGATGAATTAGGTGCGCTCACCGATGCCTTGCCCTTGGCTTTCGAAAAATTAAATGCGGGAGGAGTCCTTGCGGTTATTTCGTTCCATTCACTGGAAGATCGAATCGTCAAACGTTACATGAACGGCCTGGCGGGTCGTCCCGTAGACCGGAACGATTCCCGGATGCAGGACGATCGCGTCAAGCTGGCCGATCTGCTGACGCGCAAGGCGACCCAACCGTCCGAGGCAGAACAAGAACGTAACCCCCGCAGCCGCTCCGCGCGGCTCCGCGCCGTCCGCCGGCTCTCCCTATGAGTCTCCGACGCGTGATGGCATGGGTTTTCCTTGGCGGTGCGATTGGCGCTTACGCTCTCGGGACGATTTCTATCATGAAACTACGGATGGAAGCCGACGTGATTGGTTCCCGCATCGTGCGTCTCGAGCGTTCGATTACCGATACGAAGAAGGACTTGGATACCTTGAAGCGGCAACGAGATCAATCGCTCGACACCTTGCAGTTACAGTCACGGATCGGCGATGCGCTCAAACCTCCTACGCCTGAACAGGTGGTTTGGATTTCCCGGGCCGTCTTGACGCCCGTCACGGTTGCTCCGCTTTCTTCGAATACCAGTCCTCGTTTGACCCCCCGCGAAATTGCCTTCCGCCCATTGACTGGCCAGGGGGGCGGCACTGCGCGATGAGCCTTCCCCATGCCAGACGAATGCGCTACCGTTCGCTGGCTTGGGTCGTGTCCGTCTGTTTTGTTGCCGTTCTTTGCCGGTTGGTCTGGTTGCATTGGATTGATGCGCCTCGTTTGCGTGCCGAGGCGCTTCAAGCCCGGCGGGTCATGCAGGCCAAGGCTTGCCGCCGCGGCGAGATCCGTGACGCCCAAGACAACCTCTTGGCGGTTTCGGAAGATGTCTGGGATATCGGCGTCGATCCTGACGTCTTGCAAAAAGGTGACCGGGCGCGGATTTCAGAAATCGCGCTCATCTTAGGCATCCCTGCGACGAAGGTCATCGAAGCTTTCAATGCTTCGGTCCGCCTGGATGCCGATGGTGAAGAGCATAAAATCCGGTGGACGATCTTAGCCCGTGAATGTGGCGAAGACGTCGTGAAGCGGATTAAGGCCCTGGGCGTCAAGGCGCTGCGGGCGGAATTAAAATATCGCCGGAATTATCCGAAAGGCCAGCTGGCTTCGCACGTCATCGGCTATGTCAATAAGGAGGGTGAGCCGGCGGCGGGAATCGAACGCGTCATGAACGGTCTATTGGTCGGCCAGAACGGATGGATCGAATCTGAACGCGATGGACGTCACCGCGAAATTGCCAGTATCCGGTTGCGCGAGGTCGCTCCAGTTGACGGAAGCACGGTGGTGCTGACGCTCAATAGTCTTGTCCAGAAAACCTGCGAAGATGCTTTGGCCGCGGCCGCAGCCCGTTATAATCCTAAAAGCGGCATCATCATCGTGAGCGAACCGCGGACCGGCAGGATCTTAGGTTTGGCGAATTGGCCGACCTATGACCTCAATCGCTTTTGGGATCCTAAGGCCGCACCGATGGACAGTCAGCGTAACCGCGCTGTCTCCGACGTCTATGAACCGGGTTCGGTGTTTAAGATTGTTTCGATTTCGGGGGCCTTGGAAGAACACCTGATTACTCCCAATTCAGTCTACGACTGTGGAGCGACCTCGGTGCCTTACCGCGGTCGCATGGTTTCCTTGCCGGCGGATTCGCACCCGCTCGGGGTCGTCGATATCCGTCATATCGTCCGCGAGTCTTCCAACCGCGGGACCGTCCAGGTCGGGATGCTTTATGCCGAACGGTTAGGGGAAGAAAAATTCTTCGCGCTGGTGAAATCTTTTGGTTTCGGTTCTAACTCCGGTCTGATCACGGGCGCCGAAGTTCCGGGTCTGTTGATCTCACCCAAGAATTGGGATGGCATGACCATTTCCCGTATGCCGATGGGGCACTCGATTAGCGTCACGGCCATGCAGATGCACTGTGCCATGTCGGTCATCGCCGCGGACGGTCTACTCATGCAGCCGCAGCTCGTCTTGCGCGTCGAAGATCCGAAGACCAAATCACCAATCTTAAGTTACATGCCCCGCAGTCGTGGCCGGGCAATTTCAGAATCGACCGCACACGAAGTCGCTACGTTGTTGCGTGCCGTTTGCGGCAAGGGTGGCACGGCCCCCATCGCAGATATCCCGGGCTATGAGGTAGCCGGAAAAACCGGGACCACCCAGAAAATCATCAACGGTAAGTATTCGACGACCCATCACGTCGCTTCTTTTGCCGGTTTCTTCCCGGT
>Ga0214919_10003004_pt1 | contig 25955 bp, 22 predicted proteins | sample LL1503_MetaG_FD_177994 | JGI IMG/M metagenome (GOLD analysis project Ga0214919, IMG submission 177994) | Freshwater microbial communities from Lake Lanier, Atlanta, Georgia, United States - LL-1503 | ecosystem: Environmental > Aquatic > Freshwater > Lake | place: USA: Georgia | collected...
ACCCTTAATTAATAGGTAATTAAGCACAATAATCGCGGTTTGGTTGCACGCCTATTGGCGGGTAAGATTGGGAAGCCTTGAAACGTCCCCATCGTCTAGGGGCCTAGGACATCGCCCTTTCACGGCGGTAACACGGGTTCGAATCCCGTTGGGGGCACGCAAGAAAAAGTAGTAACGGCTTTAAGGTGACATAAGGGCCACTTATGTTTATTAGTTTCACTTAAGGCCCGGTAGCGCAGTTGGTTAGCGCGCCGCCCTGTCACGGCGGAGGTCGCGGGTTCAAGTCCCGTCCGGGTCGCAAAGGTTTTGGTGTCGTATGTCTTTTTAGGTCAATGACATTGAAACCTTGTTTGGCTTGGTAGCTCAGTTGGTACGAGCGAACGACTGAAAATCGTTAGGTCGCCGGTTCGATCCCGGCCCAAGCCACTTCTAAATGATGTGAACTCTTAAATCACTCATATCGTGGAAACATAATCTGCAAACATGCATTGGTGAGCGAATAGAAATTTCCAAATAATCTGAGTTCTCTCGTAATGGAATTGAATAGACACCATCAGGATTTTTGGGCGATGTTCCAGCCAACTTCCCGTTAACAAATACGACCCAATTCCAGGTCCTAAATGCTTCACTGAATAACTGAATTGTGATCGCCCCAAGATCTTGATTTCCACGAAGCGTGAAACGCCAATCGTTTGCTTGGATTGGACAGTTGCTAAATTCAATCCAATCTAACCCGTAATTTCTAAATCCAGAACACTCAAAACCATGTTGTAGAGCAACAACTGGCTTAACCAAGAATCCACTACCTACCCTATAAACTAATCTTTCGAGCGGCCGAAGCTGCCCAAGTTTAACCCACAAATAATAAGGTAATCGTTTTCCGTTAAAAGCAGAACGAATGTAATGCAACTCCCGCGGAAAAACTCGCCTGCTCCTTATTAAACTGTACGTGTTTGAGTTGTCTAAAAACCAATTTTTTACTAAAAACTGAACAAAACGAATTTTCTTGATCCAACGATATTGGAAAAGTCTCCCTAGCTTCATATTCCTTTCAGAATTGACTAGTACGGTTTCTAAGTAATCAGCAACTACGTAATCAGTTTCAAGTCTGCGATTGGTTTTTCGCAATTTCTTACTGTCGACGTACTTTAGAAGTTGGGCACAATCTATCAAACTTTGCATTTTGTCACTTTCTGACACCGCTTGATCGCCATGTATCACGGTATGTATGAGCGCCAATTCATAACTTGGAAGTTTAACTTCCAAACCCATAAACGGATAAAGAACTGGTGGCGTCTTTAACATTGTCCGGAAAAGTGTTTGTGGGTAAGATTTCTCAGCAATATGTAAATCAACTTCAATATTCTCGGAATTAACAAAACAGAGTTCCATATCAATTATATTTGTTGGCGAATTCGGGCAGCCGGTGTCATATTTTTTAATAAAACCATGCTTTTGAAACAAGTCTGTAACCAGCAACAATTCATCAAGAGAAATAAGTAGATCGATATCACCCATTGTACGAATTCCAATAGATCCGCTTAGTAAATTAAGGGCAGCGCCTTTTAGTATCCTGTAGTTTGCCCTGTGTTCTTCAAGCCCTTTAATAATCGGATGTACAGCAGAGATAAACCTTGAGTTTCTAGCCCAATTAAATCTGTACGCACCTTTCAATCTCTCAAAATCTGGCAGAGTTGATTCGTTTTCCAAATTCTTATATATGGCTGAAACAATCCTGTATGTAGACCCCGCTAGCTGATCAAATGGTGTAACTTCAAGTAGCTGTAGCCATTTTTTTGCAGCTTCACTTGGTTCAAGTAAAGCAGATTTTAGCGCCATCTCTTGTTCGAAAGTTAATTTCATTTATTCTGGCCTTTGTGTAATCTTAAGAATTCAAAAAGTTGACGAGTGCCTATTGATGTATCTGTAACCCAGCTATTCTCGGAATGAACCCTTCTATTTAGTTGAACTTTACCAGTTTGTTGATATTTCAAACCTTTGTCAATGGCATTTGCCCACCAACTAATCTGCCACTGAAAGTGCCCTATTTTTTTAGTTAGAGGAAATTTCTCGGCAAAGACTGTAGTCCTAAAAGTACATGCACTAAATTGCCTGCTTTCCTTAAACTCTTTAGTGTTCTGAGAAAAATCCAACTTGTCGCTCTTTGAATTCAAAAAGTTTCGCGTGCCAGAACAAACAACATCAATTTCAGGATTTTCTTCAAGTGTAGCCAACTGAACAATCTGTTTGTCATTATCCCAATAATCATCCGCATCTAAAAAAGCTACGTACTCTGACTTTACAATACCTAGAGCGTAACTCAGTGCCAACTGCTGGCCAGAATACGGAGACTTTAGCAACTCTATATGTTTATACTTTTTTGAAATATGCGTAAAAGTTAAATCTGAGCTGTTATCATCAATCACGATAATCTTTGCTGGCTGGAAGCTTTGTTTTTCAATGCTTTCAATAGCAAAATCTATGTACTCAATTCCATTTTTGACTGCGATTACAGCTGTATACGACATGGGCATGATTATATTGAATTAATCGCAGAGATTAGTGCATGGAAGTCCTGCTTGATGTTGCCAGATAAGGTCTGCCTAAAACTTGGATATTTTTTTAGCAGTAAGGCGAGCCTGATTTTGTTTGTGGGTAAACCACCGAATAATTCCCGAAGTGAATGTTCAATCAATAAATCTGCCGCGGGGCCACTTTGAATCCGTTTAATTTCACCCAAATCGCTCACATTTGAAAATATAAAACATTTTAGTTGTGCTTTTTTCACAAAATTAACCCCGAAATTGCTGAGTTCAAGAATATTCTTTCCAGAAGGGCTATTTATCAGTTCATAAGTTACCAATTTAGAAGTATCTAAAATATTGTTATTTCTTTCTACCTTTGCTCGGCTATAAATCGGAGATATGAATCCCTCTTCATACAAAACTGCGTCATCAGAAATTATTCCATGCCCTTCTAATGCTGCAAAGAGTGCTAAGGATGACTTACCGCTACCAGATGGTCCACTTATCAGCACTGCACAACCATCAACTGTTATCCCAGATGCGTGGATAATCTCTCCATTGAAAGACTCTGCAATCCAGCTTAAAAGAGTTCTGAAAGGCGCAACAAAGCACCTTGGATCCAACTGGGAGTGGTCCCGCATCCAGATTCCACCAACACCCGTCTCGGTGTTGAACACTGAGATCATTCCTTGCCCGCGATCAAACAACACTCTATAGGGTCGCGTTAATTGATAGTCAATAACTGAATTAGAATAAATGTGCTCCTCAGCCCAGGTGAAGTCTGGCAATAAGTCAGGAAATGAAGAGTCCCAAATATGGATACTAAAGTCCGAAGTTTGGTCAGGATTTTCATTTGGAATAAATGCACCAGAGATTAGTTTGCCAAAGTAAGAGTTGGAATTACAATTTAGCTCAACGGTTTTTGAACCAATCTTGATGTTGCTTACACTTCCGTACGCTTCAGTGAACCTTTTCGCTCGACGGAAAAATTCCTCGCAAAAGGATTCACATTTATTTGTCATCGTTTTTGAGTTGAGGCCAACCCTCAAGGCTAGAATCGTGAATCGGATCTACCATTAGTAAGTCTTGTAAGTCTGCAAATGCCAACAGTATTGGTTGAGTCCAAGCATCAGGGTCATAATCTTCTGGTAAATTTGCAACTCCATTTAGAGCAATTTCTGAAATTTCAGCAATACCCTCTAGTAGGCATTTCTCGATAAACTCGATCACTTGCTTACGAGGGAAATCATTCATATTAAAGCGCTTCTTGAAAATTTCTTCCCACTTTGAAGGATCTACATTATCTTTTAAAAGCCACAAAATATCTGCTCCACTTTTAGCTGAGCTATAGTATTTTCCAGTATCAAAAGAGATAATAATTACTTCGCCATCGAGCCTCTCCATAGAGATTAACTGTTGATTAAGAACGATTTTTGGAATGACCATTGACATAGCCTAAGTTTACCAACTTCTTGAAAAAAGAGGTACCTGGCGCACGTTAAAGCTGTGAAGTGATTAAATTACACAGTTCCATTGAGAAATCATCCATAGTCCGAAGTGTTTTTGCAGTTTCAGCATTCCAATTGTTCCCCTCGGCTTTCATAATGGCATTTGCCAAATTTTCTGCACCGTTCTGAAAAAAGGTCAAATTTGGTTGTTCTCTTTCTCGGAAAACAGGGATATCTCTTGCAACAACTTTGAGACTATGTGCTAGAGCTTCCTCAATACTTAATCCAAATCCTTCATCAAATGAAGCTACAACCGCAACTGTTGATCCATCGTATAAAGCCGAAACTTCTGTATCGTCCAACTTTGGAAACCATCTCAAGCGTCCGCCATACTCTGGGTGGGTTAAAATCCTCTCAACCAATTCCTCGCTATCCCAACCATACCTACCAACAATAAAAAGGTTAAAATTTTCGCCACGCTCTCTTAGAATATCGAATGCATCAATTATTTCGCTGTGTCCCTTTCGAGGTTCTATTGTTGAAACCGTAATGATTGACTTCGGAGGGCTTAGGTAATGAGGAATTTTAGACGGCACGTCGAATGCTCCCAAAGGTATCACATGCGTCTGACCTTGAAATTTCCAATTCAATGAATGGAAATCGTCCTGTACCTTCTTACTATTAAAGACAATGTGATCTGAAACGGCTATGAGTTTTTGCAAATAAACTCTAAATGCCGTTTTAGCATTCTCAACTGGGAACCAGTCTGGGAAATTTATAGGAAGAAAATCGTACACAATTGAAATTACTGGCAACTTTCGCTTTTGTTTCTCCTTCAATAAAGCTGGGAAAGAAAAGCCCCAATTCAAATCTAAAAGCAATACAAGATCCAGTGAAGCTAAATCGACAACTTCGCCATTGATCACTGGGTCAGACATATAGTATTTACTTTTCCTATACTCCAATAACCTAGGTTCATCTCGTGACATAAAACCTTGAATCGAGAAACCAAAATTATTTAATTCTTTATACAGAAATTTATGACTCTCAATCACTACTCTTTGTATTCCTGTTACATAGTCCAGCCTCGACAATTGCTCAACATCTGAACCAACTAAGAATTTTTTAGGATTATTATGCGTCATTGGGGTATCCACTTTCCTAATAACCTAGTCTCAGCTTCTTGAAGAGTTTTATCTACTATTGAACTAAACGATCTTTCTAAAGATGAATAATCTAAACTTAATAAATATTTTTTATCACTAACCACAGTTTTCCAGGAGAAATCATATAAAAGAGTACGTTGATTTAAGAAAATACTTGGTACCGTATTTAACAATTTAAAGGATGAATCCAGCTCCCAAGCTTGTTCTCCAGATTGACCTTTTCGTATGTAATGCGCCGTAGCAAGGAAACACAAAACTTGGGGTAATCCCAAGACGTCACGATCGTATTTATCTGTGCTGGCGAAATCAATAAAGTTACACCTTTTGCCATCCCATAATATATTCCAAGGCCGGAGATCGTTAGGAAAGATTCCATTGTGAGCCAACTCTGCACATAAATGAATAAAGTGGCGTAGTACATCCTCATAATTTTCCGAGTTGAGTATTTCATCAATTCTCTGTCCAGGGATTGATGTCCTGCCAAACTGCGACATGAGTCTACCATTGTTCACATACTTAATTTTAGGTAGCCGCAGTATTTTTGATAGCCGTCGACTAATATTTTTTAGAAATTGAGCTTCTGCAAAAATCTCGCTTCCTTCTCCTAGGTCTAAAGGGTGAAGTTCTGTTTTAATTATTACATCACCGAGATTAAAGCTTTTTCTTCTTAATGTGTTTTCATCTGTAAAAGGGTGTTTCGTGAATGAGCCAGACTGTTTTATCTCATAAAGGGTCTCACCGTTGAGAACGTACTTGTCGCTTGTGATTATTAACGGGCGCTTATATCCTCTTGAATGTTGAAGGAACCAGCCAATTTCACCCATGTATAGGCGCTCATTGAATTGAATTAAGGGATCTTCAGGCAAAGACCAATTCCAATGTGCTCGATCTTCGAATATTGGAACATCCCACATGGCTACACTGGTATGACTTGCTATAAAATCGAAAAATATTTTTTGTTTGTCAAGATTAAGGCACCTATAAACATGTTCTAATGAACCTAACGAAATCGCTAGATCGAAATTTGAATCTATTTTTTCTCCTAGGGACTCAATTTCAAGAAAATGACTTGCAATATTATGTTTGAAGCTTACTCCATCAATGAGTTGCAGAAGGAAGCTGTAATTTTCTTTTTCCCACTCAATAGTTGTAACAGAATGGCCTAATTTTGCAAAAGACAACGTGCCATAGCCCTGGGCACTACCAATCTCCAAAATTCTAAGTTTACGACCGACTTTTTTTTCAAGAATCTTGCAAATTTCTTTAACCGCTTGTATTTGGTTTTTTTGGACTTCGAACCCCGGAATTAATTCCAGGTGGTCAAACATTGGCTGACGCAAAAATTTCAGATTCCTGTACACATCGTGAGTTGCCTCAATTGAGTTTTGGGGTTTATTCATCCCGTATTGCACCGACCCCACCATTTACTAGCATGAGAAAATATTAACCCCTTTGAATCTTTTGCGATTCCAGCCTTAAATCATTCTCAACCATTCGCTGGACCAGATTCTCGAATGAAACAGTGGGTTCCCATCCTAATTTAGTCTTTGCTTTACTAGGATCACCAATCAATAAATCAACTTCACTTGGTCTCATGAATCTCTCATCTTGGACAACATACTTCTCGTGCTGTCCTTCAAGATCAGCAAATTTAAATGCAAGTTCGACAAATTCTCTTACTGAGTGGGTCTCTCCGGTAGCAATCACATAATCATCTGGAACATCCATTTGGAGCATTTTCCACATAGCCTCTACATAATCTCCAGCAAATCCCCAGTCTCTTTGGGGTGTGAGGTCGCCAAGCCTAAGTTCAGTAGTTAACCCAAGTTTGATTTTCGCAACACCATTTGTAATCTTTCTGGTTACGAATTCAATTCCCCGCTTCTCGCTCTCATGATTAAAAAGAATGCCACAAGAAATGTGCATATTGTAAGCTTCTCTATAATTGATGCAGCAGTAGTGAGCAAAGGTTTTAGCTACTCCATAGGGTGATCTTGGATAAAATACAGTTCTTTCACTTTGAGGAACCTGTTGAACTTTTCCAAACATCTCAGAACTTGATGCTTGGTAAATTCTCACTTTATCTTGGATGCCTACAGCTCTTGCTGCTTCTAATAATCTAAGGACGCCAAGTCCAGTTATGTTTGCAGTCAATTCTGGTTGAGCAAATGAAAGTCCCACAAAACTTATTGCGGCAAGATTGTATATTTCATCAGGCTGTGCAATTTGAATGGCACTGATCAAGCTTGTACTATCTGCCAAGTCTCCTCTTATAAGTACAACTTCTGGCAATTCCTCAGACAGAGAGTTTTCATTCTCTTGGCCTTGGCCATTGAGCATGCCGTAAACACTGTAATCTCGGTCAAGTAGAAGCCGCGCCAAGAATCGGCCATCTTGACCAGCTATACCTGTTATAAGTGCTGTTTTCATGCCTATACCTTAGTAAGAAATAATCAAAATAGAATACATTAGAGGGTAATTGTAGAGCGAATTTCATATTAGTCGCTAATTGTTGGATTTGAAGCACAACTAAACCCAAGAATCAATTGGCCAGACTCTCCATGTTAACCCCTTTGTGAAGTAATTGGGAAAATTCCCCAAGAAGAGATTCCCTGCAGAGAACCCTTAAGGCTCACATTGAACTCATAAAGCTCTCTCTTATTGAGAGCACCTAAAACTTCAATCTTAAAACCTGACGCAAATCGGATTGGCTTTTGGCACTTTTCTAGAGCCCCTTGAGATTTACTGATGATACATATCTCCCCAAGTGGCGGTTGAGGTATACCCGATTCCATGAATAGCTTTATATACAGACCCACAGTCCTACCTGGAATCTCATCCTTTAACTTCAATCTAAAATCAATTGAAGTGGTTACTGGGAAGGTCTGAATTCCACCATTGTATCCAATTGAATAAGGAGAATCTATCCTCCATACATAATTATTCATTCCATTTTGTTTGAATAAGAAATTCGCTTCCTTCTCTTCCCTAAATTTACATTCACTATTTCGTAAATTGACAGAATAGAAGCGCGGTAAATTCTCAAAAATTTCACCCGGTAGTGCTTTAGCACACTTCACGTATGGACCTTTATTTGATTGCAGTATCTTTTGGAATTCTGTGCGCTCCAATGGAATCAGTGAAGAGCGATCAATAATTGCACCGCAAACCCCTAATTGCTTTAGATAGCTTATGGTGTAAACCAAATTAGCTCTGACAAAATTTGGCTGTTGCGAGAAAAGTGGCTCTAAAAATCTTCCATCCCAGGTGTTTTTAAATGCTCCATTAGACCATTTAAAATATCCGTTATCCGAAAGTGGTAAATCAAAATAGGCATAGTCACCAGCGCTATCTTGCGGATTATCAAACTCTGGAAATGGGGTAATTGGAATGACACTTAACGGACAATTCTTCTCATACAATGTTTGTAGAAAATTCAAACTCTCCGATCTGCTACTTAAAGTCGATGCAGCCGATACTGATATGTCAATACTAGGGGGCCTAGCTAATCGAAAAGAAGCAACTTCTGCAAAACCCGGCAACGCAATTGCAACTACTAAAAGGGCAGCCAAATACTTATTGAGTTGAAGACTTTGAACAATTAAATAGGACAAAGTGAGTACGAGTAGGGTTATGATAATTGAAATTCGTCCCCATGCTCTAATCTGGGGTAAGTAGGAATTAATAATGAAATTAAAGGGAGATGGGAAGTAGAGCATGAGAGAGATGATAAGAAAAAGAAAAAGTAATTGAATTCTAGAAATATTTGTGAATATCTGAATCACGAATTTACCAAGACTAAGAGAGACTGCAGAAACTAAAATAAGGAATAAAAAGAAAAATCCTGTGAAAGCACCGACTTGAGAACCTTCCCAGGAAATTTGAGTTCTCAGAAAATTCAAAATGTCTTCTCTTCTTAGTGTGTGTAAGACAAGTTTCGTAAAGTCAAAAAATAAACTCTGAAGAGTTCCTCCATAAACTATAGGTTCGGTAAAACTTCTATCGCTTGTTCGTGTTGAGGCCAATGTCGCCATTTGATGTAAAATTACCGGAACAATCTGCAATATTAGGCCTAGGACTATTCCGAGCAAAGAAAATATCATAACGAGAAACTTGGAAAAAGATTGCTTTATCATCAGAAATGAGTTTTTCTGTGTATCCCTTTTTTCCCAAAAAAGGAATAACTCCCTAGCAATAAATACTAATAGCACTACGGTCCCAATAAACAGGAAAAAGAAGGAATAATAAAATGAGGAGTAACCAACAAGTAAAGAGCAAGAAACTAATTCAACCTTATCGCGTAAATTTAGGCACAAGATTTTTGAATTAGTTAAGATCATCTCAGAGCTTCGAATTAGGAGAAATAGACCGAGTGGTACGGACCATGTCAAGGCCAAAAAGAAATGCCCTTCCGCTCTAATCAAGTTATAAGATGAAAGAGCAAAAAGTGAGCTACATAGTGCGGCGCTGGGCTTCCAGATTCTCAGTTTACGGCAAAACCAATAAGTGGCGATATAGATAGGAATGACTTTCAAAATTGCCACGACATGAATTAGATTTGAAATCTCCATATTGGGATTTATTGACATAAATATTTTTAGACAGAAAAGATCGAGTGTATTTCCAACTGGAAAACTCGTGAAATTGATTGAATTTGGCCAGCCCAATTGGTCGGAATGGAAATTCTGATTGAACAAATCCCAGTAGGAATTTTCTTTTAGTAATTTAAGAAAGATGGCAGTAAAGGAACCATCACCTGCCAAAGGTAACCGATTATTGAATATACCCCCAAGATTTTCCCTGAAAGCTGCTAGTGAACAAAATAATGTAAAAATAAGTCCCCAAAAAAATGCAAGCCTGTCAGTGAACTTGGTTATTGATTGAAATCGCTTATGTTTATGTCTACTTTGCACAGGAACCGAATTCTACAGATCGATAATCGACAACTCTGGGAATCGAAACTTGACTTCCGTTTGGGCTAACTCCGGTTTTGGGTATCGCCCAACGGGTAATAATCCAATTTTTATTTGTCTTAGCAGGTAGCTGGGAGAGTTTTTCTAGACATACTCCATTAAATGAAGGAGAGAACGTAACTTCACCATTTGTAAACATCAAAACCTGAGCTGACGATGTATCGAGTCCTGTGGATGTCACTGTGTCATCAAATCTCATTAAGTAGGTTATTAGATCATTTGGGGTTAATAGTACTAAATCAGTCGCCCAAATATTAATCTTGTCCAGGATGCCAGGCTGCATATTAGAAACTACCCAGTCTTTATCAATATCTGAAGGTTGGATTGAAGAGACTCTGTTTAAATTTGGCAAAGTGCTGGCAAGGATTTCCCTAATACTTGGCAGAGTACATTCTTCGGTTAACTTACAATTTTCTAGATTTGGTAACAGCACAGAACTTTTATAGAAGTAAGCAAGCCTCGTCCCAGTATTTACATAGAAAGTTCCAGCATTATATTCAAATGAATCATCTTGGCTTTTAGCAATCATGACATCCCTATTTTTGACAGGGTCAAAAAAGTTAGTATTTCTAGTTAGCTCCTTCCATGCGTTATATTGAAAATTGCGACCATTCGTTGACACAGAGAGTCCAATTGTATTAGTAAGGTTAATAGCGAACAAGACACAGAAAATGCATGCTGCAATTGTAATATCTCTCGTTTTCATTTTATGATTTTTTCAATTCTAAAAACAAATTAGTGATTTTTCTGATCCACAGCCGATAATTTATTAAGGAAATAGAAATGAGAAGAGCAGAGCCAAACTCTGTAAGTAATACACCGAGATAAGAGTTTTGTACTGTGGCTCGGCTCCACCAAGATTGTTGTAAACTCATCATAAACCCAGGAGCGCACACTAAGGTAATTCCTAAAATACAAATCGACTGAAAAAACTTAGTATCGAGAAGTTGATCGTTCGACCCTTCAATTTTCATTGTTTTGAGCTTTTGTAGGAATACAAACATAATCACCATAGAAATTATCGAAGAAATTATAATAAATGGGTAACTTTCCCTAAACCAAGTTGACATCTCATCACCAAATTTGATAGAAATATTTGGAATGCCTGTGAAAATCTGAGAGATAAATACAGGAATTGATTTCCAGGAAATCCCCAAGACATACGAGCCTGAGACATCTTTAGCAATACGCCGTAAAACACCGAAAACTAGGAAACCATATCCTAACCATGCAAACAAGACCGGCTTAAATGTCCTGTCAAAAATTCTAAGTGAAATTTCATTTGCCCATGTTTTAAAATTCTGCTTTTTATTTTGCGTTTTTCTTCTGTCATACCCAATTTGATAACACATTAAGATCGTTGGCAAAAGAAAAAAACTGAATTCATAGGTGGATAGTGCTAAGAAATAGAAAATTGCACTCAAAAATGAATACCGTCGCGCTTTCTTGATATTTTCTTCAGTGGCAGCTAAAAAAATGAAAATACATGCGAGAAATACTTTAATCAGCATAGAAGGTACCATTCCAGCAAAGGCAAGATGTGGGTCAAAACCTCGTCTAATTTGAACCGTTAAGCAAAGCATAGAGAGTGTTAGGGCTGCCAACATATCTGACCCTGCTAATAATTTAATTAGGTAACAAAAAAGCAATCCGGCTAATATAAGTATGCTGTACTGATAAATTTTGTACTGCCAAATTTCTCGCAAATAGACAAATTCAATTCTGGATTCCAGCCAGTGAATTGGATAAAACCTACCCTGGCCCAACATCCAAGCACGATTCCAATAAAGCGCTTCATCAATCGTATTTGCAAAACTTGCAGACCCATATCTCCATGCTAGCCAGTAAGGCGTTTGACTATTCGGCCAATCATCGCCTGCCCAGGAAGACTTTAAAATCGGGGAGGCACTTAAACACCAAGATATTGATAAAAACATCCACATTAAAGGCGACATTCTTAGGCCTGGTGTTAGGACAGCAATTCCTTTTTTTCTAATTGGTATTTTATTCAATCTATTCACTTTAAGGACTTTCAGGTCTCAATAGAGCAAGAAATTCATTTATATCCTGCTCGGTAGCGAAATTACTATCTTGGTCTAGCAAGATAACTCTTTCCCACCATTTCATCGTCTTTGCAATAGATTGTGATTGGCTCCAAGTTGGACTCCATCCTAAGTTTTGAAGTGCCTTCTTTGAACTCAAATCTAGAAATTTTGATTCCATGTTCTTTTCTTGCTGATTTGGTTCCATGTTCTTTTCTTGCTGATCTGAAGTAGTAAACATGATTTCTGATGGCCAATTAGATGACGCCAGCGCTATTGCTTCACCAACGGACAGACTAGCTTCCGATGGTCCAAAATTAAAACTTTCCTGAATTCCAGAAGTTTTGATTTTACTTAGCACCATCAAATAGCCCATTAATGGATCTAGTACATGTTGCCAAGGACGCGTACTACTCGAATTTCTTATTACAACTTTATGCTGCCTCATTTGTGCACGAATAATGTCAGGAAACAATCGATTCTCCGCAAAATCACCGCCGCCTATCACATTTCCCGCCCTTACTGAGCAAATGGCTGGGCCACCGGAAGTCTTTTGAATCTGTTGCCAAGCAGCCACAACTGATTCTGTGCCAACCTTGCTTGCACTGTATGGATCCTTGCCATGAAGTGAGTCTGACTCTATAAATCGCCTGCCTAAATTTAGATTTTCATAGACTTTATCCGTAGTTACAACTACAATTGCATTAATTGATGCTGACCTAAATGACTCCTCGAGTACTTTTGCTGTGCCCAAGACATTTACGTCGAATGTTTCTAAAGGTTCTTTATAGGAATTGAGAACTAGTGGCTGTGCGGCTAGATGAATCACCGCACTCGGTTTATGCATACTTATGAATTTAGAAAGAGATCTCTGATCTCTAATGTCTCCGAAAAATTCTGGAATTCGGTTTATTAAATTCAATCTTTGATATAGTGAATCTGACTCGGGTGATAGTGAATACCCAATGGACTCAATTCCCAGCTTTTCCAATAAAATTGTGAGCCAAGTACCTTTGAATCCCGTATGGCCCGTAATTAGAATTGGACCACTTAGCGCCCTCAGGGGGGTGATTTGGCTTAAATTCATGCCATAACTGTAGTCTTATCAGATAAATATCTGGCATTCGGCCAGATGAGTCGCGAAGATGGTGAGAAATTGAAAGAAAGTTTCAACGCTGAACTCAATAATCTTGTGCAAGATGCTTTGGCTGAACGGCATCCTCAAAAAGATTTTGTACCTGGTGAAAGCAATATTCCTGTCACGGGTAAAGTTTTTGGTGCAACCGAAATAGCTGCGGCAGTCGAGGCAAGTCTTGATTTTTGGTTGACCGCTGGACCGTACTCTGAAAAATTCGAAAGTCGATTTGCAAAAACTGTCGGTATGCGCCATTCCTTTATGGTCAATTCAGGCAGCTCAGCAAATCTATTAGCTTTAAGTTCCTTAACTAGCCCCGCTCACGGTGAACGGGCATTAAAACCCGGTGATGAAGTTATTACTGTCGCTGCTGGATTTCCAACGACTGTCACACCGATATTGCAGAACGGGCTAGTTCCTGTGTATGTCGATGTCGATCTTGAAACTTATGTTGCAAATGATGCCCAACTCGAAGCGGCTATTAGCTCCAAGACTAAGGCCGTTATGATGGCACACACTTTGGGCAACCCCTTCAATCTCGACTTAGTCCAACACCTCGCTCAGAAACACAATCTTTGGGTGATTGAGGATAGCTGCGACGCCTTAGGTGGAACATACAAGGGTAAGAATTTGGGAACTTTTGGAGATTTGTCAACCTTTAGTTTTTATCCTGCACATCACATTACGACTGGTGAAGGTGGTGCAGTGCTAATAAAGAAAGTATTACATAAGAGAATTGTTGAATCATTTCGAGACTGGGGCCGAGATTGTTGGTGTGCGTCAGGTTGCGATAACACCTGCCTAAAGCGATATGAGTGGACTCTAGGAGAACTTCCCGAAGGATACGATCATAAATATACATATGCGCACCTCGGTTATAACCTTAAATCTGGAGATATCCAGGCAGCGATTGGCTTGGCACAATTAGATCGACTTGATTCATTTGTTGAGCTTCGTAGGAGAAATTGGGCTTATCTTTCAGAAGCACTTATGGGACTAGAAGAATTCTTGTTGCTACCAAAAGCTACTGCGGATAGCGATCCCTCTTGGTTTGGCTTTGCGTTAACGGTGAAAGATAGTTCGCCAGTCTCTAGAAATAATATTGTTCAAGAATTAAATGCATCCAAAATTGCGACTCGGCTGCTCTTTGGCGGTAACTTGCTTCGCCAGCCGGGATTTATAGGGACTCCACGCCGTGTGATTGGTGGCCTTGAAAATACTGACAGAATCATGAATGACACATTCTGGATTGGAGTATGGCCAGGATTAACTCTTCCAATGTTGGACTACATGGTTGAGACACTTTACAAAATTATCGGAGTGAAAAGATGAAAATTATCATTCTGGCTGGCGGATTAGGGACGAGAATTTCAGAAGAAACTGACAATAAACCTAAGCCAATGGTCCTGATCGGTGATAAGCCAATTCTTTGGCACTTAATGAATTTATTTTCGGTTCAAGGTTTTAATGATTTCGTTTTGGCACTTGGTTATAAAAGTGAAGTTATTAAACGTTGGTTACTGGATTTAAATGATTTAGAAGGAAACATCCAAATTGAAACAGGGACTGGGAAGGTAAGGAAATTTACAACCCAACCAAAACTCCCATGGAGCGTAATGGCATTAGAAACTGGGTTAAGTACACAGACTGGGGGGCGTATTAAGCAATGTATGGAATCGTTTCCAAATGAACAGGTCATAGTTACATATGGTGATGGCCTTGCTAATGTGAAAATAAGTGAACTTTTAGCCTTTCATAAAAAGCATGGAAAATTAGCAACAGTGACGGCTGTTAGACCGCCTGCAAGATTTGGTTACATGCAAATAGAATCTGGTGAGGTGACTCATTTCGGTGAAAAGAATCAAATGGATGAGGGCTGGATTAATGGCGGCTTTTTCGTACTTGAACCACAAGTAGCTAACTACATCAACTCTGATGATGAACCGTTTGAATTAGGGGCTCTCCCAAGATTGGTGCGAGAAGGTGAATTAATGGCATATGAGCATGCTGGATTTTGGCAACCGATGGACACTCTTCGCGAAAAAAATGAATTAGCAAGATTGTCTCAGGATTCTAATCCCCCATGGTTAAAAATAGATTCTCAACAGTTGAGGGGTTAAGGCTTTGGTACTTCAAAAAACTTCCATAGATATAATTACGTCTGCTCTTAATGAAGAGGACTGTCTTCCAGAGTTTTTCAACCGAATTAAGAAAGTGATGGCATCTGAAAAGAGATACACATATCGTGTCATCGCCATGGATAACGGCTCTTCTGATGGGACATGGGAAATCATCTCGGCGCATTCTGAAACGAACCGAAACATCGTAGGAATACAACTGTCTCGAACTTTCACCTTGGATGCTGCATTCACGTGTGGGTTGGATTTCGCAAGTGCCGATGTAGCCATTTTGATGACTTCTGATTTGCAAGATCCCCCAGAATTAATCCCAAATCTGCTCAGAAAGTTTGAAGAAGGATTTGATCAAGTGCTTGTTCGAATTACCAAGCGAGGGACTGTACCAATTCCTCGTCGAGTTCTGTCATGGGCATTTTATGCCATTGCCTCAAGAATGACTGACGGGATGCTGCCGAAATCTGTGAGTGATTTTAGGTTGATGTCTAAGAAGACTTATAAGGCGATTAATAGGCTACGAGAAAGTCATAGATTTATGCGTGGGATTGGATCTTGGGTTGGCTTCAGAACGGGAGTGATTGAAATGGAAAGGCCCCCGAGATTTGCGGGAGAGTCAAAGTGGCTAGGAATTTCCTTTTTTAGAGTATTTGGTCAAGCTTCAAGGAGTATTTTTGCTTACAGCACTTTACCTCTTATGTGGCTCTCAGCGGCAGGGCTCTTGATTAGTTTCCTAACTTTGTTCTTTCTTGCCGGCTTGATTACATATTGGTTACTAGGTGGAGCAAAGCCTTTTGCTGGTTTTGGATCTCTAATCGCATTAGGAAGTCTCGGGTTTTCAATAATAATGCTTTCGATTGGAATTCTCGCTCAGTATCTAAGCCTTACATATGAGGAAGTAAAACAAAGACCTCTTTATCTCATTACTAGAACGACAAATAAATTAAAGATTCATTAAATCTTGAGCAACTTCTCTAATCATGGATTCTTGTCCTGCCACAAGTTTTCGCTTCCCAAGCTCACCCCAAAGAACGGAAATATCTATACCTAATTCATCTGATATTTGTTTTACTTGTGGGGCGTAGCCACTAAACACACCGGCAAGCCCACTTTGGGTGCTTGAGCTGGTTGTTCTTGGTAATTTCTCTTTATAACTTTCTTCGACTAGCGCACTCATTTTAAGAAAATGCTCTATCTCAATATTGTCACCGCTTCTTAAACGAGTAGCCATAATATTTTCGAGTTGTGCATTTCCTGCACCTGCTCCAAGGCCCATTGAAGCACCATCAATTATTTCTGCCCCCGAATTTATTGCTGTATTTGCATTTGCTACCGCAATCCCCAAATTATTGTGCGCATGAAATCCAATTTCAATATTTGATTCATTCTTAATTGCTGAAATTCGGTCTTTTACATCACTCTCAATAAAATACCCTGCTGAATCCATCAAAATTACTGCAGATGCACCATAAGACTCCATTAGCTTTACTTGAGAAATTAACCCTTTTAAGTCAATCATGTGACTCATCATCAAGACTCCATGAACATAAACATTCTGTGAAGCTAAAAACTGAATATGTTTCTTTGCTACGGTTGCTTCAGATACATGTGTTGCTACTCTGAAGACCTCAACGCCCAATTTTAACGCAGGGATCAGATCTCTTTTAATAGTTGCGAATCCTGGAATTGTATGAACTGCTAATTTGGGCCCTCCTGGTATCAAAGAATCACGAGCAGCTTCCAATAGATCTTTGTCTGAGAATGAAGAGGCACCTACTAAATATGACGAAGCGCCCAATCCATTTCCATGACCGACTTCAACTGCCCAAACACCTGAGTTTGCAGATGCTCTACAGTATTCTCCAACAAATTTTGGAGTTAACGTATGACGAATTGCATGGTTGCCATCGCGTAGAGTGACATCATAAAATCGATTCATAATACATTCTCCTGGTTGTGAATTTGTGATCCTTCCATATGGCGCTTTGCAGTTTGCACAGCTGCTGCATTGATAATATCTAAATTTCCAGCATAGCTTGGAAGATAGTATCCCGCTCCACTTACTTTCGCTGTTGCCGTTACCATACCTGGCATTGGCGCATAAGGCTCCACTACTAATTCATAACCAGGCACATACTTCTGAACGTTTCTTACAATTAATGCTAGATCACTTCGCATCAGATTCACATCTGTTGTCTCTGCAGCTAATGTGACTGTTGTCCGCATCATAACTGGTGGCTCAGCAGGATTTAGTACAAGAATTGCCTTTACTTTTTCTACTCCAGAAACTTGCGCCATAAGCATTTCAGTTGACTCAATGTACTGATCTATATTGTCTCTAGTTGCTGGACCAGCTGACAATGAGGCGATGCTTGAAGAAATTTCAAGTTTAGAGATATTTCTTGCGTGCTTAGAAAGGACATATGCTAAAGGTGCTCCTGATTGTCCACCGCAAGTAATCATTGAGTAATTATTTGAGTGCTCACTAGAAAGTGTCATACCTTTTACATAACCAATTAATTCAGGGACTATCGGTAGCCCTATTCTAGATGGGGTTAAATCGACCATCCACTTTCCAGCAGTGTTTACAATTTGCCAGTGCTCTGCGTGTGTGTATGCTGACGTGGCATCGAAAACTCCATCCACTAATGAAATGATTCGTTCCAAATCCTGAGCACCTTCATAAAGAATTTTCTGAATTCGCCCCTCAAGTTTCAGCAAACCAGGGCTATCTTTTCGTCTTCCAATAACTGCTACTACTTCGAAGTTTGGATCTCTCAACATGCGCTCACACAAGTCCGTACCAATATTGCCGGTTCCAATTACTGCTACTTTTATTTTAGACAATTGGGATTTCCAAATTTCGGGCCCGATAAGAGTCTGGATGGGCACGATAACCTAAATATTTTTCAAGATCAGTGATGGAAATTAAGGGGTCAAGGTCTTCCAAAGGAGGCGAAACTAATTCACCATTTTGATTCTTAGTCGTACCAAGTCTAGGAATATAGCGTTGCTCTGGATCCATAATCACTTCAATTAATACAGCGCTTGTTGTATCATTAATTATTGAAAAAGCTGTCTCAAGCTCTGCGATACTCTTCACGGCGCAATGACGCAAACCAAATACCGAAGCTAACTCTTTGAAATCTGGAAAGCTAATTCCAGTCGTAGTCGTTGATCCTGAAAGTCTGTGTTCAAAGAGATTATCTTGAGAAATTCTAATCATTGAATATCCATTATTGTTGAATACAAATAATTTAAGTGGAATTTGATGTTCACGAACCACTTGAAGTTCTTGGAGATTAAACATAATTGCCCCGTCTGTATTAAGGCAAATTAATTGGCGGTGCTTGTCTCCAAAATAAGCGCCAATCGCTCCTGGAAGCCCAAATCCCATTTCTCCAAGACCTTGAGATGTGAAAATTCTATCTCCGTCTTTTGCTTCCAGAATACTGTGTCCTGATAACAGTCCTGCACCAACATCAGTAACAATTATTGAATTATTCTTTCGCATCCGGTTTATGACAGCTATTGCATCCGCAGAATGGAGAAAACCGCTTTTATCCGCTTCTTGATTTTTTGCCTGTAAAATTCTGGGTAATGCCTTTTTCGTTTCCAAAATAGTACTAAGCCACTTTTGTGGATTTGAATATCCAATCCCTTTTAACTTGTCCGATATCAGCTCTATAGCCTGCTTTGACTCAATATTAAGAACATTCCAACCAAGGCCTTCAAATTTCTCACACTCGCGAGGATCAATTTCGAAGACCCACTTTTTGGCGCATCGCGCAAAATCGGATTTGTTGTAACCCACTTGAGGTATAGCCAAACGAGTTCCAATTGTTATTAGGAGGTCTGAGCGTTGAAGTAAAATATTGGCGGCTCTATCTCCATATATGCCTACTCGACCAACATTCAATGGGTGCGTTTCAGGAAATAGGTCAATTGCAGACCAGCTAAGGAGAAAAGGAATCTGGTTCTCAATTATGAAACTATTTAATAGCTCGATGGTCGACTCTTCACGGCAACCATTCCCAATGTAAAGTAGTGGCGAGGTTGAAGATTGGAAGTCACTTACCATCTGAGTTTGAATGTCACTTGATAAAATCTGTGCCACTGATTGTTTCGGTGCATAATCTGAAACATCGGCATTATTCGACTTAACCAGTTTTCTTTGCAAGTCCATTGGAAAATCGATATGGGTTGGCCCCATTCTATGACTTAATGAAATTGCACAGGCTTCAAGAGTTTTGATTTGAATCTCTTCGGAATTGGCTATTCTAATTGATGATTTACAAACGCTTTCTAGGCTCTTAACAGAGTCAAATCCTTGCACGCCATATGCTCTTAAGCCATAGATATTCTCACAATGATAAGAGCTTTCATTTCCTGTTATAAGTAAAATGGGAATTGAATCTAGATATGCGCTAAGTACCCCTGTTAAAGTATTTGATGTTCCACCTCCTGTTGTTACAAGTGCTACACCAATCTTCCCGGTTACTCGTGCATATCCTTGAGCCTCCATAACTGCCGCTTGTTCATGATGGGAATAAATCACTTCAATTGTTGCGTCTCTAATTAGTGCATCAACAATTGCAAGATTTCCCGCACCTGTAATGCAAAAGACTTTTTCTATTTCTAGTCTCCTAAGTATTAGAACAAGCGAATCGCCCCCCGTAATTAGAGAATCTTTATCACTCATTTACCTAACCACCCGTCAACTTGAAATATCAAAAATATTAGTACAAGCATCATAATGCAATTTATGGTGCTTTTTACTGGGAATTCAACCATTGAAACCAATTCCTGAAAAGTCTTTCCCTAGTTTCATCGCTCTCATTTACAATTGGAATTCTGTCATCATTTTCTGGTGCGTAGAAACTAGGCTTTTCCGGCAGCTCTCCCTTTATTTCATAATTTATTCCAAATAACTCAGAAACGTAGTTGGCCCACCAATGAATAGGTTTAGCAAAACTTGATCCTATATGGCACTCACCTTGTATAGGTTTTCCCAATAAATAGATGAGTTGAGACGCTAGATGAGATGCATGGAGATAAGAACGAACACTTTCTCCTTTTGTTTCGACAGCTATAGTTTTTCCTTTTAAACTCGATGACATGAAATTACCAATTGCATATTTATTGTTAATTGGTAATAAGGGGCCGAAGAATGCAAATAATCGTGCATTTACTCCTAAGATTCTTTTCTCTAATGTTTTTAACTTTATCATTTCTTCTGTAAGAATCTTCGCGTTCATATACTGATCGTCAAAATTCTGTTCATTTTCACACAAGTGTGTTGGATATAAAAGCGACTGATACTTAGATTCTAAGCCTTGTTTCCCATAAACTGCTCCCGAACTTAGATTTAAAAAAATTGGCTTCTGAACAGTGTCTGAGATAGATTCAATTATATTGAGAGCGCCTTTATAACTTGCCTCGAAAACTGAGCTTTCTGATACAGCTGTAGGGTTTGTAGGCGTAGCCGCATGAATGATATGCGTAGCCTGCCCAACGCTTCTACTTTCGCGCGCTATATCAATCTCATAAATTTGAAGATTTGATGGAAGTGACTCTGATAATTGATCTCTTAATTTCTTTTCGCTTCTACTTAAAAGCACAAGTTCATAATTTATTTCGAATTCTCTAGAAATTTGGAAAAGGGTTTCTACTAACCAATTTCCAATAAATCCTGATGCCCCAGTTATCACAATTCGAGACTCTGTAAGAGATTTACAATGTGTTTCATAAAATTGGAAAGACTCTTGAAAATCAAAGGTTTCTAATGATTTAATCATTAGCTAACTCTAATTTTCATCAAAATTCACTTTCTCAAGTTCGAACATTGGGGGGCGCTTACGTACTTGGCTATGTACGCTAAGCACATACTCCCCAATTATTCCCAAAAATAGTAGTTGTAAGCCCCCAAAAAAAAGTCCAGACACAATAAGCGTTGGAATTCCTAATGCGGGTCGCACAGGATTAATTATGAACATAAGAAACATGGCTGCTGCTGATAACAATGCTAAAAATGAAAATATAAAACCTACAAGCATTATCAAGCGTGCGGGAACTCTGCTGGTGGAAATGAATCCGTTGAGTCCTTGGTCAATTAAACTTATCAAGTTATTTTTAGACTTTCCTTCTTTTCTCTTTTGCCAGACATACTCAATCCTTGAGGACTTCGCTCCTGCCTGTGCAATTAATCCTCTTATGTATGGGTACTCATCATCAATCTCTAAGATTGAGTCGATGATTCTTCGGTCGGCTAATAAAAACTCCCCTGAATTTAATGGAATATCTGCACCGGAGAATCGTCTAATCAATCTGTAATAAGTTGCTCGTACCTTCCTCATTAAAAAACCTTCTAGACGTTCAGACCTAATTCCATATACAACCATGAATCCTTTCTCCCATTCAGCAACCATTTTTGGGATTACTGAAGGTGGGTCCTGTAAATCTACCGGAATCATTGGAATCACCACATCACCACTTACATTTTTTAAACCATTCCACATATTTCTGAAAGGACCAACATTCCTACTGTTCACGATTATTTTTACACACAAATCTGTGGCAGCAATTCCTTTTAAAATAGCAACTGACTGATCACTTGATGAGTTATCAACAAAGATATGCTCATAATCAAAATTGGATAGTTCGGTCTCCATTACACGTCTTACTTCATTCACGCAATTTTCGATGCTTAATTCTTCATTAAAACAGGGAGTAATAATTGAGATTTTCTTTTTAAGATTATTGAAATTCATGACTTAAGAATATCCAATTAGACTTCAGACTGTGATTTTTCTTTAGAAACTTAATAAAGTGTCGGGGTCAGAGCTTTTTTGGCTGCAATAACGCAGTTATACAAGATTTATTCAGGGGGTAAAGGGGAATAAGGCATCATTTGTGCCATAATGTGAGCGTGAATGAATCCAAGCGAAGTAATTCGGCAAATATTTCTTCTGAATTAGCGAAAAGCGCTCGAATTGAAATTCTTCAAATGACCCATGATGCTAAGGCATCACATGTTGGTTCGGCCTTATCTGTAGTTGATATTTTGGCAGTCCTATACTCTGACTTCGCGAATATTAATCCATTAAATATTGATTCAGTAGATCGGGACGTCGTAATACTATCTAAAGGACATGCCTGCACTGCATTGTATGCAGTGCTCTCGCTCAGAGAATTCTTTCCGAATGAATGGTTGCGGCGTTATTGCACAAATGGTGCGGAATTGAGTGGGCATGTTACGAGCGCCTATGTGCCTGGGGTAGAGCTCTCGACTGGTTCGCTTGGCCATGGACTGCCTTATGGCTTAGGTATTCAGTTATCAAGGCAGAGATACAGTGTTGATGGCCGAACTTATGTAATTATGTCTGATGGTGAATGCGACGAAGGCACCACTTGGGAATCTGCTTTGTTAGCCAACCATCATGGATTAGACAAATTATTCGTTATCGTTGATCGCAATCAAATTCAATCCATGGGCTCTACAGAAAACACACTAGCGCTAGAACCTTTCGACTCGAAATGGCGAGCATTTGGATGGAATGTGATTGAAGTAGATGGCCATGACCATAATCAATTAAGAAATGCTTTCGAAATTCCTGTTAATGGGAAACCGACATGTGTAATCGCGAATACCCTGAAGGGTAAAGGTATCGATTTCATGGAAAATCAAGTTCTTTGGCACTATAGACCACCAAGCACGCAGGATTTGAATAATGCACTTCTTCAACTTTCTAGTGAGTCGTTATGAGAAATTCGTTCGTTGATGCCCTTTATGAAGAAGCTAAAAGAGATGAAAATATAATCCTGATCACTGGTGATTTGGGCTATCAACTTTTTGATAAATTTGCTGACAACCTTCCAAAGCAATTTATAAATGCCGGGCTCACTGAGCAATCTATGATGAGTATGGCAGCGGGTATTGCGTCTACAGGAAAGCGAGTTTTTGTATACAGTATCGCTAATTTTTCAACACTACGCTGCTTAGAGCAAATTAGAAATGATGTTTGCTATATGAATAAATCAGTAGTTATTGTTTCCGTGGGATCAGGATTTGCTTATGGAACTCTTGGCTACAGCCACCATGCGACGGAGGATATCGCAATAATGAGAAGTCTTCCAAATATGGAGGTGGTCTCACCGTGCGATAAATTCGAGGCGGATGTTTTAACACGTATGATTTCACACACTCAGCGCCCAACATACTTGCGCTTAGGAAAAGCAGGAGAGCCTGACTTACATTCCAATTATCCAACTATGGTTTTTGGGAAATTTGCTGAATTAACTAGCGGAAGCGATGGATACATCTTCTTTACGGGTTCCATTGGTTTAGTCGCGCTGGATGCAAAAAGGGAGCTAGAGAATCTAGGTAAATCTGTCAGCATAATTTCTGTGCCATTCATCTCACAGTTGGATGAAGAATATTTGCAGAAAATTTCTACTAGCAAACCTATTGTGGTCTTGGAAGAACATGGGAAACGGGGTGGACTTGGGTCGGCATTTCTTGAAAAATTCAATGAGCTTGGAATTCGTGCAGATATCACTCATATCGCAGCATCGCAGGAAGAAATTTCATTAACCGGATCTCAAGATTATTTGCGAGAGATGAATGGTATTTCTACTAAAAATATTGTTGCCGTTTTTCGTTAGCAGGAAGGACTAATTCCGAAATTAATCAACTCTCACAACACCACTTGGTGTCATCAGGTGCACCGCAACAATCCCGGACTCGCCTTCAGTATCAGCTGGGCTTAACCACATAACCTCAACCTCACTGCCAAGAGCAGTTGCTAGATCATTTCCTAGCCAGTCTGTGATTCTCTTTTCATCTCCTGCGATTTCAACTTTAACAATCTTTGCAATGGCTTTGCCATCTGTTGATGGGTGATCTAGTGATTTCCATTCAATAAAGAAAGGAAGTTGCTTATCTTCTAGAGTTCCAAGAACACCAATCTGCTTCCATGAAAGATCATGGCCGTCTGGCTTTGTGCGATGGCCATCAACAGCTTGTCGTCCTAGACGTGCTTCAACCTTTGAGACATCATCAACAGAGACAACCCATGTGAGCCATCCACCACCTTCTGCAGCGCGCTTTGATACAGCTTTACCAAAAGGTGAAGCATCTGATGCTGGGTGATCTAGTGGACACACAACTTCGATGTAGTGACCGTTTTGTAATGGCAATGTGAAGTTACGTGTGCCAAAGCGTGGGTGAACGCCTCCATCAACAAAAGTTGAGCCAAGGCGTGAGCCTAGGCGTTGAACTGTGTCGGCTAGTTGATCATGGGAAGTTACATATGAGACATGGTCTAAGCGCATGGGTAAATCTAACCCTATGAAAAGGGGTGCTCTTTACCATCTTGGCTGATTGGTTTTACGCGTGAAATGAGACAGTTTTAGCCACTACCGGGCTAAAACACACATCAACGCTTCAACCGTCAGCAGCGGCGCAGCGTTATGACCCAAATTAACCCTTGCCTCCATGATGGCATTGATCTTGTTGATTGTGGCCGCTGGCTTATTGTTAGCAGCGTAGGTATTAATCTCATTTTCAAGCTCTTTATTAATCAGGCCATCGTTACTTCCGGCCTGCACCATCATGACATCGCGGTAGAACGTGGCAATATCTAACAAAGCTGCATCCAACCCGTCTCGCACCATTCTTGTGCTGCGGGTCTTTTGTTCTTTTTCCAACTCCTTAATTGCTTTACTTCCCCCACTAGCCATGCCCCGGCCCGTTGCACCTTTGCCATAAGCAAGTGATAAATCATCAACTTCTTTTTCATTGCGCTCATCAGCTGCCGCATTTGCTTGCTCTGTTGCTAGATCAACTAAGGCTTGCGCTGCAGCAAAAGCAGAAGAGATTCCTTTTAAAGAAAGTGGCAAGGCCATGATGGTGGTGCGGGTGTTTCGCACAGATTCATTGTTAGCTAAATATCTAGCACGGCCAATGTGTCCTTGACTAACTCGTGCAGCAAAATCTGCCATTGCTGGTGATATGCCATCGCGCTTTTGTAGTACTTGAGCAACGGCAGCATTTGATGGTGTGACAAGCTGGAGGTGGCGACAACGAGATCTAATTGTTGGCAACACATCATGCAACGTTGGAGCACAGAGCAGCCACACAGTTCTATTTCCTGGCTCTTCAATTGCTTTCAGTAGCGCATTGGCTGCAGATTCTGTGAGTCTGTCGGCATCTTCCATAACAACCACGCGCCAGCCACCCATAGAAGGTGCCCAGGCAACTCTTGTTAGAAGCTCTCTTACTTCATCAATCTTTATAGAAAGACCTTCAGTTCTAATAATTTCAACGTCAGGATGTCCTCCACTTGCTGCAGATCTGCATTGATTACATTCCCCGCAGCCATCCTTAGGACAAATCAACGCTTGGGCGAAAGCAACTGCAGCAGATGATCTGCCAGAGCCTGGTGGGCCCGTGAAGACCCAGGCATGGGTCATCTCTTGTGATTCTTGACCGCTTCGTGTGGCAGCAACGGCCGCCCTTATGATCTCAACAACA
>Ga0214919_10003005_pt1 | contig 25952 bp, 24 predicted proteins | sample LL1503_MetaG_FD_177994 | JGI IMG/M metagenome (GOLD analysis project Ga0214919, IMG submission 177994) | Freshwater microbial communities from Lake Lanier, Atlanta, Georgia, United States - LL-1503 | ecosystem: Environmental > Aquatic > Freshwater > Lake | place: USA: Georgia | collected...
CTGGACGCGATTGATGAGCTCCACCGCAACCATGCGGAACGCGCCAAGGACTTCCTGGATTTCAGAGTCGCGCTTCCGTTTCTTCTCGTTCATGGCCAACAGTCGCCCCCATTTCTTCTCATCCGTGTCGCCGAGCAAGAAGCCAATGTTGATGCGCGTGGTTCCGTCCTGGTCCAGGTGACTGCGATAGGTCCGCGTCGAAATATCCTGAAGTTCCATGCAAATACGGTGAAACTCGTAGAAGAGATTGGACACATTCCGTTTCATGCCGCGAGGATGCCGCACGAGCTCCCATGCGCCAGGGAATCCGCCGCAGGGAACATCATTGGGATTGCGGGGCACCGCCCCGCCGGTTCGCTTGAGCCACTCGTAATAGTGCGGATTGTGGAGCGGGCCCGAGGTGACAATCTTGCCCGTGATCCAGTCCCATGGTGTTTGACAGCTAATGCAGAACATTTGGTGGCAGTTTCGAACTATAGTCGTATCTGACAGCACAAATCGGTGATTTGCGTCGAGCATCCATCCGAAATAGGCTCCGTGCCCCTTCTGTCGCACAATGATGCTCGTATGAAGTCGATAATGCGTCGCAATCTTCACGTGTTTCGATTTGAATCCTACCAACTCGTTCTTCACCTCATCATCCAGCGTCATGTAGCGGTCCGTTAGAATCTCGATAACATCGTCGAACTCTAGCGAATCACGGAACTGTTGCATCTTGCGTAGCGCCTCACTCGTCGTCGTATGTTCCGTCTCATGCATAACCTTGGTGCGAATGACAAACGATTCACGATCTAACCAACGCATGGTCCATGCATTCTCAGCCTCGTTCCAATAGATGTTCTTTTCACCCGAAAACTTGAGAAGCAGCGTGTGCTTGGAATTGACCGTGTAATTTATTCCTGTATTCTGCATAACCTCGTACATCGTATCAAAACCAGCAACCGTATCGAGCACCATACGCTTCGTACCATCGTCTCCCACCAATTCGTCGCCAACGCGAATATCCTGTGACATCTTGATGCTGCCGTCCCACATCAGAATAGGCGTGTCCGCGGCAAAGCATCCACTCGACTTCTCGATGAATTCACCGCATTTAGGACAGGGTTTGCAATCCTTCCGAATCAAATCCGCGGTCTCCACGTCCTCCTTCTTGCACTCGTGCGCCACATCGTGCGTCTGCCCTTTCACCGCGAAACACTTAGAACAGCTGTACCATTCGCACATGCCGCACTTCCAGGCGGTACTGAGAAACCCCTTGCAGCCATCGCGCGTGCATCGGCGCACGAACCGCTTCTTCTCGTCTTCTTTCTTCTCTTCTTCCGATGGAACATGTTCTTCATTTCTTGCATCACGATGCGGCCACCGAATGGTGTGAATCAGCTCCCGTTTCTCACGAATTCGCCCTCGAAGGTCGTCGGATTGCGCCATCAGCCGATTCATCTCGGCCAGCCGGTCGGGGTGCGTATTGAGATTGCGATAGTAATCCACGTAGACAATTTGGTATCGCTCCATCAGTTTCGTGCGTTCGGAACAGTGTGCCGAAATCTCCGCAGAAATGGCATTGATTTGCGCCTGGACTTCACGCGTCGCCTTCTCGCGCTGCGCCGCTTCTTGGAGAGGAGGAAGATTGGCGCGCTCGCGGTTGACGAGCACCTCTTGGCGATGTTTGAAGTAGGTTTGCTGTAAATAGGTCCGCGTGCAAATCTCGTGGAGCGTCGTATCATTATAATTCACGCGGCAATGGAGACAATGGGCATCCTCGTGGCGCGTGAGGAGATATTGTTCGACACATTTGGAGCATGCGCTGGCCTTGCAGAAGGTGCAGGTGGTTTTCTTGCGAACGATGGAAGTAAAATGGTCGGAACACACGACGCAGAGCTCAGGCTCGACTACTTGATTTTTGATACGTTTCGTAGATTCAGAAGCCATGGTATCGTTTCTTCTATGACTAGATAAGCATCAAATTTATGATTTAGGTCGGTGATAAAAAATTGAACCCGTGTCAAGCGGTTGGTCATCAGCCATGTATTGGACCCGTTCTCGCCAAGCATCAAGTGAACGCCTCGCAGTAGAAGCCCTTCTTGAACTATCACAAAGCGCGCAAAGCGACCAAAGCGACCAAGGTCCTCCCGCGTTCCACCGAGCCCTATCGCACCAGCACACCGCTGCACTGCGCGCCCAAGAACTCTTCCCGTCTACGCAGCCAGGCGAAACCATTCTGATGAACTTCTTCATGAACGCAAACGGCTACGCGACTATACATTACATGAAAAACGAGGCTGGACAGGCGCGTGTTCATCGTATGGAAGGCCCCCTTGCCGACATTCACACTCAGTGGACCTACGAAGTTACCGACTTTCCTCTCAAATAAAAATTGAAATCCCGCCCAACCATCGAACCCATCAGAATGGATTACAAGACCCTTATTATCGAAGCGCTGACCGTGCTGCGGAAGCGCGACCTGGCTGAGAAGCATCCATTCAAAGCCCGTGCCTACCAGACGGTCATTTCCCAACTCCAACAATTCGAATCCATTACCTCCTTCGAACAACTCCAGAATCTCAAAGGGCTCGGCGACGCCATCCAGAAGAAAATCCAAGAAATCATGGCGACGGGCCAACTCCAATCCGCCGAGCGCGCCAAAGAGAAGTATCCCATCGAGGCGTTGAGCGCGTTCCAGAACATCTATGGCGTGGGCCCCGCGAAAGCACGGGAACTGACTGACAAAGGGCTGAGAACCATCGACGAGCTCCGCGCTAATGTACAACGTAATCCATCCCTCCTCAACGACAAACAACGCATCGGCCTCGCGTATTATGAGCCGCTTCTACAACGCATTCCAAGAGACGAAATGGACGAGCACAAGGACATTTTAGAGCATTATCTTCCGTTCCACAGCGAAATCGTGGGGAGCTACCGCCGTGGCGCCCCGAGCTCAGGCGATATTGACGTTCTCCTACGAATGCCGCATGGAATGCTCCCCGCGCAAGGAAAGCAGCAGCTGGCCCAAATCGTACAACATTTGACGGAAGTGAAATACATCGTGGAAGTGCTCGCGCTGGGAGAGCACAAGTGCATGGCGATTTGCAAGCGGGATGAGACATCGACTCCGCGCCGCCTGGACCTGCTGATGGTTCCAGAGGAACAGTATGCGTATGGCCTCCTATACTTTACGGGGTCGGACCGGTTCAATGTGGCGTTCCGCCAGCACTGCCTTCAAATGGGATATACGCTGAACGAGAAGGCGTTGACACCCTTAGAGCAAAAAGCCGAAAAGGCGGAAAAACAGGTCCCTATGGCATCAGAAAAAGACATCTTCACCTTCCTCGGCCTACAATACGTTGCACCGCAGGACCGCATCGACGAAAAACAGATTCGCAGGGTAATAAAGCGCCCCACATTTCCACCGACAAGATAGGGATGAGTTATGTGGTCTTTGATTTGGACGAAACAATGGCGGACTTGACAGTCGCCCATCCTTTTCTATTGAGCCTTCGAATCAAAGACCATATTCTCGAATTTCACCCTTACATGATTTATTTTTTCCCGACCGCACTTGAAACTATATTGGATAAGGCATATGAAACGTGGGTACAACGGGTCCTCCAGGCGGAGCTGTCCGCCGAGCCACTGGGAATTCTTCGGCCTGGTCTCCTTCCGATCATGAAACAACTCGCCGCACTGAAACGAAAGGGACTCGTAAAAGGAGTCGTGATATACAGCAACAACAGCCATCTACAGAGTCTGCACTTCGTCAAGGACATCATCGAACTCCATGTGGGCCCGCTGATATGTGACTGTATCCATTGGTTACACCCGTCGCGCGAGGCCGATAAGACAAATCCCTACATCATGAAATCCTGGAATACGTTGGCGCGCATTATGCACGAGGGGCCGTGTCGCGCTCCGAAGAATCTATCCCCCAAAAACGTCTATTTCTTCGATGACCAGCAGCATGTGGATATGGAGAGCGCCCTGAATGAGCAGTATTATCGTGTACCGTCCTATCGTTCATTCACGTCGGTGGACCGGTTGAGCGAGTTGTATGGATCCGTCATACTCGATGTGCGGGTGCCGCTGTATGAAATGCTCATTTACATCGTGGACATCTTTCAAGTCGAAAATAGCACTGTTCAATACAACCCCGCGGAGGCAACGATGGACGCTCTGATAACTATCCTTCGAAAGATGGTCCCTGCAATACAGTGGGAAAGACCGCGATTGGACAATGGAATCCTAATGATGCACGATGTGCTAAAGGAAATCAGGCGGAAAAAGAGGATTCATCGGTATACGCTGCGAGGGAAGAGGGGGACAGTAAAGAAACGCGCGTCCAAATAGGATGAAGACGCTGCATCTGTTACTATTGATAATTGTAATTCTTCTTGGATTTCATCTGTATCGTATATATGATACAACGTTACAGGAAGGCTTCGTAGAAGAGAAATGCATGGATTATGGAGATTGCAAGACGTGCGCGGAGAAATCGAATTGCACCTGGTGCACCTCGAGCAAACGGTGTTTGAATAATTCGGAAATACGAGGTACGGATACGTTGTGCAATCAGCTGAATCTGGTTCATACGCCGCCGTTATGCCCTAAGAGGGACAGTAGCGTGACCCTTCCGTATCAGATAGACGACAAGAAGAAGCCGCCGAATGTGTATAGGGCGATGGATATGGAGTATACGAATGAGACCGTGATGGCGGAGACGGAGCAACTGAAGAAGGAGCTGGCGAATCTGAAATTGTCGCTGCCGGGTTTGATGGCGCAAACGGTTCATGAGCAGATGAAACCGATGGTGAAGGGGATAATGTGCGAGCCTAGGCCGTTCCGTTAAATGGGAGGAAAACCGTATTGATTCAATGATAACATGGAATCAATAGGGATACAAAAAAGGGACTGTGAATTACTGTGAAGGTGCTGCCTCTGGCACTGGCGCCGACTCTGCCTCTGGCACTGGCGCCGACTCTGCCGCTGTTACCGAAGGTGCCGAAGGCTCTGCCTCTGGCACTGCCTCTGCCGCTGTTACCGAAGGTGCCGAAGGCTCTGCCGAAGGCTCCGTAGAAGGCGCCAAAGCTGCCGAAGGCTCTGACGCTGCCGTAGAAGGTGCAGTAGAACGCAGCTCATCCGAGCAATTCGGGTACGTGACCTTGAGCGCCTCATAGAGCGCGCCATACAGATTGGTCTCGAGCTGCGCGGCGGTCAGCTGGGTCGACACGGATTGTAGGTCCAGAAATGGCTTATTGGCACTACGGCAATCCTTATCCCAATACACGCGGTAGTTGGCACGCACATTGTACTTGCGGTCCGCCGATGGAACGGACGGATCCGAGCTGGACTGGCAAAGATACACGGTCTCCGTTCCAAATGAGATGTAGGTACCTACCTTCTGAACACCGCTTGCACAGGAATAGACGTCGTTGTTGATAAGGCCCATTTCTAAATAGGAAAGAGATAAAAATCCTTAGGTCCTGTTAGATATGTCGTATATTTTTTACACAGGAATTGGGTCAAAGAAGTCAGGAAAACATACCGAAAAGGAATTTTTACGAATCATGAAGAAAGAAGTGAATCAATCCTGCACGATTCATAAAACAAGATCGGCATCGCCTGCATGCATAAAAGAAAAACAGATGTTGAAGCGCATAGAGACACCTACATATCGCGCATCACTGAAGAGATGTGTAAAAGGTGTGAAAAAGGCATGCAAAGTTGTAGAGAAAGCAAATACTGCATTTGATAAACGACATGGTAAAACACGCAAACGATATGGAAAACGATGTATAAATGAAACGCTAAAGAATAACCAGGAACCGTGTACCTTAGATGAATATATCGAGTACAGTGGGGCGAATCGCGTGACTCAAAAAATTTGACGGCCTCGCCGCCCATCCAAAATGGCACATGTCCCGTATTCACACTCTCGACCGTCTCTCCGAAATCGTCATTGATGGCGTCGTGACGCGCAAGCTCGACTTTCTGGGCACCGTCTTTATCCATGGCCGTCATTACTTTAATGTGTTCCGCCGATACAATAGCTCCTACGAGATTGTTCTAGAGGACTCATTGGGCGATTTCCACTTCCACCGCGATTGCACCGTGCGCGAGTCAATTCAGTGCATCATGTGCTACACAGACGAGGCGATTCGCGAACTCCGTTCCCAGGATGTGGTGGCCTTTAAGAATCAGGCGCCGGTCTATGAGCAGGTGGTGGATATGCGGTGGACGGAGATTCAGGGGCGCTATGCGGGCGCGGCGATTCGTCTGGTGGGCGTGCCGAATGAGTGGTATGTGAAGGAGCCGCTGGTGTCCGCCTTTCCTCCGTATAACGAAGTACCCTCGTATAACGAAGTACCCTCGTATAACGAAGTACCATTGTATAACGAAGTACCCTCGTATAACGAAGTACCATTGTATAACGAAGTACCCTCGTATAACGAAGTACCCTCGTATCACGCTGTTCCTCCATTTTACGACACGGACTCGTTTGATGAGTCGCAGATGGATTGGGGCGACTCGCCCTCTTCGGGTCACCATGATGTCCCGTCTGTTCCGTCTGCACCAAAGAAGGAAGCGGCTTGGAATCAACGGAATGGTACGCCGCGCAACTTGTCGGAACGGTTTTCGGAAGTGAGCGATAAAAACGAGGTAGTAAACGAAGTAAACCCCGACCCGCGGGTATCGATAGAGAACTTTCCTGATTTCAAGGTGCTGCGGAATGGAAAGAAGATTCCGAATACGCGCCGTTAAAGCCGAAGGCAAGAATTGCTTCACTTTCTAACGTTCTCGCCGAAGGCGAGAATATGCCAAATAATGCCTACGCATTATTTCCTAACGTACCCTCCAAAGGAGGGTATATTAAAAGTAAAGCTCTGCTTCACTTTCTAACGTGATGCCCACAGGGCATCATATTGGGAAATAGTTTCACTATTTCCTAACGACGCAATACAACATCCGCGGATTCACCACATTCCCATCCAAATCGAAAAAGTCCGCCTCCTCCCACTTATGCGGGTACTCCAACGAACGCTCCTCAAACATCGTACTATAATCAAAAATCGTCAAACAGGAATAATAGCACGCAGACCGAAACTGACACTCCGCATTAAACCAATACTCATCGGCAATCGGTGCCCGCATGAAGCCATACATGGTGCCCAGCGTCGGAATCATGTGAAACAGATCGCGCCGCACGATATACAGATTATTTTTTCGTAGCGTCAAGATGTACCGTCCCGCCTGGATGTACTCGTTTAGCCTGCCCATCGTAACCTCGGCTGCCGGCTCCGTCGGGCACGGCGCATAATCCGCAAAAATCCACTCGAGATTCGGAATGACATCGTCGGACAGAATGGTGCACATGAAATACCTCAAAACCGCTGCATCCGTGATATCTATCGACGCCAGCCGCATCTCCTCCTTGATACGCCCCACACGCGCTTGCACTTCCTCCTCGGTCCACGACAGCCAATGGAAATCCACGGGTTTGACATAAATAGAATCGGTGCGCGCACGAACCAAATAATCATACGAAAACCCGCGCGACTGCTCGTAGTGACACATCTTCATGTACGCCAACTGCAACTGAAAATACTCAATCATCGACCCGCTGTGTTTCAAGTAATCCTTCCACGTCCTGTCCAAACACATGTTCTGGAGCATCTTGTCGCGGTGGCTGACCCATTCGGGATACGCATCGACGTGAAACCACTGAATGGATTTCAGAGCATTCCCAATGTGTTCCTGGAACCATTTCGTCCATTCTTCGTCGGGCTGGGGCGTGTCGTTTTGGACACAGGCGAACACCTCTACTCCCTCCAACAGCACGTTGCGTTTGAAATAGCGGATGGTCTTTTTAATCGTGCGGAGCGCGCCCGTTAGAATCACAGCCACGCGCATTCTGGCAATAGTAACACGGATGCAATTTAGGCCCGAATACTTCGTATTACTCTGAATACCTCGTAATACTTCGTAATACTTCGTAATACTTCGTAATACTTCGTATTACTCTGAATACCTCCTCGCACCTCTCAGTACAGACCGCCACACGGAAACACGCGTCTTAGCATCCAATGCCAACAACGTGCAGAGTTCGAGACTGAACCGCAGGAACCGCGGCCACTCCAGCGAACCCTCCTGCACAACGGTCTCCCACGTCTGAATCTCACGGTCATACAAGGGTCGCGCCTCCTCACTGTCCCACTCCTTCATCGTATCCATGACCCATCGACAGAGCTGCACCAGGTATCCGGAATCCAATGCACGCGCCTGGATGCGCGCCTGGATGTCGTCGATGTCGAAGCGGTCATGTAAATCATCGTGGAATCTCTCAGGAATCACCTCCTTCAACAGCTCCTTGAGTTCTAGAAGTTGACAGAGAACCATGGTATATTTCTCTTCTCGGATGTCTTGTTCCACCAAGTCCCAGTATGCCCGCTTCATCATGCTCTCCACAAGAGAATCGCGAACACGGTGAACCTCCGCCACCCGCGCATCCAGTTCCGCCAAGAACCCCATGCGCTGCGCAGAATCTCGAATCTTTTGCAACAGCCCCACGTAGCTGTCTCTCCATTCCGAAATGGTCGCCTCTTCCTTGGTTTCTTCGATGGTTTCTTTGAGCTGCAGGACTTCCAAATAGTATCCGACGACTTCATTCAAAAACGAAACGCGGTCGTCCCGCTTCCAATCGTGGAATGTCCTCAGGAAGTGTTGGGCGCGGTCCTCGAGATCGGCGTCCTGGCGAAGGTTGGCGAGCACGAATCCCTTGGCGGCGGACCAGACTTCATCGGTGATGCCGTTTTCGGAACGGAACTTGTATAGAAGAAGCGAAAACCAGAGCGCACGGCTTTCGACGAGAGTACGGCCTGTCATAGCATTCTTGCGCAGCCCGATGAGATATTGTTTGCCCCCCTCGAAAGTGGCGCAACTCCTGTCGGTTAAAAAGTGGATCATGTGGCGTCGAATCTCGCGCGGATCCATTCTATTCATATGCGAGAATACAAGAATTAAAAGTAGGTATATAGTAGAATGGCTAGTGTGGCGGCTAGTAGTGCTGCGGCTAGTAGTTCATCTAATATAACTGAACAAAACGCTATTGATATTTTAATAGCGATTAAGGATTCATTACAATTTCATGAAAAAAATATTTATGTAAAAGAATATTTTAATAATTCACAAGAACTATTCTTAGCCATAACTTTTTTATTTGCGCATATATCTACTGGAAATGTTAAAACACTATTATTAGAAAACCTAATAGATGTTATAAAATCTTCCAGACATGCTAATACAACCCCATATTTAAACGGAGTACTTGAAATGTTGGAGACCAATAAATTTAACATTATAAAACCAAATATGGATTCATTACAAAATATTCAACCATATAGAGATGTTATAATTGAAAGAGCATTACAATTCAAATTATGGATACAACCTCTATTAGCATCACAAGTAGGAAGTGTACCACCAGGCATGACACTACATACTCTACCTCGTCCATATGTTAGAAATCCATCCTTTAATGATACCCAACCTATTTTTAGTAATGAAAATGCTACGCTAAAAGCATTTATGGATGCTATAGCCGATATGCATTTTGGTACACCTGCTTATAATGCTGCATTTATTGATGGTTTTAAAAATGAACAAATAGCAGAAAAGTTAAAAAAGCTAGTTTCTGGAGCATCTAAGGTAGAATATACTAAATTGTTTGATATATTTTATGATGCTGACCTGAATTTAATACCGATTAGTATAGAATTAGTTGAAAAACCAAATGGGTTCTTGATTTATTTATGGTATGTGTTTGAGTGGTTAATGTCATATGTTGATACATTACATGATCATGAAGAAAATTCAAAAAAAGTGATAGGAACTTTATGTATTAGTGATTTTGTAGAGCTATTAACAACAATGGATACAGCGTTTGCTGCAAAAACAACTAAATCAAGGCTCCCACTAGCAAATTTAAAAGAATTTGCAAATAAAAAAATACAAGATATAAACCATGCTTGTTATAGTGGGGACAGTGTAAATCAAAAAGGATGTAAAGTTCAATTATCAAAGCTTTGTGATGAATGGTTAGAGTGGATATGCGATCCAGAAAAAATGCCAACTGGACAGGTTGTAGATTATTTACATAAATCATCTGCTGTTGCATGTCTGGGTGCATTTCAATTCAATAAGAGTATATCACCTAATAACGATGAAAAAAATACAAAAGCAGCACGCGCATGTTATGATGCGGCAAAGGAGAGAGGCGTTAGTTATCTTATGATTGATTCTCAATTTAGTGGTGAATCGTCAAGGAAGGTTCGAGCTGTCGAGTCTTCATCGCATGGGATAAAGTTTTTATGTACAAACGCAACAGCTTGGGATGCAGCGTGTACTTCATCAAATGTTAATACAAATGTAGAACGATGTATAGCGGAAAGATGTCCGTCTGCTAATTCAAAAAGGGTACGTCGTATACCTCCAGCCCGTATATTAGGATGTGTAATAAAAATTTCAGATGATGGAAAAGAAATTACATCATCATTAGAGCGTGATCAAAGATATTCAGTAACACTTCTTAATGGTCCACATAGTTTGTCTATAGGAAGTATATCCCAACTAAATGGTGATGCTCCACCACGAAGTGAAACTGCAAGGGGATTTAATGATAAGTTTGTAATCAACGTAAGTGATAAATTAAAAGACTTAATAGAAAGTGCAAAAGACCGTGAAAAAGGTATACAGATACGCAAACTACTTATTGGTTCATTTAAAGGAGCAACAGATAAACTACAAGGATTAGCTGCTCTTCAACTTAGCAAAACGACTAAAACACAAACTGCATTAGAAACCATAGACTTATGCTTTTTACCATGGTTAATTGCAAGTGGTGTAGAAAATATTTTTGTAAATACACAAAATAGACAGTTAATATATTATGCAACAAATACACATGCATCAGAAACGACACGCGTACAGGATTTTATACACAAAAAAGAAAATATGATATCTATGATTGGGTTTTTGAAAGGGACCGTTATTCCACCTCGAAGTGATTATTCTAACAATTTAAAAGATTATGTTAAACGATGGTTTGATAATCTTAATGAAATATGTACAACATTACAAAATTCTAATAATCCTATGACATTTTGGTCGATGTATGGGATTAAAAATAGTATTCCAAATTACCGTGAGATGGCTGAAAAAGAAATTAAAAGACTTGAAAGGGTTTCAGCGCTTTTAGATAAAGAAAACCCTAATGATGATGAAAAAAAAGAAATAGAATCTGTAATTATGTCAATGCCGACTACTCTCGCGCCATTTATGACAAATCTATTAAGTTCTCGACAAATAAATGCCGAATTAAGTGAAAACCATGCTAAATTATTCAAAATAAGAGAAGACATAGATTCATTTATTAATACAAAAAAAACTCCGCATCCATATGAGACATTTAGATTATTATGTGGTAAATTAGATAACATTGTTAACGATAGTTGTTACAAAATTACAAATACACCTCAGATTCGTGAAAAAGAAATAAGATTACAAACTGCATGTACAATTGTTGCATTTTGTAATAAGTTAGGTAAAAATCATACGATTTTAACTGAATGGCTTCATACTATTCAACATACTGCTCTAGATAATGCTCTAGTTATTGCTGCAAACGCGGTTTCTGTAAAAAATATTGAATTATCCAGTGTAAACACATATAAATCTGATTGTTTGCTAAGCAATAACCTATTAAGAGGCAATAATAATGTAAAAGCATTGAATATTCTAAAGGTTATTAATGGAAATAAGAGCCTTCTGTGTGCAACAGTCTTAAATCAACTGTTTGAAGTCGAACCACATTTTAAATATATAATGGAGATGTCAAGCATGATATATTTATGTTCAAGTTATGCATCATCAGTCTATAAAGAAAGAAGTGCAGAGGCAGTTACACTTAATGCTAAACCACCAAAAAAAGGTGTTGACCTTAATACATTACGTACAAGCGACTATGAATCTTGGAGTTCATTGTTCGCTGTGAATAATAAAGCATATGGCTTAGAGGAAATTCGTGGATTTGGATTTGGAGATTTTGTAGTTGAAGCAAATGATGTATTAGAGAGAGGATTACGCGAGCAGGTAATGAATGATAGGGATGTACAATTAATATTTATGGAATATCATATAAATGGAAATGAACGGCGCCTTATATTATCTCAACAGCTTGAACGAATAAAAGCACAGCCACATGCTGTACGCATTTATCCAAATGCTGCCTATGTTTCACGGCATCCTGAAGCTGAAAACACTGATGCGATGCTATGTGGAAATAGTGGATGTACATCTTCGTTACAGCTTCATAAATCTTTTAGCTTTCCAGGACCCATCGCTCCACCGCATCCACGCCTAACACGGTCTCTTTCAATGCCTGCTTCATTGGCTCTTCAAATACCTGCCGCTCTATCATTTGAAAGTCTAGCACCATTTACTATGAAATCTGAAAAAAGGCGTTTAGGTAATATAAGTACCACATCTCATAATAATTCTACCGCTGTTAGAGTATCCGTCAAAGCTCACAGAACAGGTGCCGCCGCCACATCAAACGGTATGATTAATAATACATCTGCAAATAGATTTGCTCCCCCACAACTTGCCGTCCTCCCACAACCTGCCGTCCTCCCACAACTGGACCCAGCATGGCTTCGAAAAGTAAAAAGCAACGCATTTCGAGAAGTAGTCTCACTCGATGAGTTGGTTGAGTTGTTAGCTGTACATACATCAAATACGGAACCCACAGCAATGCCGCCGCCGACTGTACTTGGCATGACTAGAAGTAGTAATAACGCTGGTCTTTCTCCCCATAATACTACACATAGCTCATCCAATAATCCTAAACTAAAACTGAATAACGATGCGGATATAAATGGCGGCGGAACCAAAAAACGCAAGAGTCAAACGCGTAAACACCAAAAACACAAATGTCAAACACATAAACGCCAACAGCGCAAACGTAAAACATGTAATCGAAAAGCCAGAAAAACTCGCAAAAATTGAGGAGCCTCTCTCCCAAAAAACAACCAATGCCACCGATGCGATACCTCAGCGATTCCGCCAAACGCGCTGAGTTACGCGGCGTCCTCCTGTTTGCCCTGACGTTTTCCGTGATTACCGTGTTCGCCATCCTTTTCCTCTCATTCATCTATGGTCAAACAGATGTGCCTTTGGACAGGCCTTTGGACAGGCCTTTGGACACGCCTTTGAACACACCTTTGAACACGCCTTTGTCCCGTCAAGCCATGTGCCAAATCCTCTGCGAAAAGGGCGTCGTGCACCATCATCATCTCAAGCAAACCCGCCTGAATACATGCCTTACACAAAAAAATTGAAATCCAAGCCCGCCCATGAATTCCCAGCCATGTTCCAAGAAGCAATCAGTCATTCACGCCGCAAGGGCGCGCTCCGCACACTCTTAATGAGCCACGAATTCCAAGATGCGGCGCAATACGCCAATCAGTCCTTCGACGACATCTTCCTCCACTTCCATACGCTCTGCTATGTGCCCAAAACAATCGGCCTTCTGTGCATCTATGATATCAGCGCCGCCATTTGCCGCCACAACAACATCAACATTGACCATATCTTCATCATTGGCAAGGGCCCGCAGCGCGCCGTGCGCCTACTAGGCCTGAAGCCCAAGAAACACACCATTGGCGATATCGTACTCAACTACGTAGAAATAAAAGACGTGGTAGCCGCGTTCCAGAAACACGGATACACACTAGACCTATCCACCAAAAACGGCGACGAGTTCGAATCGTACCTGTGCAAGTGGCAAAAAAACATAAAATAACGTGCGTCTTGCCGTATTTTTCACAGAATCACATTGCGATTCACACCCGCAAACTCCTTGTATGCATCCTTATGCTTTTCAGGGTCCAACCCTTGATAATGAATCTGTATGCGGTCTAAGAGACTGAGAAGCGGTTTGATAATACATGTCCCGTAATAGACGCCATTCACAAGGGAATAGCACACGCGAGTCGAATAGAGTTCATTCTGATAGTCCGCGCGTGCTCCCCGTGCAAACCCATAGAAAAACATTCCACCCCATACTCGATAGAGCCACATTCTATTCCATACACTCATTATTGAGTTTATATCGTATCCTTATCGACACGTAATAGCATTTCGTCGCGTTCAGAAGATGCCACATGCTGTGATAGGATGCACCCGCGCACCAGTGCGCAAGAAACGAACCCGCATTCGCGGCAAGAATCCGCGCATCCCCATAGGATGCATCGTAAAGAAACCAGATAAACGCCATGGTGTAATCCGCCGCGTTTATTACAGGATGCGACTCGTTAAAAGCGTGATACAGCGCGGACATGAAAGTAGAAAAGAGTACAATGCGAATATACGAAGTATGCGTACACGAAGTACACGTTGTACACGAAGTGTTTAAAAGAGGCACGATGCAGAGTACATGCGGGAGCGTGGAAAGAATGTCCATTATGATAGGATTGCAGCGAGCGTTTAAATTTGAATGCAACCATCGCACTACTCAAAAGCACCTCGAAATAATCCATGCACAATTCCGAATCAAAATGTTGCGTCAATCTCACAATAATCGTCATCGTTTCCGTCGCATGTATCGTTCTCGGCGTCGGTATCTATGCGCTCGCCCACACAACAAACAACGTAGAGCTAACCGCCACCAACACGACCATTCCTCGTCCAGATTTATTAACCAAGACGGCGAATATCGCAACAAACACGATGAGACCAATACAATCCATTATTTCCTCAGATGACACAGATTTATCAGGCATTTAGAACTGAATATTGCAAGGAGGGATGTATTTCGAGATGCCCTTCACGTATTTTATAAGGCCTTTCCGTACAATCGCCGAATCCTGTATAATCGACATGACGTTGCCTCGAATCGTGTCACTAGACAACTTGTGCTGCGATTTAAGTAGTTCCACAAGCTCCCGTACTTCAATCATGCCATCTGGGACGCAAACACGCATCACGGAGGCAATCCATTGCCGCTCCTTCTCCTCCCCCGAATCCCGAAACACTCCTTCAGGAATTTCAGCACCATGCACGCATGCATCGCCCACGTTGCGCGCTTTTTTCAAGACGCGGTCCAGACGGTCCTCGGATTCATCCAGCAAATCCGTCGTCCACCGCGACACTTCATCGAGATGCGCCTTGTGTCTTTTCCACTCCGTTCGGCGTTTCGCTAGTTCCTCTACAGCCTTCTCGGCCTCAAGAATAATTTGAACGCGGTCGAACCCCGTCTCCTCCCGCCGATGCTCCCACCAAATACGGAACAACCCTAACAACATGGAGAACACCTTTGCATCATCTTCTCCCACAAAATCATCAAAGCGGTTGAGATACACACACATCCTTCCTGATTCAAACTGAATCATCATAGGGCCGGACGAATTCTTACCGTGAATATCGGTAGTTTTGCTGATAAACACACCAATCGACGCCTGCGGATTCTCCTTCAAATCACGCAGGAACTTGTCGACTTCTGCCTTGGGAACCGTCGAACTATAAGTTTTGAGCTCCCACATCACAACATGCCCATCAATAACAGTCTGAATATCCATCTCGTGACCCGCGCCCTGTCCCGTAGCGCGAAGCTCAAAGTTCTTACACAGCCCATAATGACGTGAAAGTAGACCCGCAAACGCCGTCTCGTAATCATTTCCCTTGGTCTTCACGTTCGCCGCGCGCTTCCCCAGCGTCCCCGCCAACTTCGAAATCTCCTCGCTCTGTCGCGTGATGCTATCCTGCAGCTTATGATACGCCGCCTCCATTTTCACGAGCTGTTGCTCCTTGGACGCCACGATTTTCCCCATCATCTCTTCGGTCCGCCGAACCGCCTCTTGAATATCCGTTGCCCGCGATTCCTCCATGGCCCTGCGACGTGCCTCCAGCGTCTCATAGCGCGCCGCCAGCGCGTCGTGTTCCCGCTTCAAGAGCCGCGCGGCTTCTTCGGCCTCGAGACGACAGGCTTCGCGCTCCGCGCGAGCCGCCGCTTTGGTACGCTCTAATAGTTCCCCTGATACCGCGGCTTTCTCGGCCCCGAGCGCAGAAATCTCCTCGCTGAGCTTTCCCAGTCGTTCCTGGTAGCTGGCCTGAATCCGCTGGATTTCCGCATCCTTTTCTTCGGTGATGCGCCGCACGTCGGCATCGCCGCGCCGCTTTCGAACGGATGCCTGCACGGTCGCGCCGATTAGCAGCGCCTCCTCCACCTCCTCTGCTGAGCCCTTGAGATATACGGCAGGAATTTCGAATTCTTGGCGTACATTCAGATTCATTGGTTTACTGCGTGTCTGACGGGTCAACATGCTTATCTAAAAGACGCGACCAATATTTAGGCTCCCCCAAAAAATTTGAAGCGTGCTGCGCTGTTTATAATAATCACCTCAAGCTTTTTGGGCACTTTTTCCTAAAAAGTGCAACATGAGCATCACCACCGAAAACATCCAGCTCACCGTCCGCCAGTTGAATCCCCAGTTCTCGGGCCGCCGCGACTCCCCTGATTACGACGAGACCAAAATGTACCACATCCACCGCCGCAACCGTCCCTTCGTCTGGAACAAAGAAATGCAGGAGCGTTTCCTCGACAGCTTGCTGAAAGGATATTACATCCCGCCCATTATCTGCTCCTCAGCGATTGTCGGGGGCCGCGAGCTCCGCCAGGTGATGGAAGGCGGCAACCGCATCACGACCATTCGAAAGATTATGAACAACGAAGTCCGTCCGCTAACCGCCCTGGAGCGCGAGCAGGTGGAGTCGCAATCGATAACCGTCGCGGTGATGCGCGGCCTGACCTCCAAGGACCAGCGCATCATGTTCCGCCGCCTCAACAAGAACGTCAAGGTGACCGACGGCCAACTCTATTCCATGTCCGAAGAGGATTCGCCGCTGGTCCAAGAGGCACTCGCCCTCCTTAACGACGATAACTACCCGCTCCGCGACGAGATTACGACACACTTCTTCGACACCCGCGACGCCGACAACGACGGCAAGCGCCACCTCGAAAACGCACTGGCACTCGTTTCGGGCTGCGTCCACGGACCGGATTTCATCACAAAATCCTACAATGTCCAAGAGCCGAAGGTGGAATCCCAAGAGCCCGTCCCGCGACACATCATTGTCCACACCATGAGCATCATTCTGGGCATCTTCACCCTCGCGGACAGCCACCAGCCGCTCATCGACAAGCGCAAGCGCCGCGGCCAGTGGAGCGTGGGAAAGTGGCTGGGCGCCATGCTGTATGATTACCTAACGCACCCTGACGAGTCCCAGCTCATTCAGGAGAAGTGGGCGACTTACATTGTCCGCGTACGCCGCGACGAGGCGGCTGCAGAGCAGGCCAGCATACTGGGTGGCGCACAGAATCTGACCGCGACGCGTTACAAGCGGATTTGCACGAAGGTTGAGATTTATCTGCGGGACCGTCGCGTAGCGACGGATGAAGAGCTGGCGGGCATCCGCCATGAGGAGGAAGAAGACGATGACGAAAGCGTCATGTCCGATGAGCGCGAGGACTAAGCGCGTTTTATTTGAAGATGAAAACATAATGGTCAACAATTTGCGGCGTATTTACATTAGACACCGATTCCCTTTGATAAAAACAATCATCTCCCTTTGCCATAATCTATTTTCATATTGTGGATACATAACATCGTCAAGAAAAGGAATGGAATAATCGGAAGGGGATTTGTCTAGGAAGGTGAAGTCTATGTCATGATAATATTGCAACAAGGACCCAATATTCCACCCACGCTCCAGAATCTTTCTAGACATCAGAACCTCTTTGTTCCATATCGCCTCCTGAAACGTTAGAGCCATATGAGTAGTACTGAAAATCTCGCATTGAATTAAATAGTCCAAGGTCGACTTGTCGATGCTAAAGAGATAGGATTGTACATGGCTTTTATTCAAGGGGTCTCCACAGGTATTAATGGTACACCCAAACAATTTGACCTTTTCGGTCAGCCCTCCCACAAATATATCCGTCCACCTCCCTTTAAAATACGAGGGCAAAAATGGGCCTATTACAGAGGAATTCACAAAGATAAAGGTGTCATACTTTTGATATAACCCCTCTGTCAACAACCCCTCGCTCCACCCTCCAAAATCATATCCAACATTGTCTCTCTTTATTACTTTAACATAGTGTGGTATCTCGAACTCATTTTCCTTGTCGTTGGAAATCACCACAAAATCAACATCTTTGTCTTCAAAAAGAGCCTTTTCAAAAAAACTAGAAACACGGTCATTATATTGATGAAACACAAACAACACAAGTGTTTTCATTTTCTCTTTCTATATAAACAAATTTCAACTTTAATTTGTTTACTAAAGCGGGGTTGCATATTAGAAAATTACTTGAAACCCGTATGGCTGCCATATTTTTTTATCAAAAAAAATTGAAGCCCCATCCCGCCTCATCGAAAGGCATCCAATGTCTCGTCAAGTCGGTTCCAGCAATCAAGAAGGCTTCGTCGGTAGCCTCGCCCGCCGCGGCATGACTCCCAACAAGGCCGGCTCCGAGACCCTCGCGAATTCCGCCGACGCCCATTCTTCCACGTTTACCCTCCAACTCCCTCATCACGCCGACCCCGTCAAAACCATTCGCGGCATCGACGTGGGAAAAGGCATGACCGAGGGCGAATTCGACAACATGTTCGACGCGGAGCGCTAACATCACGCCCAAGAGCAGTCCATGGGAGTCTCGGGTATTGGCGGCATCCTCTCGAGCTACACCTTTGCCAAAGACGACCTCGGTCAGCTGCAAACCACAAGCATCATTACAAAGTCAAACCACGGTCCCTACCAGCAATCCATTGTTCCATGGGGCCGCATCAAAGAAACCCGTCAATACGACGGAAATGTGACCATCCAGACGCCATCCACCGTTCTCAATCGCCCCTTATCGAATCCTACCGCGGGCCCACCTCCTCCTAGTGCGGGAGATTATGTCCCTCCTTCTGCCTTCTTACAACATATGGAACAACCACAAAATACTGTCGTTCAACCAAAATCGAATATCGATTATTTTAGGTGAGCACTTTTGGATACACACTATAAGAGTATACCTACCGAAACATTGTGAAAAATAACCCAACTTATTTTTATCTATTAAAAAAGATGAAATGGATTCCGAAGAGAGCATTTGATATAAAAAGAACCAAGGCAAATCTCTTTGTCCTCTCATGCTTTGATCCACGATTTACAGGTAGATTGGCTGATCATTTAATCAATGAGAAAAAGTTGCACTACGATTATGTCTCTTTAGCAGGTTCGTCTTTTGGCGTTATGCAAACTAAGTATCCAACATGGCGAACTACATTCTATCAACATCTTGATATTGCAATAAAGAATCATGATATCAAAGAAGTCTGGGCATTTGATCATTTAGATTGTGCTATGTACAAGAACACATTGAACCTAAAAGACGATACCGATCCATCTATTCATTTGCCCTATATAAAGGGACTACAGTACGATATTGGTATTGTCTATCCTCAATTACGATTTCAAGGATTTATGATGATGCTCGATGGATCAATTAAACGGGTTCTTTGATATTCTATAAATGACCTAATACGTCCCATTCAGGATACCATGAAGTCTCCCTGCTACTACCGGTCCTACCTTCCTTGAACCTACCTTGATTTCTGCCAGGTCCTTGATTTGTGAATCCATGACCGCCTTTAGAGTTCCCATCGCGGTGATAAGAGCTTCTGCCATCTTGACCGAAACGACGGCACGGAACCAGCCGTTCTCAAGAAATATGATTACATGAGCGGTCTGGAAATCGACTACTATCGAGGCAAAACGGTGTACGTCATCGAGGCCTATGAGGACGAGAGAGGCAATTCGTACTTTGTTTGGTGCAACCAGGACCAGGACAAGGAGGAATCCTATGCGATTGTCAAGCAGGGCAAGGGATATTCGAAGGAACCCGCCGTCATCACGGTGCAGAACACGTGGCGCAAGCATGGTGAACTCCTCTTAACGGTGGCGATGCGTAAGGACCCGCGCATCTTTGATGAGCGGAACCCGAAAGAACCGTCTCGCTCGGAGCTCTACTTGAACGATTATGACAGCGAGTTCTTTAAGGAAGAGGGCGAAAAGGACGCTGTAAAGGACTACTTCTCCAAAATCGCGCTCATTCGGAATGGCCAGGAAATCACGCGGTGGACACCTGAGGGCGTGAATGTGGGCGCGGCACGCGCCAATGCTAACTCGATGCTCCAGACGGTTTATTTGCGTGCAGAGCTGTCGTATCGCACCGCATCGTCTCAGAACAACAAGATGGACGAATGGATGGGTATCCAGCAGAATAAGAACCAGCATCAGCATTCGTTTCCGAAGAACTTGGAGCGCGTATTGACGTATTTGAAGAATATGAAGATGATGGAAATCAAGTCGTACTTCCATGAAGTGCTGGCGAATGTTCCGGGTCGCCGCCGTGTTCGCCCTGTGTTCGTCCCTCAACCCGCCCCGCGCCCTTTGGAGCCGGTGCCGCAGCCCTCCCCTAAGGTTTCGCCGCAGCCCTCCCCAAAGCCCTCGCCAAAGTCCTCCCCAAAGCCCTCCCCTAAGGTTTCGCCGCAGCCCTCGCCTAAGGTTTCGCCGCAGCCCTCGCCTAAGGTTTCGCCGCAGCCCTCGCCTAAGGTTTCGCCTCGCCCTTCAGAGCCCTCAGAGGAAAAGCACGACCCCTCAACAGAAGTACTTACCTCAAAGCAACATTACCAGCAGGCCGCACGGCTTCTAATGGAGTTTTCCAGCCGCGCGGACTTCTCAGAAACGAACGGCGACCAAGTTCTATCGATGGTGCAATACCTTCTCTCTTAGGACTTTTTGAGAAAAAGTCCCCAAAACAACGTTACACTTAAAAAATTGAAGGGTGCTTCTATTTTTTATAAAAGCAACCTCCGCATTTGAGAAAAGAATGGAACAGTTGGGCAGAATCCAAAAAGTTCACCAAGACGCCCTCGCCCACCTTTCCCGCTTCCTCCCTCCAGCCGACCTGCAGAACATGGCGCTCGTCAACAAGGAATACGCCGCGGCCATCCGCTACGCCTTCTACAACCTCGAGTTCCGCGCACCGATTCGGGCCTGGAATTATGCGCGGAAACAGTTCTACCCCAACAAAACCGGTATCATGACGTGGCTCAGCATCAACCTAACAATGTTTCCCTATATGGACCATTTGGAAATGATGTTCGACATTGCGATAGAAGAAAGCGTCCATAATCTGGTGGTGCGGTCGTTCGGTAGCATTCAGCCGACGGATGAGCATTTCAAGAAGTTCGTGCACCAGGTGATCACGCGGAACCACCGCTTGGAAACCATCACGCTCTGCGAGCTGACCACGAGCGATGAAATGTATGAGTATTTCCTTGAGGCACTTAGACCGAAATTCCATGAGATGCCGCTGCTGTATGTGGCATTCAACCCTTCGCGGTATATCAATAGCAGTACGTATTGCACTTTTTAGGAAAGGACTTTTTGAGAAAAAGTCCCCAAAAATCCTCACAAGAGGGAAAGAACACTGGGCATGCAGTGCTTTTTTTTGCGAACTTTTTTCTCAAAAAAGTTCAATGGATGACATCAACAAGTTCCGCCAAGCCTTCTTCGATAAAGTGATTGAATCCGAGAAGAAGAAAGAACAAGAAGAGAAGCACCGCCAGGCTACGTGTTTTCACCAATACAAAGTTGTCGAATCGTATGCAAACGGTTACGAACTCAGAGCGTGCGCCAAGTGCGGTCACAGTGCCGTCAAACGACAACAGGTCTGGAATGGTAGGAAAGGCTGCCTAATCGCGTAAAGATTGTCCTATATTTATACTATACGGCTAGTATGATGCAAGAGTGGATTGACTGGCTGTATGACCTCTTTGTAAGTATCACGACGTTCGTATTCGCCCTCTTTGGCTTTGACCTAAGCAAGCGTACAGTAGAGATGGGCCCCTCTAAACCATCCGATGCAGAGAAGGAGCACGTTGAACAAGCGGAACAAGTGGAACACGTTGCAAAAGTAGAGCACGTCGAGCCCAATGCGGAACCCGTGGCAGAGCTGCCGTGATTTTAGAGTAATTGTATAAAAAAGAAAAGAATTCGTTCTCGTCTTTTTTGCTACAAAGCGTGCCAAATAAGTGCTTTTTTCCATATTCGGCTGATTTCTGTCGTGTTTGACGGGACGCGCGGCGGCGCCCCTTAAATAAGTGAGGCTCGATGGGTGGACGCACTTGGGGTATACTATAATAGACCAATATCAATAAATTTGAACCAATTAAGTATGAGATGTTAATAGACATCGCATCATTCATATAAATGAATATATATCTTGCATCATCCCCTGTATTCCGTTCGATGTCTCTTGGAAAAATTGGACGTACCGAAGAACCCTATGGCAGACGTAGTACCTATCTTACAGGATGTCCTCCTGGTTTTACCCCCTCGTATGATATTGATTACGATGGGATGTGGGAAACTATCGCAACAACTAAAGATGAGCTCGTTGACTATGAAGATGAAGTTCATAACCGCTTTCTGAAATATCGTATGATGCGAGAAATACCAGGAGATTCAGAATGGTTCAATTTCCAAGGTATGAACCCTTATGATATTGTCAAGTCGTTCATGGAGACTCGCTCATGGGTGAAACGACAAATTCCACTATCTGAAATTACACCTCCTAAGCGTCTATCACGTTATATGCGAAGGCACTTTCATAAAAATCTTTACTATATCAAATTACGTACAAAACGAAATGATGCACTGAACCACATACAAGAGCCTTTCATTTCTGAAATCCGCGATTTCATCTTTAATTCGCCAAATAGAGCTGGGTATGCGATTGCGCCATGCGGATCTGGAAAGACAATTATGACGGGAAAAGGAGGTCGTGGTCTAAAGAAATTAGTCCTTTGTTGCCCATCTAAGCAGATTCAGCATCAATGGAGAAACACATTAATTGGTGAAGATGTGTTCTCACCGTCCGATATTCACTTTGTAGGTGGGTCAGGAACAACAGATGTAGATGTAATACAATCGCTATTTTCACAGGAAACCTATTGTATTATCTCTACTTACGCGTCTTCTCACCTACTCGTTGATTACATAACATCAGATGTAGAATGTCTTATTCTAGATGAAGCACATCATATGGCTGGAATTGTTGCAAAAGAGGACAGTGGAGAAGGTCGTACACGAAGACTCATGATGAAGGCATCGGAACTTGGAATCAAACGCCTTTCTCTTACCTATACCCCACGCTTTATCAAAAATGTATACGATTCAGATATTGAATACTTATCGATGGATGATGATATGATATTTGGTTCAAAAATTGCTGAACTAAAATTCAGAGACCTGGTTCGAAAAGGTGTATTACCAGATTATCGTCTTTGGACATTACGCGATGAAGCCCGCAAGGGTACAGGCATTATTGGGAAGGCAGAGTGTATTCTAGAGGCATGGTGTGCAACAGAGATGATTCGTGGTGAGGAGAAGCATATTCTGCATCATCTAATTGTATTTGCATCTACAACACAGGAAGCAAAAGACCTAGAACGTTTCTTCAAAGCTAAAACAATGAACACACTTGTCATGCGAGTGGGAGAAGGAGATAAATTGGAGGAACCTATTGCACAATTTACGTCTGCGACGAGAGCCATTCTGGTCAATTGCTTCGTCCTGAATGAGGGTGTGGATATTCCCTGTGCGAATGCGGTAGCCATTACCTATCCAAAGCAGTCAAGAGGTCAGATTACACAAATGATTCTTCGTGCGGGTCGTTGGTATGAAAACAAACCCATATTTCATGTTCTTATTCCCACACTGGATGATGAAGACCTATCGGGATTTGAAGAGGTACTATCTGCTCTTGCTTCATGCGATGAGCAGATCCGAGATGAGATTATACTTCGTTCGGCAGTAGCGGTAGAGCCATCACCAAGCCCTCTGCGCCCAAGCACGGATTCAAGTGATACTATTCCCGAGTGCATCATGATTGATGAGTTTGAGGCAAATGAAGAGGAAATTAGACGATGCTTTTCGAATATTCGTAAGAATCTATTTCCTGCAAGAGAGAGTAAACGTATCCAAGAACTTTGCATCGAAAAAGGATGGGATACCAGCATTGAATATAGCCTTCAACGTATTGCGATTCCTGAACTACCCGAAGATCCTAAACCAAAGAGTGCATCATGGTTTGATTATTTACATCCGAATCGGATTAGCAGAATGTCGCCATCTGACTTTGTGAAGACGATATTGGAACCACACAATTTACGTGTCGCTCATCGCTATGATGAATGGAGAGGTGTTCAACCACTCGATGACATTGCTACTCTACCATCTGTACAGCATATCACGGATGGATACTTTGGAAAGGACGATACAAACTTTAATATCATTCGTGAAAAGTATGGAAAGAAAGCAATTGGGCGTGGACGATGATTTCAAGAATCTTCCGGTATTATTTTAAAATCATTGACTATTTTTTTGAAATATACAGAGCCTAAAATAAAATAGTAGTATAAAATATAGAAATGAACTCGTCAAATAATAAAATTGACGAACATAACTCGGGAAAGAATAGCTATCCACATTCCATCATGGCGTCTGTCACTACGTTCAAATCTGCTATTACCCGCATCCGAGACATTCTTCGCGGTCCTGGTATGTCCATCACTGGAATGGATTCCATGCGACACATCTGTCTCTACTTGTTGAGTCGCTACATGACGAAAGAAAAGGTTGCATCCCTGGGAGTCCCTGACGAGTTTGCTTGGGAGACTCTTATAGAAACTGCACAAACCAAAAATGGAGGAGTTCAGAAAGCACTGGACTGCTTCTATCATGCCGAGGAGGATTGTCTGGTTCGCCACTTCGACCGCCTGTTTGGTACCGACAAGTTCTCGTTTGACATCAGAAATCCCCAAAAACACAAAGAAATCCTTGAAATCTTGAATGGAGTAACCATGTCTGATGTAGACTGTCAGATGGACATTCTGGGTTGGGTATATGAACTGCATCTCAAGACGGGTTCTTCCACGGCGGGACGAGACCTTGGACAGTTCTTCACGGATCGCTTTATCTGTGAATATATGACGGAACTCTGTGCTCCTGGCTTCAAACATGCGGGAGTTCCTGAATCGGTCTGCGACCCTTCTATGGGAACTGGCGGGTTCTTGACATCTTTCATCAAATATTACAAAAAACATCATGCCGATACGCCGATTAATTGGGCGGTTCAGCAAAAAGAAATCCATGGAAATGATACGGATCCACGCGTTGCAGGTGTGGCTCGTCTCAATCTGTTTATGGAAACGGGTGGTAGCTGTTCAACCAATCTTAGGACACACGATTCATTATACGGTGATTTGACACAATCCGGATATGATGTGATTCTGGCAAACATGCCCTTTGGTCTCAAAGGTATTAAACATGCGGAGTGCTGTGAGCGTGTCAAGGAACTTAAGATTCGTGGAACAAAGTCAGAGCCGCTCTTTCTCCAACTCATGATGGTCTCTCTCAATCGTGGTGGACGCTGTGCGGTTGTGATTCCAGATGGAATGCTTGTCAATTCATCTGAATGTCATGATGGAACTCGAAAGTATCTACTGGATCACTTTGAGCTGAAACGAGTCATCAAGATGCGAGGGCAGTTCTTTATGAACACAGGTATCCAGCCGTCCATCCTCTTCTTTGAGAACACGGGCAATCCGACGACCGCTGTGGAGTTCTGGGACGTGGTCAAGGGTGTGAATGGTTCCATTGAGGAGACGATGGTCCTCTCGGTGCCCCGTGCGGTTATCGACGAGGCGTGCTCGCTTGACATGCGTCGCTATCAGGAGGTGAAGGAGGTGGCGAATTCGGCGGGGTTTCCGATGGTGAAGCTCTCAAGT
>Ga0214919_10003006_pt1 | contig 25951 bp, 25 predicted proteins | sample LL1503_MetaG_FD_177994 | JGI IMG/M metagenome (GOLD analysis project Ga0214919, IMG submission 177994) | Freshwater microbial communities from Lake Lanier, Atlanta, Georgia, United States - LL-1503 | ecosystem: Environmental > Aquatic > Freshwater > Lake | place: USA: Georgia | collected...
CCTGCGCACCCAAAAATTGGGTGAAGCCGATCGAATTATCACCATGCTTACCCGTGATCATGGACGAATCCGTGGCGTTGCAAAAGGTGTGCGTCGCACAAAATCTAAGTTTGGTGCACGGTTAGAACCTGGCAGCCATGTTGATATTCAGTTGTACACCGGAAAAACCTTTGACACCGTTACCCAAGTCGAAGCGTTGATGAATTACGGTGAAGCGTTAACAGAGGATTATCAGCGCTGGACAATTGCTGCCGCAATCCTGGAAGCTGCCGAACGATTTACTAGTCAAGAAAATGAACCCGCCTTACAAGAGTTTCAATTAGTTGTGGGCGGAATGAAGGCTCTGGCGGAAAATCGTTACGAGCCATTGTTGATTCTGGATGCATTTTTATTGCGGTCACTTGCTGTTGCAGGGTATGCGCCATCGATGACGATCTGTTCTCGATGTGAAAAACCTGGACCGCATCGATACTTTTCTTTAGTAGGCGGTGGATCAGTGTGTGCAGATTGCCGACCATCGGCATGTGCAACACCAGCACCAGAAACCCTTGAACTTATGGGTGCGCTTCTAAGTAGTGACTGGGATAGTGCAACTGCCAGCGAAGGAAAGCATCGCAGAGAGGCTAGTGGTTTGATTGCAGCGTATTTACAATGGCACCTAGAGCGCGGCTTGCGTTCACTACCAATGGTGGAGCGGGTATGACGATCAAGATTCCTCATCACGTTGCAATCGTTATGGATGGCAATGGACGTTGGGCACAGCAACGAGGTTTACCACGCACTTCAGGACATGAAGCGGGCGAAGCGGCGTTATTTGATGTTGTAGAAGGTGCAATTGAATACGGCGTTAAAGAGATTAGTGCGTACGCCTTTTCTACTGAAAATTGGCGACGTTCACCCGATGAAGTTAAGTTCTTAATGGGTTTTAATCGCGATGTTATTCGCAGACGCCGAGATCAGATGAATGAGATGGGTGTTCGCATTCGCTGGGTAGGTCGCCCAAAGCGTTTATGGAGCACCGTGATTAAAGAGCTCGAAGAAACAGAAGAGCTGACCAAGAAGAACAAAGTTTTAACTTTGAATATGTGCGTGAATTACGGCGGACGTTCTGAAATCGTTGATGCTGCAACTGAACTTGCTCGCGATGTTAAGCGGGGCAAAATCAAAGCCGATGCAATTACTGAAAAGGTATTTGCTAAGTACCTTGATTCCCCACAAATGAGCGATGTGGATCTTTTTCTGCGTTCATCGGGGGAGCAGCGCACTAGCAACTTCCTGCCATGGCAAAGTGTTTACGCCGAGTTCGTATTTATGGATGTGCTGTGGCCAGATGTCACACGCAAAACTTTATGGAAAGCGATCGAAGAGTATTCATCAAGAGATAGAAGATTCGGAAAAGCGTAGCGATTCCGAATTGAAGAGTTAGCGGAAAGGCGTAAAACTAGCACTTCGAACAGATACCGAAGATCTCCGCTGTATGCCCAACATCTCTAAAGCCATGTTCCTCGGCCATGCTTTTGGCCCACTTTTCAATTGCTCCGCCCTCAATTTCAACGGTGTCACCGCAGCTCTTGCACACTAAATGGTGATGATGGGTATCACCGCACAAACGATAAATTGCTTCTCCATCTTCACGTCGCAGCAGGTCCACGATCTTGTCATCTACAAGTGATTGCAGAGCGCGATACACCGTTGTTAAACCTATGCCATCGCCTTCTCTGCGCAGGATTTGATGCAGCTCTTGAGCGCTAGCAAAGCCACCAGTTCGCTCAAGAACTGCGATCAATTTGAGATCAGATTTATTCATTGTCGGTGTGTGCGTGATCCTCTTCAGCATGACCTTCTTCGTGGCCGTGATCATCCTCTTGGTGAATTTCTTGTCCACTTCCATGAGCATGTGAATCACCTGAATGTAGGTATGCAACTAAGCCCCACATGATCAATACACCTGTAATTGTGGCAACCATCGTCCATCGTGATGAATGACGTGAATGCGCTTCCGGCAAAATGTGTGAAGTCGCAAGGTAGATCACGATTCCAGAGAACGCCGCGAGATATAGAGCGATCAAGTTATTGCTCAACACAAGAGTGCTACCAAGTGCTGCACCAGAAACTCGAGCTAATGCATCTACACCGAGCAATCCGAAGCTCTTTTTTCCCCACAACCCAGATTTGATCATAAAGGAAACTGTGTTAAGTCCATCGCTAAATGCGTGAACAAGAAGGGCGATAAAAACTGCAAGACCTAAATCGGAGCTAACTTTGAAAGCGACACCAAGCGCGAGGCCATCTAGGAAAACATGGCCACCCATAGCGATCGCGCCAAAAGCTCCGGTGAAGTTGTGAGAGTGTTTGTGGTCATGTCCGTAATCTGATTCAGCAGGTTCATGTGAACCGAAGATTCGCTCATAGAAGTGGAGTAATAGAAATCCACCAATCAACGCTATTGAAACAACAGGAGCATGGAGAAACTCCTGCGTTCCCAGTTCAAAGACTTCTGGCAGCAGATCAAATGCAACAAGGCCTAGGAGAAGTCCCGCTGATAAACCGAGTACTAAGTGAAGGCGATCCTTGGCTTTGAGGGCGAGAGCTCCACCGGCAAAGGTTGAGATAGCGGTTAATGCAGCGAGAATGATGGCTGTATTCATATCTGGACAGTATCATAAAATGGAAATGATTATCATTTCCACATCTGAGCCGATACGCTCAGCCCATGCTCGCAATCGCCCGCTTTTCAACACCCTTGGCTAACGCCTCCCATTTTGAGGCGCAGTTATCGGTAGCCCTCGATGCCTTTTCTGCATGTGCAGGTTTTGTCAGCGGTGAGTTTGGGCAAAACCTGGATGACACCACGATGTGGTCACTTGTTACCCATTGGGAAAATGTGGGTTCATATCGCAGAGCACTCAGCAATCTCAATGTAAAGATGAATGCGATCCCGCTGCTGGCACAAGCTATCGATGAGCCAGGTGCATATGAAAGGCCATACTCAGAGTAAAATTCTCCTACGGAAGTAACACACGTTGCTTTTCGCCGACAGCCAGCCGGATGGAGACAATTTATGGCAACGGACCGTTTAGAAAATATCGTAGGACTAGCAAAGCGTCGCGGGTTTGTTTACCCATCATCTGAAATTTATGGCGGACTTCGCGCATCATGGGATTACGGCCCACTAGGAGTCGAGCTCAAGAACAATGTAAAGCGCCAATGGTGGAAGTCCATGGTTATGGGCCGTGAAGATGTTGTCGGTCTTGATTCATGTGTGATTTTGGCGAAGGAAGTGTGGGAAGCATCAGGACACGTTGCAACATTTAGTGATCCACTAACTGAATGCACCGCTTGTCACAAGCGTTACCGCGCCGATCACCTAGAAGAGGCGTACGAGGCAAAACACAAAAAGAAGCCTGAATCCCTAACTGAAATTAACTGCCCAGCATGCGGAAACAAGGGACAGTTCACAACACCTAAGCAGTTCAGCGGATTGCTTAAGACTTTTCTAGGACCTGTTGAAGATGAATCAGGTCTTGCATATTTGCGTCCAGAAACTGCGCAAGGAATCTTTATTAACTTTGATCAGGTGATGACGACTTCTCGCAAGAAGCCACCATTTGGTATTGGCCAAATTGGTAAGTCTTTCCGCAATGAAATTACACCTGGAAACTTCATTTTCCGCACACGTGAGTTTGAGCAGATGGAGATGGAGTTCTTCGTTGTTCCTGGAAGCGATGAAGAGTGGCACCAGTACTGGATCGATACACGTCTTGCTTGGTACGTAGATCTTGGAATTAACCCAGATCGTTTACGTATCTACGATCATCCAAAAGAGAAGTTGTCGCATTATTCAAAGCGCACAGCAGATATTGAATACAAGTTTGAATTTGCCGGAACTGAATGGGGCGAGCTCGAAGGTATTGCTAACCGTACAGATTTCGATCTGAAAGCCCACTCAGCTGCATCAGGTAAGGATCTTTCTTACTTTGATCAAGAAAAGGGTGAGCGATGGACTCCATATGTAATTGAGCCTGCGGCAGGTGTAGATCGTTGCACCCTGACCTTCTTGATGGATGCGTTCACTGAAGATGAAGCACCAAATAGCAAGGGCGAGATGGAAAAGCGTGCAGTGCTCAAGCTTGATCATCGTTTGGCACCAATTAAGGCCGCGGTCTTGCCGTTGTCACGTAACGCAGATCTTTCACCAAAGGCCCGTGATCTTGCGACACAACTTCGCAAGAACTGGAACATTGATTTTGATGATGCAGGTGCAATCGGACGTCGTTACCGTCGCCAAGATGAGATTGGTACTCCATATTGCATCACCGTTGACTTCGAGACACTTGAAGATAATGCGGTAACAATTCGCGATCGCGACACAATGGCGCAAGAGCGCATCGGCCTGGATCAGGTCGAGGCATGGTTAGCACCTCGTTTACTAGGTTGCTAAAGCCACTCTTACTTCCACTAGCAAGCGGTGATCATTACATTGATCCGCCGGTTGTTCTCGCACCCATGGCCGGAATTACCAATGCTCCATTTCGCACGCTCTGTCGCGAACAAGGCGCAGGTTTATTTGTTTCCGAAATGGTTACCGCACGCGCATTAATTGAAAGACGACCAGAGACATTGCGAATGATTGTTCCTGGTAAAGATGAGTGGCCACGTTCAGTTCAGTTGTACAGCGTTGATCCAACAACGATGCGAGCTGCGGTAACAATGATTGGTAAGGAAAACCTTGCCGACCATATCGATATGAACTTTGGTTGCCCTGTACCTAAGGTGACACGTAAGGGTGGGGGAGCAGCGCTGCCATTTAAGCGCAAACTCTTTACAAATATCGTGGGTGCTGCTGTTGAAGCTGCAAAACCATTTGGAATTCCAGTTACTGTAAAGATGCGCATTGGTATCGATAGCGATCATGAAACCTATCTAGAGGCGGCGCAATCTGCAGCTGATTTAGGTGTTGCCTGGGTTGCGCTACATGCCCGAACAGCTGCGCAGATGTATGAAGGTAAAGCGGATTGGTCTGCAATTGCACGCCTAGTTGAGCACTTAAAGCCAACAGGAGTACCTGTTTTAGGGAATGGCGATATTTGGTCTGGCAGCGATGCGGTATCGATGGTGGAACAAAGTGGATGTGCGGGAGTTGTAGTTGGTCGTGGCTGTCTAGGACGTCCGTGGTTATTTACCGATCTTGTGTCAGCGCTTAAGGGCGAAGGAAAGCAAATTACGCCAACTTTGCATGAAGTCCGCGAAGTTATGTTCCGTCACGCTAATTTAATTGTTGAGTATTTAGAATCTGAAGATCGCGGAATGCGCGATATGCGAAAGCATATGGCCTGGTATCTCAAGGGTTTCCGTGTTCCACGCGAGATTCGTCATGATTTAGGAATGGTTTCTTCTCTGCAAGAGATGCGCAATCTTCTTGATCTATTAGAGGATCAGCCATACCCAACTGAGGTTGGAGAAAAACCACGTGGACGAACAAGTCATGGTCGCCCACCAACATTGCCTGATGGTTGGCTTAATGATCCCGATGAACTAGTTCATGTTGAACTAGAGGATGCGTTTTCGGGCGGATAAATGTTTCTCTTTAGATGGATTCGCCGCACAATTACCGTCATTGTGATTCTTGCCTTAATTGGTCCTGCCTACGGAATTTCGCAGGTATGGCGAGCTGCTAATAACCCTGTGGTTCGACAAGCAGATGTGATCGTTGTTTTAGGTACAGCGCAGCTCAATGGAAAACCTGGTGATGCACTTGAAGCTCGTTTAGTTGAAGCACAACGTATTTACAAACTTGGATATGCTCCATCAATTATTACCGTAGGTGCGGGAGCACCTGGTGATCGCACAACTGAAGCAGCATCGGGAAAGTATTGGCTACGTAACAACGGCGTTCCTTCCAAGAAAATCACTGCAGTTGAAGAAGGTCGTGACACCTTAGCTAGTACAAAGGCTTATGCAGCTGTGATGAAAAAGCGATACGTCAGTGATGTCATTATTGTTACCGATCCTTTTCACTGCGCACGCGCAATAAAGATGGCTAATGATCAAGGAGTTCTAGGAACCTGTTCACCAGTCCAAACAGGGCCAAATACCCTTGATAACAGCGGATATCGCTATCTTCTTCGTGAAGCGGCAGCCTATTTGGCTTACATCACCGTTGGACGACGAGGCATTCATGTAAGTGATCACTTACCAGGTGCAGACATTGTTACTAAGGTACTTCCGTGAGCTACACCAACCATGATCAAGAACGGTTTCTCGATGAACCTGCAAAGCGTGCAGGTAGAACCGAGTTCATGCGTGATCGTGCGCGAGTAATTCACTCAGCTTCACTGCGACGTCTTGCTGCAAAAACACAGGTTGCAGTCCCTTGGGAAAATGATTTTCAACGTACTCGACTTTCACACTCTTTGGAGTGCGCTCAAATTGGTCGCGAGTTAGGTGAATCGCTTGGCGCAGATCCTGATCTGCAAGATACCGCATGTCTGTCACATGATTTAGGTCATCCACCATTTGGCCATAATGGCGAAGAAGCACTTGCAGAGATCGCTAAAGATTTTGGTGGCTTTGAAGGTAATGCGCAAAGTTTTAGATTGTTAGTGCGACTTGAAGCGAAGACGGTCGATGCGGATGGAAAGAGCATTGGCCTGAATTTAACTCGCGCATCTTTAGATGGTGCAACCAAGTACCCATGGCCTAGATCTGAAAATCCTCGCAAGTTTGGTGTTTATGATGATGATGTTGAGATCTTTACATGGATGAGAAAAGGCGCTCCAGCTGGCAAAAAGTGTATTGAAGCCCAGATTATGGATTGGTCTGATGATTGCGCATACTCTGTTCACGATCTAGAGGATGCAATCTTTGCAGGACAGGTTTCGGTGAAGAACTTCAGTAATGATTTTTCACAGCTCTATTCAGTAATGACTAAGGATTACAAGAGCGATGCAACTGAGCAAGAGGCCATTGATGCTCATGCTCGTTTATCATCATTATCTGCTTGGCCTCATTACTACGATGGAAGTCACAGGAGCCTTGCCCGACTTAAGGATTCAACGAGCCAATTAATTGGTCGCTTTGTTTTAGCTGCCGAGCTTGAAACACGCAAGATTCATGGAGATGGACCCCTTTCTCGTTACAGCGCTGATTTAGTGATTCCACGCGAGCAAAAGATCGAAGTAGATTTCCTCAAAGCGATTGCTGGGCATTACCTAATCAACGCTGCGCACTCTCAAGATCGGTATGCAAAGCAACATGTGATTATCAAAGAGCTTGTTGAGATGTTGCTCAAGCATCCACACGAGATGGACTCCTTTTTCCAAAAGCCTTGGAATGAGGCCTCCGATGAAACCGCCAAAATGCGGGTGATTATCGATCAAGTTGCCGCGCTAACTGACCCTGGCGCATACGCCCTTCATGCACGCTTATTAGCGAATCGGTAAGGTGAGGGCATGAGCGGTCGTATTAAGGAAGAGGATGTTGCATACATCCGCGACCGCGCACCCATTGATGAGGTTGTTGCAGATTACGTTCAACTAAAAAATGCTGGTGGCGGTCAGAAAAAGGGGCTGTGCCCATTTCATGATGAAAAATCACCCTCATTTCACGTAACACCGAGCAAGGGTTACTTTCATTGCTTCGGTTGCCAAACTGGTGGCGATGTAATTGCATTCTTAATGAAGATCGATCATTTAACTTTCACCGAAACTATTGAACGTCTTGCAGATCGCATCGGGTACACCCTGCGATATGAAGAAGGTAACTCAGCATCATCTGGCCCCGTTGTTACATCAGGTACTCGTAACCGTTTAATCGCTGCCCATGCAGAGGCTGCAAAGTTTTATCAAGAGCAGCTCAACACTTCTCCCAATGCAGCACATGGTCGCGATTTATTAACTAAACGTGGCTTTGATAAAGCCGCCTGCCAACAATTTGGCGTTGGGTACTCGCCCGATGAATGGGATGGATTAACAAAACATCTGCGTGCACTTGGCTACTCAATTGACGAGCTAGAGCTTGCTGGTTTGTCCAAGATGGGTCAACGCGGACCAATTGATAAGTTCCGCAATCGGTTGATGTGGCCGATTAAAGATATCTCTGGTGACATCGTCGGATTTGGTGCTCGAAAGTTAGCAAGTGATGAAGAGGATCAAGGTCCAAAGTATTTGAATACCTCGGAAACCCCGATTTATAAGAAGAGTCAGGTTCTTTACGGCCTAGATGTAGCTAAAAAAGAGATTGCAAAGAAGCGCCAGGCGGTCATTGTTGAGGGGTACACCGATGTCATGGCTGCGCACCTTGCAGGAATTACCACCGCGGTTGCAACATGTGGAACCGCTTTTGGTGCAGACCACATCAGAATTTTGCGTCGCCTGTTGATGGATGATGATTCATTCCGCGGCGAAGTTATCTTTACCTTTGATGGTGATGCGGCAGGCCAAAAGGCTGCGCTTCGTGCATTTAGCGAGGATCAAAAGTTTGTAACCCAAACCTTTGTCGCTGTTGAACCAGATGGTTTGGATCCATGTGAACTACGCCAAGAAAAGGGTGATCTGGCACTTCGCGATTTGATCGCTCGCCGAGTTCCACTTTTTGAGTTTGCTATCCGTGCAGAGCTTGCACATCATAAATTGGATACCGCTGAAGGTCGTGTCAATGCATTAAATGCTGCAGCACCATTGGTTGCACAGATCCGCGATAAATCATTACGACCTGAATACACACGATTGCTTGCGGGGTGGTTAGGTGTAGAGGTTGAGATAGTTACTCGCGCAGTTGCACAAGGTGCTAAAGCTTCACCACAACAATCTCGTCAGGTAGTTGAAGAAGTACCGGCGCAGCCAAACTTCAGACCAGACCCAAATGAAGCTCGTTTGATTTTAGAACGTGAGGTCCTTAAATCGCGTTTGCAAGAACCTCAACTTTTTGATGGTGATCTGTGGAGTTCAATTGAGCCCGGTGCATTTACACATCCTGCTTACAGCGCGATGCGCACCGCCATCGATTCACATGAAAAAATTTCACCAGAAGTAATCACCGATGAAAAATTACGAGCGCTGTTTACTGAACTTACCGTCGAACCAATTCGTGCCGATGGAAAGCCAACCCAGCTCTATGTTGCAAGCATCGTTGCTCGGCTGCGCGAGGTAGCAATTTCACGTTCCATCGCCGATCTCAAATCATCACTTCAGCGCCTCAATCCTGTCGAAAATGAGATTGAGTACAACGCCGCCTTTGCCCAGTTAGTAGCCCTAGAAAGCGCCCGTCGCTCGCTGCATGATCTGGCGCTCGGAAGCCTTTAAGCAACGCTCTAATTTTTGCCCTTCAGCGTGTGTGCGCTAGAGTTTGCGCTTGCACGCGTAATCCCTGATAGCTCAACGGCAGAGCAGTCGACTGTTAATCGACAGGTTCTTGGTTCGAATCCAAGTCAGGGAGCATATGAAACTCACACGCCGATCAGCACTTCGCATGGCTCTGGCCGGCGTTGCAACCTCCCTTGTCGGAGCTCGAGCACAAGCAGCCAGTACTCAAATCATTCGACTCACCAAAATAAAGGTGGGCGGAACTTATCAATTCCAATTACCCAATGGAGCTCCAGCACTATTGTTTCGTACAAAGACCGGTGTCTTTGCATATCAAACTATTTGTACCCACCAAGGTGGATTAACTAAGTACTTCAGCCCAAAAAAGTTATTGGTCTGCTCCGTGCACAATGCCAGCTTTGATCCATTTAAAAAAGGCGCAGTTGTGACAGGTCCTGCGGTAGATCCTCTTCCAACTGTGAAGGTTGCTGTAAAGAGCGGCTGGGTTGTACTCGCATAAGTTGCACCAATTAGTAAGCCCTTTTTAAACTTTCTCTCAGGTCTATATGAAAACTTGCCGTGGCGAAAGAGGTTGAAATGAAGAAATCATCGGTAAAGGTCATCGTAGCTTTTCTATTAGGAGCATCGGTAGCTGGTGGAGTTGCTACGGCGGCTACATCTGAGCCCCTTGGCGTCAAGGTGTGTGTCGATAAGAGAACTCAAGCAATCTATTTAGCTGGTTCCAATGGTTGCTCAACTACCAGAACTGCACTGACTTTAGGTGCACCAACTATTGATGTGAAGAGTATTGCATCACTTGTAAATCCATCGGTCGTCTCAATTAAAGTTGTTACCGCAACAGGTAGTGGCAGCGGAAGTGGATCTATCTACAAATCCGATAAGAGCAGTTCATTTATCATCACCAATAACCATGTGATTGAAGCCGCCGCCGTAAGTGGTGCTATTACTGTGGAACTTCTCAATGGTGACACAATCCCTGCCCAAATTGTTGGTCGAGATATTGCTTACGATTTGGCCGTCTTAAAGATTAATCGTGGAAATCTCCCAGTTGTTTCTGTAGGAGATTCATCAAAGATAAGTGTTGGCGAATCAGTTGTTGCAATTGGTTCTCCATTGGGATTAGCCAGCACCGTAACAAGTGGAATCATTTCAGCCCTTAATCGACCTGTGACAACAGGAACTGTAGGGGCAGAGTCCTATGTGAATGCGATTCAGACCGATGCGGCAATTAATCCTGGAAACTCAGGGGGCGCGCTGCTGGATTCTCAGGGAAGAATCATCGGTGTTAACTCAGCGATTGCGACCTTATCTTCTGGGGGAACCAGCGGAAGCATCGGTTTGGGATTTGCTATTCCAATTAATGAGGCCAAGCGTGTGATTGATGAGTTAATAGCTAACGGTAAATCAACTCGACCTGTGCTTGGAGTTTTCTTTGACACTACCTACACGGGAACTGGTGCGAAGATCGGTCGCTTAAGTCCTAACGAGGGAGCTGAAAAGGCTGGAATCCCAGCAGGTTCTGTCATTACCTCTATTGATGGAGTAAAGATTGCTGACCAAGTGGGCGCAATTGTGAAGATTCGCTCCTACGCCCCAGGTAGCACAATCACTGTGACTGTCGATCTGCCAACGGGTGGCTCAAAGAGCTTCAAAGTGACTCTTGGAACCGCACCTTCAAATTAATGTAACTTGGCTGAAATAGTGTCAGGGTATTGTTGAGCCATGGCACTATTTCAACTTAACGTAGCAATCCCAGATCGCCCGGGTTCTCTTGGATTATTAGCTTCTGCAATTGGAGCAGCTGGTGGCGATATTCGTGCGCTCGCAGTTGTGAAATCTGAGGATGGTCGTGGTTACGATGACATCACTGTTGCTGTGCCAGGAAGCGATCCAACAGATTTGCTCAATGTATTAGGCGCAATCGGTGGGGTAGAAGTACTTTCAATTACCCCTTTGTAATCAGCGCCGCGAAAGTAGCTCTGCGCCTTGACTTGGCAAAGAGGTAAAGAATCGTGGAGCTTTAAATCCTTTTTGTGAAAATGCTTTTTCTATCGCTTTAACTGTTTCAGTAGTTTTTGAAGCCTGAATCAATGCGATTGCGCTTCCACCAAATCCTCCACCTACCATTCGCGAACCTAACGCACCTGCAGCAAGTGCTGCATCGACCGCGGTATCTAACTCGGGGCAAGAAACGGTGTAATCATCACGCAAAGAGGCGTGCGATTGGTTAATTAACTGACCTACCTTTTCAAAATTAGATGCACTCAACGCGTCGACGCAATCCAGTACTCGCTTCATTTCAGTTACTGCATGACGGGCGCGAACATACTCAGTTTCCGTCAAAAGTGAACTAGAAGCTTCTAATTGCTCCATGGTTAACTCACGCAGCGAGGCGATACCTAACTTTGCAACCACTGATTCGCAAGATGCACGACGTTCTGCATATCCACCATCGGTCAAAGCGTGATGGGCTTGGGTGTCAATGATCAACAGCTCTAAACCACTGGATGCAACATCAAATGGAATGTTCTTAGTAGAAAGATCCCGGCAATCTAGAAGCAGCGCCGATCCTTGTGTCGCCATCAAAGAAACTGATTGATCCATGATTCCGCATGGAACTCCCACATATTGATTTTCAGCTTTTTGAGTTAAGCGCGCTAACTCTTCAAGATTAAACCCCAAATCAAAGAGGTGATTCATTGCTGTTGCAACAGAGCACTCAAGGGCGGCAGATGATGACAAGCCAGCACCAAGGGGAACATGGCCATCGATCATGAGATCCACACCATCTTTAACACCCAAAGACCACAAGACACCAAGGGCGTAACGCTCCCATTCACCCTTGAGCCCAGGCTTTACCTGATTGATATCAACTGTTACCACCTTGTTTCTGCGTTGAGCAGATGCGATACGAACCGTTGAGTCACTGCGTTTTCTGGCGGCAACGAGGGTTCGATCTTTAATTGCAAAGGGCAGAACAAAACCATCGCTGTAATCAATGTGTTCGCCGATCAGATTTACGCGACCAGGTGCTGCGGCAACTAAATCAGGCTCTTCACCAAAGGTCTCTAAAAACTTTTCTTCAATCCTGCTCATGATTAAGCCATTGATTTAAGGGTATCGGTGACCATTGTTGTCATATCGCGGGTTGGTTCCCACGCAAGCATTCTCTTAGCCTTTGAAATATCTGCGATGAGTACCGCCGGATCTCCTGCTCGACGCGGTGAATCAACAAATGGAATCTGATGGCCGATGGCATCGCTTGCAGCTTTTACTACTTCGCGAACTGAGTATCCAGAACCACTACCTAAGTTATAAATTTCATGTCCTGCCGCACCTAAAGTGTTCAGCGCTTTTATATGTGCATCAATTAAATCAATCACATGAACATAATCTCGAATACAGGTGCCATCGGCTGTTGGCCAATCAGTACCAAAAATCTTCACTGGGTTTGCTTGTGTGCTGCGCAAAACATTTGGAATCAAGTGAGTCTCGGGGTTGTGGCGTTCGGCGAGCCAGCCACGATCTGCTTTCAGAGCACCAGCTACATTGAAGTAGCGCAACGAGGCAGCTGAGATTCCATGTTCTGATGCTTCCTTAGTAATCATGTGATCAATTGCCAACTTTGTTGCACCATAGGGGTTTGTTGGGTTTGTTTCTGCAGTTTCAAGGATTGGAACAACCTTTGGTTCACCGTACGTTGCAGCAGATGATGAAAATACGATCTTTGTAATTGATTGCTTGCGCATCTCATCCAGCAAAATTCGGGTTCCATCAACATTGACTGAGTGGTACAAATCTGGCTTTTCAACTGATTCGCCAACAAGTGATTTACCGGCAAAGTGCATGACCGCATCACATCCCGTTAGGGCATCGGCAACCTCAGCAGCATTGAGCAGTGATCCTTGTATGAAACGCACACCCGCTGGCACAGTGTCGGCATGCCCCATGCTGCAATCATCAAGAATTGAAATCTCAAAGCCTTGGCCCAGCAAAATCTCAACAGCGGTAGATCCGATATAGCCAGTTCCGCCAGTGACTAGAACTCGCATTACAAAACCACTTCGCGAAGTTGTGCAGCAGATTGCTCTGGGCGCATATCCATAATGAAGGCACCCATTGCTGACTCTGACCCCGCTAGGTACTTTAACTTTCCTGGTGCACGTCGAACACTTGTAATCTGCCAATGCAGGCGCAGTAGATCTCTCCCGACGCGAACCGGTGCTTGATGCCAAGCTGCGATATACGCCATTTCAATTCCAAATACACCATCTAAACGTCGAGTGACTTCAAGTGCGATTTCAGGGAAGGCATCCCGATCTAAATCGGTAAGTTCAGTTAAATCTGCAACTGGATTCAGAGGCGTGACATGAATTTCAAATGGGTAGCGGGCAGCGTATGGAACATAAGCAACCCAACGATCATTGCGGGCAACGATTCTTTCCTCATCCAAAAGCTCGCGTGCAACGACTTCGTCAAAGAGAACCTTTCCGGTTTCCTGGTGGTACTTACTTGCCGCTGCCAACATCTTCTCTACACGTGGAGGTAGGTACGAGTACGCATAAATCTGTCCATGAGGATGAGAAAGGGTTACACCGATTTCTTCACCACGATTTTCAAATGGTGCGATGTGCTGAATAAAGCTTTCCTTTGATAACTCAGCGGTTCTATCGATCCACGCTTCAAGCAATATTCGAACGCGCTGGGCAGACAAATCTTTAAATGCATTTCCATGTTCTGCGGTAAAACAAATTACTTCACACTTTCCAGCTGCAGTTCCTAAATCAGTATCTGGGCCGACAATGTCGGGAAGTGCCCAATCTCCAACAGGTGGTCGCAATGAAGGGGAGCGGTTATCAAAGACAACAACTTCAAAATCTGATTCAGGAATCTCAGTTAAAAGCTCACCCGTTGTTGGGCACAGGGGACACAACTCTTTAGGTGGCAAAAAGATTCGCCCCTGTCGATGAGCTGCCATCGCGATCCACTCATTGACCAATGGATCTAAGCGAAGTTCACCAATTCCAGGTTGTTCCTCTTGAGGACGAGCATCGAGAGCAGTACGCGCTTGGCCAGCGGTGTCGTAATAACGAATTGTTCGGCCATCTGCCATCTGGCGATCATTTCTGGTGACGCCGGCGTTAAGTTTTTTACTCTCGCTCATAGTGTCGTTACTCTACCTTTGTGAGCAAGCAATCTGCACTATTGAGCGCCCCTACATCTGCCTTGTTACTTGAAGTAGTAGATGGAGCGCTCATCATTCAACACTGGGGAGCACCTCTGCAGGGAGAGCTCGCATCGGTGCAAACAGCGATTCGCCCATCGATTGCAAATAGCTCGTGGGATGTTCCTCAATTTCCAGGAATTATGCGTGAAAGCTCACGAGGATTTTTAGGACGTCCAACTTTGTCAGGACATCGCCAAGGAAAAGCGTGGTCAACAAAGTTTGAGGTAACAGATTTTCATCACAACACTAATCATGTCGCAATTACCATGCGGGATTTTCATGCCGAATTAGAAGTTGTCATTACCTTTGATCTCGATGCACACGGAGTCTTGACCCAAAAGAGTTCAGTGAAGAACATTGGATCAACTAATTACTCCCTCAATGAATACATCCATTGGCTTCCACTTCCAAAGGAAGCAACACAAACCTTAGATTTTGCAGGTCGTTGGTCAAATGAGCGAAACCCGCAGCGGAAAGATATCGCTACTGGTACCTGGGTTCGCGAATCTCGCGAAGGACGCAGCGGACACAACTTCTCTATTGCAGATATTGCATTAACTCCGCAGACATCATTCCAATCCGGAAATGCTTGGGCGACAAGTATTGCTTGGAGCGGAAATTCACATTACTTGGTTGAAAAACTCTTTGATGGTTCTGTCTCTATAGGAGCAGGAGAGTTGTTACTTCCTGGCGAATTAACCCTTGCTGCAGGAGAAAGTTATGAAGCACCTGCACTAATTTCTGTTTTCTCGTCTGAAGGTTTAGATGGCGTTAGCGCTGCGTATCACTCACATCTTCGTGCACGTCCGATGCATCCACAACGCCCACGTCCTTTAACCCTCAATATGTGGGAGGCGCTGTACTTCGATCACAATGAAGAAAAGATCAAAGCGCTGATCGATGTTGCAGCTGAAATTGGCATCGAACGGGTAGTTCTGGATGATGGTTGGTTCCACTCACGCCGAGATGACCGTGCCGGTCTTGGTGACTGGGTCATCGATCCCGCTGTGTGGCCAAATGGTTTGTCACCCATCATTAAGTACATCAATGACAAGGGAATTGAGTTTGGTTTGTGGTTTGAAGGAGAGATGGTTAATCCTGATTCAGATCTTTACCGCGCTCATCCTGAATGGATTTTGCATGAAGGAGATCGAGTTCCTCCGCTCTGGAGACATCAATTAGTTTTAGATTTAGGACATGAAGGCGCCTTTAATCATGTCTTGGAGCAGACATCAGCGGTGCTTTCAGCACATAACATCGCTTACATTAAGTGGGATCACAACCGTGTACTTGTCGATGCCGGCCATCTTGGACAAGCTGGAGTTCATCGCCAAACACAAGCGATTTATCGTTTGTTTGCAGAATTAAAGAAGCGTCATTCAGGTTTAGAGATTGAATCCTGTGCATCAGGTGGTGCACGTATTGATCTCGGGGTAATTGATTTAGTAGATCGTTTCTGGACTAGTGATAACAACGATGCGCTTGAGCGCCAAACAATCCAACGTTGGACAGCGCAAGTAATTCCACCAGAACTACTTGGTACCCACATTGGTCCAACCCATGGACATCAAACGGGGCGCACCCTTGAATTATCAATGCGTGCTACTACTGCTCTATTTGGTCACGCCGGTATTGAATGGAATATCACGGAAGCAACTGAGCAAGAGCGTAAACACCTAGCAACTTGGGCTAAGTACTACAAGGAAAATAGAGGGCTGTTGCATACGGGCAAGATGGTTCGTGTTGATTACCCTGAAGCACATGCCTATCTTCATGGTGTAACAGCGCATGATCGTTCACGTGCAATCTTTGCTTATGTTCAATTAACACCAAATGTTGCGATTCATCCATCACCACTGAAGTTTCCTGGTTTGGATCAATCAGCAAGCTACACAGTTAAAGCGGTATTTCCTGCGGGCAAGCCACGATTCATGTTGATTACTCCACCTGAATGGATGAGCGGAATTACTCTTTCAGGATCGGCACTTGCATCTATTGGTGTAACTGCGCCAATACTTGCGCCAGCAAACGCCTTCTTGATTGAGATTACTAAGGCTTAATCAATCCAGTTCAAGGTTCGCTCAACAGCTTTCTTCCAGCCGACGTAACCAACTGTTCGTTGCTGCTCAGTACTAGTAGCGCTCCAACGTCTAGATTGTTGCCACTGTTTTCTAACCTCATCAGTTGATGACCAGAAACCAACTGCAAGACCTGCTGCATAAGCGGCACCAAGTGCTGTTGTTTCGCCAATTAATGGACGGGTGATATCAATTCCCATTACATCGGCCTGCATCTGCATACATAAAGAGTTGGCGGTAATTCCACCATCTACACGCATCTCTTTCATCGGCACTCCACTATCTGCAACCATCGCATCCATAACATCGCGGGTTTGGTAACAGATCGCCTCAAGTGCTGCTCGTGCAAGGTGAGCTTTGGTTGCAGCCCGTGTTAAACCAACAATCACACCACGTGCATCACTTCGCCAGTACGGTGCAAATAATCCTGAAAAGGCTGGAACAAAGTAGACGCCAGCGGTATCTGCCACAGATGAAGCAAGCGCTTCAGTTTCAGCGGCGTTTGAGATGATTCCTAATTGATCGCGCAACCATTGAATCGCAGAGCCCGTTACAGCAACCGAACCTTCTAAGGCGTAATATGCAGGTTGATCACCTAATTTGAAACACACCGTTGTTAATAAACCATTTTTTGATCTAACGATCTCGGTACCGGTATTCAGCAGTGCAAAGTTTCCGGTGCCATATGTGGTTTTAGATTCACCACGTTCAAAACAGACCTGGCCAACCATTGCAGATTGCTGATCTCCCAAAATTCCAGCAATTGGAATCGCTGTTCCAAATGGTCCATGGGGATCGGTCATTGCATAAATTTCAGATGAGGATTTGATATCAGGTAGAGCAGAACGAGAAACTCCAAAAATTGTTAGCAACTCTTCATCCCAATCAAGGGTTTCTAAGTTCATCAAAAGGGTGCGACTTGCGTTAGTGACATCAGTTGCATGTACTCCGCCGCGAACTCCACCAGACAGATTCCAGAGCAACCAGGAATCAATAGTCCCAAAGCGGGCATTCTCACCCTTTGCTGCTGGAACATTGGAGAGAAACCAGTTCATCTTGCTTCCGGCAAAGTACGGCGCGATTGTTAAACCGGTTTTGTGTCGAATTTCGCTCTGTTGTTCTTGGGTCAAAGTTGACAGGAAATCTGTTGTACGAGTGTCCTGCCACACAATTGCATTGCTCAGGGGCTGGCCTGTCGTTGCATCCCAGACAACGGTAGTTTCACGTTGATTGGTTAAACCAATTGCCGCTAAATCTGAGCCCAAGATATTGGCTTGCTTTAACGCTTCAGCGATGACCTCTTGCACCCGCTCCCAAATTTCAGCGGCATCATGTTCCACCCAACCAGCCTGAGGCAGGATCTGGCGATGTTCTAGTTGATGTTGTCCAACCACTTGACCCGAGTGATCAAAGATCATAAAACGAGTACTACTGGTTCCTTGATCCAAGCTGCCGATATAAGCCACGATGCACAAAACCTCTCGCTGTAAGTTAGTCTTAGAGTACTCAGTCGTAACGGAGATTCAACGCATATGTTCTTGTCGCAGCTTGGCCCAGACCAGCGTGACTCTGCGATCTCACAATTAGCCACCGAAAATTTCGACATTGTGGTCATTGGCGGGGGAGTTACCGGTGTTGGTGCCGCCCTTGATGCAGCATCTCGAGGACTGAAAGTTGCCTTGATTGATTCACAAGATATTGCATCTGGAACATCGAGCCGATCAAGCAAGTTAATCCATGGCGGTCTTCGTTACCTAGAACAGTATGACTTCAAACTTGTTCGCGAAGCGTTGCATGAACGCGAGCTGATGGTTTCAACCTTGTGTCCTCATCTTGTAAAGCCTGTTGGTTTTCTCTTTCCATTGACTGAAAAGTTTAAAGAGCGCACATATGTTGGCGCAGGTCTTGCTCTGTACGACGCTCTTCGCGGATTCCAACGTGCATTGCCATGGCACAAACACTTAAGCCAAAAGCAGATTAATGAGATCGCACCATCGCTGCGCCATGACATTGTCACCGGTGCGATTAAGTACTTTGATGCACAAGTTGATGATGCAAGGCACACAATGTCAGTTGCGCGCACCGCTGCCCGCCATGGTGCAATTATCGCTACACGTGTAGCAGCAGAGTCTTTGATTCGCGAAGGCAAGCGTGTTGTTGGTGTTAACGCCCGTGACCTTGAATCCGGAAAGAAGATTGCCATTAAGGCCGGCGCCACAATTATGTGTGCAGGTATCTGGAGTGATGAGCTTCATGAAAAGTTTGAGTTAACCGCCGGCTATGGCGTAACCATGAGCAAGGGCGTGCACATTGTGCTGCCAGGTTCTGCGATTAAATCTGATGCAGGAATCATCTTAAAGACAGCGGTTTCTGTGTTGTTCTTAATTCCTTGGGGAGACAAGTGGATTGTTGGAACAACAGATACTCCATACGATGGAGATCGCGCTGAACCGTACGCTTCACGCGAGGATGTTCAGTACATCTTGGATCAAGCAAACCGCGTTCTAGAGCCAAAGTTAATGGCTGAAGAAATTATTGGTGTGTATGCAGGTTTGCGTCCATTGGTAGCAAATATAAAGAGTGCAACAACAACAAAGCTTTCTCGTGAGCACACAGTTGATCGTCCAGCGCCAGGTTTTGTTTCCATCGCCGGAGGAAAGTACACAACATATCGAGTCATGGGTAAGGATGCGGTAGATCGCGCAGTTATTGAACTTCGTCGTATTACTCAAGACTCTGTTACTGAAAAGCTTCCACTTGTTGGAGCAGATGGATACTTTGCTTTGGAACAACAAAAAGAGCGCATCGCGCAGGAATCTGGTCTAGATGTCGAGACCGTTACCCACCTACTCAATCGATACGGCTCGCTGATTAGCGAAATTCTTGAACTCATTGCGCAAGAGCCAAAGCTTGCGAAGAAGTTAGATGCAGATCTTCCATACATCAAGGCCGAGATTGTTTACGCAGCAACCCATGAAGGTGCGCGCACGGTTGATGATGTTATTTCTCGCCGAACACGGTTGGCTTTTGAGGCTGAAGGTCATGGCGTACATCTTGCAGATGAGGTCGGCGCACTGATTGCACCCGTTCTTGGATGGAGTGCGAAGGAACGCAAAGAATCCATCGCAGCGTACGAAGAGCTTGTCGATCGAGAACTAGCAGCGTTAGATGAGCTGCTTGAGGCTAATTCTTAATCTGTCCTTTGCACCCATCAGTTGTTGGCTTTTTAGTCGCAGTAGGTGATGGTGTTGGCTTCGGGGTTGGTGTTGGCCCCTGAAGCACTTCAAAGGTAACTGGAAAAGTAGATTCTGCGTGGGTTCCGGAAATATCTTGGAATAAAACCTTACCGATGTAACTTCCAGCAGGAACTCCCTTTAGGGCTAAGGTCCAAACACCGCTTGTTTCACGCAAAATTGTTTGAGTTGGTTTTTCTGCAGGCTGTGTAGTTTTATCAAAAACCAGTTTCACATTTCCAGTCACAACAGGTGATCCACTTGGTCGTACGACATTGACCTTAAAGGTGACTAATTTGTTGGTGGTACTTGCCGATTGATTCACTACAGTCAGAGTAGTTGGCTCTTGTTGTGGCATTAAATCAACCAGAGAAGGCGTCCAACTTCCCTTTGCTAACGCTAGGAAAGAAGAAGGCGTTCCTCTGAAAACATTGAGATCTAAGCGATTGCCAGGTACTCCGTACTTAGGGGCGATACCGCAGGAGGAGTATTGCCACACGGTCCACTGTGAATCACAGTTAGCACCAGTCCATGAATGAACATAGCAACCACCATTTTTTAATCCGGGTTGGTTAATGGGATTTGCTGGATCAATCGCATATTGAGCAAGCCACAATGGATATTGGGCAAGTTCGGGTGTGCGAGTCATCGAGCTTTCAAGAAAGTTGGCATATGAATAAAGGATCGGAGTGCGACCCGTTTTTTCCTTGAGCGATGCCAAGAAAGTTGTTGCCCATAAAGTTACCGCGCTACGTGTTGCATACTTTTGGCAATTACCTGATGATGAATACCGAACACACTTATTTTCAAGGTCTAATGCATACGGCAAATCTCGATCTGAGTATCCACCCATAGATGCTAATCGCCACACCACTTTTTGGGCTTGTGCTAGGGCATCCTTCTTAACATCTTCAGGATCACTTACATCTGGCAATACCGCGTAGTGATAAAAACCTGTATAGATTCCGGCAGCTTGTGCTGCATGATGATCCATCGCTGCATACTTAACAGATTGCAGATCTGCTGATTCTCGGGTATCTGATGCTTTGATAAAAACAAAGCGCATTCCCGCTTCATACATCTTCACAAAATCAATGGGCTTATCATTGGGATGTTGCCATCTACTGACATCTGCGCCATGAATTCGACCACCTGGTCCGAGCAAATCTATAAATTGAGCAGGGTCTGCATTTGAAATCTCGGGTTGCTGCTTAACGGTGATTGTACGAATAGGGGAGTACAAACTCTTTCCTGCAATAACCGAAACTGCGCGATAGCGAACCTGTGCATCAAGTGCCGTTGCAAGTGCGGTGACTTTCCAGGTTCCAACCTTTGTTACCTTTGTTGTAAACCGTGTCGTCGTCCACTTTCCACCCATATCAACTTGAATCTTTACTGTTGTACCTGATTTGTTGGGCTTTAAATTTCCATACATCGTTAGTAGAGATTCAGATGCACTGGGGGTTTGTCGGATCTGCATACTCAAGGTCGATGCCGCAGCTAGCGATTGAGGTGCACCTGCAACGCCAAGCACCAGCGCTACCGTCAGTAGATATACCCTAATTTTCATTGTTCCCGGATCTCCACCTTTAAACCAAGGACTTGATCGATAGAAGCGATTAACGCTGCCTTGAGATTGGGACGTGTCTCGGAGTACTCATGAGATGTTGCAAATTTACGACTGTCGGAGAAATCCAGGGTTATGACCCCATCCTTAAATGAGATTAATCGCGCATCAAAGTATGCGATCCATGCGACGCGATTGTGAGATTCGAGGTCATCGAGAACATCGTTCCAGCGGCTGCGAATCTGCTCTATCTCCATAGGGCTGAACTTTACCTTTCAACCCCTTTACATTCTTTTCTTAGTGAGTCGGCGCGCCAATCCACTTGAGATACTCATTAATTAATTGAACCCTCATGTTTTTTCTGTGATCTGGCTGAATATTTAAAGTAATAGCAACCCGAGAAAGGATCTGCTCTATCGCCTTTTCGCTCACAAATCGTAAACGTCCTATTTCGGCGTTGGTTAATCCATTAGCAACATGGCGAAGGGTTTCAATCTGAAGATCTGAAAGCTTTGACATCAGTGATCGAGACTCCTTGTCATGCAAAGTAACACCGCCATTGACCCAAGAAACAGGAGTATCTGGCTCAAAAGACCGTGAAGCTGAAATCGCATCACACAAAGCATTGACCGTATTTATTGTGCTTTTCAAAACTAACAATGAACCACTAGGTAAATGCGAAACATCTTCTCCAAATAATCTGACATCTGCACAAGCCACCAAGATCACCACACCTATAGTTGGTGCCTCTTTTCGGATCGCATTGGCGATCTCAACAGAACTCTCGGTAGTTTTATGCATATCTATGAGTAAAACATTGGGTTGCATACTTCTAAATAGATTGATCGCTGCACTCTTTTTTCGCGCCTCGCCAACAACATCGACGCTATGCAGCTTTAACGCTGCACCAACACTAGATAACTCAAAGGGATCATCAATGATCACCAAAACACGATCACTCATACCTCTAAAGTTACGCTGAGTAATCTTGATAGTGAAGCATGGAGTACTAACTATGAGAGTTAGCGCCAGATAGGGCTTCCCCTACATCATAACCGCTTAAGAAGTTTGGCTACCGTTTCAGGAATCGCCTCAATGATTACCTCAGCATTTATTGGTCCGCCAGCAGATGCTTTCTCCGCCGCTTGGTTGTGAATGAAGGCCGCTGATGCAGCAACGTATGCAAGTTGGTTGTAATCATTGAGAACTTCAATTGCATTAGTTGCAACCAACGCTCCCATGATTCCCGCCAAAACATCGCCGCTACCTGCAGTTGCAAGCCATGGTGTTGCAACAGGTAACTGAATTAAAAGCTCGTCATTTGCAACATATGTCGTTGCACCCTTGAGTAAAACTGTTACTCCCAAAGTATCGGCGGCATTCTGCACCCACTTCTTAGGATCTCCTTCAATCGCCTCTGCTGTTACCTGCACACCACGTGCTGAAAGCAATCTCGCAAGCTCGCCGCTATGAGGAGTAATTACCGTTGGCTGTTCCAATGATCCAGCTAAAGACAATGCTCCAGCATCCAAAATTGTCGGAACAGATTGCAAACGAATTAATTTGAACCAGCGATGACGCAACCACGTTGTGAAATCTGAGTACTTCTTGGCACTAATTCCACTTCCTACCAACCAAGCTGCAACCTTTCCTGGTTGAACAACTGCAGATGGAGTTGTATGCAAAACAAGATGGGCTAAACCTGATGAACTATGAAAACGCACCATGCCAACACCGGTTGCAGATGCTGCAGCTGTTGTTAAGACGGCAGCTCCTGGAAACTGCGCAGAACCTGTGATCAGACCCAACACTCCGCGACTGTATTTATGGTCTAAATCTGATGGGGTGATAACGCATTTTGCGGCATCTCTTGCGCTCCACTTTTTCACTGTTCTAGTCATGTACTAAGTCTATCCCTCACGTTAAGTGGGCTAACTCTTTGGGATTTCCACATCTGGTATTTCATTCCACAAGTAATACGATAATCACATGATTCCTCAACGCACGCTTGGCCCATACTCTGTTTCAGCAATTGGAATGGGCTGCATGCATCTGTCATTTCCCAATGACCGGCACCCAGATTTACTCAACCAACCAGATGCTGCAATTGCAGTAATCCATGCAGCACTAGATGCGGGTATTACTCTTTTGGATACCGCTGATATCTACGCGCCGAGCTGGAACACGATGGGTCACAACGAGCTTTTGGTTGGAAAAGCCTTTGCTAGCTGGAATGGGACGCCTGAACAAAAGAGCAAAGTAGTCATCACGACTAAAGCGGGCATCACCCGTGAGAAAGATGGCTCGATGTTTGGAATCTCTGGTCGAAATGCCACTAAGCATTATCTGTATCGCGCTGTAGAGGCATCTGCTTACAAGCTCGGTTTAAGCAAGATTCCGCTGTGGCAGCACCACCGAACCGATCCAGCTATTTCATATGAAGAACAATTCGACAATGTAATGTCCTTGAAAGAACATGGGTACGTTGCAGAGATTGGCTTAAGTAATGTGAACGCGCAAATGTTGCGCCATGCAATCAAGGCTGGCGGAACTCCGCAACAAGGCGGCATTATTTCTGTGCAAAATGAATTTAGTCCTAATTATCGTCACTGGCCAGAAGTAATCGACATTTGTAATGAATATGGAATTGCATACCTTCCATGGTCGCCTCTGGCTGGAAACAGAGCCTTCAAAAAATTAGCCACTGGAGAAATTGGTTCATTCAAGGAGATGGCTGAAAACAAAGGTGTTTCACCCTACGCGTTAACAATTGCTTGGCACCTAAATCAATTTCCAACCTCAATTCCAATCCCTGGAGCATCTACTGCATCATCGATATTGGATTCACTGACAGGTGTTGACATCAAACTGACCGAGGATGAAATCTCGCAGTTGAATGCAAGTTGCCCAACAGATACTCCCATTAATGGAGAGCTTTTAGATATTGCTCAATTAAAAAATTAAGGAACTGGTGGGGCGGGTCGGGCTCGAACCGACGACGACGGAATTATGAGTTCCGGGCTCTAACCAACTGAGCTACCGCCCCTAACGAGTGTGAACTTTACCTTGATTTTTTCTCGCGCTGGAATCCTCTGCGACCCCAGAACTCCCACAGCCCCATAACGGAGAGAACAAGCGCAAAACCAAAGAGCAGATCCTCTATGGGTGCTGCTGCAATTCGATATCCAGTAATTGAATCTGGGTTGTACATAACAATCGCTTTTCCATCACCGCGCAGATGAGTAAGCCACCAGTTGGTTAATAACTGGAAGGGAAGAATGATCATGTAGGAAAGCCAAAAGGCTAGGCGTGTAAGTAGAGAGTTCTTGAAAAGGAAGAGATCAACAACAACGGCGACAAATACCGCCGCTACCGCGATATCGCTATAGCTCATTTCTCCTCATCCTTTCCGAACTCTTTTTCGCGCAGATGAGGCTTAACTGTTGTAACTCCTTCAATGGTCAAGATCGCCGCCATGGGCACGATGATGAAAAAGAGAAACTCTTCGAGTGGAATATCAAAAGGTCCATAAATACCAAGCATGCGATCACGATTAAAGAACCAATGACCCTGGGCAATTGCATAGGCATCCCAAATTAAGAAGAGGGTGCTGATTGGAAGAATGCTCAAGAGAGCGCGCTTCCAACGACGAAGGACGCTGGTTTTCAAAACGATCTCTAACCAAAAAGAGCCACAAACGGTGAAGGCGAGCATCGCCATATAACCGAATTTTTCCACGTCAGATCTTCTCACATCCACCTTTGATAGGGTTATCAATAAGGGGGCAGACATGCAGGAAAACGTGGTTGCGCTCTTTAAACAGGTACGGCTCTTTTCATCGGTGGCTGCAGCGATCGGAATCCTGCTTTCCTTAATTTTCTCTGGGTTACTTCAAACAAGCTCTATGGGGTGGCAGGTTGTTGTCGCAGTTATCGCATTAGCAATAGGTATCCCACATGGGGCTTTAGATCACTTAGTAACTCTTCCAAAGTCGCAGCCAACAAAGATGGCGATCTTTATTGTTATTTATGTTGCCGTCGCAGTTATAGCCGTTGTCGGAATTCTGAAGTTCAACACTGTTGGATTTATTCTTGTGTTGTTTATGAGTGCAATCCATTTTGGAATTGGCGATGCCGCCTTTATTAGCGAGATAGATAAGCGCACCCATCCTGCGAGAAAGCTCAATCGCTGGTTCTATATTCCAGCAGCGGGATTTACTCCGGTGTTTATACCTTTAGTGAACTCAGCAAGTACCGAAGCGCTGGCATCTGTGAACCCTGCTTTAATTAATTGGCACCAGGGATTTGATTCTGAAATCTTGATACTTGTCTCTGCCTTTGCCGTACTTTCCATTGCTGTGATGTTTATGGGAAAGAGAAAACGAGAAGGTGTGGATCTAACTTTGCTTTTACTTTTGGCCCATCTTGCACCTCCATTAATTGCATTTGCGGTTTATTTTGGATGTTGGCATGCAATGCGGCACACAGCTCGATTGACCCTTTCTCTGCCCAAGTGCATTGAGA
>Ga0214919_10003007_pt1 | contig 25951 bp, 23 predicted proteins | sample LL1503_MetaG_FD_177994 | JGI IMG/M metagenome (GOLD analysis project Ga0214919, IMG submission 177994) | Freshwater microbial communities from Lake Lanier, Atlanta, Georgia, United States - LL-1503 | ecosystem: Environmental > Aquatic > Freshwater > Lake | place: USA: Georgia | collected...
CTGTAGTTTTGTTGGGATTTGAAGTATTATTAGATGGTTGCGGAGTTGGCGACGAAGTTGATTTGGTAATTTCCGAAATTCCATCTACCGTAAATTTAAAAGTTCCATCTAGTGGAACATCATTTACAGCCAATAATTTATATGTAACTAAATAAGAACCAGAAACGATTAGCGGTTTTAGACCAACGATCAAATTATTTCCATCAACCGTTATTGAACCGTCGTCAACTCGAGCCCCGTTAGGATCCATTACTGTAATTTGATTTCCTAAATCCATTAGCGCACCAGATCCATTAATAGTTACTGAATTTGGTGCAACAGTTAGAACTTGATCAATTGACGGGGTCGTGCTAATTATTGAATTTGCTGAAACCGGATTGGCCATTGCTAAAGCCATGAAACTTACAAAAAACGCAACCACAATCGGTTTCCGCACGCTTATCCTCATTTCTGACTTCGACTCGATTCGCCTCAATACTCTCATCAATCTAGAATTATGCCTTGTGCCTACCTATGAATACATCTGTAACGCTTGCGAACATGCCTTCGAAGCGGTGCAATCTTTCTCAGATGCGCCAATAACGAACTGTCCAGAGTGTGGGAAAGATGTACGTAAGATTTATTCGAATGTCGGCGTGGTTTTCAAAGGATCAGGTTTTTACAAGACTGATTCACGAACTACTCCGAGCGCCAGCACTTCTACTACACCAGCGACAACAACGTCAGCTACTACAACGCCAGCACCTGCGGCAAAAAGTACAAGTAGCGAATAATTATTCGTGATGTGGCGGTTTATCCCGCTTAATTTCGGTATCACGATCATTTTCATCTTTTTCTAAATCAATCTCATCACTGGTGACTTTTGGCAATATTTCGCTCATACTCACCCTTTCATTTAATCATAATAAGTTTCGATTTTCGCAAATTAAGTATCTCAAATATAATTAGAAATAGTTAATTTATCCGTTTAAAGAATTTTCAGGAGTTCAAGTGTTTGAAGCTCTCGGTCATGCCATTGTAAAGCGGCGTAAGCGTACGCTTTCAATCTTCATTCTTGCAGTCATCGTTTTAGGAAGCATTGGGTCGCTTGCTTTCAGTCGGTTAGATAGCGGTGGTTATTCCGACCTTAATAGCGATTCTGCAAAAGCTTTTAAATATTTAGAAGATACTTTTAAAGTCAAAGACCCTGCCATCGTCTTCGTGATCCATTCCGATAAATTGGTGACGGATCCGGAAGTTATCGCAAGCGCTGCACGTTTAGAAGCAAAAGTTAAAAGTGAGCCTAGCGCAGCTAGCGTCCTATCTTTTTGGAGCGCCGGAGGTGCGCCAACTTTAAAAAGTACAGATGGTAAATCTGCCTATCTTTTTGTCTATCTCAATGCCGACAATTTCAGTAGCTTCGATAGTTTGGGCGGGCATTACCGCGATACCTACGAAGGAAAGTTTGAAAATTTATCAATCTACGCATCAGGTGGCGCAGTTTTTGCTAATTCAATTAATAGCAAAATTAAAGATGATCTTAAGTTGGCAGAGGGTATTTCTATTCCATTAACTTTTGTACTGCTTCTCTTTATTTTTGGCGCCATGATCGCATCTGCAATGCCACTTCTTGTTGGAGTCTCTGCAATTCTCGGTGCTTTCTTTGTGCTCTACTTAATTACTATTTTCACCGACGTTTCAGTATTCGCCCTAAATTTAACAACTGGATTAGGGTTGGGACTTGGTATCGATTACGCACTCTTAATTGTTAATCGATTCCGCGAAGAACTCCACCACGGAAATAACATTGAAGACTCGGTAGTTAACACACTTCGTACGGCCGGAAAGACAGTATTTTATTCTGGAATCACTGTAATGATTACGCTTTTTTCGCTGATGTTTTTCCCACAACATTTCTTACGATCGATGGGTTACGCCGGAGTCTCCGTAGTTGCGGTTGCTGTAGCAGCGGCGCTAATTCCATTACCAGCAATTCTCGCGCTACTAGGTCACAAAGTTGATAAAGGAGTTGTGCGTAAGAGTGCAATAACGCCTAAAGAAGATGGACGCTGGGCAGAGATTGCACGGTTTGTAATGAAGCGTCCAATTGCAGTTGTTTTATTATCCGTAATTATCCTGAGCGTATTTATTGCGCCAATTAACGGAATTATGTTTTCACAAGTTGATAGCCGAGTACTTCCTGCCAACAATAAGTCAGCCATGGCTGCACGCTTTATCTCCGAGAACTTTACCGGTCAAGAAGGAAACCCGATTGAAATAATTATTCCTAATGGGGCATCTCAAACTAATTCAATAACTGAATTTAAATCCGAGTTAGCAAAAATTCCAGAGATCGTGCGAATTGGTGAAATGCAAGTAGTTGGTGAAGATGTTCGTATCGTAGCCATTCATACGATGCCGCCACGTACGCCACAAGCTGAGCAATTAATTCGAGATGTGCGTGCACTTCATGTCCCTGTCGGCACATTAATTGGCGGAGTCGCGGCAGATTACGCTGACACTCAAGGTGCAACATCAAAGAAGTTGCCACTAGTTGTACTTTGGATATCAATTGGAGTTCTAATTTTACTATTTGTTTTCACTGGTTCCATAATTTTGCCGATAAAAGCCCTCATTCTTAACTTTGCGTCATTGGCTGCAACCATGGGTGTTATTACGTGGATCTTTATCGATGGACACCTTAAATTTCTAGTTGGTGATTTCACAGTTACCGGTGCACTTGATACTGGATCAGTTATTTTAATTGCAATTGTGGCATTTGGATTATCGATGGATTATGAAGTTTTTCTTTTATCAAGAATTAAAGAAGAGCATGAGTCCGGACGAAATAACATTGAGGCAGTCGCAACTGGTTTACAACGTTCTGCACGTATCATTACTGCTGCTGCGCTCTTATTAGCTGTAGTTTTCGGAACGTTTATGGTCAGCGGAGTTACATCAATAAAAATGTTAGGTTTTGGTGTTGCGTTTGCAATTTTGCTAGATGCAACTTTGGTTCGAGCATTTCTTGTTCCCGCTTTAATGCGGTTATTTGGCGAAAGAAATTGGTGGGCGCCAAAAGCGCTAAGACGTTTTACTATCTCTCATTAATTAAATTTTGAGTGTCCTCGGCGGGAGTTGAACCTGCGACCTACCGCTTAGGAGGCGGTTGCTCTATCCACTGAGCTACGAGGACTTAATTAATATTGCGCGATTCTATTACGCGCTCAAAGTATGCGTAAATTGCTTATTTATAGCACGCTGAGTTAGACTCCAAAAAAACTTGTTTGGAGTTGTTTTGTTATGAAAGCCCTCGTAATCGGAGCGGGCGGAGTCGGTAGAGCGATAGCTAATATCGCATCACGCCGTTCATTTATTACTTCTATGGTAATTGCAGATAGAACCCTTGCACGTGCTGAAGAAGCTGTTTATCGGGTTAAAGATCCCCGTTTCTCAGCCGCTCAAGTAAATGCAGCAGAACTTGAAGACCTTCGCGAATTAATTCGAAAAGCTGATCCAGATGTTGTTATTAACGCTGTTGATCCGCGTTATGTAATGCCAATTTTCTTAGCTTGTGAAATTGAAAATGTGAATTACATTGATATGGCCATGTCACTTTCTCGCGCGCATCCACATTATCCAAATACTGAAACTGGTGTAAAGCTAGGCGATGAACAGTTTGCGCGCGATTGGAACTGGGAAGAGCGAAAAATTTTTGCACTTATTGGTATGGGTGTAGAGCCAGGCATGAGTGATATTTTTGCTAAATATGCTGACGAAGAACTTTTTAGCAAGATCGACTCAATCACCATTCTTGATGGTTCAAACCTACGAGTTGAAGGTCATGATTTTGCACCTTCTTTCTCGATCTGGACCACAATCGAAGAGTGCTTAAATCCGCCGCTAGTTTGGGAAGATGGTCGTGGCTGGTTTACTACCGCACCATTTAGTGAATTGGAAATCTTTAACTTCCCCGAAGGAATCGGTCCCGTTGAGTGCGTAAACGTTGAGCACGAAGAAGTTGTGCTAATTCCGCAGAAAATTGACGCTAAGAAAGTTAACTTTAAATATGGACTTGGCGCTGAATTTATTCAGATACTAAAAACAATCAATATGTTAGGCATGGATCGCAAAGAGAATGTAGATGTGCAAGGCGTTTCAGTATCGCCGCGGGATCTACTTGCCGCGTCGCTTCCTGATCCAGCAACGCTTGGCTCAAGAATGCGCGGTAAAACTTGCGCTGGTGCTCTCGTAAAAGGTTTAGATAAAGCTGGTAATCCAAAATCGGTTTATATCTACAATGTAGTTGATAACGAATGGTCAATGAAGGAATATGGCGATCAGGCTGTGGTTTGGCAGACTGCGATAAATCCCGTTATTGCTATGGAGTTAATTCATAATGAAACTTGGAAACCTCGTGGCGTTAATGGCCCAGAATGGTTTGATCCAAAACCATTCTTGGAACTTCTAGAAAATTACGGAACCTCTTGGCATATTCGCGAAGAAGAGATTGCTGAAGTAAAGAAATAAATTAATGGCAATTGGTACCGCATTAATTACAGGTGCAACGTCTGGAATTGGCGAATCATTTACTCGATTGTTAGCTGAACATGGATATGACTTAGTTTTAGTTGCACGCGATGAAAAACGGTTAGAAGAACGGGCTGCTGCGCTAACTTCTAAATTTGGCATAAAGGTGGAAGTACTACGTGCTGACTTAACTAATTTCAAAGAATGTGAAAAGGTTGAAACTCGACTTCGCTCTGAAGGCAATCCAATTGAAGTTTTAATAAACAACGCCGGGTTTGGTATCAACAAGGCATTCACCGAAAGTGATATTTTGGCGGAAACTGAACTATTAGATGTCTTGGTGCGCGCACCTATGCGATTTATGCACGCAGTACTTCCCGGTATGAAAGTGCGAAATTCTGGAACTATTATCAATGTAAGTAGCGTTGCTGGATGGATTGCTGGTGGCACTTATAGCGCTGCTAAGTCTTATCTAACTGTGATAACTGAATCACTTCATACTGAACTTTCGGGCACCAAGATTAAAGTCAGCGCACTCTGTCCTGGATTCACTCGAACTGAATTCCATCAACGCGGGCGAATGAAAATGGGCGGGCTACCAAAATTTATGTGGCTAACTGCAGATAGAGTTGTTGCAGATTCTTGGAAAGCCGCGCAAAGCGGAAAAGTAATTTCGGTACCCGGATGGCAATACGCGGCATTAAGTTTCATAACTAGATTCGGCCCAAGGCCAATTATTCGTAAAATTGGCATGAACGTTCGGGTAAAACAACGGCAGAAATAGAAGTTGCTTAGGTTCACAGAAGATTCACCGCTAGAACTCGAGTTTTCTTACCTAAATAACTAGCGCTTCTCCCTTACGATTACCTCATAACCCGCTCAATACAGAAATTATCAGTAGAGCAGATTTGATCTAATGGAGGAAATATGAAAGTTCGTCGCCAAGGTAAGTTCGCAATAGCGCTCTCGATTGCTGCATTAGCTTTTTCAACGCTAATTACAACGCCATCTTTTGCTGCTAATAAAGCAAATGCGGTCTGTCCTAAAGTTAATACCAAAGCAACAATTGGTGGCGAAAAATATATTTGTACTAAGAATCCTTACACATTAGAAACTAAGAAGATTGCAAAACTAACTTGGACTCTGGTTGCATGCGTTGATGCTCAAACAGTTTTGCTTGGCGCAAGAGCTGATCTGGTTAAAATTACAGCCTCCTCTAAAGACACTGCTGCAAAGCTGGATGCTGAGATAAAGGTATTGGAAGCTGCGCTACCGGCTAATTTGGCCGCGGCAGCAGTTTGGGATGCGAAAGCGATCAAATATCGAGCGCAGGCAGATAGCGCTACCGCGTTGGCAAACGCAGATTTGGCTAAAGCAAATCAGGCTGGAATTAACGCGGCTACTAAAACTATGTGGACTAGGGCCGCAACTGCTCGCACTCAAGCCGCAACAAGTTATAAGACTGGAGCTATAAACGCGGAACGTTTATCTGCTGGTCTAAAAAAGACGCAAACAGATATAGACGCCAAGAAAAAGACTAGAGATAAAGTTCTTGGTTACCCAGCTGTAATTGGACCGCAAGTCGATCTTGCTAAAACAAATCGCGATCTGGTCTGCACTCTCTAACCAATTAGTAAGGTCTTTGCAGTTGCCTTAAAAGGTATCTCTTGAAGCGCGGATTGTGCTGGGCCGCGCTTTAACTTTCCATCAATTGAAAACTGTGAATTATGTGCTGGACAGGTCCAAGTATTTCCAGATTGTTTTAACGGTACTCCTTGATGAGTACAGGCTAAATTCAATACTTTAAAACCAGATGCTGCTTTTGAAACTCTTACTACAGCTACCGATAGCCCGTTCGTAAAATCTACTTGAATTAAGCCGCCAACTTTTTTTAGAGTTGGGTTGCTTGCTAATAGCACCTCTACTTTGCCGCTTGCAAGAATTGTCACGCCTTTAGCTGCTTCAGCGGGCTCTGGAATAAATCCCAATGAAATTGCCGCTATACCGCAAAGAATTCCACGCCTGGTTAGTGATGACTCTCTTATTAACTCGCTACCCGTGGATAAATTTGATTTTGCATTCCGCATTACTTTTACCTCTCGTTACGATTTAGGGTGCGAATTTATCCGATTATCCGGAGTTCTGCTTTAGTTATCCTCATCTTGCATCTGGGAATTCGCAGTGGATTATCAACACCCACTTGGTGGAGCGAGCTAATAATTTTCAATTTAGTCCCGATTTTTGCAATTTTAACTATTTTAATCTCGCCTAAAACTAATGACCGCTGGTCTAAGGGTGGACTTGCCCTAGCAATTTCAAGTTGGTTGATTGGATCACTTATCTCTTCTTGGAATTCCTTCTTTAGTTTCAATTTTCCGGATCACTTTATTGATATTGGTTACTTACTTTTCTATCCCTTTCTCATAATTGGCTTAACTCGCCAAATGCAAAATGCGAGCAAAAGTAAATCATTAGAATTTCTAGACACAATCATTGTGGCTTTCGGCGCAACTACTGCAATTGGTGTCATCTTAATAAAACCTGCTACCACAACTTTCACTGGGAATACCTTAGATGTATTCTTAGCGATTTTTTACCCGATAGGTGATTTGATGCTTTTTACGTTGGTTTGCAGTTTTGCATTCTCGCAACGCAAATCACTAAGAAATCTTTTAATAGTACTTGGAATTTTTATTTTTTCATTATCTGATCTGTATTTCTTATGGGTTAATGCGAATAATCAATATTCTTTTGGTTCATTAACAGATGATGGCTGGTTGCTTTCATTAATACTTATTGCAGAATCTACTTGGCATTTAGGCGATGAAACTAAGAGAGAGAATAAAACTAATCCGATTGCAGTATCTGTTTCATTATTTGCAAGTATTTTAGTTTTAGTAATAGCTATTTTGAAACCAAAATATTTTGCTTTTGGCTCTTTAATTCCGGCATTTATTACTATTACTTTGGCCTTCTTGCGCATGGCGATTGCGCTAAATGATGCAAAAACTATTGGCAGTGAGCGAACTTTGGCACGAACAGACGAGCTAACTGGTTTAGCGAATCGTAGAAAGTTTCTTGCGGATTTGGCGTTATTTCGCAAGATCGAAGGTTCGCTATTAATCCTTGACTTAGACGGCTTTAAGGAGATTAATGACGCTTTTGGTCATGAGGTTGGTGATCAATTACTTCGCCAAGTTGCTACTAGATTTTCAAGAGTTTTACCGAGCCACGCCTTATTAGCTCGATTGGGTGGCGATGAATTTGGAGTCTTGATTAACGGTGAAGATGGTTTTGAAAATGCCTTGGCGCTTCGTGCAACGCTCTCCTACCCATTTATTATTGCTGGACAATCAATTCGGCTTGGCGTTTCGATTGGTCAAGCCATTAATGATCCTAAGAATCCTGAAATCGAACTCCTGCATCGGGCAGATTTGGCGATGTATGAAGCCAAGCGGAGCGGCGCTGGCGCAGTCTGTTGGAGCCCAATCCTAAGTTAGGCATTTTTGATTATCCCTCAGCATTAGATACCGTACTCACTCCGCTCGAGTAATTCGGGAAAATCTAGCGCTTTATGGGGAGGGTCCTAATTGCCACAGAAGTTTAATAATCGAGTTTTGATTTTAGGTGCAGGTTCAGTTTCGCAATGTGTACTTCCACTTCTAATCGAGCATCTAGTAGATGCCAACCAGATTACGATCTTTGAACAAAGAGATAATAGAACTAGAGTTCAAAGTGCACTTGATAAAGGTGCAACTTATGTGCAGGACCAGATAACTAAAGAAAATATTGATCAAAAATTAAGTCAATACCTAAAAGAAGGCGATTTCTTACTTGATCTTGCCTGGAACATAGATGCAAATGTAATTTTGCAATGGTGTCACGATCGCGGCGTGCTTTATTTAAACACATCTGTCGAAGAGTGGGATCCTTACTCGGCTGGCGCATCTCGGCCACCTGCAGAGCGAACTCTTTACTACCGTCACATGAAACTTCGTGAGATGAAAGCCAGTTGGAGTAAAGTTGGCGCAACTGCCGTAGTGGAACATGGCGCAAACCCAGGATTAGTTTCACACCTAGTTAAAAAATCAATGGTCGATATTGCAACGCGGGCAATAAATGATGGAATTGCTTCTGCTGGAGTAGCGAAAGCTTTAGAAGCTGATGCCTATAACGAACTTGCTCAACACCTTGGAATCAAAGTAATTCATATTGCAGAGCGCGATACTCAAGTAACCGATAAACCTAAACAACTTAACGAGTTTGTTAATACTTGGAGCGTAGAAGGATTTTATGAAGAAGGTATTGCACCAGCTGAATTAGGTTGGGGAACTCACGAAAAACTTCTGCCACCAAATGCTTATGAACATAAAGTCGGACCAAAAAACCAAATTTTAATGGCGCAACCTGGCGCAACTACTTGGGTTCGCTCTTGGGTGCCTAATTGTGAAACTACTGGAATGGTAGTTCGTCATGGTGAAGCATTTACGCTTTCGGATCACTTAACAGTTTGGCAGGGCGAAACCGCTATTTATCGTCCAACCGTGCATTACGCATATTGCCCATCAAATGAAGCTCTGGTTTCAATGCGCGAATTAGAAATGCGGCAATGGGATCTAACGCCTAACCAAAGAATCATGAATGATGAAATCACTGATGGCGAAGATCGACTTGGTGTTTTATTAATGGGCCATGCTTACAAATCTTGGTGGACTGGTTCACTATTAAACATTCACGATTCTCGAAAATTAATTCCAAACCAATCGGCAACCACAGTTCAAGTTGGTTCTGCCGTATTCGCAGCTGTTGCTTGGATCATGGCTAATCCAAATAAGGGTTTATTAGTTCCAGATGATATGCCTTGGCGTGAAGTTTTACCTTATGCAGAAAAATACTGGGGTGGATTTCATTCTGAAGCCGCTGATTGGGATCCGTTGCAATCACGAAATGATCTTTTTGCTGGATGGAATAATCGCAAATACGATACTACTGATCCTTGGCAGTTCACCAACTTCTTAGTTTAATTCCGCTTACTGCTGGCTCGGTTTAATTTCATTAAGCCGAGCTAGCGATTCCAATCGCTCAAGTGCATGATCCACAATTCTTTCTGGGTATCCGTTCTTATATCCATCTTTAGCTAACCAGGGTTCATGAATTTCGTCAGAAGTTAAGTGTGACAACTCCGGCACATATTTTCTTATATAAGCGCCTTCGGCATCAAAACGCTTTCCCTGTTCAATTGGATTGAAAATTCGATAATAAGGTGAGGCATCAGTGCCACATCCAGCAGTCCATTGCCATCCATGTGAGTTTGATGCCACGTCATAGTCAATTAAATGTTCTCTAAAAAATCGCTCGCCTAACTGCCACTCTAAATGTAAATCTTTAACTAAGAATGACGCAACCACCATTCTGGTGCGATTATGCATCCAGCCTTCTTTAAGCATCTGCCGCATCGCCGCATCAACAAATGGATATCCAGTTTTTCCTTCACGCCAAGCTGCAAACTTTGAATCCGGTTTGTCATAACGCATATTTGCAAATCGAGGTGCGTAATATCCAGTTTCGGTATGTGGGTTATGGTGTAAAACGTCTGCGTAAAATTCACGCCACGCAATTTCTTTGCGGAAAACTAAATGTCCATTATTCCCACTCACCAAATCAGCAAGCAAAGTCCGTGGGTGAATTTCGCCCCACTTTAAATGTGCGCTTAATCTACTGGTACCGTCAATTCCAGAAAGATTTCGAAATTCATCATATTTATCTAAAATATTCTTTTTGAAATATTGCCAACGTTGTAGCGCCGCGAGCTCTCCAGCCGGAGCAAGTATTGCGCCTTCAGGAGTTGGCCAATCTGGAAAATTGCGATCTTTTTTATCTGGAGTTACTGCGTGAATTTCTTTTGGAGCCGCAACAGGTGCACGCCAGCCATGTCCACACCATGCGTTAAAAAATGGCGTATAAACCTTGTAAGGGGTGCCATCACTTGGTTTACGAACTCTTCCCGGTGCAACTGCATAAGGGCTGCCAGTTCTAATTAATTCAATTCCGGAACTTTCGATTCGCGAATCACGCGCTTCTCCATATGGTTCAAATTCAGCTGATATATGAACTTCTTTTGCGTTATATCTTTTGGATAAATCCTGTAAAACTTCTACTTGATCGCCAACCATTACATGTAATTTATTGCCCAGTGATTCATCAAGCGCGCGAAGTGACTTACCAAGATAAGCAAGCCGCTTGCTACCGCCAGTTCCAATTAATTTTTGATCTAAAATAAATACTGGGACAATTTCTGAACTATTAGCTATAGCGGCAAGTAAGGCTGGGTTATCAGTAAGACGAAGGTCGCGACGGAACCAGAATATGGCGTTCGAAATCATGGCATGATTCAACCATCATGGAGAGAATAAAGCGCTTCCAAATCCGAGGCGTTCCGGGTTGGGTTACTAGGGTTAAGTTCGAAAATAGGATTGTGGATTATTGGGCGCCGGAAAAGAAAACTGAACATTTACTTGTTGCGCACGATGGCCAAAATGTATTTGATGGCCATACTTCAACCCATAAAAATAAAACCTGGGAGATGGCACAATCAGCGATTCGCGTATCTGAAGGTTTAGGAATTTCACCACCGTTAATAATTGCAGTCTTTCACAGTAGCTCTAAGAAGGAACCATGGGGGCGGGCATTAGATCTTTCACCTCAAGATGTTTTTCAATCAGGTATCGCAATAGCTCCTTCAACCAATGTTAAAATTCCTCTGGAAAAACTACACGGAAACGCATACCTAGATTTAATTGCTGATCAAATAATCCCAGCGATCGCACTCGAAAATAAGTTTCAAGTCAATCCAGATAAAACTGCGATGATCGGATCAAGTATGGGTGGGCTAGCAACTCTTAATGGCGTTGCAAGAAGACCAGACCTTTATCGGACTGCGCTAGCGTTTTCACCACATTGGACTATTGGTGGAAATCCGTTAGTCGAATCTTTAATTAACGCACTTCCCAAGCCTGGAAAACATAAAGTTTGGATGAGTCGTGGAACTAAAGGTTTAGACCGCGCCTACAAACCGTTCCAAGATATGGCTGATGAGTTGATGTTTAGGAATGGGTTTCGAAAAAATCGCGACTTTGAAAGCAATGTTTATGAACGCACCGGGCATAACGAAAAAGCATGGGCTAAATACTTACCTACCGCATTAAAACTATGGCTTTATGAATGAAAACGATTCAGATTTAGCTTCGACTCCGTGAGCAAAAAAAGCTACAGCTCTAAATTCAGTGTTAGAAGACCATTTAATATCCGAAATTAATGGAAAGACTCGATAACGTCCAGCTGCATCTGTTTCGCTCTTGAAGGTTGGAGATGTATCGGTTCCTAAACTCTTCCATGTTGTGCCATCTTTATATTGAAATTGAACTTCTGCAATATCAGCTCCACTTATTGTTGCCTCCAAATTGAATCGGTCCCGCAATATCGGATTCATCACTGGTTTAGCCATCGTAACTTCAGGTGTACTTGAACTTTTTACCATATCAGAAAGGAATACTCCCCAACCATATGCTGGAACTGTAATTTTCATAGTTTTATCGCCTACATTAACTAAACCATCGCCAAGCACTTTCTCCCATTTATTCGCAAGAAATTGGGAATCAAAACTTCCAGTTAAGGCGGCATCGGAACTATTGAAAGTCATCAAATATTCTCGACCAGAATCTAAATCAAAGCGACTAAAAACTAATAGTCCGTTATCAGCAATTCTAATTTTCATTGCTCCAGCTGAGAATGCAGAGGATGAAGCGTGCAGCTTTGTCAGATCTCGCATAGTTTGTTGAAGTGGATTGGTTGTATCAAAACTACTTTTTCCCATACCTATCGGTTCGCCACCAATACGTTGTTGTTTACGCCAACGATCAACCAAGGTTACAAATAAATCTTGACGTGCTTCCTTGTCACTATCGCCCATTAATCCGAATTCATCGCCATAATAAACAATCGGTACACCGCGCATTGTAAATAGCAATGCATGCGCCATTTGATCCCGCAAAAGCGCAGCTTCTGAATTCACATTCCCACCGATAAAACCGCCAATTCTTCCCATGTCGTGATTACCCAAGAAAACTCCAAAATTTCTTGGATCAATAGTTGCAGTTGAGTATTGATCATCTTCATTTAACAATGTAGCTAATTGATCAGCAGAACCAGCAGTTATGAACTTCAACATCCGATCTTGTACCGGGAAATCTAATAACTCAGTAAAGCCACCGTATCGCGCCCAATAATCTAAAGTTTCTGGGCTGGAATCATAAACTTCACCCCACATTGGGAAATCTTTTTTACCAAAAGCAAGTGCTTGGGCTCTTATACTCGGTATGAAAGCTTGCCAAAAAGCTTCATTCACATGACGAGCAGTATCAATTCGGAAACCATCTATACCGGTAGTCGAAATCCATTTTGAGTAAAGATCAATAAAGCCTTTTACAACTTCAGGCGATTCAGTCATGATGTCGTCAAATCCATAGAAATCACCAAACCTGCCGGACTCGCCTTGGAAAGTTGATTTTCCGCGGTTGTGGTAAAGCCGAACATCGTTTAACCAAGCCGGGCTCTTAATATTTGCCATCGCTTTACTTACTACTGGAGTTTTTGGGAAACTTATTTTCGCGCTTAATTGCGCTACAGCTGGAAATTTAGATGTGCCGGCCAATTTCACAATATCAAAAGCTTTTCCATTTGAAGTTTTGTACGGTTTTTCAGATAAATAGATATAGTCATAATTCTCTTTGTAACTAATTACGTCTGCCGTGTGATTAACCACAATATCTAAAACTACTTTTAATCCAAGTGAGTGCGCTTTAACTACAAAGGCTTTAAACTCTGCCATTGTTCCTAAATGTGAATCTACTTGATCGAATCCAGCAATGGCATAACCGTGATAAGCAGCACTTTTTCCATCAACACCAACCGGTATATTTCTAAAAACTGGCGTAATCCAAAGCGCAGTAAAACCGAGTGATTTTATATATTCCAATTTATCGCTAAGCCCTTGAATATCCCCGCCATGATAAAACGCAGTGTCATATGGGTCATATCCAGAAGTTGTTCTGGCATCTTTATAACCACCAAGATCATTTTTAGTATTTCCATTTGAAAAACGATCAATCATCGCAAAATAAATCATTTCGGTTTTGAAATCCCGGTTTAACCCTAAATCTATTGCAGCCGGTGTATTCGAAATAGATAAGCCAATAAAGATTGCAGCAATGAGTGAAACGATGAAACTTTTTTTAATCATCCTTTTACAGAGCCTGCAGTTAAACCACTAATAATATATTTCTGTAACGATAGGAATATTGCGACGATTGGAACTGATGCAATTAATGAACCAGCTGCAAATGGACCCCAGTTCTGTGAATATTGACCGCCAATGAAACCCTGTAAACCAACCGCAATCGTTCTACTTCCCATATCTACTAGGAATAATCGAGCTAAAATAAATTCGTTAAATGTTCCGATAAAACTCAGGAGTGAAACTACCGCGAGAACTGGTGCAGCAAGTGGCACAAATATCAGCCAATAAGTTTGCATAGCGCTTGCGCCATCGATTTTTGCCGCTTCATCTAATTCAGCAGGAATTGAATCTACGAACCCTTTAAGCAACCAGATATTTACGCCCATTGCACCACCAAGGTAAACCAAGAGCAAACCTGGTTGTGTGCCTAATCCAAAGTGCGGTGCAAATACTGCAACCCGTTCCATAATTACATAAACGGCCGAGAGCGCCAATATTGCTGGGAACATTTGAATCAGAAGCAATAATTGAATTCCAGATTTTTTTCCTTTAAATTTTAGTCGACTAAATGCAAATGCAGATGAGGCACTGATTACAACTGATAGAAGCGCAACAGATATCGAAATTACTAGCGAGTTCTTCATCCAAGTCAAATATGGAATCGTGGGATCCTTAAATAGCATTTGATAATTTTTCCAAGAAAACTCTTTAGGAATAAATGAAGTTACTTGCAGACTACCGCTTGGATTTACTGATGAAATTACTACTAAATACAGCGGAAATAGCGCAAAAAAGATCATAAAAACACCAACAGCGTGTCGCCACAAATCTTCGCGAAGCCACTTAATCATACGAAACTCTCCAGCACTTTGGACTTTCGAATTCCATAAAGCGAAATAGAAGCTACAAGTAAGAAAATAACTACCGAGATTGCGCTTGCTAATCCAAGATCTTGTGTGAAAGAACCAAATGCGATTTGATAGGTGTAGCTAATTAAAATATCAGTCGCTCCCGCAATGTCACCATCAAGAGTGCTCTTCGGGCCACCGCCAGTTAATAAATATATGAGATTAAAATTATTAAAATTAAATGCAAATGATGCAATCAGTAGTGGTGAGAGAATTCTAAGTAAGAGTGGCAAAGTTATCTTTGAAAATATTTGTCGAGGCGTTGCACCGTCTATTGCCGCAGCTTCGTTTAATTCGGATGGAATTGCTTGTAGTGCACCGCTCGAAACTAAATAAAAATATGGGAAGCCAAGCCAGAGATTAACTACGATTACTGCGACTCGAGCAAATGTTACGCTTTGAAACCAGGCAATATTGGTTCCAAGTAATTGATTTATAGCGCCGAACTCGGTATTAAACATACCGCCCCAAATCAAGATACTCATTACGCTTGGCATTGCATATGGCAAAATCAGAATAGAACGATAAATGCGACGTCCGCGAATTGGTTTATTTAGCGCTAGTGCTAGCAATAATCCAAAGGCAAATGAAGTCAAAACACTTGATACTGCAAAAACTACAGTCCAGATGAAAACTCGAATTAACGGCTCTCGCACTTTTGGGTCAAGTAAAAGTTTGCTGTAATTCTCAAACCAAATTGGCGCGCGCCATCCAGGTTCTAATTTTTCGCTTAAATTATCAATATTTGCATAATTACCCTTGCCGTTATCTTTATATACCGCACCAGTTGAAATGTTCTGGAATTCATCTTTATCTGATAAAAAATTCAACTTTTGCCGATAAAGCGCGCCAACATCAAAGCCTTCAAGCGCGACAAAGAATTCCGAAGTGTAGAAGAATCTACTTTTCGAGAGTAATTTATCGGCGCCGGCTAATTCGGTATCAGCTAAGGCTTTAAAATTGGGAGCTTCTGTAGCTACTTCATACTGATTTAATTTTAGATCTGCGGCGTTTAAATCAAATCTCTCTTTATAAGTTGCAATGAAATATTGTTTTTTAACGGTATCGGAAGCCAGGATCGCAGATTCAGTTCCCTTATATTTTCCAACTACGATGTCAAATGTAGATCCGCTCGCATCGGGTTCGATTGCTAACTTTTGTATTTGAGTGATTGCCTCACTTTTACCTATATAGTTTCCAGTTTTATAATTATAAGTTGACATGGTTAAAGTAAATACAATTGGCGCAACTACAAATCCAAGAAGAAAGATTAACCCCGGATAAAAGAATTTTAGCGGAATTGATACTTTAGTTAAGTAAGTAAAGTTAAGCCCGATTACGACTAATATTAAAAATATTCCGATGGCATATTGTTTTTGGCCAATAGCACTTATTAGTAATAGAACTAGAAGTGCAGAAATTCCTGCTAGAAACGCAACTTTAAAAGCGAATGCTAATTTACCTCTGAAGAAGGCAACCATCTCTTTTAAATTCCACCCTTAATTAATGCTTCAATTAATAAGAAACAGTATGGGCGGGGATTCCCCCACCCATACTGTCTATTTACTTATTTAACTTCTAACTTAGCGATCTCTTAAAGATCTGCTTGGCCAGAAATTACGTTTGTCTTCCAGATTGCAGCAAGCTTACGAGCTTCTTTAACTGCATCTTTGCCATCGGTAAGAACTGCAGTCCAGTAAGCCGGGGCTGAATCCCAATAACTTGCGCCGCCCTTATTGTTATTAAGGAATGCACCAATTTGTGGAATACCTGCAAGTGATGCTGATGATCCGAAGCCCTTTTGGGCATCAGAGACAATTGAACTTGATTGCGCACCCTTTTCAGCAGGTGGACGCTTCTCATATGTTTGGTAAGCGACTTGGCCTGCAGTAGATGCAAACATGTTCACGAGAAGTGATTTTGCAGCAGCTTCAGTGCCGTGCTTTGCAGCATAGCTAGTTAGAAGTGCTCCGCTAACGCTACCGAACATTTTGCCGTAAGTTCCAGCAGTTACTCCTGGTACTGGCATTAAGTTCATAGTGAAACCTTTAGCAACATAATCTGCCCATTCCCAGTTACCAATAATAGCAAATGGAACAGTTCCGGCAAGGAAGTTATCTTTGCAACCAGTATCTGATGCTGGGAAGAAACCATTGCTCTTCTTATTGCTATCAAGCAAATAAGTTTTCACATTGTTTCCAAATACTGATGGATTGAAAGATTGACCGTAATTAACAGTGCCATCTTTCTTCATCAAATAAGCATCAGCACCGAGAGCAGAGAATACTTGGTGAGCACCCCATGACATACCGCCACCTGCAACACAAAGTCCAGCCTTTAGGCCCTTCGAAACTTTGTTTGCTTTGTAGTATGTAACCATGTCACCAAATGATGTTGGCTTTGTTGTTACCAACTTGGTGTTGTAAATCATCGCAACGTTATTGATGTCTAATGGAATGCCATAAAGCTTTCCTTTGTAGGAAAGATCAAAGAATTGGGAAGCATTGAATTGCGCTTTAACTGCAGCAGTCAATGTGATTGGAGCAAGTTTTCCGCTCTTAGCACCAGTTGGTACCCAGTCATTTGCACCAACAATAATGTCGGGTCCAGTTAGATCTGTAGCAGCATCTACAGCTGCTTTTAAAGCATCAAAGCTTGAGAAGGTGCGGATAACAACTTTATATCCAGCAACCCAATCGCCTTTTGCTGCAATTACCTTAGCTAAATTTGGTCCACGAGTTTCATCGGCCCAAACTAAAATATCTGTACTTGCTGCGTGAACAGGTGTTAGCGAAACACCGAAGCTCACCGCAAGTGCTAGCGAAACCGCTAACGCCTTGATGGATTTACCTTTACGCATTTTTCTCCTAAATTCATCTAATTTGCCGATACGAGGGGTAAAGGCAATGGTTCATTTAAGCCCCTAGGAGCGCTTACCGCCAAGCCAGACGCTCACGGAGGCAGTCATTTAGGGACTTTTATATCGAATTGTTATAAAAGGAGTGCTTGCTGAAATCTAGAGGTTTAGTTGTGGACCCCTGGTACTGAACTATCCCAGCCCTGAACGTCCTCAGGTTTACGGGGTCCCTTACCAATGTATCTAGCAGATGGACGAATCAATCTTCCAGTGCGCTTCTGTTCCAATATATGCGCAGACCAACCAGCGGTACGTGCCGCAGTGAACATCGTTGTAAAAAGGTGTGAAGGAATTTCGGCAAAGTCCAAAACAATTGCAGCCCAGAATTCAACATTCGTTTCTAGTACGCGATCTGGTTGACGTTCGCGAAGTTCTTTAAGTGCAGCTTTTTCAAGAGCTTCAGCAACTTCATAACGAGGCGCATTTAATTCTTTTGCAGTCCGACGAAGTGTGCGTGCGCGTGGATCTTCGGCGCGATAAACCCGGTGACCAAATCCCATCAACCGTTCATGCCGATCTAACAAACCTTTTACATACCCAGTTGCATCGCCAGTTTTTTCAACTTCTTCAATCATATGAAGTACTCGAGATGGTGCACCACCATGTAACGGACCAGACATTGCTCCAATTGCACCAGAAAGTGCAGCAGCAACATCTGCACCAGTTGATGCAATAACGCGAGCAGTAAATGTTGAAGCATTCATTCCATGTTCGGCAGCAGATACAAAATATGCATCAACAGCTCTAACATGTTTTGGATCTGGTTCGCCGCGCCATCGAATCATCATTCGCTCAACAACTGTATGCGCTTTATCAATTTCAGATTCTGGAACAGCTGGAACTACAACGCCTCTAGCGGCTTGGGCTAAATAGGAAAGTACCATTACGGATGCGCGCGCTAAATTACTTCTAGCTTCAGCGTCATCAATATCTAAAAGTGGTTTCAAACTCCATGCTGGCGCTAACATTGAAATTGCTGCCTGCACATCTACGCGAACGTCTCCCGAATGAACTGGAAGGGGAAACTTCTCGGCATTTGGAAGTCCTGGATTAAATTCGTCATCAACTAGTAATCCCCATACATTTCCAAATGAAACTCGACCAACTAAATCTTCAATATCAACACCACGATAACGGAGTGCGCTACCTTCTTTATCTGGCTCGGCGATCTCTGACTCAAACGCAATTACGCCTTCTAAACCTGGTTTGAAATCATCGCTCATGGTCATGCCTCCCAAAGAATTAATTTTCCACTGCCTATTCTGCCCCTAAAGCCAAGATCGGTAAAACCACTTGGCTAAAGATGCTCAAAGTTAGAAAGTGACGTTAGATACACCTATGAGCGAAGCGCAAGAACCACCACTCACCGATATCCGTTCCAAGGTTTCGGCGATGCGCCGTTCCTATGGTGAAACCGGATTAAATGAAAATGAGTTGGCCGAAAATCCGATCTTGCAATTCGCAAAATGGCTTGCTGATGCAGTAGCTAACCCTTTTATCGTTGAAGCAAATGCCATGGTCTTATCGACAGTTTTTGATAATCAACCAACTTCAAGATCAGTTCTATTGAAAGATGTTACGGAAAATGGCTTTACATTCTTTACTAATTATCAATCTGCAAAAGCAGTTGATATTGAAGCCAACTATAAAGTTTCAATTCTCTTTCCTTGGTATGCAATGGAACGACAAGTGATAGTTTTAGGTTACGCCACGAAAATTTCTCGCGCAGAGAGCGAGGCTTACTTCGCAACTCGTCCTTGGTCGAGCCAAATTGGGGCATGGGCAAGTCAGCAATCAAAACCGTTATCAGTAAGAGAAACTTTAGAGAGCTCTTACAATGAATTTGCGACTAAATATCCGGAAGGGTCAGTAGTTCCAACTCCACCACATTGGGGTGGCTACCTAATAACCCCAAGCAATATCGAATTCTGGCAAGGAAGATATTCAAGGCTGCATGATCGAGTTCGATATGTGCGAACTCACGACGACGCCGCGAAAACCCAATGGAATCTAGAAAGGTTCTACCCGTAGGCTACGCAAATGAGCGAACCGATAATAATTCCAAATAATTTAAAGCCAATAGATGGGCGATTCGGTTGTGGTCCATCAAGAATTCGGCCATCAGCAATCTCAGCGCTAACAACAAGTGGCGCAAAAATTCTCGGAACTTCGCACCGACAGAAACCAGTAAAAGAAGTTGTAAATCGGGTGCGCACCGGGCTTAATTCACTCTTCACGCTGCCAGATGGTTACGAAGTAGTTCTTGGAAATGGTGGTTCTACCGCATTTTGGGATATTGCAACTTTCGGGCAAATTGAAAAGAAATCACAACATTTAAATTTCGGTGAATTCTCATCTAAATTCGCAGAGGCTGCGAAAGCTGCACCATTTCTTGATGAACCGACCGTAATAAAATCCGAACCAGGTACTCACCCAATTCCAATTGCTGAAACTGGCGTTGATGTCTACGCACTTACTCATAACGAAACTAGTACCGGCGTTTCAATGCCAATTAAGCGCCCTGCCGGAACTGATGGCGCACTCATACTAGTTGACGCAACCAGTGGTGCAGGTGGATTAGAAGTTTCCGCAAAAGAATTTGATACTTATTACTTTGCTCCGCAAAAATCTTTTGCATCTGATGGTGGACTTTGGATTGCATTAATGAGCCCAGCAGCGCTCGCTCGCGCCGCAAGAATAAAAGAGAGCGGTCGTTGGGTTCCAGCATTTTTTGATTTAAATATCGCTATTGAAAATAGTAAATTGGATCAAACGTATAACACTCCGGCAGTTGCAACTCTAATTATGTTGGCCGAACAAATTGAGTGGATGAACAACAATGGCGGCCTAAAATTTTCTGCTGGTAGAAGTGCGGAATCAGCTTCAAAAATATATGGTTGGGCTGAAAAAACTAGTTATACAACACCTTTTGTGACTGATCCTGCAGCTCGCTCTAATGTAGTTGCAACAATCAACTTTGATCAATCCCTTGATGCGCTAGAAATAGCTAAAATTTTGCGAGCTAATGGCATTGTTGATACCGAGCCGTACCGAAAGCTCGGGAAGAATCAACTTAGAATTGGCATGTTTCCAGCGGTGGATCCTTCTGATATCGATGCGCTAATTTCATGTATCGAGCATGTAGTTTCCGCGCTTGCAAAATAATATGAGCAACACCCAAGGAAATAAAAGATTTAAACACGACGTAACATTCTGGACAGTTGCACTGCAATCAGCAGTCTTCGGCTTTTTCATGGGAGGTTTTGGACCAGCCCAACCACTATTGCAGAGCGACCAAGGAACCAGCGGCGCTGTTGCAGGACTGCATGGAACTTCGCTCGGAATTGCCAGCATTATTGCTGGTCTAATCAACGCTCGAGTTGTCCATAGATTTGGCCGATTTAAGACTTCATGGATTGGAATCGGAATTTTTGGATGTGGTGCATTGCTCTTCATTCTTGCGCCATCGCCTTTAATTTCAATATCTGCTTCATTCATTATCGGAATTGGCGTTTCATTAACAATAAATTCTGGGTTTGCCCTACTCACTCACCACTATGCAAACCACCAAACTCGGGCAGCATCGCAAGCAAATGGCGTTAACTCATTATTTGTAGTTTTTGGAACCTTGCTAATTGGCGCGCTCGCTGGAACTTCCATAAATTGGAGATTTGGTTTGCTCTTAATTTTTCCAGCAGGATTAGCGCTCTTTCTATTTGCTAAGAAAAATCATTCGGATGAGTACATCCCAGAGACAACTGGAAGACAGAGTGGAAAATTAAGTGGAAAATACTGGATTGGTTGGCTTGCAATAACGCTCTGCATTTCTAGTGAATTTGCAATGACTTTTTGGAGCGCATCCCTTTTCCGAGACCGCACAAATTTCACTGCAGCTGGCGCAACTATTGCAGTTCTTGCTGGCAGTTTAGGAATGGCTCTCGGTCGCTGGTTTGGCCCACTAATTTTGACCCATGTCGATTTAGATCAGCGGTTAATATTCTTACTTATATTTCAACTTTCGGGTTTTGCAATATTTTGGTTCTCCCATAATGCGGCTTTTTCATTTATTGGATTATTAATTTCTGGCTTAGGTATATCAATGCAATTTACGTTAAACTCACTCCGGTTGATTCGACTAAGTGAAAATCGACCAGATCTAGCGATGGGAATCAGCGCACTCGGCGCTGGATCAGCCATTGCAGTAGCCCCGCTTCTACTCGGGTACTTAGCTGATCAAATTGGAATATCAAAAGGATATTTAATGGTTCCAGCGATCGTGATCGTTGCGATGATTTTAGTTATTGCAACCCCGACTAAAGAATTGCGATAATTACTTATGAATTACCGAACTAGGCGAATCGTTACCATCATTACCTTAGTAAGCCTGGTACTACTTATTCTCATAAGTAGTTTCTAATACATCACCAACTAAGAAACTCGCTGGAGTTTCGATTCGTCCTTTAAATTTATAAAATACTAAAGTTGCCGCTACGAAAGTAATAATTCCGCAAATTAACATTGTCTCTCGCACGCCAACGGTTGTGCTCAACCAACCAATTAATGGCGAACCTAGCGGTGTTCCACCCATAAAAATTGTTAAATAGATTCCCATTACACGACCCCTAATAGCTGGATCGGTTCGAACTTGCACCATTGAATTTGCACTTATCAAAGTTAATAATGCTATGCATCCGCCGATTGGAAGTAGAGTGGCATAAACTGTATAAGTAGGTGCAAAGCTTTCAATTGCAACAATCACACCAAAAAGTGCGGAACCTCGCATTACATATGAAGGGTGCCGTTTTTTTTCTAACCTAGCTGAAATTAGCGCACCAGTAAGTGAGCCAATTGCCAAAATACTGCCGAGCGCGCCATAAGATGCCGCTCCTTTATGAAAAACCTTTGTAGCCATCAAAGTATTGAAAATCATAAAATTTAATCCAAAAGTTGCGGTGAAGAAGACTGTAATCATAACTGCGGAAATATCCGGTCGTGCTTTCACATATTTGAACGCTTCAGTAATCTTGGCATTTATGTTTGGTTTATTTTCGATAAACATCTCGCGTTCCCGTAAGAGTAAGAGCGCAGTAATGATAAATATGTAAGAAATTGCATTTAATAAGAAGGATGGGCCGGTGCCAAATGCTGCAATTAATAAGCCAGAGACGCCTGGCCCAATCAGTCGGGCTAAGTTGAAGTTTGCTGAATTAAGACTCACTGCGTTAGCAAGATCAGCTTTCCCCACTATTTCTGCTGTGAAGGCTTGCCTTACTGGAGCATCGATTGCGCTAGCGGTTCCTAGCGTGAAAGCAAAGAAAAATACATGCCAGAGTTTTACATGATCAGTGACGACAAGAGTTCCTAGAGTGGCTGCAGATACGCCACCACTTATATTGCAAATTATTAAAGTTTTTCGCTTATTAAATCGGTCTGCAAGTTTTCCACCTTGCATGCTTAGTAGAAGTGCTGGTAAAAATTGTAATCCAACTACTAAACCCACATATGTTCCACTCCCAGTTAATTGTAAAACTAACCAATCTTGCGCAACACGTTGTGCCCATGTCCCAATATTCGAAGCCGTACTTGCCGGATAAAGAATTCTAAAATTGCGGTGCTTAAAAGACCGCAATGAGTTCATTGGAGTACTCTATTTCCATGAGAGGTTCGATACCAGTTATTGTGGCAGGAATCATTGCTTGGATTGTTGTTTTAGTATTTGCGCTTGCGCTTAGCGCTGAAGCTAAAGTTTTATATACATGCGCGGTAGGAATTACTTTCGGATTAATGGGAATCCGATACACAATCCGTCGAGCAAAAAGAGAGAGTAATTAACCTTCTATTTGTTGTGCGATTCCACGCAAAACTTTAGCAACGCGTGCAGCTTCAGTTTCTGATGGATAACGACCTTGTCTTAAACCATTTCCAACTCGATCTAACATCTTGATGCTCTCTTCAACAATTACTGCAAGGTCATCATGATTTGTCCGAGAATTTGCAGCCAGAGAAGGTGGTGCATCAATTATTCGAATTGAAAGCGCTTGCGGTCCGCGACGACCATCGGCAACACCGAATTCCAATTTAGTGCCAGGCTTCACTGTTGTAACGCCATCTGGCAGATTTGCGGCGGCAAGATAAACATCTTCGCCTTCATCAGATGCAATAAAACCAAAACCTTTTTCAAGGCTGAACCATTTAACGCGTCCAGTTGGCATGAGGATCTCCAATTCAAGTTTTAAGTATTCGTTTATGTAAGCCGCGGGGGTGCGGGCAGAGGAGTACTTTATCGCAGATCAATTGCGACTTGGTAAGGGGTTTATTCGGTTACTAACGCCTCCGAGTGCGCACCACAGCCGTGATCGATCGAAACAACGCGACCATCTTCCGGTGAAATTGCATTGGCGCATACGCCAAAAGCCTGGCGAAGTGAACCAGCTATTGAAATATAGAAACCACAAGATGCGCAGTTTTTTGGTGCGAATTGCGCCATCGGTGTATTTGGACCTCGATCACCTTCGTGCCAACGCTTGCTCGCTTGATCGCGGCCAACAATTGAAAGTACGCGCGCTCTCCCTAAACCAAATTCAAATAATTGGCTAAGTTCCAACTCTTCATCGCCAGGTAAAACTGCGTAACCAGGAACTAACCGCTCATCATCTGCAGCGGTTGGTACAACATCGCCAACGCCAACATCGCCAGGTTGAATTCGATCGCGATAAGGAATCCAATCCGGTGCAAGTAAAGATTCCACACCAGGTAATAAAACTACGTCACAGATTGTTGGTGCGCTATCGCTATCTACTTTTGTAACTGTTACAGCCCATCGCCAACCAATATAGCCAGGTAGCGATGCTTCAAATAAATAAGTAGCTACATGATCTTCGTCAGATTCAATCGAAACAATTTCGCCAACAAATTTCGAATCGCGGGCATCTTCAACTGCTGCAGCTTTAGCTAACTCTGCAGCTTTGAAGATATCCCGCGACTTCGAAATTTTAGATGCCATTGGATTTCTTAGAAATCCATATCGCCACCACCAGGGCCACCAGCTGGAGCTGCTGACTTAGGTTCAGGCTTATCTGTAATTACAGCTTCCGTTGTTAGGAATAACGCTGCGATTGATGCTGCATTTTGTAAAGCAGAACGAGTCACTTTAGCTGGATCAATAATTCCGGCTTTAATCATGTCTACGTACTCACCAGTTGCTGCATTTAATCCGAAACCTGCTTCGAGATTACGAACTTTCTCAACAACTACGCCACCTTCAAGGCCAGCATTTACTGCGATCTGCTTAAGTGGTGATTCAACCGCGAATTCCACAATCTTTGCACCAGTGGCTTCATCGCCAACAAGTTTCAAATTAGCAAAAGCTTTCTTCGATGCTTGTAGAAGTGCAACTCCACCACCGGCAACGATGCCTTCTTCGACAGCAGCTTTAGCATTTCGTACTGCATCTTCAATCCGGTGTTTGCGTTCTTTAAGTTCAACTTCAGTTGCGGCACCAGCTTTGATAACTGCAACGCCACCAGCAAGTTTCGCTAGCCGTTCTTGCAATTTCTCGCGGTCGTAATCTGAGTCGCTCTTCTCAATTTCAGCACGAATTTGGTTAACTCGACCCTTAATTTGCTCGTCATCTCCGCCACCTTCAACAATGGTGGTTTCGTCCTTTGTAATAACGATCTTGCGGGCTTTACCAAGAAGATCCAAAGTTGCAGCATCAAGCTTTAAGCCAACTTCTTCAGAAATCACGGTTGCACCAGTCAAAATTGCAATATCTTGCAACATCGATTTACGGCGATCACCAAATCCAGGAGCTTTAACTGCTACAGATTTGAAAGTTCCACGTACTTTGTTCACCACAAGAGTAGCGAGCGCTTCGCCTTCAATATCTTCAGCGATAATAAGAAGTGGCTTACCGGATTGCATTACTTTTTCGAGAATTGGCACTAGATCTTTAATATTGGCAATCTTGCTATTTGCAATCAATACGTAAGCATCTTCTAAAATTGCTTCCATACGATCGGTATCAGTAATCATGTAAGCAGAGATATAGCCCTTATCAAAACGCATACCTTCAGTAAGTTCGAGCTCTAATCCAAAAGTATTGCTCTCTTCGACTGTAATAACGCCTTCTTTGCCGACCTTATCCATTGCTTCTGCAATCATGTCGCCGATTGTGGAATCCGCTGCTGAGATTGAAGCGGTTGCAGCAATTTGATCGCGAGTTTCAACTGGCTTTGACATCGAACTAAGCTCTGCGGAAATCGCATCGACAGCTTTTTCAATACCGCGCTTGAGTGCCATTGGGTTTGAACCAGCTGCAAC
>Ga0214919_10003008_pt1 | contig 25943 bp, 25 predicted proteins | sample LL1503_MetaG_FD_177994 | JGI IMG/M metagenome (GOLD analysis project Ga0214919, IMG submission 177994) | Freshwater microbial communities from Lake Lanier, Atlanta, Georgia, United States - LL-1503 | ecosystem: Environmental > Aquatic > Freshwater > Lake | place: USA: Georgia | collected...
TGTCTCTGAAATCCCGCGGCTACGTAAATAAAAAACAGCTTCCAAATCCAATTGCCCGGTAGTAGAGCCATGAGAACATTTCACATCGTCAGCGTAAATTTCCAACTCTGGTTTAGAATTAATCGTGGCATCATCACTCAACAATACATTCGCATTGGATTGAAAGGCATTAATTTTTTGTGCATTAGGTCGTACGAATACCTTACCATTAAATACCGCCGTCGATTTATCATCCATAACGCCTTTATACAATTCATACGAATTACAATTCGGAAAAATATGATCTACCGTGGTATGGTTATCCACGTGTTGATTTTCCTTCATAATGTATGCACCGTTAAGATGGGTTTCACAATTCTCACCTTCCACATTCACCAACACGTCATTTCGAACAAATGCCCCATTTAGCGTAACGGTATTTAAAGTAAAATTAGAGTCCTTTAATTGACTAATATTTTCTGTTGAGAAGTGAAAATTTGCCTCTCCATCATTTTGGATTTTTGTCATTATCAGGTGACTATTTTCTTTTAAAAAGACACTCCAATGCACATTTGAATAGGAATCAATCGCCTCTTTTGAAAAATAACCAATATGAATATTAGCCTTTGCCCCTACCTCTATATTCAATTGATTTCTCCAGAAATTTGGCTGTTTGGGTCCATCAGTAATATAAATAATTTGAATGGGTTTATCAACTTGAACTCCTCTCGCAATGTTGATTAAACAGCCATTTTGCGCATGAGCCACATTTAATTTAGCAACATGACTTTCATTGATAGAAGAAAGCCAATCCGTAGTTGCAATTTCATCTCCAATTTTGATGCTTAAGCCCTCAGGTAAATCGCTAGAAATATAGATACAGGTTGTGTTTTGAAAGACAAACGTATACGCGTCTTTGACCATATTGAAGTTTTCCCAATCAATTGGTGCAGCGATAGTGCTTTCTAATTGAATTTTCGCCAAACGACTTAGACGGGTATATTTCCAAGCTTCATGTCGTGAAGTCGGAAAGTCCATTAGCGAAAGATCGCCTTCATTATTAGCTATTAAAACGGAAGGCAAGGCTAACTTAACAGCGCTAAGATTGCTTCTGAACGATTGAAGTGATGCTTTTGTGGATTGCTCCATTGTGTTAGTTTTCAATTGACTTTATTTTCTTTTATCCAGTCATATCCTTTTTCTTCCAATTCAAGCGCAAGCTCTTTTCCAGCCGTTTTTACAATTCGACCGTCATATAAAACATGCACAAAATCAGGAATAATATAATCTAATAATCGTTGATAATGGGTAATAATAATGGTAGCATTCTGATCGGTTTTTAATTGATTGACCCCGTTGGCAACAATACGTAAGGCATCGATATCTAGGCCAGAATCCGTTTCATCCAAAATGGCTAATTTGGGATTCAGCATGGCCATTTGAAAAATTTCATTTCGTTTTTTTTCACCACCAGAGAAACCTTCATTCACAGAGCGAGAGGCCAATTTACTATCCAATTCAACGAGTGCAGATTTATCCCTAACTAATGCCATAAATTCCTTTGCTGACATGGCTTTCTCGCCCTTATGTTCTCTTATTTCATTGATAGCGGTTCGAAGGAAATTAACATTGGAAACACCAGGGATTTCTACCGGATATTGAAAAGCAAGAAACAAGCCTTCGCGTGCTCTTTCCTCAACAGATAAATCCAGGAGATCTTCTCCATCAAAGTCAATTTCACCAGCTGTAATTTCATATTCTTCCCTTCCTGCTAATATAGATGCAAGCGTACTCTTTCCTGCTCCATTTGGCCCCATAATCGCATGTACCTCACCCGCATTAACGGTCAAGTTAAGTCCTTTTAATATTGGCTTTCCTTCGATGCTTGCATGTAAATTTTTAATCGTAATCATACGTATATTATTTTTTTATCATTGTGTTATCCAACACTTCCTTCTAAGCTAATCGTTAATAATTTTTGAGCTTCAACAGCAAATTCCATAGGTAATTGATTCAACACTTCTTTACAATACCCATTAACGATTAAACCAATTGCTTTTTCTTCACTGATACCGCGTTGTTTGCAATAAAATAGTTGATCCTCCCCAATTTTCGAAGTAGTTGCCTCGTGCTCAATTTTTGCACTGCTATTTTTACACTCAATATAAGGAAAGGTGTGAGCACCGCATTCACTCGACATCAATAGGGAATCACATTGCGAAAAATTACGCGCGTTGTGTGCGTTTTTGTGAATTTGAACCAATCCACGATACGAGTTTTGAGATTTCCCTGCGGAAATACCTTTCGAAATAATAGTCGACGTTGTGTTTTTGCCTAAATGAATCATTTTTGTACCTGTGTCAGCTTGCTGATAGTTATTAGTAACCGCCACGGAATAAAATTCACCTACCGAATTATCCCCTTTCAAAATACAAGAAGGGTATTTCCAGGTTACTGCTGACCCAGTTTCCACTTGTGTCCATGAAATTTTTGCGTTTTTTTCGCAGATCCCTCTTTTCGTAACGAAATTAAAAATCCCCCCGAGTCCATTCTTGTCACCTGGATACCAATTTTGAACAGTTGAATATTTTATTTCGGCATTTTCCAATGCTATTAATTCGACAACGGCAGCATGCAATTGATTTTCGTCACGTTGTGGAGCTGTACATCCCTCTAAATAAGAAACGTAAGAGCCTTCGTCAGCGATGACTAGTGTTCGTTCAAATTGTCCTGTTCCCCCTGCATTTATTCTAAAATAAGTGGAAAGCTCCATTGGACAACGAACGCCTTTCGGAATATAGCAAAATGAACCATCGGTAAAGACCGCCGCATTTAGCGCTGCATAATAATTATCTTGAGTTGGAATTACCGTTCCCATGTATTTCTTTACCAATTCAGGATGGTTTTGAACTGCCTCCGAAAAGGAGCAAAAAATAATACCTAATTCACCTAACTTTTCTTTAAATGAGGTTGCTACGGAAACAGAATCCATCACAAAATCAACAGCTACGCCGGTTAATCGCTGCTGCTCCTCCATTGAGATGCCTAATTTAGTCATCGTTGCTTTCATCTCAGGATCTACATCATCCCAAGACTCATATTTTTTTGTTTGTTTTGGTGCCGAATAATAAGCAATGGCCTGAAAATCGGGCTTTTTATACTTCACATGTGCCCATGATGGTTCATTCATCGTGGACCAAAGTTCTAAGGCGTTAAGTCGGTAGTCAAGCAGCCATTCCGGCTCCTCTTTTTTAGATGAAATTAATCGGACAATATCTTCATTAAGTCCAATAGGAATAGTGTCTGTATCTATATCACTTACAAAACCAAATTTATATTCTTGGTTTTTAAGTTCTTCAGCTAATTCGTCCTCGGTATAGTTTGCCATTTGTTTAGTTCAATTGTATTTATACAGAGAATGATTCTCCACAACCACAAGTACGATCAGCATTTGGATTTTTAAAAACAAAACCCTTTCCGTTTAATCCTCCTGAGAAGTCTAAAACGGTGCCTATTAAGTATAAATAACTTTTCTTGTCTACGACAACCGTAACTCCATTATCTTCAATATTGGTGTCCCCTTCAAGATGTTGATTGTCAAAAGTAAGCTGGTACATAAGTCCCGAACACCCACCTCCTTGAACGCCTACACGAATAAAATATCCTGACTTACCATCGTCTTCCATTAAACGTATAGCTTGATTTTTCGCTTGATCTGTAACTGTTATCATTTCGTTTATTTAGATTAATTATAAATAACAACTAATTAAAGTACAAAAATACCTTATTTAAAGGACTGCCACAACTATTTTATAAACAAGTTAAGTAAATAGTTGTTTAAATCTAGAACTTAAAAAAAACGACATGAATCATTTAATAATTGGGGGCAACAGCGGAATTGGAAATGCCGTTGTGGAAGCACTAGGGGAATCCAATTGCATTATATTTTCAAGAAGAGGCGATGAAAGCGCCTCTAATCATTATAAAATCAATGTTTTGACAGATGAATTTCCTGAGCTACCGACTTTAAAAAGTATAGTGTATTGCCCGGGCACCATACAATTAAAACCCTTTCATCGGTTGAGTGAAGAGGATTTTCTAAACGATTTGCAAACCAATGTAATTGGCGCCATAAAAGTCTTGCAGTTTTACCAAAAAACACTCAAATCAAATAACGGCAATGTTGTATTATTTAGCACAATTGCTATAAGTCAAGGGATGGGTTTCCACTCTTCCATTGCGGTTTCAAAAGGTGCGATAGAAGGGCTGATGAAAAGTCTTGCTGCTGAATGGGCGCCTTTTGTGAGAGTAAATTGTATTGCTCCATCATTAACAGATACCCCTTTAGCCCAAGATCTATTAAATACGGAACAAAAAAGGGAGGGCGCGAATAATCGTCACCCATTAAAACGAATCGGTACACCAGTTGATATTGCTCAAGGCGTACAATTTTTAATCGAAAACAGCTGGGTAACTGGACAAATAATCCACATTGACGGAGGTCTTTCGTCGATAAAAATGTTGTAAAAAAAAAGAGGGCTTACACCCTCTCTTTTCATTCTTTTGCTTGGAGATTATCTGTTTACTTCAATTGTCTTTGTGTATAAAATAGATTCATTTGATTTAAATACAATGGTATAAGTTCCGTTGATTAAATCGTTCAAGTGTAATTCTGACGCACCCATAACAGGTATGGTTGGCATAAACTGACCGTTAGAAGAAATTATCTCAATAGTTTCAATTCGACTGTCCTTCCAATTTAATCGTGCATTTCCTGTCACTGAATTGGTAAAAACCTCTATAACATCATCATTAAACGATTCCTTGTTACCATTAAAGGAAAAGACACTTGAAGCAAGTAACATAGAAAAAGCTAAAACCAGCGAGTTTAAATTTAAGATTGTTTTCATAGCGTTTGTTTTTGTTTGTTTGTTTGTTTGTAATTAGTTGTTTTGTTTGTCAAAATTGAAATAAATAACATTATTTCGCATCGTATTTAACCCAATACGTGATTAAAATACAATTAGTTACATAATAATTACTAGGTATAAATACGTATAACGAAATGAGATAGCACTAAAATAATAATTATAAAACAATCAATATTCAACATTTGAAGACTTTCAAACATCTACGCATAGGATAACGAACAATTTTCAATAGTTTTATTTCGAAATAATAAGGAAAGAAGGCAGGACGCTTATTATGTTGGAAATTGATTTCTGCTTGGAGAGGCAGTTTATTTTCATAATTAAATAAATTAATTTTATTAAACAACGTAATAAGTACCTGTCCTTTTTATTAAAAAGAACCACTCAGACTTTAATCGGTCTACAATTGAAAAGGGCTTCGGCCCTTTTCTTATTTAACTTGATTTATTTTATAAAGCACAGGCCTACTAGGGCTAGCGTCATTTTCAAAAGGAGCAACTTGCAACTCTAGAATATATTCACCGTCTTGGATTTGTTCATCCACAAAAATTAATTCTGTGATTGTTCTTTCTATTCGATTACTATGAGGCACTTCCCAAAAAGCATGGTGAAAAGCTAGCTCTCCCCCATCTTTCTCTTTGTCAACAGATGGTAAATCAATTAATAAGTGTTTAATATGAAAATCATTCAAGACCTTAATTCCCTCTAATCCTAAAAATGGCGGATTTGTATCTGCATAATTCAAAGACTTTTTTGAAGAACTATTAGGTAAAGTTCGTATGATGAGCGCTTCAACATTAGTTTCATCAGGAAGGGTGGGAATAGAAATTACCCTATCGCCATTTGATTTTTCTTCAGGTGACAAGGAAATAAGTAGGGCGCGAAAAAAATAATTTTTAAGAACCTTATTGACAGACAAAATTTCCTTGGTAATATGCCCAGATGATTCCGTGTGCGTTCCATGGCCATGAGGATTAAACCAAATTGATCTGAAATTCACATCTCCCCCTTCTTCAACACTTCCTAGAAAACCATTTTCACGGACAACCTCCATTTTTGGAGGAGAAACGTACCAAGCGCTTAAGGTTTGGTTGTCAGATAACTCAAGAGATAAATCCATTGGAGAATCTGTTTCAATAAATTCTTTTTCATTTAAATAGAAGCGCATAGTCATCAAATTTATTAATTATGATTCACTTAATTCAATATACATTGTTGAAATTGTTCCCAATGATTAAATAACCACAAAGATATTGCACGTATCTTTGAGCCATGGAACAACAACAGGATTTATTAAAAGACATTATTTCCCATTCAAAAGAATACGGATTTATTTTTCCATCATCTGAGATATATGATGGACTTGCCGCTACCTATGATTATGGTCAACTTGGCGTTGAGTTGAAAAATAACATTAAAACATATTGGTGGAAAGCGATGGTTCAAATGCACACTAATATTGTAGGCATCGACTCCTCCATCTTTATGCACCCAACTATTTGGAAAGCTTCAGGCCACGTAGATGCTTTTAATGATCCCTTAATTGATAATAAAGATTCAAAAAAAAGATACCGAGCAGATGTGTTAATTGAAGAGCACATTGAAAAAATAAAAATAAAAATTGAGAAGGAAGTAGATAAAGGCAAACAAAAATTTGGAGAAGCTTTTAATGAGGTAGAATTCCGTCGAACAAATCCGAATGTACTTCGAAATGCTTCGAAAATCGCTGACATTGAGTCTCGGTTCAAAGAAACATTGTCAAATGATGATTTGGAAGGCGTTAGACAGTTAATTATTGATTTGGAAATCGCATGTCCCATTTCCGGAACTAAAAACTGGACAGATGTTCGACAATTTAATTTAATGTTCTCAACAGAAATGGGGTCTATCGCTGGCGAAGCATCCACCATCTATTTGCGCCCAGAAACTGCACAGGGAATTTTTGTTAATTTTTTAAATGTACAGAAATCTGGAAGAATGAAAATACCTTTTGGTATTGCTCAAATAGGAAAAGCCTTTAGGAATGAAATCGTTGCCAGGCAATTTATTTTTCGCATGCGCGAATTTGAACAAATGGAAATGCAATTCTTTGTTGAACCAGGCGAAGAAATTGCGTGGTATAATAACTGGAAAATAGCACGAGAAAAATGGCATAAAGCGCTTAATTTAGGTGATGCTAACTATCGTTTTCATGACCATGTAAAACTGGCTCATTATGCCAATGCAGCATGTGATATAGAGTTTAATTTTCCTATGGGATTCAAAGAATTAGAAGGTATTCATTCTCGGACCGATTTTGATTTAAAACAGCACGAAACCTTTTCAGGTAAGAAACTTCAGTATTTTGATACAACTACAAACAAAAGTTATGTGCCATTTGTGGTAGAAACCTCCCTTGGTCTTGACCGGATGTTTTTATCTATTCTGAGTGCTTCATATAAGAACGAAACCCTTGAAGATGAAAGCTCACGCATTGTCTTAACCATCCCGCCGGCTCTAGCACCCTACAAAGTAGCGATTCTTCCCCTGTTGAAAAAAGATGGCTTGCCGGAAAAATCTCGGGAAATCATGAAAGAATTACAATTCGATTTTTCCATCCAATACGATGAAAAAGATTCGATAGGGAAACGATATAGAAGACAAGATGCCATTGGCACCCCTTATGCTATCACCATTGATCATCAAAGTTTGGAAGATAACACCGTAACCATAAGAGATCGGGATACAATGAAACAAGAACGGGTTGATTTATCTACGATACGGAACTTTCTATTAGAAAAAACTGGGTGGAATTCTTTGCTATTAAATCAATAGTTCGCTTGTGAGAATCCTGCTAGTTGTTTTTATCATCTGTTCGCTAGATGGTCGCGGGCAATTTATAACTAACAATAATGGCGGTGCTTTTTCAGACCAGGCCTTTTTCAATCCAGCCTATATTCAAGCATTAAGGATTCAACGTTTAACGGCGACCATTTCGATAAAGAAAAAAAATGATGGTATCCGTCTGACAAAAGATGAATTGATTTATCATTTTGATACAATAGGGAATTTAATCCAACTTGAACAAATAAAAAATAGTAATGATAAATTGGAAACAACCAATCAATATTTCAACTATGATTCCTCCGCACGATTAATCGAAACGAAAAAAGTAAGGGGAGTTAATTGGCTCATTACTCATTTTAATTATGATTCATTGGGTCGGATACATGAGAAAATTGAATCATTAATACACCGTGAAACACAAGAACTTCACTCCATCATTAACTATGAAAGAATTGAATATACGATATTAGAGGAAGGTGTACTTAAAAAATATTTTGATGAAAATAAGCAAGAATTTAAAGAGCAGCTAATTATTTCGAGTCAAATAGACTTAATTAAAGAGACGGAGAAATGGAAAATGAGCATTCATTCTACTAGAAAAGAATTTTTACTAAATGATGGTCGCTTAGCTTCGCTAACTATCTATACAGAAAATAACGACCTTCCTAATGAAGAAAATTGTTTTGCCTACAACAGCGATGGAGAATTAGAATCTAAAGAAATTTTAAAAGATGGAGTCTTTATAAATGAATGGCAACTACTTTATGACCCAAATAGCAAAATAATCTCAGCCCTTATCAATCAAGATAAAGCAACGGGAACCATGGAAATTTTTCGTTTTAGGGAACAAAAATATGTCCCTAAATAAATTACCCTTTTCTTTTAAATAAATTGATGGCGAAAATAATCGCCACTACGGAAATCAATGCCGCAAAAAAATAGAAAAAGATGGCCATTTCTGTGTTTGCTAGAATATACATATCTTTTGGTTTGTTCTTCTAAGGTATTGTATGTTAATTAATTATAAAGGACATATGAATAAAATTGAGCTTTGAATTATTCGATAACATAAATGAATGAATATTGAAGATGTTGAGGATCAAATAATCATGGCTTACAATCAGCCAAACGATGAGAATTGCTTATTTTTGCTAAAAAAAAAGAAATGTTTAGAACGCATACATGTGGGGAATTAACTAGTAAAGAAATAGGCAATGCCGTTGAATTGGCGGGATGGGTTCAACGCTCCCGGGACTTAGGCGGCATGACTTTTATTGACCTAAGAGATCGATACGGAATAACACAATTAACTTTTAATGCAGACCAAAATGCTGAATTAGCAGAACGTGCGAATAAATTGGGGCGAGAGTTTGTTATTCAAATAAGAGGAAAAGTAATTGAAAGAAGCAATAAAAACAAAAATATTCCTACCGGGGAAATTGAAATAATGGTGGAGATTTTAACCATATTAAATACGGCGAAACTCCCCCCCTTTACGATAGAAGATGAAACGGATGGAGGAGATGAATTAAGGATGCAATACCGCTACTTGGATATAAGAAGAAATCCAGTGCGGGACAATTTAATGTTACGACATAAAGTATCCCTGGAAGTAAGAAATTTCCTAGATAAAAAAGGTTTTTTAGACGTAGAAACACCCGTTCTAATCAAGTCGACGCCTGAAGGGGCAAGAGATTTCGTTGTTCCAAGCAGAATGAATCAAGGGCTTTTTTATGCCTTACCGCAATCGCCACAAACATTCAAACAATTATTAATGGTATCTGGTATTGACCGGTATTACCAAATAGTAAAATGTTTCCGTGATGAAGATTTAAGAGCTGATAGACAACCGGAATTCACACAAATCGATTGTGAAATGGCATTTGTTGAGCAAAACGATATACTTGACACTTTTGAAGGCTTAATTAAACATGTTTTTAAAACGGTTAAAAACATCGAATTTTATGACGCTTTTCCTAGAATTTCCTACCAAGAAGCGATGGAACGATTTGGCTCCGACAAACCTGATATTCGTTTCGAAATGGAATTCTTGGATTTTACAGTAATGGCACAGGGAAAGGGATTTCCGGTATTTGATGACGCTAATTCAGTACTTGCTATTAATGTTGCTGGATGCGCAGATTATACAAGAAAGCAACTTGACGAATTAACGGAATGGGTGAAACGGCCTCAGATTGGCGCCAAAGGATTAATCTATGCCAAATATAATCTAGATGGAACCATAAAATCATCGGTTGATAAATTCTATGACGAAGCCGCATTAAAGGAATGGATGATGGCGGCAAATGCTAAGCCTGGTGACCTATTATTATTGCTTTGCGGGGAACTTGAAAAAACCCGTAAACAACTTAGTGAATTACGCTTATTTCTGGGAAATAACTTAGGATTAAGAGACCCTTCTGTTTTTAAACCGTTATGGGTAACCGATTTTCCATTGTTAGAATGGGATGAAGATAATAATCGTTTTCATGCGATGCATCATCCATTTACGTCTCCAAAACCAGAAGACATGGACCTAATAGATACCGATCCTGGGAAAGTTAGAGCAAACGCCTATGACTTAGCAATGAATGGGGTTGAATTAGGAGGAGGATCGATTCGTATTCACGATAAAGCACTGCAATCGAGAATGTTCGATTTATTGGGCTTCACAAAAGAGGAAGCGCAAGCACAATTTGGCTTCCTAATGACCGCCTTTGAATACGGTGCACCACCACACGGCGGTTTAGCTTTTGGATTGGATCGATTAGTCGCTACATTAGGAGGATCAGAATCCATTCGTGATTACATCGCCTTCCCAAAAAATAATAGTGGAAAAGACACCATGATTGATGCACCTTCGCCAATTAGTGCTGAACAATTAAAAGAATTAGGTGTTAAATTGACATGAATCAAGCTATAAAAAAACTTTCAGAATCGATCGCGCCATTGCGCCAAGAATTGCTTCAACATCCGTTGTATACAAAACTCGATACGCATACATCACTCCAGCTTTTCATGGAGCAACACACCTATGCTGTTTGGGATTTTATGAGTTTACTAAAAGCGTTGCAAAGAGGGCTGACCTGTGTAACATTGCCATGGGTTCCAGTAGGAAGTCCTTCTACCAGACGATTAATTAATGAAATTGTTTTGGGGGAAGAAAGTGATATCGATTCCAACAATGTGCCTGCTAGTCACTTTGAATTATACATCCAAGCGATGGAGGGGATTGGTGCTGAAACGAAACCTATATTAGATTTTGTCGCTAACATTTCGAAAGGCAACGAAATTACCTCATCGTTTGACGTAAATAAAGTAAACCCGGAAACTAGAGAATTCGTTGATTTTACGTTCCGCATTATTGAAGCAGGTAAACTTCATGAAATTGCCGCTGTTTTTACTTTTGGCAGGGAAGATTTAATTCCTGACATGTTCATCGAAATTGTGAAAGGCATGGAGAATAAAGAAGGCGTTTCAACTTCTCGTCTCATTTATTACCTAGAAAGACATATAGAAATTGATGGTGGCGAACATGGTCCATTGTCACTCCAAATGATACATGAATTATGTGGAGATGATGACGTGAAATGGGAAGAGGCTACCTATGTTTCATCGCAAGCACTAAAGATGCGCATTAATTTGTGGAATGGCATTCTAAAACAAATCGATAAAAACTAGTATTTATAGTTTTCTTTTTTTTTGGACAGTAATGTTCTAAAACATCTTTTCTTTTAATTTAAAAATTCACCCTATATTTGATTGATGGAGGAAGATGTTAAACATAGTTTAAGCAAATCACTTTTTTGGGATGTTAATTTTGAGGATCTTGATTCTCAAACTCATTCACTGTTTATTACAGAGCGCGTTCTTACAAGAGGAACATTAGTTGATTTTAAAGTTCTAAAAAACTATTTTGGAATAGAAAAATTAAAATCTATCATCGTAGAAATAAAAAATCTTGACGAAAGAACCTTAAGTTTTTGTTCTGTATATTTTTCTATTCCTAAAATAAATTTTAGATGTTACAATCTCAAACAGTCGAATCTAACACACTGGAATTATTAAAATCTTTGATGCAAAAAGAATATTTAGATTCTTTTGTATTGGTGGGAGGGACTGCCTTAGCGTTGCAGTTAGGGAATAGGAAATCTATTGATTTGGATCTGTTTTCTAACACTGATTTTGCGTCAAACGACCTTTTGACATCCTTGTTGAAGGATTATCAAATTGTTGTAAATAATCAACTTCCACAAACGCTAATTACAACAATTAATGACGTTAAAGTTGATTTTATAAAGTTTCATTATCCGTTTATTAGGCCTTTTTTAGTACTTGAAAATATTCGAATGGCTTCCCTTGAAGACATTGCTGCCATGAAGTTAGATGCTATAACAGGTAGAGGGAGCAAAAAAGATTTTTATGATTTATTCTTCCTTTTACAACATTATTCAATAGATGAATTATTTTCCTTTTACACCGAAAAATATCCTCATCAAACTACTTTTCATGTAGCACGAAGCCTTACTTATTTTGATGATGCTGAAATACAACCAAGCCCAATTGTTTTTGACAAAACTATTACATGGGAAACAGTTAAGAAGAAAATAATAAGTGTAATAAAAGCCTTATGATTAAACGGAAAACTATTTCGTTTTATTACGTTTTTCTTCAAGCCAAGTAGGCACTTTGGAAGGTGACTTTTCGGAGGAGCTCCCTAACAATTTTTCGATTAAATCGGGTCGTTTTGCTTTTTCCAATCGTTGTTTTATCCACCCTTGATTTTCTCGTTTATACCAAAAGAAAAAACGATTTTGATTAATTTTCTCTTCTTTTGTTTTTACAGTGTTGATTGGCTTTAAGGTATATGGGTGAACCCCTGTGTAATAAATCACCTCAGCAACGGTCATTGGTGTAGGTGTGAAATCCTGCACTTGTTCCAATTGAAAACCCATGTCTTTCGTTTCAGCAGCTAGATTTGCCATATCCTCTTCTTCGCAGCCAGGATGAGACGAAATAAAATAAGGGATAAGTTGCTGTTTAAGTCCATGTTTTTCAGAAATCTTATCGTATTTCTCCTTGAATTTATGGAAATACTTAAACGAAGGTTTGCGCATTACCCTTAAAGTAGCATCGGATGTATGTTCTGGCGCGACCTTTAATCGTCCGCTAACATGGCGTGTAATCACTTGTTCAATGTACTCGTCGTGATTACCATCCTCATTGTTTTTATTAAAATCATCCACTAATAAATCGTAGCGAATTCCAGACCCTACAAATGCCTTTTTTACCTTCGGATGTGCATCCACTTTGCGGTACAATTCCGTCATTGGTTTATGAGAGGTATCCAAATTGTTACATATAACGGGATGGATACAACTTGGCGAAGTACAACGCGCACAAATTGCCTCGTCCTTGCCTTTCATTTTATACATGTTTGCAGAAGGGCCACCTAAATCAGAAATGTATCCACGAAATTCTGGATGCGCTACTACCTCCTCCACTTCCGCCAAAATAGATTTTTCACTTCTTGAAGCAATAAACTTTCCTTGATGCGCAGAAATGGTACAAAAACTACAACCACCAAAACAGCCTCTGTGCATGTTGATTGAAAACTTAATCATGTCGTAGGCTGGAATTGCCCCACGTTTCTTATATTTTGGATGTGGTAAACGCGTATAAGGCAAATCAAAAGAGCGATCTATTTCATTTTCTTCCATTGTTTTGTACGGAGGATTAACGACTAAAATTTCTTCGCCGACCACCTGAGTAATTCGATTCGCTTCCCATTTATTGGATTCAACTTCTACAATTTTAAAGTTCGCCGCATATCTTATTTTATCTTCAAGACATACTTCATGACTTGCTAATTCAACTGTTTCCCAATTTTTATTTTTCGGCAAGGGAAGTGCTTTATCTTGCAAGAATGCCACTTGTTTTAAGGTTTTTGCTTGCTCAAAAGGAACGCCTTTTTTTAGAAGACGGAGTAACTCGCGCAAGGGCTGATCCCCCATTCCATAAACCAACAAATCGGCTTTTGAATCTACTAAAATAGTAGGCATTAATTCATCTTTCCAATAGTCATAATGGGTAACTCTACGCAAGGATGATTCGATTCCGCCAAGAACAACTGGGACATCTGGATAAAGGTCTTTTAATATTTTTGAATAAACAATAGACGCATAATCGGGCCGAAAGCCCGCTTCACCACCTGGCGTGTACGCATCCGTGGAGCGCAATCGCTTATTTGCAGTGTAGTGATTGACCATGGAATCCATACAACCTGCTGTAACGCCGAAGAAAAGCTTTGGTTTTCCGAGTTTCTTGAAATCTCTTAGGTCATCTTTCCAATTTGGTTGAGCGACAATTCCAATCCGCAACCCTTCATCTTCAATGATTCTACTCACCACCGCTGTTCCAAAAGCAGGATGATCGACGTATGCATCGCCGGAAATAAGGATGACATCAAATTCTTCCCAAGCTCTTTTTTGAGCTTCTTTTAAAGACATTGGAATCCAATCGGAAATAGTTCGTTCACTTAGCATGGTACAAAAATACGCAAAGCGAACAGCAAATCTTGCTTGTACTTAATAAACCAATGAAAATTTTAACAAATCAGCAGAAAATTATTCCCCTATGTTAACATTCACCGATTGTTGCTTATCGCCTTCACCAATGTAAAGAATATATTGACCGTTATACAAAGTACTTACATCAAAATAGGCTATTGTACTTCCTTGAAAAATTGTTTTTTCAGCGATCAATTTACCATTTAAATCAACCAGTTTCAAGGAAACATCTGTTTTGATTAAATCGCTAAGTTGCACCATAAGTACATCATTGCTTGGATTTGGAAAAACCTTTACATCAACAGGTGTATTTTCAGAAAGGTTGTTGCTTGGATTATACACCGTTACCGTTTCCGTAATCGAGGTTACTTTGGCGCCTGTTTTTGTACCATAAAAAGTGGGGCCAACAACATAAGGATAAGCAGAGTTCCAATTTGCATCTACCGTTGCAAAGTAGCAATAAATCCCATTTGGATATTCTGGCGTAACACAAACACGCCCGTTGTGAACGTCTAAATAATCTTGCCCTGCGTTTGAAATAAACTCATAATCTTCTCGAAAATAACCTAAAGGGTAGGTAGCAGAAACAGGTGGGCCAGCCGTTACAGCCGTTCCATTGGAATACGTAGTACGCGTTGAAATATTACGCAATTGGTAACTAGATTTCATTCGTGTGATTCCACCCGTTCCGTCTGTATTTGCATAGCCATATGCGCCATAGATTGGGAAACCATCGTAAGAATAACCAATTAAGGGTGAATGTTGCGTGGCATTGATTAAATACAAGCCATCAGCAGCATAAATATCACAAATATTAGAAATCACAGTAAGGTCTAAATTGAAGGCACTTGGATTTTGATGGTGGTGGTAATTTCCCATAGCAGGGTGTCCTTTTGCACAATCGAATCCTGCTTTTTCTGCAGGAATAGCATCTCTATTCCATACACCGTCTCCCATTCCGCCTAAAGGTCCACCAGCAAGTGCATTGGTGGAATTCTTCCAAGAGACTCCGTCACGGTAATCAAATAAAGCCACACCATTAATAAAAATTCCGATGTTTCCTCCATTGGTATTTGTTGGATTACCCGTATTTTGAACTGGATTCAAAGAAATCTTAAAAATGGCATTTTGACTCGTTGCAAGCGAAGGATTTCCATCTAAAAATGGCCCTGTTATGTAAGAAGGGATTCCTTTTGTTGATACATAAACCCAATTAGTTGAATATTGAACCGTTTGGACGTTTGCAGAAACAGCATCAACAATAGGGGTCGGATTACCACTTACATAATGCCTACCAGTTAAGCCAGAAGTGTTAATTAACCAAGCACTAATTGCAGGATTCGTTTGTGCAACTGCTGATAGTGTGGCTGCTAAAAAGATTGATAAGGTGATTTTTTTCATGTGTAAACTTTTTGTTTGATAATTAGTCGTTACTATTTGAATTAACTTGCGGTATAAAATTACTTAATCGTTGCATATTTAAATCTTTCATCGAATAAAAATGTTTTATCCGTTAGTGTTTTTAAAAATGCCAATAAATCTTTTTGTTCGTTATCTGAAAGTCTGACGGGATTTTTCCTTAATTCTTTACTTAGTAATGGATTTGAATAATCTAAAAGCGTGTAATGTTTAATCACATCTTTCAATTTCGCGATTCGTCCATCATGCATGTATGGGAAGCTATATTCAATGTTGCGAAGTGTTGGCACCATAAAAAGTAATGAATCACGTTTGTTGCCCGTTATTGCCATTCTTCCAAAATCCAATAATTCAGGATGAAGAGGCAGTCCATTGGATTTGAAGTCATCCCCACCAAAAAATGGTGGCTTATGACACGAAGCACAGAATTTCGTAAACAAAACCATTCCTTTAGATTCCTGCTCAGTAAATACTTGATCATCTTCTGCTCTCATCACTTTATCGTATTTAGAATTAGCTGAAACGAGAGACACTGTAAATTGTGCCAATGCTTTTACTAGGTGAAAAGGTCGAATGTCAGTGGTGCCAAAAGTGCGTTTAAATGCTGCCGAATAGATGGGAGATCGATCCAAACGATACATCAAGGAGTCCAAGCGCATATCCATTTCGGCAACATGCGTGATGGGATTAATCGCCTGAGCATTTAAATTGATGACGCCACCGTCCCAATGAAATAATTTTCGCCAGGCCAAATTCGCTAAACCAGGCGCATTTCGCTTTCCAATTCGCCCCTCAAGACCATGACTTGTTGGGTGATCTACATGTGCAAAAGCGGTAAATTGCAAATGACAAGAAGCGCAAGAAATGGTAGAGTCTCGCGAAAGAATTGGGTCATAAAACAAGGCCCTACCCAATTCAAATTTCTCACCATCCAATGGGTTACCTTTGAAATCATAACTCGGTTTTGGCCAATCTTTGGGCTGATAAAAAGGAGAAGGAATAAGTTCTTTAAGCGTAAAGGAACATACACAACAACAAAAAAAAGCGAACAATAAGAAACGAGAACCCTTCATACCCTTTTTTAATTAAAACATGCCGCTAGGCCCTGTAAAATTAAAAAGGCTTCTTTACCTGGCAACATTAAATGATGTGTTTTTTTTAAAGAAATGACATCCGGAAAAAGCAAGCTCAATTCAAATTGGATATATGAATCAAGAAGATCTACTTGTACCTGTTGAGCACTTGCATAGGGAAATCGATAGCCACCTAGGTGAAATTCAAAATCGTGCGTTTTTGTTGAAACCAAACTGCTTTTTCCTGCCAATTTCAAGTTGACATAACCCGTATTCCACGCCCAATACATCCCAAGTAAAGGGTCGTAGGCGTTTGCCAATTCTCCAGATACATTTTTACTACTATCTAATCCTAGCGTAAATGAAACGTCGTCATAGTTAGAAATTTCTAAATTTTTAAAAAAAACATGCGTGGATGAATCGGCTAAATCATAAAAAATCAAGGTGTCAATTTCAGTAATGCCACCACTAAGTTTTTCTCTGAAGCGGAAATCCGAAAAATACATTTTTAGGGTGGAAAAACTAATAGAATCCTTGTTTTCGGTTAAATACACCTGCTCTAACTCGAGGGCTTTATTATCCCAAGACGGTATAATTCTTAGTTGTCCATAGCAAGCTATGGAGAAGAGAAAAGAAACGAGAAAAAGGTGGAAAGCGACTTTCATTTTTTATGTCGAGGTTCTCCTGCCAAAACCTTTGTAAAAAACCCATTTAATTTCTTTCTTTCCTTTTCAGAACATTGGCTTTTTATATCCTTAAAGAAAAGATAGGTCATTTTATCCAATTCATATTGATTGGCACTTATAAGCTGTAGAATACTATCCGCTTGACTTTCGGGTAGCTCATTTTCAAACGACAAGAGAAGTTTTGCGCGAAGATTTCTTGATTTATCCATCATCTTTTTCTTCTTATTGAAATGTATCAACTCTTTGCGATTTATGTCACTTGCCCGAGCGTCTTCAATGTTGAGAATATTCACAATTCTTGGTCGCTCGTGTGGCCTATGTGGAAGAAATATAAACGTAATCAATCCAATGTTAATGATTACTAAAGCCCAAATTATAACCTTGTATTTTTTCATTTTTTATTTTTTTAAGTCCATTCTTCGAAATATTCAGTGTCTTCTTTTTGTGTTTCCGCCGATTTCTTGGCATACAATACAGCAAAGACATTGATTGAGATCAGCAATGCAATGGCCGCTGCAGCATAATAAAAACGAGTAATCGGAGCGCGCGACTGAGTAGGAATTATCGCTAATTTTTTCGCTAATTCTTCGGAAACTTCAATTCTTGAAGAAAATTTAAACCCTTCTAATTCTTTCATAACTTGATGATTTTTTTCAAATTCACTCGCGCTCTAAAAAGTAATGATTCTACCGCCGAAAGGGATAAATTCATTGCTTGAGCTATTTCCAAATAACTAAATTCTTCCATTGTAAACATGGTAAATGCAATGCGCTGTTTTTCTGGTATGCGTAGTAATATATTTCTCATTCTTGCTTCTTCTTCCAGTTGAATTAGTTCGACATCTGTATTTTGGGAGCTTAGGAAAAAGTCCACTTTTTCAAGTGGAACGTTTATCCCTTTTCGCTTTTGACGCAAATCCCTCCGAGTTTTTTCTTTGCATTTATTTACTGTTATACTATAGACCCATGTGGAAATTTCACTCGCTCCTTTAAAATTAGGGAGGCCTTTAAATACGGCAATGAAAACTTCTTGTGTAATGTCCTCCGCATCTTCTTTGTTTCCAGTTAAATGATAGGCAAGGTTTAGAACTTTAGCAGACAATATGAGGGTTAATTTCTTGAACTCATTTGCCTCACCGTTTCTCAATTTATCTATATCCACCATGAATCAAGCTATTTGTTGATTAATTGTTTAGAAACTTGCGTAAAGACCTAATTATGCGCTTGGTATTTAAAAAAAGGTAAAAAGAAAAAAGCAGTCTAAAGTAAACGAACAGAAGGGAGGATTCCCTTTTTCTCTGCAAACAATTATACTATTTTTAAATCAACCAAGGATTTTGCTGTTTCCTGAACCGCTTGAACGGAAGAGATGGGAGCTATTTTCAAGTCTTTTTTCATTTTGTCGTTGTTAACGACATAAAGTAAACCCAACTCATCTTTCACCATGCGGATCGTTTTATCAAACAAAGAAGCGATCTTTACCAACCAATTAGGTAATTCTCTCGCCTTTAATTTGTTTTTGTATTCAGGACAAGCCTCGAGTACCGCAAGAGCAACATCCTTCATCCATAAAGATTCATTCACAATGGCATAGCGTTGTCCGATGGAAATTTCGTTTTCTAAGGCATTGAAGTGAGCCGCAGCTACATCCCTCACATCGACAATTGGGAAACCCATTTTAGGGGTGCCTGGAAATTCTCCCTTCATCATCTTTACTATAATATCTGCACTCGTACCAATTTCTTTATTTAGAATAGGTCCTAATACAAACCCCGGATTCATTACTGTTATTTTTAAAGCCGGATTTTCTTTTGCATAAATCCACATATCTTGTTCAGCAAGCGTCTTACTTTTTGCGTAAGCACTTACTAAATTCCCACTACTAAGATTTGAATAATCGCTTTCGTCGAAATTTATTTTTCCTTTCTCATGTCCATACATAATAGCAGCAATCGAAGAAGTTTGAACAATCCGAGAAATGTTATTAGCCAGTGCTGCATCCATTACGTGCTTGACACCATTACGTGCTGGCATTATCAAATCGTCTTCGTGTTTTGGAATTCCCAATGGAAAAGGGGAAGCAACGTGTAATACCGCATCGCATCCTTTCATAGCTTCTTGCCAATTGTCGGGATTATTTAAATCGCAATGAAAAACTTTTAAGGACTTGAGCGCCTCTTCACCGAGCACTTTTGCAATGGTTCTTTTTACTTCATCTTCCTTTTGCTGATTGCGCGTTGTTCCGGTAATCTGATACCCTCTTTTTATGCCCTCAATAGTAATGTGTGTTCCGATAAAACCAGAGATGCCACTAATAAAAATGTTTTTCATGCTTTGTTTCTTAATATATGATTACTGCAAAATAGCCCAATAAATCTCACCTTCATTGTTAAAAGAAAAACATTTTGAATTGAATGAGATCTTTTCTTTTTTTGTAGGTGCACAAAGTTACATTTTTACATAAATATGTCAAGTAAAAAAAATCGGACAAGCTACCATAGTAATCTGAATAAATTAATTTAAGCCCGCTATAATTTTAACAACTACCCGTATTTTTTTATACTTTTGTTTTGTACAATTAAACAACATATCATGAGTTTTGAACTACCTAAATTGGCTTACGCATACGATGCACTCGAGCCACATATTGATGCACGGACAATGGAAATTCACCATTCCAAGCACCATCAAGCATACACTACTAATTTAAACAATGCGATTGCAGGAACTGAATTAGAAGGAATGTCAATAGAAGAGATGTTGAAAGTATGTAAAGATAAACCTGCCGTGAGAAATAACGGAGGTGGATTTTGGAATCATAACTTATTCTGGGAATGCATGTCACCAAATGGTGGCGGCCTACCTACCGGAGAATTGGCCAGTGCGATCAATGAAGCCTTCGGATCCTTTGAAAACTTTCAGTCAGAATTTGCAAAAGCGGCAACAACCCGATTTGGTTCAGGTTGGGCATGGTTGTGCGTTACGAATGGAAAATTAGAAATCTGTTCGACAGCGAATCAAGACAATCCATTGATGGGAGAAGGTTGTTCGGGAACACCAATTTTGGCATTAGATGTTTGGGAACATGCTTACTATTTAAACTACCAAAACAGAAGGCCGGATTACATCACTGCTTTTTTCAATGTGGTTAATTGGGAATTTGTTGCTGGAAAGTATGCTGAAATAGCATAAAATTCGATGGGATAATTAGTATGCTAATTAATTTTCGCGATAATTAAATTTATAAATTAATACTATTGGATTTCTGAGTTTCTAATGTTATGTTTACATTATCAAGCATGAGTAGTCTTTGCTTGACAGAAACAAGACTATACATTTGTTAAAAAAAAATAATATGGCTGGGATTTTAAGTTACTTTTTACCAAAAGACAGGGTTTTTTATTCACTATTTGAAGAAGCAAGTGATAATTTAGAAAAAATTGCAAAGAAACTTCTTCACGTGGTACAAGAGCCTGACTTTAACAAGCGAGCTGTTCTTATTACAGACATGTCGGCATTAGAACATGATAATGACGAAGTAACGCATCGAATTTTTATTGAACTTGGCAGGAATTTCATCACTCCTTTTGATAGAGAAGATATTCACGCTCTAGCATCGGCACTAGATGATATAGCAGATTATATATTTTCTGCCGGCAAAAAAATAAATTTTTATAACATTGACCCAATTAGTGATCAAGGCATCCAAAAAACAGCAGAAGCGATTTATAATGCGACGCTTGCAGTTAAGGAGGCGGTTATGGAATTAAGAAATCTTAAAAATCCGCAAAAGATTATTGAATGTGTTATCAAAATCAATAGCATTGAAAATGATGCCGATAATCTTTTTGATATGAGCATTGAAAAACTATTCAACTCAGATGTGGATGCAAAAGAATTGATTAAACGACGTGAATTGTATCAAGTAATGGAAACAGCGACAGATAAATGTGAAGATGCTGGAAATGTTATTGAATCAATCGTTGTAAAATACACCTAATTTTTACTTAGAAAAACACGTTTATGTTTACTTTACTAATTGTGGTAATTGTACTGGCACTCATTTTTGACTTAGTTAATGGGTTTCATGATGCTGCAAATTCTATTGCAACCGTTGTCTCTACAAAAGTATTAACTCCTTTACAAGCCGTGATCTGGGCAGCAGCCTTTAACGTAATTGCCTTTTGGGTTTTTGACATGAGTGTTGGAAATACTGTGGCAAAAACAGTTGACAATAATGCCATCGATCTTTGGGTAATTCTAGCTGGATTATTAGCTGCTACTTTTTGGAATTTATTAACTTGGCGTTTGGGAATCCCCTCTTCTTCTTCGCACACGCTAATTGGCGGATTTGCAGGCGCAGCAGTAGCACATGCAGGATTCGACGTTATCCAAACCGGCCAAATATTAACCGTTATTTTGTTCATTTTTCTTGCTCCAATTATTGGGGGATTCATCGCCTACATTATTGCTGTGGTTACCATGAGTCGTTCTTTCTGGAAAAAAATGTTGGTTATTTTGGGTTTATCGACTTTAACCGTTTTAGTGATGCAATATATGGTTGACCACATAGATATGAAGCCCATCATGCTCTACATAGTTATAGGAATACTCGTTGCCTTTATTATTGTTTACATTTGGTTTGAAATTGCACACGGCAAAAGACCATCTGCATTGAAGGAGGGAAATATGCATAAAAAACTACAGCTCTTATCTTCTGCAGCATTTTCGTTAGGGCATGGTGGCGCAGATTCTCAAAAAGTAATGGGAATTATTTGTGCGGCTCTTCTGGTTTATGGTAATATGGGACGACAAGGAAAGTTGGATGAATCAGTTCCAAAAAGCCTTCAAATTACTGAATTAATGCAAGTTGAATACCATACTGCTGATGATAAATTAGAAAAATTTAACCCTGAAGTTGCTAAAGTTGATTCGGTAATTTATTACCTAGATAAAAAAGAAATTGTAGAGGCTAAGTCAGGCAAAATTGTTTACGATAAAAAAGGAATTATAACCCCTGCTTTTGCAAATGCTAGCGTCCCGAGTTACAAAGAAATTGATGGTAAATTAAAAAAAATTGAAGTTTTTACACTTGGGAAAGCTTTATGTGATTCCAAAACGAAAGAAACCATATTTAACGATAAAACATTGAATAGTAAGTATGTTTATGCTGGTATTTTTTCTAATTATGTGGATAAAAAGACCCTTGAGTTAAAAAATGGGTTTAAAATAAAAACAAAAGTTCATTCGGAGACGATGCCATTTTGGATTGCATTTGGTTGTTACTTAATGATCGGACTAGGAACTTTGATGGGTGGGATGAGAATCGTTAAAACAATGGGTACCAAGATTACAAAAGTCACCCCTTTGGAAGGTGTTTGCGCCGAAACAGCCGGTGCTTTAACCCTATTTACCGTATCTCAATTTGGAATTCCTGTATCAACAACACACACTATTACCGGTTCTATTATTGGTGTTGGTGCGACAAAACGACTCAGTGCAGTACGTTGGGGAGTTACCATCAATTTACTGTGGGCATGGATACTTACCATCCCTGTAAGTGCGGCTTTGGCTGCCTTAATCTATTACTTTATTCTCTTTGTTCGATAAAAAAAAAGTTTTTTTATTAAATCAATTAAATTTATATTAAATTAGCGATTCATAAAACTTACATAACATGAAAAAACTTTTACTTTCTATTGCTACAATTGCGCTAACGTTTTGGTCGGGTGCGCAAGTAATATGCGCAGGTGTATCACCTATGCCTATTCAAGGTAATTACGCATTCTCTTGGGCTGATCCAGCTTCAGGGTGGGGAACACCTGATTTTTTAATTCCTGGGACATATGTTCAAGATACCTTAATGATGGTTGATGATGGTACCCCTGGCACAAATGCTCAAGGGCATCCAATTTCAGCTGAGGGCTGTAATCCATTAATCAACAATTTAACAGGAAAAATTGCTGTAATTTATAGAAACACATGTGAATTTGGAGCGAAAGCATTAAATGCTCAAAATGCAGGTGCTGTTGCAGTACTTATTATAAACAGGGTGCCTGGTACGATTGCAATGGGCGCTGGTGCTTCTGGTGCAACCGTTACCATTCCAGTTGTAATGATACAAGATACCGATGGCGCTTTGATTACTGCAGCTATGGCTAATGGTTCTGTTGTTATGTTACTTGGAAATAAAACAGGTTTATTTGCCAATGACGGAGGTTTAACACGTGGAACTACCTTGGTTTCTAAGCAAGGAGCTGTTCCTGCATTACTTGCTCAAAACGGAACTGAATTTAACTTTGAAGTGGGAACTCGTGTTTACAATTATGGAAACCAAGCTCAAACAAACATGACTTTGACGGCAACTGTAACTAATCCATTAGGGACAAATGTTTATTCGAACGCAGTGAATAGTATCAACCTTGCATCTGGAGATAGCTTAGATGTATATCCTGGTGGAGCTTCATCATTACCTGCATTTTCGTTGGCAACTTATCCTCCAGGAAGATACACATTAACCTATACACTTGCTCTGTCTGGTGCTGATAATTATGCAGCTGATAATAGCTTGTCTTCTGATTTTGTTATTCAAGACTCCATGTACAGCTTCGCACAATTAGATGTTGTATCTGGTATGCCTAACCCAGGAAACTATTACCGTCCTGGAACAAACAACCAAACATTTTCAATTTGTTCTGTAATCAACGATCCAAATGCTAGTAGATTAGCTGTTTCTGGCATCCATTTTTCAGCAACAACAAGTGCTGCTTCTGGAGTGCTATTAACGGGAGAAGAAATGGCCTTATATTTATACAAGTGGGAAGATGCTTTTACTGATTTAAACGATGCTAACCTGGCATTTAATACACTAACACAAGTTGCTTCAGGGTATTATTATTATCCAGCAGACTTACAAGATCAGATGGTTTATGGCGCTTTTTCAGCTCCTGTTGTATTGACAGATAACCAACGTTATTTAGCTTGTGTTCAAACAGTAAATCTTAACTTATACATGGGTCATGAATCAAATACTGACTACACTTGGAACGCTAATCAATATTTACAGCCAATGACACCTAACGAAAGTGATGGTACTTATTATGCTGCAGGATTTGGTTATGATCTTCCTAGTTCATTAGTTCTTCATGTATTTGATGCAAATAACATCGGAATCAATGAGTCCACTACAATTGATGGAATGGCTTATCCAAACCCAGCAACGGAAAACGTTACTATTTCATTAGAAGGTGAAGGGGTTGCTAGTTTACGTGTAACTGATATTTCTGGAAAAGAGGTGGCAAATCAATCAATTAACCTAATCAACGGGAAAGCAGCTGTTTCTATTAATAATTTAGAATCAGGTGTTTATATTTTCAATGTTGTTTTAGAGAATGGTAAAACCGCTCAATTCAATGTGGTAAAAAGATAATTTACCTACGATAAAAAAAAAGGGTTGGGTTTCCAACCCTTTTTTTTATGCCATAACTTTTGTCCACATTAACTCCGTATCTTTGAAAACTTAAAATGGAGAAAAAAGCCTATACTGTTACAGCAGCCCTGCCCTATGCAAATGGGCCCTTACACCTAGGTCATATGGCCGGTGTTTACTTGCCCGCAGATATTTTTGTGCGATTTCTAAAACTTAATGGCCACGATGTAGCCTTTATTTGTGGAAGTGATGAACACGGAGCTGCAATTACACTTAGGGCAAAAAAAGAAGGAATAAAGCCACAAGAAATCGTCGATAAATACCATCGAATCATCAAGGATTCTTTCGAAACATTTCAAATATCATTTGATATCTTTCATCGAACATCATCACCGCTGCATCATCAACTTGCATCCGACTTCTTTAAAAAACTTCATGACAAAGACACATTCAAAGAAGAGCGATCGCTACAGTATTACGATAACGACTATGAGCAATTTTTAGCGGATAGATACATTACAGGTACTTGCCCGAAATGCCAATATGAAAATGCCTACGGTGATCAGTGCGAAAAATGTGGTGCCGACTTAAGCCCAAACGACCTAATTAATCCAATTTCAACACTATCAGGCAAAACTCCCCAACTAAAAGAAACGGCTCATTGGTATTTACCAATGAATGAGCATGAAGATTGGTTACGGGAGTGGATACAAAAAGGATCCATTGACGGAAAATTTCTTCATGACCCTAAAACATGGAAGAATCAAGTTATTGGTCAATGCATGTCTTGGATTAATGGAGGCTTACGTGCTCGCGCCATGACCAGAGATTTAGATTGGGGAATTCCAGTTCCCTTACCCAACTCGGAAGGAAAAGTACTTTATGTTTGGTTAGATGCTCCCATTGGCTATATTTCTGCTACGCAGCAATGGGCCTTAGATAATGGAAAAAATTGGAAAGATTATTGGTGTAAAGAAGAAGCAAAAGATCGAAAGTTAGTCCATTTCATTGGAAAAGACAATATCGTTTTTC
>Ga0214919_10003009_pt1 | contig 25924 bp, 16 predicted proteins | sample LL1503_MetaG_FD_177994 | JGI IMG/M metagenome (GOLD analysis project Ga0214919, IMG submission 177994) | Freshwater microbial communities from Lake Lanier, Atlanta, Georgia, United States - LL-1503 | ecosystem: Environmental > Aquatic > Freshwater > Lake | place: USA: Georgia | collected...
CGAAAGTTAGGCTCTACTTTTTCATTTGTGGTAGAAGCGGACCCTCATTTGGATAGTAATTGTGACCCTGCAGCTTACAAGTTAACTTTACAACATATGTTATCTAAGAAGCCAGATTTTATAATTGACTTAGGAGATAACGCAATGAGTGATAAGCTTCCGGTCATAGATAAAAAATCAATTGTAGATAGAACATTATTATTTAGAAATTATTTTAATGAGCTCACACATTCAGCTCCTTTATTTGTAACGCTAGGCAATCATGAAGGAGAACTAGGTTGGCTGCCAAATACAAATGAAAATAGTTTACCTACAATGGCGGCCTTAATTAGGAAAACATATTTCCCTAATCCCTTCCCCAATCAATTTTATTCGGGAAATATGGTGTCTGAGCCCATGGTAGGAATAAGAGAAAATTATTATGCTTGGGAATGGGGGGACGCATTATTTGTAGTTATAGACCCATATATGTATACCAAATCAAAACCTGAATGGGGTTGGAGTTTAGGTTTAGAGCAATACAACTGGTTAAAAAAGACATTGTCAAATAGTAAAGCAAAATTTAAGTTTTTATTCAGTCATCAATTAGTTGGTGGAACGGGTACTGATGGCAGAGGAGGTTCTGAATTTGTTCATTTATATGAGATGGGTGGACGAAATACCGACTCTAGTTATGGATTTACTGCAAATAGGCCAGGTTGGGATAAGCCTATTCATTATTTATTATATGAAAATAAAGCAAGTATATATTTTCACGGACATGATCATTTATTCGCAAAGCAAGATAAAGATGGAATTGTTTATCAGGAGGTACCTCAGCCGTCGGCTAAAAATTTAACTACAATTACGGGAACTGCCTACGGCTATGTGAATGGCGTATTAATGCCCAATAGGGGTTACTTATATATAACCGTAAGTCCAGATAAAGCCCAAGTGGAGTATATAAAAACTTATTTACCCTCTGAAGAAAATGCAAGTAGAAAAAACGGAGAGACTGCTTATTCTTATTCAATAGTACCTTCTTTAGTAACTGGCATTAATGAAATTATTAGTAATGATTTTATTAAAGTATTTCCTAACCCAGTAGCTAATAAAATATTTATTCAAGGAGGGAATAATATTCAAAATTTTGAAATTAAAATTTTGAATATTATGGGCGAAATTGTACTAATAGAAAAGAAAAAAGAAATTGATGTATCTTTTTTATCAAACGGTGTTTATTTTTTAAATTACGAAACTGAAAATTTTATTGTAAGTAAGAAAATAATTATACAGCATTAATTTTATTTCTTAGATTAAGTAAACAAGCCTACCTGTTTATGGGGTAGGCTTGAAAAATCATTAGATAAGGAATAAACAATCCTCAAATTTTCTATTGAGGGTTGTTTATTCTATACACTCTAAGGAAATTCCCTCCCAAAACTTTTGCAATATCTGTATCTGAATAACCACGTTTAATTAAGGCCTTAGTAAATTCAGGATAATCTACAACTGTTTTTAATTCTTTCGGTGCAGAATTAATACCATCGAAATCAGAACCTAGTCCTACATGGTCAATACCAATTAATTTTACGATATGATCAAAGTGTTGCATTAATTGTTCTAAGTCTGGTTTAATGGCCTCACTTTCTGCAGGATATTTTTCAGACACCATGGTGAAAGCATATTCGCGTTGTAAGCCTGTGGCAAGTAAAGAATCTATTTCTGCCTTATGGTTTTTTCTAAAAGCTGCATCTTTTTTACTAAAATTACTATCAACAAAACCAGAGAAGAAATTTAAATGTATTACACCTCCATTTTTTCCAACAGCTAAAATTTGATCGTCTTTTAAATTTCTTGTAACAGGACAAATAGCATATGCATTGCTATGTGAAGCAATCACAGGTTTGGTAGTTGTTTTTATTGCATCCCAAAATGTAGCTTCACCCACATGAGAGATATCTACAATAATACCTAACTTATTCATGCGTGCAATAATTTCTTTACCAAAACTAGTGAGTCCTTTAGGTCCGGTATACTTAGGATCTTTTTCATCGACATGGGAACTTGCCCATGAAGGAGAATTGTTCCAAGTAAGTGTCATATAGCGAACCCCTCTTTTATAAAAAGTATCTAAACGGTCGATATTATCTTCAATCATATGACCACCTTCCACACCATATTGTGCTACAATTTTATTTTCTTTTAAGGCTTTTTGAATTTGCTTCCAAGTTTTTGCTATTACAATTTTATCAGGATTTCTATTAGCAACAGCTTCTAGGGTGTCCATAGATCTCATCGCCCATGCATATGGGTTGGCTTTTTCACCATCGCACCAAACTGAAAATAATTGGTAGTCTAAACCCCCTTGTTTGAATCTTTTTAAATCGGAATGATTGATGCCGGTAAGGTCTTGGTCAAGGCTTACTTTTTTTTCGATACATGCAGTGATACAATCGTTATGTGTATCAACAACGATGGATTTATAGTGAATGGCTTGGGCATTGGCGCCTGCTGATATTAGCAAGAAAAGGGCTACTAAGTATTTCATAGTATAGGATTGTTTTAATTGACAACTAAAATAGCTATTTTTGCGCACAGAAAATCGACTATGTTAGACAAACTAGAAGCCATAAAAGCAAGATTCGAACAAGTTGGGGTGGCTTTGACCAATCCAGAGATCATTAATAACCAAGCAGAATTTGGTAAAATGAGCAAGGAATACCGATCCTTAGAAAAGATTATTATACCCTATGAGCGATATTTGAAGGTGCTAGAAGAGCATAAATTTGCTAAAGAAACCTTGAACGGGGATGATGCAGAAATGCGCGAACTGGCAAAAATGGAAATGCCGGGTTTAGATGCGGAAAAAGACAGTCTTGAAAAAGAGTTAACGAAATTATTAATACCCAAGGACCCCCAGGATGATAAAAATGCCATAATAGAATTAAGAGCAGGAACGGGTGGTGATGAAGCAAGCTTATTTGTAGGTGATTTACTTAGCATGTATACAAGGTATTGTCAGAAAAAAGGGTGGAAGGTGGCATTAGTAAGTGAGAGTGAAGGTTCTGTGGGTGGTTATAAAGAAGTTATTTTAGAAGTCACGGGAGAGGATGTGTATGGTACCTTGAAATTTGAAAGTGGTGTACATAGAGTACAACGTGTTCCTTCAACTGAAACTCAGGGAAGAGTTCATACTTCAGCTGCTACAGTGGCAGTAATGCCAGAGGCAGAAGAAGTAGATTTTGTATTGAACCCAGCAGATGTTAAAATGGAAACATCTCGAAGCGGTGGTGCCGGTGGGCAAAATGTAAATAAGGTGGAAACAAAAGTAATGTTAACGCATATTCCCACAGGCACTGTTATAATTTGTCAAACAGAGCGTTCTCAATTAGGTAATAGAGAAAAAGCTATGACCATGATGCGCACTAAATTATTTGAGGAGCAAGTGCGTAAGCAAGAAGATGAAATTTCAAGACATCGTAAAACTTTAGTAAGTACTGGAGATAGAAGTGCAAAGATTAGAACATATAATTGGCCGCAAGGCAGAGTCACCGATCATAGAGTAGGGGTTACTTCTTATAATTTAGATGCAGTCATTAATGGTGAGATTGATGAATTTATTGAAGCGCTTCAAGTAGCTGAGAATGCAGAGAAGATGTTGGTGAGGCAATAATTATTTTTTGGCAATAGCTTTTTCCCACTCCCAAGCCGTGCGCATCATTTCATTTAAATCAAATTTACAATGCCAGCCTAGTTTTTGAACGGCATAATCGTTGTTGGCATAAATAGCTACAATATCGCCTGCTCTTCTTGGTCCAATCTCATAATTTAATTTAACACCCGATACTTTTTCAAATGCTTCAATGGCTTCAAGTACACTTATACCATTGCCTGTTCCTAGATTAAAAATCTCTGTATGGTTTGATTTATTTTCTTTGATAGAAAGTTGTAGGGCCAAAGTATGTGCATGTGCAATATCGCAAACATGAATATAATCTCGAATACAACTACCATCACGGGTATCGTAATCATTGCCATGCACTTGCATCTTTGGTAATTTGCCAATAGCTGTTTGTGTAATAGCGGGTACTAAATTTTGAGGACGACCAATAGGCAATTCACCAATTGCAATAGAAGGATGAGCGCCCACTGGATTAAAATAGCGAAGTAAAATGGTAGAAAGTGGGTATGCCACAGCAGCATCATGAACAATAGTTTCTCCCATTTGTTTAGTAGCACCATAAGGAGAAGCTGCTGTTTGTAAAGGAGTTTGTTCTGTTACTGGAATTTTATTTGGGTTACCATACACCGTACAAGAGGAAGAAAAAATAAAATGCTTGGTATGGTATTGAACTGCTAATTGTAAAAGATTAATTAAAGAACTAATATTATTTTGATAATAGTCCAATGGCATTTCAACCGATTCGCCTACTGCTTTATAGGCGGCAAAATGTATAATACCCGTAATATTTTTATGTTCGATAAAAATTTGCTCAGCTGCTATTTTATTGGTTAAATCAATCTCGTAATTTTTAATTTTTTTACCTGTAATTTTTTCAATACCTTTTAAGCTATCAGCAGAGGATCTAGATAAGTTATCGGCAGAGACAACCTCAAAACCATTTTCAATTAAATCAACAATGGTATGTGCGCCAATATAGCCAGTACCCCCTGTAACAAGAATAGTTTGCATTCAAAATTATTTGCAACAAAAGTAACGAAAATTATGCTTTGCTAGCTAGGGTAAATCCAATGGTAGTGCCCACATTTACCTTACTCCTCGCATGTATAGTTTCACCATGCGCCTCTATTATATGCTTGCAAATAGCTAGTCCTAAGCCAGTGCCTCCAATTTCACGCGCCCTAGCATCATCGGTACGGTAAAATCTTTCAAATAAACGCGGAAGATGTTCTTCGGCAATGCCAATGCCATCATCACTAATTTCAATAAGAATTTTTTGGTCTTCCATCTTATAAACACTGGCAGTAATTTGGCCATCAATTTTTCCATATTTAGCAGCGTTGGATAAAATATTAACGATGACTTGATAAATTTTATTTTTATCAGCGAAGACTGAAATTGGAGACTCAGATCCTTTTTTAAATTGAAATTGAATATTTTTTTTAATCCATTTCACACTTAAATTATTCACTGCTTCATTGATTATATCTTGAATTGTAAATGCTTGTTTTAGAATAGGGTCTTTATTAATTTCTAAATTGGTAATAGCGTCCACATCATTTAATAATTGAACTAGTCTTTGCACATTGGATTGAGCTTGTTCAACAAACTTTTTACCGGTAACAGGTTCGTCCATAGCGCCATCGCTCAATAATTCTAAATAACCTTGAATAGCGAATACGGGAGTTTTAATTTCGTGCGATAAATTTTGTAAAAATTCTTTTCTAAAGGCTTCGTTAGATTGTAAGTCTTGGATTTCTTGTGTTTTTTGAGCGGCCCATTTTTCTACGTCTTCTCTTACGTCGTCGATTCCTTTTTGAGGTAACACATATTTTTGATAAGCTTCTTCTCTTTTGCTGGCCTTAGTTTGTGAAATAAGTTTGTAGATTAATTTTATTTTTCGATAAATAAAATATTCTAAAATTTGATCCATTAAAAAGTAGATACTTATAAAACTTACGATAAAATAGGTAATGCATAATTTTGCATTTGAAAATAACATGAAAATACTTAAGGCTATCAAAGAAGCCAATAGCAATGCAGTTAAGGCTGCAAGTTGTTTGGGTGATAAGTTCTTTTCTTTAAACATGTATATATGCCTTCTATAAAAAGGCTATATGAAGTTATTAAATCTTCCTAATAATAGATTTAATAAATTGGATTTAATAATTGAATTTGTAGCCTACCCCTTTTACGGTAGTAATGCAGTCAATGCCTAATTTGGCTCTAATTTTTCTAACATGCACATCAATGGTACGATCTCCCACGATAACATCGTTACCCCAGACTTGAGATAAAATCTCACCTCTTAAAAATACTCGACCTGGTTGTGCTGCTAATAAGTATAGTAATTCAAATTCTTTTTTGGCAAGTACATAGGTCACGCCTTTCAAAACTGTTTTGTATTGGCTTATATCAATCATTAAATCATTGATGGTAATAATTTTTTTATCTGATTCAGTAGGTTGTAGTCTTCTAAATAAAGCAGTAATTCTGCTTACTAATACTTTAGGGCTAATAGGTTTACTAATAAAATCATCACCTCCTAGCTCTAATCCTTTAATATGAGAAGCCTCGTCGTTAAGAGCTGTAAGTAATACAATAAGTGTTTTGTCAAATTTTTTCTGTGTCCTTAAATATTCACAAACTTCAAAACCAGTTCTCTTAGGCATCATTACATCTAAAATAATACAGTCTGGAGCAAAAGAGTTTGCTTTTTCAATCGCCTCGCTTCCGTCTTTAGCAGTGGCTACTTCATAGCCTAATTTATTTAAATGAAAACTTATAATTTCGATAATATCGGGCTCGTCGTCTGCAATCAATATTTTTATAGGTGCTTCCATAATTATTAGTGTAAAAATACCTTTTAAATAGCAAATCAATGAAGGGAGTTAACATTATCAAATTGTTAACTAAGTAATAATTATAGGTTAAGATTGGCTACGAATATATTTTATATAAGGGTTATGTTCTTTTTCCCTACCCCAAGTGGTGGCTGGTCCATGACCTGAGTAAATAGTAAGGCTGTCTGGTAAAGGAAAAATTTGTTCACGAATACTTTTAATTAAATCCAAAGGGTTGGCCCCTGGTAAATCGGTACGACCAACACCATCTTTAAATATAAGGTCTCCTCCAATCATAAAATCCTGCTGGGGATGGTAAAAACAAACACTTCCTGGAGAATGCCCGGGGGTTAGTAATACTTTGAATTGGTCAGTACCCAATTGAATAATTTCGCCCTCTTGAATATATTGTATGGGTCCTTTATAGGCTTCAGTAGGAGCGCCCCATTTAGCGGCGGCTTCGGGTAAACGGTCTAAAACAATTTGTTCATTTGGATGTATATGTGCAGTTAACCCATAAGTTTCACTTACATAATTATTACCAAAGACATGATCTAAATGACAATGTGTATTTAATAATAATATGGGCTTTAAATTTTCTTTACGAATAAAATCAGATAATATTTTTTCCTCGATACGTGTATAGCAACCCGGATCAATAATGATAGCTTCTTTCAGCTCGTTGTATAAAACATAAGTATTTTCTTGAAAAGCGCTAAAGCAAAAATCTTGAATGGTTATCATATTTATTTAAGGGCGCTTAAGTGTTTACAGATATTTTTTACAATCATAGGACCTTCATAAATAAATCCTGTCCATATTTGAACTAAGGAAGCGCCTGCATTAATTTTTGATTCGGCATCGGCTCCGGTGAATATACCACCACTGGCAATAATGGGTATACGGTCTGCAATACCTTTATGTAAATATTTTAATACTTCAGTGGACTTGTCTAATAATGGTTGACCGCTTAGCCCACCTGCTCCTATTTTTTTCCCTTTCTCTTGATTCATTGTACTAAGTAAGCTACGATCAATGGTGGTATTGGATGCTACAAGTCCATCTATTTTTATTTCATGTGTTAATGCAATAATATCATCTAATGCCGAAGTTTCTAAATCTGGCGCAATTTTTAGTAAAATAGGTTTGTTATTTTTATTTAAATTTTGCAATTCTGCAAATATTTTTCTTAAGGATTCTTTTTCTTGTAGTTCGCGCAGACCAGGTGTATTAGGAGAACTTACATTCACTACAAAATAATTTACTACTTCTTCAAGACCTATAAAATTGGTGCAATAATCTTTCCAGGCGTATGCGTTTTCAGTCACTTTATTTTTCCCAATATTTCCTCCTACAATTAAATTAGAATTACTTTTAGCTTTTCTTTCTTTTAATCTTTTCGCAATAATTTCTAAACCCTCATTGTTAAAACCCATTCTATTAATTAATGCTTTTTGATCGGGTATTCTAAATAAACGAGGTTGGGCATTCCCTGCTTGTGGTTTGGGCGTGACCGTTCCAATTTCAACAAATCCAAAACCTAGCATTTCTAACTCGTCTAAATATGCCGCATTTTTATCAAAGCCGGCGCCTAATCCCACAGGGTTAGGGAATTGTATACCAAAGCAAGTTTTCGCAAGACTTCTACCTTGATATTGAAATTGACTGGTTAGCACTTTTTTCAAAAATGGGATGCTGGCCGCATTTTGCAAACCTTTCATTGAAATTGAATGGGCCGTTTCAGGCGGAAGCATAAATAAGAGGTTGCGCGCTATGGGATACCACATACTACAAATTTACGATGAAATATTTAGTTGCATAAACAACTTTTTATAAAAATGCCTACATTTAGGGTGTTAAAATTCATATTTTATGCAAGAAGCGTATATCGTTGCAGGCTTTAGAACAGCTGTTACAAAAAGTAAAAAAGGTGGTTTTAGGTTCATGCGTTCAGATGAATTATCCATTGAAGTTATAAAGGGTTTGATGAAAACTTTACCTGCAGTAGATCCAAAATTAGTAGATGATGTTATTGTAGGCAATGCTGTTCCTGAAGCAGAACAAGGATTACAATTTGGAAGAATTATTGCAGCCAAAGCTTTAGGCATTGAAGTGCCTGGTATTACTATTAATAGATATTGCGCAAGTGGTTTAGAAAGTATTGCAATGGCCACCGCAAAAATTAGAACGGGGATGGCTGATTGTATTATTGCAGGTGGAACAGAATCGATGTCGATGGTCCCCACTGCAGGCTGGAAAACAGTTCCAGCGTATTCTATTACAGTGGATGAACCAGACTATTATTTATCTATGGGCTTGACTGCTGAAGCAGTAGCTAGTGAATATAAAATTTCAAGAGAAGATCAAGACGCATTTGCACTGGCATCACATCAAAAAGCAAAACAAGCTATAGATAATGGTTATTTTAAAAAAGGAATTTTACCAATTGAAATAAATGAAACTTATATCAATGAAAAAAATAAAAGAGCCACACGTAGTTATATAGTAGATACAGATGAAGGTGTAAGAGCTGATACAACTTTAGAGGCTTTAGCTAAATTAAAACCTGCTTTTGCGCTGAAAGGTTCAGTGACTGCAGGAAACTCTTCTCAAACAAGTGATGGTTCTAGTTTTGTGATGGTGATGAGTGAAAAATTAATGAATTCTTTGGGTTTAAAACCAATTGGACGTTTAGTGAACTGCGCCTCAGCTGGAGTTCACCCAAGAATTATGGGTATTGGTCCAATCGCAGCTGTTCCAAAAGTATTAAAGCAGGCTAGTATGACACAGGATCAGATAGATTTATTTGAACTAAATGAAGCCTTTGCTTCTCAATCTTTAGCAGTTATTAGAACCCTTAATTTAGATACCAATAAAGTCAATATTAATGGGGGTGCTATTGCTTTGGGCCATCCTTTAGGTTGCACAGGCAGTAAATTAACTGTGCAAATTTTGAATGATTTAGAAAGGCTAAATAAGAAATATGGCATTGTGACTGCCTGCGTGGGTGGTGGTCAGGGTATTGCAGGAATTATTGAAAGAATTTAATTCTAATTTGTAATCAGGATTTACAATATTCCCCACTAGTTATTTTTCAAACCCTTCTAGGGTTTAGGGCCCTCACTATTTTACCATACATCAAAAGGCGCTGTTTTTTCTTCTTTTTTTCCCCATTTTTTGCCTAAAATATAATAGCTTAGGAATTCGATTTATTAAATAAGTAAACTTAAAACTATGCGTATATCTATTATTGGATCTTTTGTATTGGCATCTATTTTGTCAATGAATAATTTATCTGCTCAGAAGGCAAAAAAAGCAATGCCTGTAGTAGCTGCCACTGAAACAAAAGTGGATATTAATAAAGTATTTAAAAATTGGAAACCTCGTAATGTAGGGCCAGCTTCCATGAGCGGTCGTGTGACTTCTATTGATGTTGAAGTAGCCAATCCGAATAATATTTGGATAGGCGCTGCTTCTGGAGGTGTATGGAAAACAAATAATAGTGGCGTGAGTTGGACACCCGTGTTTGACGAGCAACCTATTTTAAATATTGGCGCCATCGCTATTCAACAATCTAATCCAAATGTGGTTTGGGCTGGAACAGGAGAAGGTAATCCAAGAAATTCAGTTAGCATAGGAGAAGGAATTTATAAAACATTAGATGCTGGTAAGACATGGAAAAGAATGGGCTTGGAACAAACAAGAAATATTCATCGTGTAATTATTGATCCCACTAATCCAAATACAGTCTATGTGGGTGCTATAGGAAATCCTTATGGACAAAGCAAAAACAGAGGTGTCTATAAAACAACTGATGGTGGTGATACTTGGACTCAAATTTTATATACCAACGATACATCTGGTGTGGGTGATATGATTATGGATCCAAAAAATCCGAATAAATTATTGGTAGCCATGTGGCACCACTATCGCAATCCTTATCATTTAGAAAGTGGCGGGAAGGGAAGTGGTATATATATGACAATTGACGGCGGAAAAAATTTCACTAAGCTAGGAAAAGAAAATGGACTACCTGATGGTAATTTAGGTAGAGTAGGTATTGCCATAAGCAAGTCGAATCCTAATAGGGTATATGCTTTAGTAGAATCTACCAAGAGTGGTTTATATAGAAGTGATGATGGAGGTTATAATTTTATTTTAGTGAATGCACAAAAATCAATTGTAGATAATCGCCCTTTTTATTTCCAAGATATAATTTGCGATCCATTGAATGAAAATACACTTTGGTATATTAGTCAAACAGTTGTGAAAAGTATTGATGGCGGAAAAAATTTCGAGACTATTATTCCTTATAGTGGCATTCATCCAGACCATCACGCATTTTGGATTCATCCAACCGATAACAAATTCATGGTAGATGGCAATGATGGTGGTATTGGAATTACAAGAGATGGGGGAAAAACTTGGATGTTTGATGAAAAAATTCCAGTGGGTCAATTTTATCATGTAAATGTAGACAATGAAATACCTTATCATGTAATGGGAGGTATGCAAGATAATGGCTCATGGAGAGGCCCAGCATATGCATATACTAGAGGAGGGCTTAAGAATTTTTATTGGGATAATTTGTGGGGCGGAGATGGATTTGACGTAATGCCAGATCCTGAAGATGCGAATTGGGTTTACGCTATGAGTCAAGGAGGTTCTGTTGGTAGATATAATACTGCTACTGGTGAAAGTTCTTATATTCAACCACCTTCTCCTGATGCAAAAACACTTTTAAGATTTAATTGGAATGCTGCAATAGCGCAAGATCCATTTGATAAAAAAACAGTTTACTATGGTTCACAATTTTTACATAAGAGTACCAATAAAGGAGCAGCTTGGAAAGTAATTTCTCCCGATTTAACAAATAATGATAGTGCACAAATTGATCAAACAAATAATGGTGGCTTAAGTATTGATATAACGGGTGCTGAAAATCATTGTACTATTATTACAATCGCGCCTTCATCTGTTCAAAAGGATTTAATTTGGGTTGGCACCGATGATGGTAATGTTCAAATGACCACCAATGGCGGATTAACTTGGACTAATATGACAGCCAATATTACAGGACTACCTAAAGGCGCCTGGATTCCCCAAATAAGAACTTCAACCTATAATGCTAATGAAGTTTTTGTAGTAGCTAATAATTATAGACAAGGTGATTTTGCTCCTTATATATTTAGATCTACTGACTTTGGAAAAACTTGGACCAATATTTTAAGCACAGCGAAAGTAACTGGATATGCCTTATCTATTATTCAAGATATTGCAGAGCCCAATTTGTTTTTTGTTGGAACAGAACAAGGGATGTATGTTAGTTTAGACAATGCAGAAAATTTCCAACAATGGAAAAATGGTTATCCTTCTGTTTCTACTTATGATTTTGCGATTCAAGAAAGAGAAGCCGATTTAGCCATTGCTACTTTTGGTCGTGCATTATGGGTACTAGATGATATTAAACCTCTTCGAAAATTGGCCCATAATAAAGGACTTACTTCAAACTTTTTTGTATCTGCACCTAATTCGGTTATAAATGCATCATATAAAAACCCTACTTATGAGTGGAGTACTTGGGGAATGTATGATGCAGAGAATCGTCCATCTGGATATCCATTTACCATTTATTTAATGGATACTGTAAAAAAAGTGAAAGTTCAAATTAAAGATGCACAAGATTCAGTCATCAGAAATTTAACATTTAAAGTAGATTCTGGATTTAATAGACAATACTGGGGCTTTGAGCAAAAAGGAAAGCGTGCTGCGGGCATGTCTAAAGTTGGTGGTGGAGGACGTGGTAGAAGAATGGCAGAAGAAACACCATCTGATCCAGAAGAAGAAAGAGAATATAGAGGCCGTGCTGTTCTAGCTGGACAATATAAAGTAGTTGTAACAGCTAATAAGCTTAAAGATTCTATGTGGATAGAAGTGAAAGATGATGCTCGTTTAGCAGATAGAACTCAAGTAGTAAAAAAACAAGATGAATTAATGGATAAACATCAACCAAGTGCTGATAAGTTTAATAGTGTTATGGATCAATTAGATGAAGTTGATGCTTTATTACTTGATTTAAAAGCAGAATGGAAAGATAAAAAAGACAAAGGAATTGATACTTTAAATAAGGCGCATAAAAAAATTACTGAAACAGCTAAAAATTTACGTGAATTTATTTTTGGTAAAAAGCAAGAAAAGCAAGGCTATGGTACGGTAGATGTGATCACACCTATCTCCATCATTAGAGACGCTTCAATGCTAATTGCAGGAAAAAATACCATGCCAGGTGAGCAAGAAGAAAGAAAATTACAAGAGGCAGAAACAGCCATTCAAAATGTAATTACTAAAGCAAATGAATTTTTTACAAAGGATTGGGCTGAATTTAGAAAATTAGTGGAAGCTACTCCTATTAAAAAGTTCAAGGATTATGAGTCAATAAAATAAGTTTTAAGAAGGTGTATCCTAATAGAAATTTAGGGTGCACCTTCTTTTTCTAATGAAATTTAGTTAGCATTTAAATTATTTAAAATAAATAGTATGAAAAAGTTTTTATCAATCATCCTCTCTCTAATTGCTTTAATGTTATCTAATAACTTAGTTGCGCAGAAGAAAAAAACAATAATACCTGTTGTTACAAATAGTTTGTCCCAGGATCCAATTATTAGTGCACAAAATTTTAGACTCATTGGCCCTTTCAGAGGTGGAAGAGCTGCTGCAGGAGTTGGTTCTTATACCGATGTTAATACATTTTATATGGGCGCCACAGGAGGGGGTGTTTGGAAAACAACTGATGCAGGTAGTAACTGGAAAAATATTTCTGATGGATTTTTTGGAGGTACCATTGGCGCCATAGCTATTGCACCAACCAATGAATCAGTTGTCTATGTCGGTGAAGGGGAGAATAGTATGAGAGGTAATGTAAGTGAGGGTTTAGGAGGAATGTGGAAGTCGACCGATGATGGAAAAACTTGGAAAAATATTGGATTAAAAGAAGCTAGACATATTGTAAGAATAATTGTGCATCCAAAAAATCCAGATATTATTTGGGCAGCGGCTATGGGTCACTTATTTGGTCCTAATGAAACAAGAGGAGTATTTAAAAGTATCGATGGTGGACAAAATTGGAAAAAAGTATTGTATGTTAATGAGCAAACGGGCGCAAGTGATTTAGTAATTGATCCAAGTAATCCTGAAATATTATATGCAGGTACTTGGCAATTAATTCGAACGCCTTATAGTTTAGAAAGTGGTGGGGAAGGTTCTGGTTTATATAAAAGTATCGATGGTGGAGAAACTTGGACTTCTATTAAAACCAATAAAGGTTTTCCAAAAGGAGTATGGGGTATTACAGCCATTGCAGTAGCTAGGTCTAATACCGATAAATTATATGCTTTAATTGAAAATAAAGATGGCGGTTTATATGTATCTGAAAATGCAGGTAAGACTTGGGAATTAGTAAATAGTGACAATAATATTCGTCAAAGAGCTTGGTATTATACTAAAGTATTTGTGGATCCTGCAGATGAAAACAAAGTGTATTGCCCTAATGTAAATTTTATGATGTCAACTGATGGAGGCAAAACTTTTGTTGCAGGAAGAACACCACATGGAGACCATCATGATTTATGGATAGATCCAAAAAATGGTAAGCGCATGATTGTTTCTGATGATGGTGGTGCGCAAGTAAGTTTAGATGGTGCAAAAAATTGGAGCACTGTTATGAACCAACCTACAGTGCAAGTTTATCGATTAAGTACAGACAATCATTTTCCTTATAGAATTTTAGGAGCCCAACAAGATAATTCTGCTTTTAGAATTTTATCAAGTTCTTATGGTGCTTATATTGGAGAAAGTGATTTTGAAGTAACTGCAGGTGGAGAGAGTGGTTATATTGTAGCCGATCCATTAAATAATGATGTTGTGTATGGCGGTTCATATGGTGGTTTAATTACAAGATTTGATCATAAAACAGGAGAGAATAGAGTAGTAAATGTTTGGCCTGATAATCCAATGGGTGCGGGTGCTGATGTACAGAAGTATCGTTTCCAATGGAATCATCCTATTTTCTTTTCTCCACATAATCCTAAAAAATTATACACGGCAGGTAATCATTTATTTGCTTCAGAAAATGATGGTGCTAGTTGGACCCAATTATCTCCTGACTTAACCACCAATGACAAGAGTAGACAAAAAAGTTCTGGAGGCCCCATTACACAAGACAATACAAGCGTAGAATATTATTGTACCATATTTACAGCTGCAGAATCGCCATTAGAGAAGGACTTATTATGGACTGGTAGTGATGATGGCTTAATTCATGTAAGCAAAGATGGTGGTGTACATTGGAAAAATGTAACACCAAAAGATATACCACAGTGGATGATGTGGAATAGAGTAGAAGTAGATCCTATTAGAAAAGGTACAGCATATTTTGCAGGCACGCGTTATAAGTTAGATGATTTTGCTCCTTATTTGTATGTAACACATGACTATGGCGAAACTTGGGAAAAAATTACAAGTGGTATTAATCCATTGCATTTCACAAGGGCAATTGTAGCAAGTCCTAGAAAAGCAGGTGTTTTGTTTGCTGGCACTGAATATGGCTTATACGTTTCTATGAATGATGGTAAGTCTTGGGAGTTATTGCAATTAAATTTACCCGTAACACCTATCACCGATTTATTAATTAGAGATAATAATTTAATTGTTGGTACGCAAGGGCGTAGTTTATATATTTTAGATGATTTATCTTTTATTGAAAACTATCAAGCATCAAATGTGAATGCTTCAAAGGTATTCCCTGTGGCAAATGCTTATCGCGTACCTCCACAAATGGGTGGACGTCGTAATCGTGGTGCTAGAGCAAGTATGCCATCCAATGTGGGTACAAATCCTCCTAAAGGAGTAGTGATTAATTATTGGTTGAAAGATGTAAATGATAGTACCATTATTCAAATTGATATCTTAGATGAGAACAAAAAATTAGTGAGACATTTTAGCTCAAAAGAAACAGGCAAAGATAAATCGGGTATTGTAGTAGAAAACGGATTACAGCAATTTACTTGGAACTTGTATCATAAGGAAATTGAAAAACCTTCCGAAGATTTAATTTTCTGGAATGGCACTACAAGTCCGGTATTAGCTGCACCTGGTAAGTACTTCGCAAAAGTGAGTATTGACAAGGATTCTGTAACTTATCCTTTTGATTTGATAGCCGATCCTAATTATAAAGTTTCTAATGCTGATTTAAAAGCACAAGAGCAATTCTTATTAGAAGTAGCAACTAGTTTTAATAACATTATGAAAGCTTTAAAAGGAATTAAAGAAATTCGCTCTCAAGTACAAGTTTTACAAAAGAAAACCAAGGATTCTAGCTTCCAAAAACAAAGTGAAGAATTATTAACAAGTATTAAAACAATTGAAGAAGCTTTACATCAAACAAAAGCAAAGAGCGGACAAGACGTTTTAAACTTTCCAATTCGCTTAGATGATAAGCTGTCTGGTGTATTTGAATCTGCAGCAGCAGGCTATGTGGCACCTACAAAACAAGTAAGAGAAGCCTACGCAGAATTAAAAGACCAAGCAGAGGTTCAATTGAAAAAATATGAAGCTATTAAAAAAGAAGGCGTGAAAGCTTTAAATGAGGCAGTTCATAAATTAATGATTCCTATTATAGGAAATTAATAGTTCATTGTAAGAAATATTTTCAAATAGCGCTTATCTAAAAAAGCACTTTTAAAAAATACGCATAAAAAAGGTCCTCCCGAAGTAGGGAGGACCTTTTTTTTAAGAAAATTTTTAGAGCTGTGCGCTAACTTAGTGTTCTAGAATACTTTTTGTTTACTCGAAATCTTTATACAATAAATATTTCTTTCTAATTATTTTAAAGTTCGTAAGGTCTTGTTGCCAGCTTGCTCTAATGGCTGCAGCGCTAAGCCCAGACTGTATTTGCCCCATCAAAATACTATTGCCTGCTAATTTATTAAAGAAATAATCGCGGGGGGTATTCCCTGTGGTATGAATAAAAAAAGAATCTTTTTGTGGGTAGGCCTTATATATATCTAAAAACAATTCAATATCTATTCTATTAAGTGGTGCTTTTCTTTTAGTTAAATCCCAACCATAACATAATTGATCTTTCAATTTAGGTTGCGTAGCGCCAACTCTAGAAATAGGAGTAAAAGAAAATTCTTTATATGTATTTAGTGGATGTCCAATATAGGCAAATGCATGTTCGGTGCCTCTACCTTCACTTAGAATGGTACCTTCAACTAAACAAGTGCTAGGATACCAATAAATAGATTGCATATCGGGTAAATTAGGAGAAGGCGCTATATCAAAAGTGTACATAGAACGGTGGTCGTAATTCTTGCAAAGTATAATGGTAAGCGACCAATTGGAATTCGTATTATTTTTTAACCACTGTTCTCCATTGAGCATGGTAGCATACTCGCCAATAGTCATGCCATAAACAATAGGGATGGTATTTTTTCCTACAAAGCTAGAGAAGGCTTTATCTAAAACTGGTCCGTCTACATAATGTCCATTGGGGTTGGGTCTATCAAATATAATAAGGGGTTTATTATATTCTTTAGCCGCTTCCATAAAATATTGTAAAGAAGATATATAAGTGTAAAAGCGAGTACCTACATCTTGAATATCAAAAACTAAAATATCTATATCGGCTAAGTCCGCCATATCAGGTCCGTATTTTTTACCATATAAAGAAACTATTTTAATGCCCGTTTTTGGATCATTGCCATCCTTTGTTTCTTCACCTGCATCGGCCGTACCTCTAAGGCCATGTTCTGGTGTAAATATTTTTTGAATGTGTATTCCTTGTGCTAATAAAGTATCAATTAAATGTTTTTTATTGACGATGGCCGTATGATTGGTAAATACACCCACTCTTTTATTTATTAGTAATGGAATGTACTTTTCGCTTTGATAAGCACCAGGTAAAATTTCTTTTTTAGTTTGTGCCAATATTGATAAAGGCATAGATACAATAAGGCAAGTAATAGTAAGAATAAATATTTTTTTCATAAGCTTAGAAGGCATTAATTTCTTAGTACAATATAGTAAATAAAATAATCATCCCTATTAGCTACTTAGGTTTTAATTCTTACTGTACCAATCTAAAATTATAGGGCTAATTTAAATACTTTGCTACAATAGGCATTCTTCTTCCTACACCAAAAGCTTTAGGTGATATGCGAATGATAGGACAGAATTGATTTCTTTTATATTCATTGGTGTTCACCATTTTTAAAGTTTTATCTACAAGTGCATTTTCAAAGCCTAGGGCCTTAATATTTGCAGGATCGGCTCTTTTTTCTATATATTGAAAAAGTATTTGATCTAGTATCTCATAGGCAGGTAAGCTATCGCTGTCTTTTTGGTCTGGCCTTAATTCAGCACTAGGTGCCTTGGTAATAATATGTGTTGGTATGATTTCTTTATGACGATTAATATATTTAGCGAGCTCATACACTTGCATTTTATAGCAATCGCCTAAAACACCTAATCCACCTGCCATATCGCCATACAAAGTACCATATCCAGTAGCTAATTCACTTTTATTAGATGTATTTAATAATACATAACCAAACTTATTAGCAATAGCCATTAAAATATTACCTCTTGATCTGCTTTGTATATTTTCTTCTGCTAAAGAAAAAGGTAAATCTTTGAATAATGGGTTTAAGGTATTTAAAAAACTTTCATACACTTCTTTAATAGCAATAGTGTCGTAAGGGTTTTGTAAATTTTTACTCAATGTTACAGCATCGTCTACAGAATGTGAAGTAGAATAAGGTGATGGCATTAAAACAGCTCTTACATTTTCGGCACCTAGGGCTTCGCAAGCAATTACTAAAGTTACAGCTGAATCAATGCCGCCAGAAGAACCTATAATGGCCTTGGTAAAACCCATTTTGGTAAAATAATCTTTTACCCCTAATAACAATGCTTTGTATACTTGATCAATATTTAAAGCAGGTTCTAAGGTAAGTGGATTTAATTCTTTATTGGGCACTCTTGTAGCAGGTTCAATAATTGGGGCATTAATCATACCCTCCTCTGTACATTCAAAAATTTCCATCGCTGATTCGAACATAGGTAGTGCCCCACAAAGGTTCGCATTTTTATCAAAAGCGTAAGAACCTCCGTCAAATACAATTTCAGTTTGACTTCCTACTGCGTTACAATAAAATAAAGGTATTTTATATTTTAAAACATTCGCCTTAATAGTAGCTTTTCTATCTTCATCATGCGTGTAATCAAATGGAGAGGCGCTTAGGTTTAATAGAATGTCTGGAGACTGCTCCATCATTTTATCCATTGGACAAATTCGGTAAAGTGGGTTGTCACCCAAGTTCCAAATATCCTCACAAATAGTAATGGCTAATTTTTTTCCTTTAAAGGGAACTACTTTCCAATCATCTGCAGGTTCGAAATATCTATTCTCATCAAAAACATCATAAGTGGGTAATAATGTTTTATGAATTTCTGCAATTATTTTTTTGTCGTGCAAGAAAAAAGCAGCGTTAAATAAGTCTTTTCCTTTTTTATTCGGATTACGAGCAGGGCTACCTATTAATACCCCAATGGTATCGGCTGCTTCTTTAATAATATCTATTTGAGCATAACATTTAGAAATGAAGTCATTAAACTCTACAAAATCTCTGGCAGGATAGCCACAAACACTCATCTCGCTAAATAAAATTAAATCAGCGCCTTGCTTTTTGGCCTCTTTAATGGCGCAAAGCATTTTTTCAGTGTTCTGTTCAAAATTGCCAATCTGATAATTTTGTTGGGCGATACAAATTTTCATGGGCCAAAGGTAGGCTTAGTTTAATTTAACAGGCGCAGCCATTTTAAAGGCTGGAATATTGACATTAATTAAATCCTTTGTTTCAATATTCTCCATGGTATAATAACCTTGCATTTTACCTAATTCACTTTTTAAGTGACAGCCACTCACATATTGATAATGTTTACCTGGCATAATTAAAGGTTGAACACCTACTACACCTTCACCTTCTACAATTCGATGTTCGCTATTGCTATCAAAAATTTCCCAATAGCGTCTTAATAATTTAATGGGAAAAGCGTTGTGATTTTCGATGGTAATTCTATAAGCAAACATGTATTCATTTTGTAAAGGATTGCTATAGTCTTTTTGGTAAAAAGTTTCGATACTTACCTCTACGCCTTCTGAAATTTTAGAGACCATATGAATTAACGTCAATAAGTGCTTTTGCAGAGAATACTGCGGGATAAAAGTACCAAAAATTTAGGCCGATTATATAAAAAAACCCTCTATTTTTTTATAAGACCCTCTAAGTCGCGTAACTTTGCGAAAACTAATGCATTACGAATTGGGTAATGTAGTAAAATCTAATAAAATCAGTCATAATGAAGATCGCAGTAGCTAAAGGAGACGGAATTGGACCCGAGATAATGGACGCAGTAATTGAAGTGTTTAACGCAGCAAAAGTACCTTTAGAATATGATTTTGTGGACATGGGAAAATGGGTTTTTGACAAAGGTTTTAGCAATGGTATGACTTCCAAGGCAAAAGATACTATTGAAGAATTAGGTATACTTTTTAAAGGGCCGATGGAAACGCCTAAGGGCAAGGGCGTAAAAAGCGTAAATGTAACTGCTCGAAAGACATGGAATACCTACGCAAACAAAAGAACATTTCAAACACTTAGTGGAGTAGATACTGTTTTTAGTAAAGCAGGTATACCTATTGATATTACTATTGTTAGAGAAAATATTGAAGATACCTACGGAGGTATTGAACATATGTTAACGCAAGACGTAGCTTTAGGCCGTCGTTTTATTACGCGTCCAGGCAGCATGCAAGTTATTCGTTATGCATTTGAGATGGCTAAGAAAAAAGGAGCTAAGCGTATTACTTGCGGTCATAAAGCAAACATAATGAAATTAACAGATGGTTTGTTTTTAGAAGTTTTTAAAGAAGTAGCTAAAGAATATCCAGAGTTAAAAGCGGATGATGTAATTGTGGATGACCTTTGTATGAAATTAGTAAGTCGTCCAGATTTATTCGATGTAGTAGTATTAACTAATTTACAAGGAGATATTGTAAGTGACTTATGCGCTGGATTAGTGGGTGGGCTTGGTTTTGCACCTTCTGCGAATATTGGCGATCACATTTCTATATTTGAAGCAGTACATGGAACAGCTCCAGATATTGCTGGAAAAAATATTGCGAACCCTACTGCTTTATTATTAAGTGGTTTAGGTATGTTGCATCATTTAGGTTTAATGGAACAGGCAGCAACCATTGAAAATGCTTTATTGTACACTTTAGAATCGGGTGTGCATACAGGTGATTTTGGAGATCGTGCTACTTTATCTTTATCTACCAAAGCATTTGCTCAAGCGGTGATTCAAAATTTTGGAAAATTACCAAGTCATAATCCAAAACCAAGTTTAGCAAATTTTTATGTTACGCCTACTAATTTTAAATTAGAAAGCAATCCGATGTTGCAAAGTAATTTACGTGATCAGCATAAAATTGTTGGAGTCGATTTCTTTATTGAAAGTGCTGAGCAGCCACAAGTTATTGCAGATAAATGTTTATTACATACCACTACAACCTTAAAGTTGGTCACTATTACTAATAGAGGAACACAGGTTTGGCCATCAGGCTCTGTATTTACTAATTTAATTAATCAGTATTATTGCCGTTTTGAAACAGTGAATGAATCACCACTTTCTCAAAATGATGTCATTGATTTATATCGTGCCTTAGCTGTGAACTTTAAGATATGTTCCTTAGAAATATTGAATATGTGGGCCGATAAAAAAGCCTATAGTTTAGCACAGGGTCAATAGAAGCCAGGCTTTTACTTAAATAGCCCTGTTTTTACCCTTATTTTGATAGAAAATTGCTTTTTCTGGTGGGAAAAAAAACATTTTTGATGTAATTTCACGCCTAATTACAAAATATCCCTTTTATCTATGGCTGAAGTAATATTAATGCCCCGTTTAAGTGATACCATGACCGAAGGTGTGGTAGCAGCTTGGCATAAAAATGTGGGTGATACCGTAAAAAAAGGAGACTTATTAGCCGAAATAGAAACGGATAAAGCCACTATGGAATTGGAGAGTTATCAAGACGGCATTTTATTGCATATTGGTACTCCACGTGGAGGTAAATTACAAGTGAACGATTTATTAGCAATTTTTGGAAAACAAGGTGAAGACATTACTGCACTTATTGCAGCGAATGCCAATGGCGCTTCTTCTGCCTCTACTCCATCAGCATCCACTACACCTGCTGATAATTCATCTATAAGTTCAACAACTAGCGCAACAGCTAGCAAAAGTATTAATATAGATGCAAGTACTATGGAAGAAGTAGTATTAATGCCACGTTTAAGTGATACGATGACAGAAGGTGTGATTGCTGGTTGGCATAAAAAAGTTGGCGATAAAGTTTCAAAAGGAGAGGTATTGGCGGATATCGAAACAGATAAAGCCACCATGGAATTAGAATCATATAAAGATGGAATTTTATTATACCAAGGAGCTCAAGCTGGTGAAAAAATATTAGTGAATCAATTATTATGTATTATCGGACAACCCGGTTTAGATATTGAGAGTATTGTAAAATCTATCAAAGCGCCTACAAGTTCAGCAACTGCAGATGCGCCAAAAGCGCCAGCTGCAGCGCCTTCAACAGCTTCTGTAACTGCGCCTACCACTTCAGCCTCTGCAAATGTGGTAAATGAAGGAAGAATATTTGCTTCCCCTTTGGCTAAGAAAATTGCGAAAGACAAAGGAATAGACTTGAAATATGTGCAAGGTACAGGTGAGCATGGAAGAATTACAAGAATAGATTTAGAAAATTATAAGCCAGGCAATACATCAAGTACTGCAAGAGCAGCAGCTCAAAGGAATTCCAATTTTGTGGGTCAAGTAAGTTTTGTGGATACGCCCGTTTCTCAAATGCGTAAAACTATTGCAAGACGATTAAGCGAAAGTTTATTTACAGCTCCGCATTTTTACTTAACCATGAAAATTAACATGGATGCTACCATCGCTGCTAGAACCGTAGTGAATGAAACTGCGCCTGTTAAAATTAGCTTCAACGATTTTATTGTTAAAGCAGTGGCCCTTTCTTTAAAACAACATCCAAAAGTAAATAGTAGTTGGTTAGGCGAGGTCATTCGTGAAAACCATCATGTGAATATTGGTATTGCCGTTGCAGTAGACGAAGGATTACTAGTTCCTGTGCTTCGTTTTGCAGACGGACTTTCATTAGATGAAATAAGTGTATCTGTAAAAGAGTTTGCTAAAAAAGCGAAGGATAAAAAATTACAACCTTCAGATTGGGAAGGCAGCACTTTTACTATTTCTAATTTAGGTATGTTTGGAATAGATTCTTTCACTGCTATTATTAACCCGCCAGATGCTTGTATACTAGCAGTGGGTGGAATTGCTCAAGAGCCTGTGGTTAAGAATGGTCAAATAGTAGCTGGCAATGTAATGAATGTAACTTTAAGTTGTGACCATAGAGTAGTAGATGGTGCAACAGGATCGGCTTTCTTACAAACTTTAAAAGCTTATTTAGAAGAACCTATAAGAATGTTTGTGTAGTTTATTTTCTGGCCTTTTTTTAATATAAGGCCAAAAAATAAAACTCTCTAATGATTTTTTCGAGGGACCCCATAAACGGGCCCCTCGATTTTTTTTAGTTAATCCAAATCACATCCAATAGGCGCACCAGGTGCCATGGTAGTGGGTTTCGGTAGCGTAATATCTTTAGGATTATTTATTCTTTCAAGTGCATATTCATAATGTGCTTTATATGCAACATCGGTTTTTGCCAGGCTAATTAATTTTGCTTTCAATTCTTTCATTTTATTATTGCAAATAGCCCTTACTTCATAATTGGCTTCTGTACTTTGGCCAACGCCCATTAACCAGGTAAGCACTAACTGTTGGGTTTGTCTATGAATGCTTCCTTCTAAACCATTCGGCATATTTGTATACCATGTATTTTTTAATACAGCGTCCACTACATTATCAAAGCCAATCGTCTTAGCCCTTGCTTTATTTTGCACTAATCTATTGGCTCTTTCTACATTGAATAAAAAACTAAGTTCAAAATCGCTAAGCGCTTCTGCAGCTGCTAATGCATCAAAACTCATACCTGTTCTTTTATCAAATAATTCACCTATACCATAATACATAGGTGGACGGGGTGGAATTAATTGTAAAATACGCTCTGGTATTACAAGGGTACTTGCCGATAAGCAATTTACTGCTGCTTCCAATGCTTTTTGTTGAATTGCATTAGATAAAATAGTGGGTTTAATTTGATTCTCGTCACCTCTTACACTATAATTATAATTGATGCCACCAATTAATTTGGTTACTGCTTCATATTGATAACGATGATAATTAAATAAAGGCACTAATACATCTTCTAATTTAGCTAGTGGAGTGAAATTAGCAATCGCTTCTTCTCCAAACTGCTCTATGCCTTTTTTTCTGACAGCCATTACTTGATCAAGTCCAGCAACGGCATCGGATTGATTGTCCCATAAATGTGCATAGGGGTGAAAGCCACTTGCAGCTCTTGCATCCGCATCTGCAATAAACAATAAACCATTTTTTGAATTCTCCGCTAACATTTTTTGTAATGCAGGAGTTTCATTGACACCTTTCCCATAATCTTGATAGCCATACATAATAGCACGTTTATCCCAGTCACCAATTTCATTTGTATACACTTTAGTAAAATCTATCTCACCTTTTTCATTTACAAAAATATTGGGATGAGGATAGTCCATTACAGAAGCACGGTTATTGTAACTAGAGGCATAATTATGTTGTAGTCCTAAAGTATGCCCTACTTCATGCGCAGCTAATTGTCTTAAACGATGAATGGCAGCAGTTCTCATTTTATCTGTAATAGGCTTGCCATTGATATAGGGTGATAATAAAGCAGTAAAAATTAAATAATCTTGACGCACTCTTAAAGAACCTAAAGTAACTTGACCTTTAATAATTTCACCAGTTCTAGGATCGGCAATGGTAGCGCCATAACTCCAACCGCGTGTAGAACGGTGTACCCAATTAATCATATTGTATCTTATATCCATGGGGTCGGCAGAATCGGGTAGTACTTCAACTTGAAAAGCATTCTTATACCCAGCAGCTTCATAAGCTTGATTCCACCATCTTGCACCTTCTAATAAAGCTGAGCGTATAGGTTCAGGAGTGCCATTGTCCAAATAATAGATAATAGGTTTAACAGCTTCGCTCATTGCAGCAGTGGGATCTTTTTTAAAAAGACGATGTCTATTGATTACCATTTTCTCAATGGGTTCACTAATATCACTACCATAATCAAAATAACTTGTTCCAAAATAGCCACTTCTAATATCGTATTTTCTAGGTTGATAATTATTATCGGGTAGTTCAACAAAGCTATGATGCATACGAAGTGTAATGGCTTCCACAGAAGGTGCTACCGTTTGTACAAATCGGCCTGCATCGGAACCGCCAACAAAAGTAAGTGTAGCTTCAAACTCAGAATTTTTAGGAAAGTTTTTAGTATTCTTCATGTAGATAGCTGAACGTCCTTCATTTAATGTGTAATTACCTTGTTTCATTTTTCTTATTCTGTCAGCTGCTCCATGGGCATCTCTTAATAAAAAGGGTGTAGCATCTACTAAAAAAGTGTTGGCTTCTTCTGCTTCAACATTAAAACTAAACAAGATTGATTGTGCAAAAGATTCATTTACTGCTTTTTGTTCTCTAGGGTCATTTGTAACAGCACGGAAGTCGGTATTAGGTTGGGTGAGTAATAGTTTTTTACCTACTCTTTGGAAAAACACAATGCGCGAATCGCCAATTTGACCTCTGTCAAGCCCAATATCATTAGATCCTAGACCAGCAGGCAAAGAATTGACATATAAAAAAGGAGTTTCTAGTTTGTCTACTGCAAGAAAAATTTTTCCTTGTGCAGCGTCCCAATAGTAATTAAAGTAGCCCTTATGCAATTCCATAGTCTTTGTTTTTTCTGCAATTAAATTGTTTTGAGCTTGCAGTAAAAAAGGAAAACATAATAACATTAAAATAATACGCATAAAAATTAATTTATATTAAAAATAAAAAATCCCGCCTCCACCAAAAAAACATAATACGGAGCGGGATTGTAATTTAAGTTTTTTTACTAAAATCTAAGCCTCAAATTAGTCTTAGTTTTGTAAACAGAGTTTTTGTTACTGCTAAGCGGCATTTACTGGAGCATTTTTTTCTTACCTTATTTTACCATTTTTATTAATTTGATTTTGTTTAAACGAATAGAAAATGTAACTATATTGATTATTAAATAATATTAAAGAATTTTCATTTTTTCCAATAG